>ERZ827156.1619-NODE-1619-length-25962-cov-4.055892_pt1 | contig 25962 bp, 24 predicted proteins | sample MGYA00519919_ERZ827156 | MGnify/ENA primary metagenome ERZ827156 (study PRJEB31778, sample SAMEA3449269) | human gut metagenome | biome: human gut; feature: human-associated habitat; material: faeces | place: United Kingdom | collected 2010/2012 ...
CCTGGCCCTTGCGGAATCTCTTGAGCTGGTATCTTCCGGCGGTGTGGGGAAGATAGGTGGCGTTCTTGGGGGTCACAGCGAGGTGATCCTACGCGATGAGACTTGGATAAAGAAAAACGCACCTTCAGAGCGAGATCGGCGACCTCCACATCGGAGAAGGTCCTACACGCAATTAGCAAACGCGTTTCGGTAATCGGATCAAAAACAGCAGTACGACAATCACACTCTACGTACCACTTTCCGAACAACTTAATTTCAGCAACGGCGGCCATGAAAACAAATGCAGGTTCGATTCTGCGATGAATACCAATCCGAGAACCCCTGGGTGGCCTCTTTCGGTGTCATTTCCCTGCTCCAACTGGACACCCCCACTAGCAAGTCCCAAAGCGACTGAAACAAACAGAAGCAACACACTTTACTCTTCATCGCTGATCGCCTCCACCTCCTCCTCGGGATAGGCCTCGAACATCTCGTTCATCCAGTGAATGCCGAAGGCATCCTTCTTCATGAACTCCACAACCTCGGGCTGCGCCATCAGGTTCTCGCTCGAGGAGAGCACCGCGACGAACCGGCGGACGGCCTCCTCTCTCTGGTTCTTGGTCTTGAAGAGCTTCAGGCGCTGGGAGGTGAGGTGCAGGTTCTTCATGTCCTCCTTGCTGCACTTCTTCTTCAGCTCCTGGAACAGGTTGCTACGCGTCACGCCCCCGCACCACACTCACTCCAGGTCGTTGTAGCGGATGTACACGTACCACACCGCGGGCTGCTCGCCGGCGCTCGTCACCTCCACCTTGTAGCGCGTCACCTCCTTCGCTGTCAGGCCGTTCTTCTCCGTCGCGCGCTTCTTGCTCTCGTAGCGGAGGCTCTTCAGCTCCAGCGCCGCCAGCTCCGGCGCGCTGCGCTTCTTCTCGCCCGCCTCGGGCTCGCCGCTCGCCTCGGCGTGGATCAGCGGCAGCATGCGGCGCACCACCTCGGCCACGTCGTCCATCGTCATGTTCTCCACGTTCAGGCAGTAGTGCTCGATCTCGCCGCACAGCTTCTCCGACTCGATCAGCAGCGAGCACGGCTTCAGCCGCAGCTCGCCGTCCACGTGCGACGTCAGCTGGTTCACCGCGCTGTCCACCGCGCGCACCAGCTGCTTCTGCGACTTGGCGCGCGTGGGGATCACCTCCAGCTCCTGGCCCGCGCGCTTGAACTCCAGCTCGTCGAAGGCCGCCACGCCCAGCAGCTTGCCGCGCGGCGTCACCAGCACGAAGTGGCGCGTGGTCAGGATCAGGCAGCTGGAGCCGTTGTCCACCGCGCAGTGCACCACGTAGCGCTCCTTCGGCTCCAGGCGGATGCCCGAGCCGCTGTTGGCCACCTGCAGCAGCGCGATGCCGTCCGACAGGTGCGCGTTGTACGACTCCAGCACGTTGTCCAGCGGGATGTACCGCGGCGAGCGCATCGGGCTCAGCTTCTTCTCCTTGTGCGCCACGTCCTTCACCGTGTTCACCACGTGCGTCACCGAGTCGATCGCGCCCGTCACCGTCTTCGCGCCCGCGCCGATCACGCCCTTGCCCAGGCCCGTCACCGCGCCCAGCACGCCCTTGTCCTTGAAGCCCTGGCTCGTCTCCGTGAACACGCCCGTCACGCCGCTCCACACGCCGTGCACCAGGTTCGACTTGCCCGCCGCGCGGTCCGCCTGGTACGAGTCGCTCATCGCCATCGCCGCCACGCCGTCGCCCACGGCGCCCGTGATCTTGCTCACCGAGTTCAGCAGCCCGAACGTGGTCTTGCTCAGCAGCTGCGTGGTGCCCTTGCCCAGACCGCCCACGAAGGCGCCGGGGCCCTTCATCAGGCCCTGCACGGGCTCCATGAAGAAGGCCTTCACGCCGTCGGCGACGTTGCCGACGAGCTCGGTGGGGTTGCCGATGACGTTGAAGGAGCCGACGAGGAGGTAGAACTTGTTCATGACCTCCATGACGTAGAACTTGACGACCTTGCGGACGAAGGCCATGAGGTCGGTGTAGTAGTTGGTCAGCAGCAGCGAGCGCAGGTTGATCGTCGCGTTGTCCAGGTTGCCCACCAGGTTCACGATGGTGTTCAGCACGGAGAACACGGGCATCAGCACGGGGTTCTGCGGGAAGAGCGACGCGGAGAGTGGCGCGGAGGGGTCGTTGTGGTAGCTGAACTTGACGATGATGGGCTGCATGATGAAGTTGTCCGCCAGGATGTACGACTTGCCCACGATGTCCGCCACCGTGTTGCTCGTCGTGAACATCGTGCTCTTCTCCAGCACCTCGCGGCCCTTCGCCTGCTGCACGTCCTCCACGTGGATGGACAGCTCGTTCAGAATACCCAGCAGCCCCACCAGCGTGCCCGAGTCCACCGCGCACATCATCGGCTGCAGGCACACTGCCAGGTACTCCAGGAACAGGATCGACGGGTTCGACGGCATCGACAGCGACAGCTGGAAGAACGGCTTGAACGGCAGCGCGCCCTGCGGGTTCGCCTCGTCGTACTCGGGGTTCGGCTCGCCCGCCTCCGTGGAGCCGAAGAACACGGGGTACTTCGAGCCCGGCACGCCGCTGTCGATCTGGCACTTCATCAGCGTGGCGCCCAGCGCGATCTTGCCGTCGTCGCACAGGATGAACTCGCACTTGAAGTCGTCCACGCAGATGTACATGATCTCCTGCGGCTTCTGGTCCACCAGGCTGAGGCCCACGCCCCCAAAGTTCACGTTCACACGCACCGACTCCTTGCCCTCCTTCTCCTCCTCCTTCTCCTGGCAGTCCTCCAGCAGCGACGCGATCTGGATCTCCTCCTTCTTGCCCAGGTTCAGGAACGTCTTCTTCTTCTCCAGCTGCTTCTTGTACAGGAACGTGTTGAACGCGTCCGCGAAGTCGAACACCACCTCGCGCTGCGCGCCGTTCATCGTGCCGCGCATGCGCAGCACCTTGTCCTCCTCCACCTCGCCCTTGAACGCCAGCAGCTCGTTCTGCTCCTCCGCCACCGCGTCGAACGGCGCCGTCCACTCCGTCGCCAGCGCGTCGATCTGCACGCAGAACTGCACCTTGTCCACCACCGCCGGGCAGTGGTAGGCGATCGTCTCGCGCGCGCCCAGGCGCGTCACGGGGTCCGTCTCCTTCGTGCCCAGGCGCAGCGCCAGCTCGTAGTCCGTGTGGTTGGACACGAACATGCCCGGCGTGATGGTCACCACGTACGTGTTCGCGAACATCGACGGCGCCTGCACCACATTCACGCCGAAGATGCGCTTCTTGCCGTCCTGCTCGCTGTCCTTCTTGTCCGGCAGGCAGAAGCGCGTGCTGCTGCCCAGCGCGTCGATCGTCACGCCGTCGTTGCACCACTTGGAGTGCGCCGACCGCAGCAGCATCGCGCGGCTGCGGCTGTCGGGGTCCGCGTAGGAGAACAGCACCGGCGCGATACGCTCCTCCGCCTTGAACTGGAAGGAGCTCAGCTTCACGATCGGACACGCCACCGCCGGCAGCGCCAGCGGCTCCGCGCGGCTGCCCTTCTCCTGCACGAAGATCTCCTCACCCGTGCGGTTCAGCAGCCAGAAGTCGCAGTACACCTGGATGTTGATCGTGCCGTTCAGGTCCGCGATCGCCTTGTAGCTCAGGCGCACCGTCCGCCCGCTCGCGTCCACGATCTCCACCGACTCGCGCTTCTCGCTCGCCGCCGGCAGGATCGACGCCTCGGCCGCCGTGAACTCCGCGCAGCCCTCCGGCTTGATGCACACGCGCGCCGTCTCCTCCGCGCCCGTCAGCGCCACGTCGTAGCAGCGCGTCTCCTCGCCCTCCTCGATGGTGGCCGGCGCCGTGCGCGCGGCGCCGTCGCAGACGCAGTACTCCATGGGCATGGGCAGCAGGTTCATGATCTTCATCACGGGCGCCAGCGTCACGTGGAAGGCGTCCACGCTCTGCTTGTTGTACACGTCGTACACCGTGTCCTTGTGCACCACCACGCGCACGAACAGCGGGCGCTCCTCCGTGCCGATGTTCAGGCAGCGCGGCAGCGTCTCGCCCTTGATGTCCTCCACCTTCATCACGCCCGCGCCCTCGCGGCCCGCGCAGCGCACCACCACGTGCGTGTCGTTGCACCACTTCAGCGGGCAGCTCTCGCTCATGCGGTGCTTCAGCGTGTACTCCGACTTCTCCGCCTCCTGCTTGCCGTTCACGAACGCCACGCTCAGCGTCAGCGGCGTCGCGTTCTCCACGGACACCGTCGACTTCACGTCGATCACCTTGCGGCCGTTCTTGATGCCGTTCACCAGCAGCGCGTCGTACGCCGTGCCGTCCGCGCGCGTCAGCGGGATGTACACCGTGCGCTCGCGGTCCACCTCGCACAGGATCGGCTCGAAGCCGTCGATGGACAGCACCACCGAGCGGTCGGGGATCTTGCGGTAGTCCTTCTTCAGGAAGAGCAGCGCCAGCGACGGGTGCGCCGGCATCGTCGTGATCGCGCCCGCCACGGGCACGGGCAGCGCGCGCTTGGCGTAGGACTCCTTGATGCTGGCGCGCAGCGCGTCGAGGTCGCAGGGCGTGCTGGCGTCCTGTTGCACCTGCTCGAAGCGCTGCAGCACGCGGTCGCGCATGGCGTCGTTGAACTGCTCGAGGTAGTAGGTCATGTGGTAGTGCTTCAGCACCGACACGATCGGGAAGATGTGTCCGCAGGTCGCGTCACTCGGCTCCATCGCGTTACTGCTCAGGATCTCGCCGTCCTCCTCCGCCACCAGCGGGATGTGCGAGTACAGGCGCATGTGCGGCGCGCACGAGTGGAACTCCAGCCAGCGCGCGCGCGTGCGGTACGAGTCCACCACGTCGCAGACGGCGGCGTAGAGCACGTGGTCCTTCTGCAGCTCCTCCGTCGCGTGGCTCTCCAGCAGCATCATCATCTCGTTGATGCCGCCGTCCTTCTCGATGCGGTACGTCATGTCGAAGCCCGTCGAGTTCTGCACCATCACGAAGAAGCCGTCCGTCTGCTCGCGCTTGCCGCCCAGGCAGTTCAAAAAGTCGCTTAGCGTCTCCACCAGGGTCGACATCAGCGTTGCGGTCAGGTTCATCTGCAGGACGCGCGGCGCGTCGATGAACACCTGCATCGCGTCGCTCTCCTTCTCGTCCACCGCCGCCTCCGGCTGGTAGGGGTCCTTCTCGTCCCTGTCCTTGATCTGCTTCACGTGGATGCTCATCGACCACGCCTCCATGAACGGCTCCCACAGCGCCTGGCTCGATTTGTAGTAGTCGCTGGAGAACGCCAGCAGCACGTGGCAGAACAGGTTCGCGCCCATCGCCGCGTCCACCTTCACCTGCTTGATGTTGAACTGCAGCACCGGCAGCTCGAACGGTTTCGCGTCGTTGACCAGGATGAACGCGATCTTCTCCAGCACCACGTTCGCCTCGATGTGCATTGCCGGCTCGCTGCTCTCCACAATCTCTTCCTTCTTCGGCTCCTTCTTCTCCTCCTCCTTCTTTTCCTCCTTCTTCGGCTCCGGAGGCGCCTCGCTGGTGTCCTCGTTCATCTTCTGCTGCACGGTCTCCGCCACCTGGCCCGCCACCTTCTCCTTCACGTCGTCCTTGTTGGGGGGCAGCAGGTTCGTGATCGCGTTCAGCACCAGCTTCGCGTCCAGGATGCCCAGGCGCATGACGATCTCCTGGCCGTGCACGCGCGCGCGGATCTTCTTCAGCTGCTCCGTCAGCGTCACGTCGATGCCCAGCGCGAAGGGGTACAGCGCGTCGCGCATGTCCGTTGGCAGCAGCTGCAGCTCCGGGTTCGAGCGCGCCGCGCGCGTGTTGTTCACCTGCAGGCCCACCGCGATGTCCAGGAACGGGGAGACGTGCGTGTTGAGGTCCACGCCGAAGCACACCAGGAACACGGGGCTCGCCGCGTCGCAGCAGTTCTCCACCACGTACATCGCCATGCGGTCCATGTGCAGTCTCACCACCACGTTCGGGATCAAGCTCGCCTCCTCCTTCTTCTCTTCCTTCTCCGCTTCCTTCTCCGCTTCCTTCAGCTTGATCTCTTCCTCCTCATTCAGCTTGATTTCCTCTTCCTCTTCCTTAACCTTCTCCTCCTTAACCTTCTCCTCCTTAACCTCTTCCTTAGGCTTCTCCGATTCCAAGGACTTGGCCGCTTCGGAGAAGGCCTCGCCCACCTTCGCGCCGACGGTGGTGGCCCAGTCGAGCAGGACGAAGATCCAGGGCGACGGCAGCAGCGCCACCTGGCCCACGAACAGCGAGGCGTCTACGTCGAACACGGGCTCGTTCACTTTGTGGTCGCTGTGCATGGTCACCGCGTGCAGGTCGCCCAGCGTCTTCTGCTGCAGCGACACCAGCACGCTGAAGGCCGGCTTGTTCTCCTCACCGATCTGCACCAGGTTGCGGAAGTGCGGCGCCACGGGCGACTCCGGTCGGCTGTCGCGCACCAGGATGGTGGCCAGCGACACGGAGGCTGAGATGTCCATGTTGTGGTAGTAGGCAGAGATGGTCAGCTCGTTCATCGACACGGCCGCCAGACTGCCCTCCAGCGCGCCGACCTTCGCCTGCATGGCGCTCGAGGACTGCAGGCCCTCGTACCCGAAGTTCTCGCGGAACAGCTCCACCGTGATACCCTCGAACAGCAGGCTCGCGTGGATGCGGTCGGCGAAGTTGCCGTTGTGCTCCACCGGCGGCTTCTCCTCCAGCAGCACCACCGACTCCGTGAGGTCCATCGACGTCGACGCCAGTGACGCCGAGCTGTCGCTGCGCGGCAGGAACGACTCCTCCTCCTCCGGAATCTCCTCCAGCCGCGCCTCCTCCTCCTTCGCCTCCTCCTTCGCCTCCTGGATCTGCGAGGACAGGTGCCGGCTCGCGCGCGCCGCGATGTTGCTGTTGCGCTGCGACTTGGGCGCCGGCTTCTCCACCGGCTTCTCCGCCTCCGGCTTCTTCTCCGCGGGCAGCATGACCACGGCCTTCTCGTTCAGGTTCTCCGTCAGCAGGCGGATGAGCGTGAGCACCTGCCCCTCCGACAGCGCCACGACGATGCGGCTCATGTAGATGGCCGCCTCGATCTTCACGGCCACGATCGCCGTGATGTCCATGTCGATCGAGCCCATGATGGTCTGCGTCACGCCGTTCACCGTGCTGAACAGCGTCACGCCGCTGACGCCCAGCGACACGCAGTTCAGCGTGTACACCGCACTCTCCTTGTTCACCTCCAGACTGTCCGGGTCCACCGGCTCCGGCGCCGCGTTGCGGATGGTGACCTTGCCCAGGCGGCAGGCTAGCAGGTCCGGCGACGCGGATGACCGCGGGATCTGCACCAGCGTGTTGGCGATGACCACGTCGATCTTGGGGATCTCCGTGGGCACGATGTCGTCGTGCGGGTTCGGGACGATGAAGCGACGCTTCAGGTTGGCCGCCACGCCCTCCAGGTTCTGGATGATGTTCGCCACGTGGTCCTCGCCCTCCGCGTTCGTCACGATGTACTGCATACCGATGTTCTTCGCCGTCTCCACGATGTTCTCCATGATCTGCGTCTCCTCGCCCTGCGGCGCTGCCTCCAGCTCGGGGAGGTTACCCGAGGGAGTCAGCTCCGCCGCATCGCCCGCCGACAGCAGCTGCAGCCCCTCCATCAGCGGGCCGTTCATCACGAAGTTCAGCACCTCCTGCACGAAGCGCATGCGCACCGTCAGCACCGGCGCGCCGATGCTGCACTTGGCCTCCAGCGAGAAGCCGGGGTAGCGCGGCCAGCGGTCGTCGTTGTACAGGGTCACTCCCGCGTCGAGGAAGTCGTCGCGCGCGGAGTCCTCCTGGCCCTCGCGGTGGTTGATCGCCACCACGCTTCTGTACAGCCCGCAGCCCTTCGTCAGGTCGCGCACCGTCGCGTCGTGGATGTTGAAGTACGCCGACAGCTTCGCCGCGCAGATCGCCACCTCGCCCTTGATGCAGCTCACGCCCGCGGACATCACCAGCCCGTCCTTCTCGCTGTCCAGCAGGATCGCCGCACCCTCCATGTGCAGGTTCACCACGATGCTGCGGCGCTCCCAGTCCGCGGGGATCGGCTTCGGCGGCGCCTCGGCGATCGCGTCCGACATCTCCTTCAGCTGCTTGGTCGTCTCGTCCGCCTTCGCCGCCGCCTTCTTCAGCAGCGCCTTGACGGCGGGCGACGGCGCGATGAAGCGCAGCACGGAGAACACCAGCACGCGGCTCAGCACCACCGTCACCTGGCCCAGGGTCACCGCCACCTCGATGTCCTGCCTGCTCAGCGCGCTCAGCGGCGAGGTCGCCGGGATCAGCGTCACGCGCGCGCGCAGCAGCGGCACGGGGATGACGTGGTCGGGGCAGCCCTGCTCGTCCACGCCGCACACGCACATCATGTAGCGCTCGCGCTGCTGCAGCGCCGACGCCACCTGGTCCACCACGTGCACGTCCTGGATCAGCAGCTCCGCGCCGATGCTCGCCTTGGTCACCTTGGCCGACACGCCCATCTCGTTCATGCACAGCGCCATGATGTGCTCCACCTCGCGGCCCGGCACCATGTCGTTGTTCAGCCGCAGCTCGAACGCCTTCAGCAGCACGCCCGCCTCCACGAAGTTGTCGCGCTGGTGCGCCGCCAGCTCCACTCTCTCGTTGTCCTTCTTGTTCCGCTGCTGGCAGCGCCACCACGCGAAGCCCACTACGCCGCCCAGCGTGAGCAGCATCAGCAGCGCTTGGAAGAAGTGCTTGAAGAGCAGCACCGGGAACAGGCACAGGAACGTCATCAGGCCGCAGAACGGCACGTACGAGGTCAGCAGGTAGTTCGCCACTACGAGCACGAACGGGACCACGCCGAACGTGTAGTGCGGCGTCACCTCCTCCTTCTTCGCCTCTTCCTTCTTTTCCTCCGGCTTTGCCTCCTCCTTCTTCTCCTCCTTCGGCTCGGCAGGCTCCTCAGCAGGCTTCTCGGCGGACGCCTCGCTCTTGGGGAGGGAGTTCAGGAAGTCGTTGGCGAAGCAGATGATGTTCTCGTACTGGCTCTTCTCGATCTCCAGGTCCACCTTCTCGACCACCACCTCCACCTGCAGCATCGGCAGCGGCGTCTTCGCGTATTCCCAGTAGCACTCCGCCACCTCGCGCGCGCGCAGACCCATCACCACCTTGTAGTTCTCGTCCTCCTCGCGCAGCATGTCGCGCAGGTGCTTCGCAAACTCGGGGCGCGTCAGGGCCAGCTCCGCCTTCTCCACGCCCTTCAGACGGGAGAGAATCAGCGCGTCCACCGCGTCCGTCTCGCGCATGTTGCAGTCCTTCGCGGTGAGCTTAAGGCAGTCCTCCGCGCTGCGCATGCGGTCCTCGATCTTGCGCAAGTCGCCCACCATGCGCACCTGCAGGTGCAGGTCGTCCAGCAGGCGGTCGTTCTTGTCGTACGCGATCGGGCTCGTGCCACTGGTGCCACTGGTATCACTGGTGCCACTGGTGCCACTAGTACCATTGGTGTCAAAGAAGCCGCGCATGCCCGCGATGCGCACCTCCGGAGACGCCTCCGCGATCAGCACCTTGTCGTTGATGCACCAGTACAGCGAGAAGCCGTCCATGCGGAAGCTCTTGCGGAGGTGGCTCTCGCACACGGCCTCCGACGGGGCGATCGTGTCCAGCTTCATGTCCTCGATGGCGATGCCCAGCGAGAAGAGCGGGATGGGGGAAGCCGGATTGCCCTCCACGCGCACGTGCAGACGGCGCATGGAGAACTCGAAGTTGTTGGCCAGCACAGTTGCGAGATCAAAGGCACCCGACAGATCCATGACGCCACCATCGTCGACAGGCTTCGCTTCGTCCTTCGGCGTAGCTTCCGCAGGCGCGTCCTTCTTCTCATCCGCAAGGACCGCGACCGGCGTTTCCTCCTGCTTCTCCGACCCATCCGAAGGAGGGAGGGGAGTGACAATAACGTACACCTCGTCGATACTGACGGAGATAGGCTCCTTGTTTAAACTTCTCCAAGGGAACTAGGCCTCAAACGCGCCCGCAGCACCCACCCGTATTACCAAACTCCCGACAAAGACTTCTTTCACCAACAGGGGAAGTTTCATGTCATTCAGAAAATCAGTGTTGACACGCTAGATATAACCCGCCCAACGAGTGCCCCGTACCACGTTGTGCAACGAAATCTCTCCCCTTAAGATAGATAGAGATAGGTCTTGGGGATCGATTTCAAGCAGGAATTTAGATAGAAACTTGTTAGATAACGATACGATTTGTGATTCCAGCATTATCACAGCTACCTTCTGAGAAAACCGTGAGGAAGGGTTTAAGGTGTCCCGAAATAACCGCGGAAATGATCCTTCTTTTGTGTACGAATAGAAGGTGTCCAACAAACAGGATTAACTCGTTACACGTCCATGAGTTTCGCGTGAATATCGTTCAAAACGAACGGTGCCGTGTCCACTTCGCGCAACAACTGATCATTGCTCGCCTCCGCCTCCTCCATAAAGCTCATGTCGTACTCGTCGATCGACGGTATTTCCCCAAGGTAGCTCGGAAGCAATGCGCTGGGATTTGGAGCGGGGAGCGAACTGACGCGCCGGTACACCGCGAGATAGGGGGACGTTCCGTAGCTGGAGATCTCCGTCACCACCTCGCCCCAGGTGCGGGGGTACACCACATCGTCGTTGAACAGATTCCACATGTTCTCCGCGTTCTCCGCAGAGCCGTTGTTCCCGTCGTCGGAGTGTCTGCAGTACGCAACGTAGTGCCCGCTGTCGAACGAGTAGCCCACGTGCACCACGATGGAGAAGAGAGCGTAGGACTCCTACTCGTCACTCCCGCCAGCCAGGCGCACGTTCTGCACCTCGATGAGGGGATTCACCTCCACGTGGCTGCAGTCCTTCACCATCGTGTAGTTCTTCGAGAAGAAGGTGCGCGAGATGCTGAACGGCAGGTACTCGGGGTACTCCACGATTTCCTCCCGCTTGCACAGGGGCGACCCGCAGCTGGCGCAGCAAGTATCGTCTTCAACGGGAGTGTCCTGAAGGTCCAGCGAGTTGACGAGCATGGAGTTCACCGACAGAATGCTCACGCCTACCGCTCAGTGGCCAGCACCGACCTCACTTGGCGCGTACACCGTGTAGGAAAGGGAGAAGCCCGCGTAGAGGATGCCCGTCACTTCGTTGGTGATTGCGTGCGTCTTCTGGTACTACGCTCGATCCTCCCCGCTTCCCGTACCCAGTGCTTCTCGCCTGTGTAGACAGTGCGCACGTGCGGGTCCAGCTGCTCCAGCGTGAAGTAGCACCCCTCGAACCCAGGGCCGCTCGGCACGAAGAGGATGGAGTGCGACTCGCCTGTCGTGAAGGAGTCCTCACGCCTCAGAGCAAGGATATTGGACAGGTACACGGCGTCGACGGGCACCGTCTTGGCGTCGCTCTGGCGGAAGAAATGCGCCTCCTGCTTGGTGCAGTCGGGAGTCATGTCCGCGACGACCAGGTGCAGCGACTTGCCTCCGCTCCTACGATCAACGCCTCCACCAGCGCTCACATGAAGAGTCTGTCCTCCATCTGGCGATGGTCCGAGGAGGGAATCGGGTCCGCGGCAACCTACGATGAACGCGCCCAGCCGCAGTTACAAAAGCGTACCACTCTCCCTCAAACTCGATGGAGGTCACCGCTCCGTCGCTCGTGGTGCAGGCAAAGCGGTAGGCCTGCAGGTCCGTCTCGTCGTAGATGGTGATCTCCTCCGGCGTCATGCACAGCGTGCCCTGGTGCACGCTCTTCTGGTTGCACAGCAGCTCGCACAAGGCCGTGCTGCACTCCCGCTGCGCGCTCTCGATGTCCACTCGGGAGGACAGCGTCGTCCCGATGTAGAAGGCGATGCGCTGCTTGTGGTCCGCGTCCTCGATTGCCAGCGAGCCGTCCTCCGCGACCACCGCGTCTTTCGTGTCCCCCGAATACAGCGTGTACACGGGGCCTACTGGCTTCCCGCCCTTTGCTGACGTGCACGTGATATACGAAGGGTTCGTCACCTGCGCGAGGAACGAGTAGGGGGAGTCGAGACGCGCCGGCAGCTGCGCGAGGCGACTGCCCTCCTTCGTGAAGGCGAGCGTGTAGGCGCTCCCCGTGTCCGACAGCGTGGCGTAGTCCACGCACTTCATGAACAGCTCGTACTCCACCTCGTTCACCGAGAACACGCCCACCGAGAGGAACTGCCCGTTGTTCGTCTGCGACACGGGCGGCATGTTCGTCAGCACCTCGCGTACCAGCACGTCCACCACCAGCTGGTTGTCGTTCTCCTTCACGCCCTCGCGCGCCTCCGTGTAGCCGAAGCGCCGGGTGAACAGCTTGGAGAAGAGGAAGGAGGACGAGTAGGAGTGGAAGGACTTCACGCTGGACAGGCAGGACGGTGCCTTCTCTGCACGTCACACAGCCTCGCCGCCCTCACTGGACTTGCTCAAACAGAGTGCCGCAAAGGGTGTCTTCGACGGGTCTCGCTCTATCGCCATGAACACCGGCTTCTCGCGGTAGTCGAACACGTAGAGCGACGTGACGAAGGGCCGCGACGCGGGCGTCTACAACTCACTCCCCAGAACGGCCCTCACGTAGGAGCTGCAGACCTCGAAGCTGATGCCCGTCACGGGGTACAGCATCGAGGTCAGGTTGATGTACGACAGCTGCGACACGTTCTCCTTGGCGTCCGCGATGGGCCGCCGCGTTTTGCCGCACCGGCACGTCAGCACCGCCTTCTGCTTCCTCTGGATGAGGTTCACCGGGTTGCGACGATTGTCGCCCTCCTTCTTCAGGCTCTTGTAGCACGTATCCACACAGTCCAGCAGGTACTCCAGGTACTCGCACACGTCCTACTCTTCACCCCCTCCCCCTGTCTTACGTCCTGGTACCCGATCTCGAAGCGCTTCTCCAGCACCAGCATCAGGCTGTTGAACACGCCGCAGCGGACGGACACCTGCAGCTGCGTCAGCACGTCCACCAGCTCCTTCACGCACAGGAAGGCGTCCGTGGTCTTGTCGCATCCCGACGCCGTGTACGCCCGGTAGAAGGAGAACACGGCCCGCTTCAGCGAGTCCGAGTGGAACAGCAGTTGCAGCACGCTGTTCTGGAAGCACGTGTTGCTGCTGTTCACCAGCCCGCTGTTGTTCTTCTCGAAGGCGATCAGGCGGTTGTTCACGAAGCAGGAGCACGTCGTGTCGCGCCGCTGCTGCACCCTCTTCACCGAACACTCCATGTCCTGGAACACGCTCAGGCTGTTCCGGGTCGGGACGTCCACGTGGATCTCCATGTAGAACACAAAGCTCCGCGCACGGTCCCGGCCCACCACCGCGTAGTTGCGCGCCGTGCGGTCCAGCGCGAACACGCCGCCCTCTACGTCGTACTGCTTCGGGTTTTTCAGCTTCGGGTCGGCGCTCGCGTAGGCCACGCGGTTTCGGTACTTCACCTCGCACGGCGTGGCGGAGAACTTCTGGCTCGTCGCCATGAACCCCACGCTCGACAGCACCGGCGAGGACGAGCAGGCGAGGATCGACTTCGCCGTCATCAGCTCCGTCGTGCCCAGGCGGAAGGAGTAGATCGTCGTATCCACGCCCATGAAGCCCGTCACAGCCATCATCTCCGGAGCCGTCATCTCTTCGGGAAGCAGCAGCGTCTGGTCCTCGAGCATGCGGGCGCCGTTCGCCTGTACCGCCATTCCCTCGGCGTTCGACTCAATGCGCACCTCCATCTCGGCAGTTGTTTCGATCGAGCAGCTCGGCCAGAAGGCGAGGCAGTACTTGTTCCCGCCCTCCTGTATTGGTCTCTGCACCACGCGCGTGGTTCCGTACTGCAGGCAGGTGGACTGGTCCGCGCGGCAATACAGCACGACGAACGCCACGGGGAAGGAGAGGCGGAAGTCCACCTCCACCTCGCCCGCCTCCTCCTGCTGCGCGAGGTGCTTCGCGATCTCGTCCCCCAGCACGCACAGGTACATGTGGCTGGGCAGCGTCTGGTTGCTGATCCACCAGATGCAGTAGGAGCCGCGCACGCGCGGCGCCAGCGAGAACTCCGCGGCGAACAGCTTCGGCGGCACCGCCATCTTCCAGTAGAGAACGCCCTTCCGCGCGCCGTAGCCCAGGTAGCAGCAGCGCTTCTCCTCGTCCCAGTTGACGCAGAGGTCGAACGACGCCACGCCATTGAAGAAGCAGAACTCGTTGTACATGTGCACGTTGCGCGTGCGGCGGATGCGCCGGTCCGTCTCCATGAACGAGCTCCACGGCCTGTCCACCGCCTCGCTCTCCGATGTCAGCGTCATCGCGCAGCGCAGACACCCCTCCGGGATGTTCTCGTTCCGGCCCTGCAGCCCGCCCTCCACCATCACACGCCCTCCCATCATCGTGAACAGCGTGCCCGTGCGGGGAATCGCCACCCAGCTCTCCTTCGACGAGAACGTGTAGTACAGGATCCCCAGCACCCCCACGTTGCCCTCGGCGCCGCCCTGCGGCTGGTTGGTGAGCTTCACTGACGCGATGTGCTCCGCGCTGTTCTCGATCGGCTGCACCACCTTCAGCTTCAGGATGTTCGAGTTGATCTGCACGATCACGTGCTGCGGCGAGTACACGCTGTAGTGGATGCAGCAGATCAGCTCCGGGTTGAACGGCACGCGGTAGACCATCTCCTGCGCGTTCACGCCCGTCTCGTCCAGGCAGAACAGGTTCGAGAACTTCGCCACGCGCGACCGGTCCACCACCACGTCCAGACACGGCGCCTCGCCTCCTGTGAACAGCACCTGCAGGATGTCCGACGAAAACACCACCGTCGAGGCGTCTCCCAGCGGCAGCAGCAGCGACACCAGCACCGAGTTGAACGAGGACAGCGACGGCGGGAACACGCCGTGCAGCGAGTACCGCGGGTACAGCTGGAAGAGCGCCTCCTCCTTGACGGACAGGTCGCCCTGCATGAAGTCCACGCTCTCCCTCGGCGGCAAGTCGTAGCGCACGTACACGTTCGGGATCATCTACGCATCACCCTCGCGCCGCGCCGCCACCGGGTCCGCAGATTGCGTGATGTACGAGTGGTTCAGGAAGCGGCCCGGGTACACGTACCGCATGGACACCAGGCCCTCGCTGCGCTACGCCTCACTCTCTCCTTCCTCGCCCACCACCGCGTCGGGAAGCGCCGCGTTGCACACAGTGCAGCGAGACATCCCGTTGTTCTGCGCATTGCACGTAGGACACACCCAGTACAGCACCTGGTTCCGCGACTCGAACATGCACACCACCTCATCCGACGGCTCGCCGCTGCGGGGAAGGTGCAGCACGCCGGAAAAGAGGTTGCCCGTCGTCTGCTTCACGCTCAGCCACTCCCCGTCCCCAGCTCCCTCCGGAGTCATCGGCATGGCGTAGCACGCCCTGATCGCGATCGTGTCCTCGTCCTCCGTCAGGTACTCGCCGTTCGGCGGATTCCTGGGGTACGAGGCCGTGTTCCAGCACACCATGTAGTGGTTCTTCAGCTTCCTCCCAATGGCAGCCTCATCGAACGGGGCGCACGAAACCTGGAAGTGGTGCAGCGCGCGGAAGAGATGCATGTCGGGGTACAAGTAATTCAGCTCCTGGAAGAAGCCGAGCAGCTCCTTCTGCTGGGATCCCTTCTTGAGATCCCTATTCCTCACCACTGCTTCTCTCTCCCACGCAACACAACGGAACAGCTCGATGAAGAGCGGCTGCAGCGTCTGCAACACTGCGCGGTGAATCGGATAGGAGAGGCAGAGCATCTCCAGCAGGCGGGGCAGATCCTTCTGACTGAGATCGTCCGGTATGAGGCAACTACGCCCTGAGACCGAGGCATTACCCTCACAGGTACTGCAGATACACTGGCAGAAAGTCGCATACAAAACCGTTGAACAGGGGCACGTTCCGATAGGTGAAGACTTGTGTGAGCACCCGAATTAGTTCCGGCACAAAGAAGGGAGACTGGTACACGTCGGATCTTTCTTTCAGCTGCTTGAAAAACACTACGCACGTCACAGAGAGGAGGAAGAGGGCCCTACAATCCAAGTCACTCGTCGCTGAGGCCACGCTGTTTCGGACCCGCTGCTTTGCCTTCTCGCTGTATTTCTTCTCCCCCACCATTCGTATGAGGGTGATGAACTGAACCCATGTTTCCCCCTTCAGTTCAATATCTGCTTTCGTTGCTTGGGACATGTTATTCTCTAACGAGCAGGAATCCGCAAGAGCTACTCAAAAAGCGGCTTCCTGTTACGCAACAATGATCCAATCAGTTTCTCTTCAAGTCATTACGCGTCAGAATCTGTGTTTTCTGTCAAATGGGGCAGGTACTTTCTCCTCTCCCAAACGGACCGCATAGTGGCAGGATGAGAAGAAGAAAGGCAAGCGCACACTGCATTTCCGCCCGCTGCTTCCGCTATCAATACCCTTCTTGCTGGAGCAGAGGCAGCTGTTCCATTCCCTCCCTTCCGAGCCTTGGGCATGTGAAGAGAAAGCGATCTTTTGTCAGAGAACTCCACCTCCCTTTAATTCTATTGGTCCATAATGGAATTCCAATCTGTCAAATGAATCCCTGATAGCAGTAACAATGGGTGGGCATTAATGGCAGCCGTGAAAGGGGTGAATAATAATAGCCAGCAATTAATGCCCCACCTCAACTATTGTTTCGACATTGTTTCTTTGGCCTTCCGCCCATTGCAATTAATCTGCTGCGATTGTTCAACAAACACACCAAAGGCAGCGTACCTTCACATACTCCTCGAATCCCAGATAGTGCTCCTTCACTCGTGCCATGAAGGACTCCGTTTCCCCCTTCGCCTCCTTCAGCACGCAGTACGCCTCGTAGCAGTCGTCGATCGTGGGACGCTCCATCTCCTCCCACTTGGCTGTCAGCACGCTCTGCACATCCGCTCCGGCATTCTCCTCAAGGGCTTGATGCGCCAGGAGAATGCGGTTGTGTAGCGACGACCTGTCGACGGACTGCTCGTCGATGTGTTTCCCCTCGAGATAGGCGGCGTCCAGAGGGAGATGGCAGACGTCGCGGAGGTTCGCAGCGGCCTCTTCGCAACGCTTCGTGTCGCCCTTCATCGCCGCCCACGCGAACACCGTCCGCATCGCCTCCGCGTCGTCCTTGGCGTACAGCATCAGCTCCATCACCACGTCGTTGCCGGCGTCCAGAGAGCCGCGCTTGGCGCACAGCGCGAGACCGTCAGGGTCCTTGTCGTCCACGAACTCCGCTCCCTTCTTGTGCACGGGCGGCGGGGTGAGCGTGTGGGTCTCCTTGTACGCCGCCTCGTCCAGCGGGTGCTCGTGCAGCGCCATCAGGCAGCGCAGCGCGCCGACGGCGGCGCGGCGGTAGTAGGCGTCGCGGTAGACGGCGTCGACGGCGTGGAGGAAGTCGTAGTAGGCGGTGAGGACGCTCTTGCGCAGCACGTAGCCGTGGAAGTCGAGCTGGTCCTGCACGAAGGTCGTGAAGTGCTCCAGCACGTTGCTGAACAGCTTGTACGCGCGCGGCACGTCGCCACGGCGCCAGTAGGCCTCGGCGCAGGGCACCTCGAACCAGCAGGCCTGCAAGAGGTTCAGCTCGATGCGGTCCGGCACGTCGCGGCGCACCCAGTAGCTCACCACGCGGTCCGCCTCCTCCACCGCGCCGCAGCGCAGCAGGCTCTTGGCGCGCGCCGTGTTCATGTAGCGGTCCGCCAGGTCCAGCTCGTTCGCCTGCCGCATGGCCTCCGCGCTGCGCAGCACGGCGCCCGCGTGCTTCAGCACCTTCGCCTTGCACACGTACAGGTCGTAGCACGTGGGCGTGTGCGCCAGCGCCGCGTCCAGCCGCGCCAGCGCCGCCGCCGTGTGGTGCTCGAAGTCCTCCATCTGCGCCAGGAACAGGCTCAGCCACACGAACGCCACGGGGTCCGCGGGGTCTGAAGCGGTTGCTGAAACAGGGTCTGAAGTGTTGTCCGCAGCCGGATTCGCCGTGAGCCGCTGAAGACGGGTCTCGACGGCGCGCTTGAGCAGGGCGAACTTGGCGGGGCAGGCGCGGCAGAGCGGGCGCAGCGCGTTGAAGAAGGAGGGCACGCCTTTTCGCGCGGCGGCGTCGAGCTGTGCGGTCAGCAGGCGCTCGAAGAGCGGCCCGTCGGCGAGGCGCAGCAGCACCTGCGGGATGACGAGCGAGCGCGGGTGGCGCGCCTGCAGCGCCTGGTACTGCGGCAGCAGCAGCGCGCGCTGGGCGTCGGAGCAGGTGTCGGAGGGCAGTTGCGTGGCGTCGGAGGCGTCGAAGGCGTCGAAGCAGTCCAGCAGGCAGCTAGGCGTCAGCAGAGCAGGCGGCGCGAACCATTCGATGCCGCGGAAGAAAAGGACGCAGTCGCAGTTCTGGTCCAGCAGCGCGCGCCACAGGGCCTCGCTCTTTGACAGCTGCTTCGCGCGCCCGTACAGCGTGGCCAGCGTCGCCTGCGCGCGGATCTTGTCCAGGACGCTGTCCATCCCCTGCTCCAGCGTGGCGATGGCCGCCGCCCAGTCCTTCTTCTTCGCGAAGCAGTCGGACTTGATGAACAGCAGCTCCTGGCGGCAGTAGGACGGGCCCGCCTCCAGGGAGTCCCAGAAGGTGTTGATGATGTCCACGCACAGGTCGAACTTGTTGTCCAGGTACGCTCCCATGATGAAGCCCAGCCAGTAGTTGTTCTCGGAGGAGTGCTCGTTCATCATCTTCTGCTTGGACACGCGGTAGCCGGCGTAGTCGCGCACCTGCACTTGCAGATCCGCCAAGTCGATCACGATTTGAAGGTTCTTCGGGTCCAGCGAGTGCGCGAACTGGAACGCCTTCTTCGCCTCCACGTACTTCCTGCGCGTAAATTGTTCACTGAACCATCCACTTCTGTCCTCTCTGGAAAATGCCGTACAGATGCCAGCAAAGACTCGTGCGGCGGCCGAGCATCATTGCGCGCTTCAGCGCCGCTTCCGCCACTTCGGCGTTTTTATCGATATTGAACGTCATGATCGCCTTCATCGACAGGAGCTCTATGAGATAAAATGAAAGAGATACCGATTACTTCCGTTTTCGGGGAATTCCTTCAGCAAGCCCTCGACGAGCTTCAGTCCCTTCGCCCACTCCTGCTTCTCGAACGCCCTCTACGGATCACGCGACGGGAGAGACGCCGACGACGACACTCTGGAACTGCTGCTCCTTGTTCTCGGGCATGTACTGCGAGTCCACGGCCTTCTTCCCAGACACTTGTGACATGACACAACACGGCTGGCAACAAACAAAAGAAACTAGCAATCGCCTCACTCGGACTCGGACTCCTCCTGCAGCTCGAAGGCCATCTCCACCGCGTCCTGGCTCTCGTGGACGCCGTCCTCGTGGGCCTCCCCGCTCTCGCAGCGGATGCATCGCAGCTTCACCTTCTCGCCCTCCTTCACGTTGTCGAACCGCGCGCACACGTGCTCCAGACAGGAGCGGTGGTAGAGGTGCCTACGCGTGAGGCGGCGCGGGCATGCGCACGAGCAGTGGAAGGCGACGACGGCGGGCGGCGGGCAGGTGCGCGTGGCCTTGCGGATTTGGAAGAGCTCCTGCTGGCAGATGGTGCAGACGGCGTCGGGGTTCAGGCGGATGCCGGCCATCTTCTTCTTGACCCTAGGCGTGAGGCGGCGCGCGCGGGCCCACAGGCGCTCGTAGAGCTCGGCCATGTCGCTGGTGAGGATGGTGTTGCAGCCCTGGCGCAGCTCCAGCTCCAGCGAATAGTTGCCCAGCACGTGGATCAGCTTCTCCTTCAGCTGCGGGATCTCCATGCCCTCGGGGATGCACTCGATCAGCGTCGTCGCGTTGATGTACTCACCCGCGCGGTCCAGCAGCGCTACGCCTCAGTCCGCGCGCGCACCGCCACCTCCCACGAAGGCGGGCTTCACGATGGAGTAGCGCACGAGGTCGTCCCACAGGTCGCGGTCCTTCCACTTCTGCACGAACTCCAGGGCCATGTCCACGTCGCCCAGGTCCTGCACGATCATCTGCAGCGCGCGCGACGTGTCGCCCAGCCGCGAGTACAGGTAGATCACCTCGCGCGTGTGCGGCGTTGCGGAGTGCAGGCAGCGGTTCAGCGCCGTGGGCACGTCGTACTCCTGGCTGGTCTCGAGGAAGAAGAGCAGGTCGGGCGAGTCGAACTGCACCAGCAGGTCCAGCTGCAGCGCGTGCAGCGACTTGAACTCCTCCGTGTTGTACTCCGACGTGTGCGTGCAGAACAGCTCGTGCAGGTACGCCTCCTGGAACCGCGGCTCCGCCTGCAGCTGCTTCACCACGCTCTGCGGCTACGCCTCACCTCCTCGCGGGACACCCACCGGTACCTCCTCCATGTGGTTCACGAACAGCGTCGCCGCCTGCTTGCAGCTCAGCCGGAACAGCACCAGCGCCTTCTGCGCCACCACCGCCACCTTCTCGTACTTCTCCACCCACTCGAACACCGGCGCGTCCGCCACGTTCGTCAGCGAGCCTTCCAGGTAGCACGCGATCGCGCGGTCCACGTCGCCCGTCATCTCGTACAGCAGCGCCAGCGCCTCCTGCACCGCCGGCTCGGGCTTGGAGGCCTTCATCTGCTCCAGCAGCGACACCAGCCCCTTCGGGTCGTACAGGTCCGCGCTGTTGCCCAGCGGCCGCGGCCACGCGCGGATGAGCCCCAGGAACGCCTTCACGTCGTTGTACAGCACGTAGTTCAGCACCAGCGTGTACACCGGCAGCGGCAGCCGCGGCTCGTTCAGCGGGATGTACGGCAGCAGCAGCTGCAGCTTCTGGATGCCGTTGAACCGCGCGATCCACCGCTCCCACATCTGCGCGTCCTTCCCGCAGTACGCGGGGCAGATGGCCGCCGCCTGTGGGATGGCGCGCTGCGCGAACAGGTAGTCCAGGTGCTGCTCCTTCAGCGCCTGGCGGTACTGCGCGCTGAACTCGGGGCTTCGCTCCGCGATCGCGATGGCCGCGGGGAAGTCGTGGTGCGCCACGGCCCAGTCGATGTGGTCCTGCTGGCTGCGCGGCGTCACGCGCACGATCATGCGCGGCGCCAGCAGGAACACGGGCTGCGGCGCGGAGCTCGGCGCCGTGGCGTCCCACTCGAACTGGTAGTCGGCGGGCGCCAGCGTCTCGAAGTCGCGGATCGGCAGGCACTCCTCGCTCTCGCTCTCGCCCGACCGCAGCGACACCACGTGGATCGATGGCGGTTCGATGCCCTCCGCCTTGTTGTACGCCAGCAGCGACACGCGGTCCGCGTCGAAGATCGCCACGCCGTTGATCCAGAAGCCCACGCGGAACACCGCGCCCTGCTCGCCGAACCAGATCCGGTTGCCCGTGGCGGGGCTCTTGAAGTTGAGCTGCACCGAGGTCAGCACCTCGCCCCAGCCGATCACCAGCCGGCTGTTTCCGTACCAGCACCTACGCCTCACCCGCGCACAGCGCGCCCACAGCTTCGGCTTGATCTCGTTCGTCGACGGCACGTCCTCCGGCTTCGGCACGTACGTCACGCTCGACTCCTGCTCCACGTTGTACACCTTCGTGCCGTACTCGTTGCACCACGCCACGAACGGGTACGCGAAGGCGATCGTCGAAATCGGGCCCTCGTTCTCGTGGATCACCATGTCCTGATAGGAGAACCAGCTCTTCTTATTCAGGATCACTTGGCCCTTCAGCCCGCCGCACACGAACACCTTGTCCTTCGAAGACGGGTCCAGACGGAGCGCCTACGGCGTCACGCGATGATGGAAGCAAAACGCGAATAGCCGTTGTATACTTGTGCTGGATGCGGTTGTTCTCCGAGAGGATCTGCACATACACGAAGCCGTCCTCACCCGCCGAAGCAATCGTGTCTCCCGACTTGTCTATTGAAATCGCGTTCACACGGCCGACGTGCGATTTGAATACTTTGAATAGCTTGTTCTTTCCGTTAAACAGCAGGATCTTCCCGGAATTCGTTCCCACCGCAATATATCTTTCGTGAATACCGATACATGTGAACTCCTCCGTCTCTGATTGCTAGAGAAATAAAAAGAGTGGCAATTCCGCTACTGTCTCCACATCATCCTGAAGACGAGCATAGTTCAAGAAGGGCTCGGAAGAATCCGACAACTGTGACTCGTTCTCCGACATTGAAGCAATGGATATCGCAAAAGAACGCTTTATTACGGTAGAATGGAGAGACACAGTGCGCGAGGGAAAGCGGGGAAATAACCGCGATTCTGCCTTCTTTGTCCATTCTATTCTCTGATTCACCTATCCTAATGACGGTCTTGTTTTCCCTACTGCATATGATCCGTAGAGAACTCTGCCCCAGTTGGAAAGAGTACCAAACCATCTCCCCATGAACTCTAGAATCCAGATCTTGAACAGCCATTTCTGGAGTTGATGAAACAGTAAAAGTGCACGCTTGTATTCACTGGTAGTTATACATTCATTGACGCCGTCATTGCGAGTACCGCCGATGGTGTTCCTCTCATGCGAGGTACAGTCCACAGTCAGTCGTTATCCGTAGTCATCAACCCTCAATCCACAATCGACATTGGTTCCGAGGAAGTGGAGTTCCCCGTGTGTCTCTCCATCATCGCCGAGCAAGTAGAATTGAATGAGAGCGCTTCACCGCAGACCCATCGTCTTCGCGTGGGCAACTTGTCCGTCCTCACCTCCGTGTATGAAAAGGGGCTCGTCACGTCGATCTACAGTTCCTTCCTGATCATCACCGTGTTTTCCCGAGTGTGGGCTGCTCTCCCCTCTTCCCCGTAGAACCGCAACGAGGCCCTGATGATCTCCATCGCTCCCCAGATCCAGGGCGTCCTCAACAATCTCGCCCTCGAGATCGAAAACTCCAACTACTAAGCTGTATCATGTGTCCCCTCCTTTCTCCAACAAACAACCCACTCGAACAACTACACACTCGAAGCCACGCTTCCCATCACACCACTCTCGTACTCGCTCCTGTACCGCATCACCTCGCCCACAAACGTCTGCAGCGGCACCATGTCCTTCGCAAACGGCGTCTACTCCTCACATCCTCCACGTTGTCCCACTCCCTGCAGCAGCTGCACGAACCGGCTGTGGTAGGAGGTCACTTCCGACGCGAACAGGTTGAACACCGCGATCGTGTGGTACTTGAAGTCCCCGCGGATCCGCTCGTTCGCCGCGCGCAGCGCCTCGCGCCACCCCGCGTTGTACTTCTGGATGTTCTTGCTCTCCGTCGTCGAGAATGCCACGCCGCTCTTGCGGTCGCCGTACTTGTCCACCAGCCCCACCAGCGGCGCTACGCCTCACGCCCGCGCCGCTCGCCCACCGAAGAGCTTGGCCAGCATCTCCTCCACGTACAGGCGCAGGCGGTCCTCGTACAGCTTCATGAACTCGTTCTACGCCTCACGCCCGCGCGCCATGCCCACCTCCACCGTCACGTGCCGGCTCTCGTACACCTCCGCCACGTACAGGCAGCAGCTCAGGATGAACGACGGCCGCTTCTACGCCTTAGCGCGCCGCCGCTCGCCCACGTTCTCCCGCACGCAGGAGGCGAGCTTCATGAGCAGGTTGACCATCTCCAGCGCCAGCGCCTCCATGCCCTCGGCCCACAGCTCGCGGCTCACCAGGCTCTCGTAGCTGTGCCCGATCACATACACGGCGCATGACAGCTCCGCGTAGTTCCGGATCGATGGGTGCACCTCGCCGTCCACCTCCAGGTTCTTCGGCTGCACCGGCACCGCCTTCACGCTCTACGCCTCACGCGCCGCCTTCACGCCCACGCGCACCTGCAGCGCCAGCAGCTCCTTGAACCGGAACATGCTCTTCGCGCGCAAACTACGCTCAACCCCGCCACCCGCGCCCACTTGAGGAAGAACTCCTGCAGGATCGGCACGCCCTCCTTCGCCAGGCGCTCCACGGCGCCCTGCAGCAGCACGCAGAACAGCAGCATGCCCACGATGTCGTAGCTCCCGCGGATCCACTCCACCGCGCCCAGGTGGAGCAGCTCGCAGGCGCCGCCAAACACGTCGATGAACAGCGCGGAGTCCTCCACGTTAAAGAACTGCACCTCGAACTCGAACTCCGCCAGCGCGCAGGCGATCAGGTGCTGCTGCACCGACCGGAACAGCTCGGGGAAGCTCACGAAGCGGCCCTCGCTGGCCAGGATGGACGGCAGCAGCGGCTCCGCGCCCATGAAGTCCACCACGGAATGCCGGTCGCCCAGCGTGAACACTGCCGTCTGGTACGGGGACACCATCTTCCCGCGCTTCTTCAACAGCGATTTGGGCTTGGGCGTCTACTCCTCACGCCCGGCACCACCACTCACCACGATCAGATCCTCCGCGCCGCCCACCTCGAACAGCCGCTTGCTCAGCCTACGCCTCAGCCTGCCGCGCCGCGCCCACGCGCCGTAGTACTCGGAGAAGATGTCGAGCACGACCTTCTTCATGACAGCGGCGTACTTGGCCTCCACCTCCTGGTAGTACTGCGGCAGGTGGCGCTGCAGGAAGAGCACGCCCGTCTTCAGCTTCAGAATCACCTCCTTCTGGAACATCTCGATGTTGCTGTCCTTGCTGATCTCCGCGATCTTCCGGAACACGGCGTCGCGCACGCGGTTGCCGCAGTGCAGCTTCAGGATGTTCATGTCCACGCGGATGCTCTCGATCGCCTTGATCCCGCTGCGCCTTAGCATCGTCGCGTCCTACGCCTCACTCACGGTAGCAACGCTCACATCCACATCCACACAATCCACGTAGTCCAACACACCGCTGAACTTCTGCAGCTCCGAGAAAAACGCGTCATTCATTTCACCCTACACATCATGAGCAAACGAGGTATATACACTGATAAGGCAGTTCACAGTAGATGGCTGCAGCGTAAGGTGACTCACGACATCGTGGATAACGCTCGCAACGCACTTTCGATTCTTCACTCGCATCGCAATCGTATCCGACTCCACCTACCGATAATGGCAAATAGCATAGCAGCACCTGCAGATTCCGTATACCCAAAACAGCATCATCCAAGTCCTTTTGATACTTTGTCATGATTGATTCCATTTCATTCAGAATCGATACACAGTCTTCCACATCGCTACCGTTAAGAAAGGGAGAAAACGAAACAGATGAAGAGTGGCACTATTCTTGCTCTCTCGAATGTAATCTTGAACAGACACTGATGTGAAATGATCCAACTCCTTCTCAATCTGGTTTCCATAGACAGAGAGATCAACGTTGTTCTTTAACGCCTCCTGCACAACGTCTTCCTACGTGATCACAGATACGAATCAACGAAACTTCCTGAAAACGCTGAAGATCTAAACGAAGACTGCTAATATCAACCGGTTCCTCCTCAGCACTTCTCACATTCATGTAGACCTCCTCCTCATCGCTAAGAAATGGATCCTCGCTCATTTGGACCTGACTCTATGACGAACGAGGCAGAACAAACATATCCACAAAAACGAGCAATTTTGGTAACCGAATCAAATCCTCAAACTCTGAGTCAACAAATCCGTGTTTACAGCATATGAATACCTATACAAGAGAAGAAGTGGCAAAGCACTGCACGAAGGAGAGTTGTTGGGTAACTGTGGGGAACAACGTGTAAGATCCACTCCACGCAATCACTCCGTAGATATGATCTCACTCCCTATATTCAAAGTCATCCGCCTGGTCCGGGAATGATCATCGGCTTTGCTCAGAAGGGGCGAGACGCGCAGGGAATGTACTCCATTCATTCCGCGAAGGCGAAGCAGATCTGGGAGAGCTACAAGATCGGAACTCTGGAAAACTAGCCATCGTTGTCGCTAAGCCTCTCTAAACCTGTCTACCACAACTGTTTCCTTCATACACAAAACAATCAAGAGAATACACAACCGGAGCATCATGAGCCAAATGTGCCCTTTATCCGAATCGATTCCCCGTTCGGAATTCCCCACAATACCTCCATTACAACACCTGAAGAAGCAATGTCCGGTGAGAAGAAGCAGAAGCCTGAAGAACTGTTAGCCAAAATTCGCAAGATCGAAGAGAACAAGTATTGCGTGAACTGTGGAGAATATGCCA
>ERZ827156.1620-NODE-1620-length-25942-cov-6.454437_pt1 | contig 25942 bp, 26 predicted proteins | sample MGYA00519919_ERZ827156 | MGnify/ENA primary metagenome ERZ827156 (study PRJEB31778, sample SAMEA3449269) | human gut metagenome | biome: human gut; feature: human-associated habitat; material: faeces | place: United Kingdom | collected 2010/2012 ...
TCCAGCCCTTTTTCCGCGTGGACAAGTCCCTCAGCCGCGAGCTTGGCGGAGCGGGGCTTGGCCTTCCACTGGTGTGGGAGATCGCACGGCTTCACGGCGGCCGCGTTTGGGTGGAGGAAAGCACCGGCAGCGGCAGCGTACTGGCCGTAACATTTCCGTTGTCCGCGCCGACTACGGACGCCGGCAGGGAGTAAGACGGTATTTCCTGCAGAGGATCGGATCACGGCCAAACCGGGAGAGGTACTTGCGCGCTGCTCTGCGGCGCCGGCCAAAGCGCGCACAAAGAGACAGAGGTCAGAACGGGGCGGCAATCAGCGAAGCTTCATCGGAGATGAGTACCTTCTCTGCGGTTCAACCGGGTTTAGTCCCTCTGAAATGAGCGAAACATGGCTTACTTGGCCGAAATTCGTGAAGAAGCAAAGCCCATCAAAGGAAAAAGTTATAAGAAAGCCCCGGAAAAACGAAGTTTTCCGGGGCTTTCTGAGCGTTTGAGTTGTAAAAACGTACTCGATCAGCGCTTGCTGAACTGGGGAGCGCGGCGGGCGGCCTTCAGACCGTACTTCTTGCGCTCACTTGACAGAAACCCTTGTATTTGCAACGGCTTGCGGGTTTGACGAATGAAATTTGTCGTCGATTTTGTCTTTTAAGGTGTGCGTATGGTGCCTGCGGGGGATAGTTATGTGGTAGGATCGGACGGGAAAACCTCATTGATCTGCTTTGCAGACTCTGTCCGTTTTTCTGCGCTCTTGGCCTGTGCGTAGATTTTGAGGGTAACATCGGGATTCTTGTGCCCGGCATAATCCATTACCGTGCGAACATCGACCCCACTATAAATCAGGTTTGTGATATAGGTCTTTCGAAGCATGTGTGTTTTAACCGGGAAGTCAATGATATAGCGTACATTGGGATTGTGGGCAGCAGTCTGGCCTGCTTCCCGATTGACGGAATGAGACTTCTTTCCATGCTGTTTATAGCGGATATATTCGTCCGGTCCAACGCTGCGTCGCTTTATCTTTCGCCACATATTCCGGAACTGAGTCTCACTCAAGGGAAGTCCACTGCTATTACAAATAACAAAATCAGAGGCAATGCTCTTTTTGATTTCTTTCAAATGATTGAAAAGGGGCACTGGAATAGGTATATTACGGTGGCCAGCTGCGGTCTTGGTCACATTGGAAATCTCCGGACGATTGTGGCAGAAAATACATGTACGCGTAACCTCGATCTGCGGAGTGTCCGCATTGAGATCAACGCAGTCCCATTGGAGTGCCAGAGATTCCTCGCGCCGCAGTCCGGCATAAAGTCCCAGCCTAACGAACGTTTCTAAAGGATAGATATCTTTGACCGCAGCGAGTAGCGTGGAAACTCGCGCATCCGTCAAGTATTCCTCCCCTGTATCCTCTTTTTCGTGCCTTACGCGTTTAAAGGTATGCTTTGTCGTCGGGTCAACCTGGATCAAATCACAGGTAAGAGCATCGGCAAAAATCTGTTTGATTAGCATAGAAGCCTTGCGATAAACGGACGCGGACTGCGCCTCTGCTACAGCCATAGCCGCTTTTATATCTTCGCCGGTGATGTCAATCAAGTGCTTATTACCAAGTACGGGGATGAAATGTGTGCGGATGATTTGCTCGTAATTATTATAGGTATTCCGTTTGAGATCCTTGGACTTATCGGAGAGCCACTCCGTCGCACGTTCGCTGAAGGTTGGGAATTCCTTAATTTTGCGACGAAGGCGAATCTCGGCCTCCCGCTTTTTTACTTTCTCGTCGCGCTCCGCAATTGTCCGGCCATAAACAGTGATATACTTACCACGTTCATCGCGAATGCTTTTATAATAGTATTCAATCCCGTTTCGGATTACTGTCTTCTCTTTCCTTCGAGGCATTAATTACGCCCCCTCTTTCCGTTGCCACCGCGAAAGCTGGGATGAAAATCCGCTCTGCCGCGATCCACGTTATCAACCCGCTGCTCAATAAATTTCCTCAAGTCCTCCTCGCGATAACGGACGTTTCCCTTACGCCGGTATTGGACAGCAGGAAGTTCCCCCGCTGCACGAAGGCGGTCAAGATTCGAAACTGAGATCCCTAAGTATTTCGCCGAGTCCCGGCGGTCGAGTAAAATGCAATTCATGGTAACTCCTTTTCTAATTGATTTTTCCGAGAAACCATGATAAAATAACCTTGCACTGGTACTTGATGGTTTCTCGCTGTCTTGTATCCTGCACCTCCCGCCGGCAAGCGGGAGGTGCTTTTTTATTGGCCGTGGCCTTTCTTTCAACCTTCCTGCTTCGTCAATGGTGGCATCTCCACAGGCGTAAATTCCGAGACGGCCTTCCCGTACCTCTTGCTTAAGGCTCTGATGGCTATCAGCCACTTCCTGTTTCGTAGATAGCAGCATCTCCGCAGGCGTAAATTTCGAATGAGCCGTTCCGTATTTCGAGATCCTTTCAGAAAAAGGATCTGAAGACCTCTTGTCTTCTCCCTTAATATAGCACACGCGGAGACATAAGTCAATATATTGGTGTAAAAAAATAAATAATCATGCTCAAAAAGTTAATCATATCATTGTGCTTCGCGGGCGATATGATTAACTAAACTTGACTTTTTCGTTCTTCCGTGGTACTATTAGCCAAATGAATTCGGAGGGTTGTATATGGGTGAAGATGCAAAGATGCCAAAAGAATTGGAAAAATTTGAAGACTACTATATGCGAACGATGAAAATTACAGGAAGTAGGGATAATTTCCCCAAAGATCCTCAACTGGTAAAAGATGTAATCAATTTGTTTTTGCAGCAAAATCCAAGAGTTTCACAGGTGGATATTGCAACCAAATATGAACTCGCCCCAAGTCTGTTTTCTCGATTTCTAAGAACAGATAATGTTAAATCAAAAGCAGAATGGAATCGAGTAGCATATAGACTGGGGTTGGATATTGATTTAGCAAGGTATATAAGAAACGCACGAGAACTAATTGAGTTAATTTGGTCTTGGCAACAAATCTACTATGGTGAGCATCTGACTCGCTTTATAGATGGAACATTTGAAACGGCTGGCCTTATTCCATATTCACCAAAGCACTTGGACGATACGGAAGATTCAGAAAAAAGCTATGAGAATATGCGCTATTTTCTAACTAATAGCACAAATGAAGAAGTATGGTTCTTCTATTACTTCAAAGGCCGTGACACACTTGCCTCAGATGTTGTCTTCAACTTGCTATCCAACGAGAATATTTCGACGGTTCATATGATTATCATTCTTAATAGCGAAAATGCCTTTGAGGATGTGAAGCAAACTTTCCGCAGAAAGGATTGGAGAAATAGCCTTCGCTATGCGTCTTTGACCGTTCTTCGGGTTGACGATGAAATCACTTCCATCTTTGATGAGTATTCAGATGGGGATTTGGGGCTCAAAAAGCGGTCTGAGCAAGGAAGTGGCACGAACACCGTGCCTTCCGCAACTCCGCAGTGACCCCAGCGGCCTGCACTGTTATGCTCAGGCAGGGGACGGATGTTACCCCACACCCTCGCACCTGAGCCCCCTAATCCCAGCGTAGCATAATTGGATATATTGTCAATACAGCCGAAAGAGCAAAATTCTGAAGGAAGTACCATTCAAATTTGTAGCAAGGCCACCTGCCAGAAATGGCAGGTGGCCTTTTTATTAGTTTTGCAACCAGCGGACATGCCAGTGGAGGTATCCCGTAAAAAAGCTTTAGCCACAAGCATCGAGCGAAGCGAGTCGGGAATAACAATCCAGCAAATTCATATGCACTCGATAAAAACGGCTGATGTCCGTTTACAGGCGGTGGAGTATTTGATGCGAGTAAACGCAGCTTTAGACGCCAGTCGTAAGAAGCCCTTCTATGGCTCATTCAAGCTGCCGGCATTGGACAGCGGGCATGCTTTTCGACTACGGTTGACTTACTTTCACCGACGTGGAGTGGGCATTTCCGTCAAATCCAAACATCAGAAGATTGATAGACACAGTAGATGATCAGGCAACAGCCGAGAAAGTAGAGAACAGTTCCGCAGAATCAGTCCAAGCGAGGCCATTGGGATAAATAGTATCAGACGGCGACTGCGCTATGGACAGCCGCCGTCAGGCTTATCCAAGCTCCTGTTCCAAATCAACAAATAGATTTGATGCAAAAAACTCCTGAATCGAGATACCTAAACCGTCGCACAGCTTTTTGATGGTTGAAATTGTTGCACTGTTGTTGCGTCCGCTGACGATATTATTGACAGTCGACTGCGTCACGCCACTCATGTTGCACAGTTTATTGATGGAAATATCTCTTTCCCGGCATAATTCTATAATTCTCTCTTTGACAGCTTCTCCGATATTCATACTACGCTCTCCTTCTACAAAGAAAGCATATCCGAATACACTTGAAAAGATTAATTCTTTTGGGTTATAATCATCTCAAAAGAGTTAATCAGAAGTTTTTGGCGACTGGCGTACAATCTATTTATTCAATGGATTGGAGGTCAGAATTATGAAGTATGGCTATGCGAGGGTCTCATCAAAGGAGCAAAATGAACAGCGTCAAATGAACGCGCTGACGGACTTTGGAATCGCAGAAAAGAACATCTACATAGACAAGCAGTCTGGAAAAGACTTTGACCGTCCCCGATACAAGCGACTTGTAAAAAAGCTACGCCCAGGCGATCTGCTGGTCATTCAGAGTATTGACCGGCTGGCCGCAACTATGGGGAGATTCTGGAGCAGTGGCGGGTCATCACCAAGGAAAAGCAGATAGACATCGTTGTTCTGGACATGCCGCTGCTGGACACACGGGTACAGGGGCACGACCTGACCGGAACATTCATCGCCGACCTAGTGCTGCAAATTCTGTCCTATGTAGCGCAGACAGAGCGAGAGATGATCCGCAAACGGCAGGCAGAGGGGATTGCAGCTGCAAAAGCACAAGGGATTCAATTTGGAAGACGGCCAAAAGAAAAACCATCGGAATTCCCGATGGTTTTCGAAGCGTGGCGCAAAAAGGAACTATCTGCGCGTGCAGCGGCGGCGCGTCTCGGTGTCACTCATAGAACATTTCAAAAGTGGGCAAAGCAATTTTTGGATTGCTAAAAAAGTACAGATTATTAACCATCATATTTTTTGCTATTTAAGGAGTAAACTGCGTTAGAAAATGTTGCTTTTGTGCAATTTGGGTGGTAAAAATAAAATAATAATTGACTGTTTTGGACAATCGTAATTATTTCTGGCAACTGGATACAAATCTTGTACTTTTGTTCACTATGCCTTTGCATAATCAAGCGGAACCGTGAATGCCGCGTGTTACGAGCAAAACAGCTCACATTTGGAAGGTACAGTATATCATTGCCTATCGAGATTTTTAAAGAAATTTCTTATAAATGAAAATCAAGATAAAGTAATGATCAATAGATATGCCTTTAAGTAAAGGTTTCAAGGCGAACTACATATGTGCAGAGTAATGGGGAGCAATAAATGTTTGGGTATGTGAAGGTTGTAGAGGATGATTTAAAGATTAAAGAATATAAGCGGTATAAAAAATACTACTGTGACTTATGCCGCCATATTGCGAACTATTCGCAAATTGCGCGGTTGATGCTGTCCTATGACATGGTTTTTTTTTCACTCCTCTTTGAACCAGATGTGACAAGTGAGTGTAAGACACAAAAAAAGGAGATAAGGCGCTGTCGAAAAAAGTGTGATAGTCCTAATATGTTGTACATTTCTGCCATCAGTGTAATGCTCCTCTATCATAAATTAGAAAATGATATACAAGATGGTGAGCGTCGAAAAAAGTTTGCACAACATTTAATTGCTCGAGGATATAAAAAAGCTTTTTCTGATTACCCTGCTATAGGTAAGCGAATATCATGTGCAATGGAAAACTTGTATCGCTTGGAAAACGAGCGATGCTCTGATTTTGCCGCGCTTGAACGCACCTTCTCTTCCCCTTTTGCAGATATTTTTACTTACGCACCAAATCGTGATGTGTTTACGACACTGCGGGCACAGCTTGCATATCATATCGCTGCATGGGTCTATTGGTTTGACATGCTTCAAGATGTTGAAATGGATCGGCTGTCAGGTGATTTTAATGCAATCCTTCTCCAGGAAAATGAGATTGAGGCCCGAACGGAAATCTTAAACCTGTTGGATAGGCACATCGACCAGGCACACGATATTTTAGAGATGCTTCCGTATAACGAAAATACGCCCATCACCAAAAACATTATTTTTCTTGGACTTCCAATGCAAGTAGAAAGCGGGATAAGCAAAAAGAACAAATGCGTATTGAAATCTTATTATAGTTGAGAGGTTACAGATTATGCGTTGTCATGAAATATTAGGCGTTGATGAACGAGCAACCGTTTCCGATATTATGTCAGCCTATGAGAACAAAACAAGTTTTTTGAATGGTGGACATACCCCCGTATCTACAGAACAACTCCAAGCAAAGTGGCATGAACTTAATTCTGCCAAAGATGACTGCATCGCATGGGCAAATATGGACTTTGCTTCAAAAACAGCAAAACGCGTAAGAGAGTATTCTTCGAGCTGCTTTTCTCAAAATCGTCTCAATGAAGTTTGTATCGGCCCGTGTACTTGCACAGATGCATGTGGTGGCATGCTATGTTCCTGCAATAGCAGCAATGATAGTTTTTTAGTCTCTTGTTGCGGAAGCGAATCACCATGGATTGCTATTCTTTGTGATATTGCTATCTACGCAGGTGCAGCTTTATGCATCATGCGAAGCAAACGAGAAGAGAAAGAGAAACGACAGGAAGAAGAAAACGCAAAGAAAGCAGCTGAATTGAGAGAGGATGCCTCAAAGGAAGTCTCCAAATTAAACAACGATCTTAGCATCATCAAGCAAAATATAAACGATACAACCGCAAAGATTTCGGATGCGGAAAAAGCATTGGATGAGTTTCAGCAGTTCACAGCCTTTTTCTACAGTCTTGGCTGCGCCTATGCTGGTGTACTGAATACAACGCAGAAATTAGAAACGGATTTAGTATTGAAGCGTGAGAACTATTCAAACCTTTGCGCAAAGCAAAAAGCGATTGAAAGCAGGATTAATGAGCTAAATCAAATTCTCAAATGAGATAAATATATTTTGACAGCTTGAAACAGAAGTAAATTGTGCCGAAATCGGTGGGCTATCAGGTGACATTGCAAAAAACTCAATTTCATTTGATATGCTAACAGCGAAAACTCCGGACGATGTTTGGTCAGATAGCACCATCTGAAATTTTTGCGTACTGAAAGATTGACTGTATGTATCATGAAACAACATATGATATTCATCTCTGCAGGGATGATGAAAAACCCTTCGCATGTGAACTTGCGGCTATGGAAGACTTTGAGGGGAGCCATTCCAGCAACAATGCGTCCCGCCATCAAGACTTAAAAAACTGGGAGACGTTTTACCATGCCGCTTCTCTAGCAATTGACGAGTTTACCACAATTGTGGCTGTAGAAAGCGGAAAAGTTGTCGGCCTCGTGAACTTCATGTGTACATCATATGGGACAATAAACTATTTGTATGTGCTTCCAGGATGGAGACATCGCGGGATAGGCAAGAGTCTATTAGAAAATGCTGAAAAGCATATCGCTTCTGATTCGCTAATTTTTTCCCGAGTTTTAATAAATTCCTGTGAAGATTCGGCAATTGGTTTTTTTAAAAGCACGGGCTACAGTGAACGGCAGATAGTGATGAAGAAATGCGTAAGGCGTATAAAGGATATCCCTTCGGCAATTTCTAATAACTTGGCAAATGAATGCAACGATTCTAAATGAAAAAATAATGCGATCAGTCCAAAAACTGTTGCATTAATTGGGTTGAGACGAAATTATGAATGATTGGAAAAACAGATTTCTTAAAAAATCATGTGCTATGCGTGGTACAACACTCGCTACTTCCTGCGATGTAGAAATTGATGGAGTGCAGTATCGTGAACAGAGCGAAGTTGAAGTTGATGGGCAGCGTTATGTTTTATTATGTGATATGCACGATTCTTCAAATATTGTGATTAGACGACTATGTGAGTATTACGATCCTTTGGAAAACAGAGCAGAATTTGAGAGCATTTTAAGCATATTTCGCGCCCAACAAATATCAAAACGGAAAACCTCCGAAAGAAGACGCATATTTCTTGAAATTTTGTTCTTTGCCATTACCATTTTGACACTTGCAGCTTATACTCTGTTTGTATATGACTGCCATTATCAGACTTTCAAGAACGAGTTGCTTTGCTACTGCTTACTCGCGGCTTGCTTCTGCATTGTAAATCATAAGGTGCATTGTAAATCAACCTCTGCAACAGTTGTAACATCACTCTTTCTTGCCATAGGGTTTACCGTGTCAGTTTTCCTTTTAAACAATCTGTGGCGATACATTTATGAGAATGCGCGATTTTATTGGGGGCATCCCGAAGACAAGGCTTTCTATTGGTCCTATCTCAATGTTTTGAAAAGTGATTTTCTGTATACCGTTGGAATTGGGCGATTTAGATATTGGCTTGTTTTTCTGGCATCGAGCGTTGGACTATTTGCTGATTCTGCTGTTGTAAACGCCCTTCGCCGCGGAAGGAAAATCGCTACATAATAATTGAGAAATGGGCGTCTAATTTCCTTTGCCTTAGAGAGAAAATAATATTGGGAGAATGTATCATGAAAGATGTATTCGGACATAGCTCCAACCAAACAGAAGTAAATCCAAATGCCTTACCCGTTACGCAGATTAACCCAAGATCTGCAACAATTAATACACCAAAAACCGCTGTAAATCCGAACGCTTTCGGTTCTTCAGGAGAGGGTACCCAAGTTAATACAAATGCTCTCCCGTTCTTGCAGTCTCAATCTACCCAAGAGACATACATCGGCCAAATTGTTGCTGAGAGATACAGGGTTGTGTCTCGAGTAAATGTTGAGTCAGGCGAAGCCGATATCTATGTGTGTACCGATCCTGATAATACACAATACTGTCTGAAAATCTACCATCGCAGAGAGCAGATTAGTCAAGAAGTGCATGCAAGATTACAATATGTTAAAGCACCTCATATTGCAAATCTAGTTGCATGGGGCGACTTTGATGGGAAGCTATATGAAATATGGCCCTTATATAGCAAAGGGAGTCTTGCGGGGCAACGATTTGACGAGCAAAGTATAAAACCGTATATCGCCCAAATGAACGAAGCTATTCACGCGATTCATAACTGCGGCTTGGTACACCAAGATATAAAACCCGCGAATTTCATGCTTGATACAAACGGCGAGGTTGCTCTTATTGATTTTGGAATTAGTTCCGTTTGCGGCGAGGGTGGACGAACGCACGTTACGCAGATAGGTCGTACCAATGACTACGCTTCACCTGAGGTGCTGTTTTCAAAGTTCTGCTGGCCAATCTCCGATTACTATTCTTTAGGAATTACAATCTATGAACTGCTGACGGGACATACTCCTTACTACAACTATGATGAGAATATGGTGCAGCAGAAAATGGATGATATTCGGGATACAAAAATTCCGGGGATTGAGTCATTCTGCGAACAGACTAGAGACCTCCTGATTGGTTTACTTCAGTACGGCAAAGACCAAAGATGGTCCTATGATGCTGTCTGTGATTGGCTCAGAGACGATTATGAGAAGTGGAAACATGATTGGGGGCCGGTGCCACCACGCGAAAAACAATTTAAGTTTGATGGGCACTTTTATTCTATCCCTTCTGAACTGCCGGAACTAGTCACCAGCATGGCGTATCGATGGTCTTTAGGGCAAAATCTCTTTGGCGTTGATGGCCGTTTCGAGCGATTGAAAGAGACCGTAAAAGACATCGAGGGTACCGAGGATATTTTTGCTATTTGCAATGAGCCAAGGCGAATGGGCGAGGATAGCGCAGTTAACTACTTCCGCAAATTATATCAGCTCTATCCTAAGCTAACATTATTTACTTGGAGACAATATCAATACGAGAACAAATACCGCTTGGGAGAGGCCATTCTGAACACCCTGTGGGCGCATGATATAGACGAGAATGCAAAACCAAATTCTATTCCAACAAGTTCCGTTTTTCGTGCAGACAGTTCAACAAGTTCCCGTTCGTTTCCGTCTTATGATGAACTGCTATTTTGGATGAAGAATAATATTGTTTCTCAGTATCTTCAGTTCACTGGCGATAGCTCGCTGTCAGAGAAAGTCATCCAGTACGAATCGGTTGTTTCAAGAGAAGTGGACAGAAACAATTATTCTGCTGCAGACTACGCATGCTATACGCTTGCGTATACTCTCTCAAAATCCACAAAACTGCGCTTGCCGTCAGGGACATTTTCAGACAAGGATAGTTTTATTCGATTTGTCAATCAAAAAATTTCTGAATGCAAAAATGTTGAGAATGTACTTTTGTTCCTAACCATTTGCAGAACCGAAATCTATGATGGGAAAATGATAAATCCGGGCTTTCACGCATGGGGCGTTTCCGCTGGCCTAGAAACTTCTTTGCGAGTCTTAACTGATGCCAATTACCGTAGAGCCTTTTATGAAAAAATACAAGTTCAAGGAAAAGACGAAAGAAACTTGCATAATGAGATGACACAGCACACCCCGAGAGGGGTTCCTACAACAACAGAAATAACGAAGAACCCGATAAATAAAACACCTGATTATGAGGTTAGTTTGAAAGCAAGAGAAAATAGTAGGTTAACCTGTCCTAAATGTGGTGGACAATTGAGAAATCTGAGGCAATCTAATGGAAAGCAAATTATTTGTCCATATTGCGGGGAAAACATAGATTGCACAAATTAGTACTGGGTTAGTTTTGCAAACAAACGTAATGCAAGGAGAAATTCATGAGAACGCTTTTGATGGAGAGAGAAATCCACAGAATGTATGACGGGAAGGTAATCGCCCAAGCTAACCAATATTGCGGGTATAACTTGTGTGCCGAGGTGTGGATTAAATTTTTACCTTATGATGGTGAAGGCTTATCGTTTGACGCATTAGTGGATGACAAGGATAAGCAAGAACAGTTTTTGCCTGCAATTAAGAGGGGCCTGGCTGCATGTATGGATTATTATTCGCTGCATGGGGTGAGAGCGATATGGCTCGACTGCTTTCTTGGCAGCAACACCGCCTGTGATATCGCATTGTCATGGGCTGCTGCACTTGCCTTGCGCGATGCACTCTCAGCAGACTCAGTAGATGCTGATTCTGAGTCTGAGGATGACGAATGGCTCAAGAAGGCTGGGCTATACACTCAAGATGATACATTACTTGCGAGCTATGGAAGAGAAAGAATTTGCAAGGAGCATCCATGGGTGAGCGCTCTTTATGAATTAGATAACACTGCGTCACGCAGTACTCGACTGGACATCATCCGCCAAGCTGTAGATTCTGGCGACGATTTTGCCAAAACATTACTGTCTACCGAGATAGGTGATTCTCATGAACAATTTTTGTCAATGAAAGAGCGCGCATTGGAGGAAAATGATATAGGCCTCCTAACAGCGGTTTGTGAAAACTATGATTTAGGAAATGCTGCAGATCCAACCGATCCAGATGTCATTGAATGCTATATCAGATTAGGTGAAGCGTATAAAGAGCAGGGCATACCAGCCAAAATGAGCGCGGCGTATGAAAAAGCTTGGGAACATGCAGACCGGCTTAAGGTCGCGGATCAGCACTTTATGTTGGCTTTTGCCGAACGCATTGGAGACTTGTTTAACGATCAGGCCAAGCCGTTCTATGATATGACCCTAGCCACACTGTGGCATAATCGAGCAAAGAAGGGGAATTGGAATAGTCGTGTAGAGTCGGCAATTCAATCTCGTAATATTGCGGAGTGTTTGTATTTAGGGACTTGCTGTGCAGAAGGACGTGACACTGCAGTTCAAAAAGATGAGAGAGAGGCTGAGAAGCTGTATTTGACAGCCAAGTGGTTATGGCAAGCAATGCATCCAAACATGATTTCAGACTATTACAGAATCCCTGCGCAAAATGAAAAAAAGGCGGAAGCAATACTTATAGTGGCCGCAACAAATTTGGCCGTGGTTTCGCATGTAGATTATGACTTTCAAGAGTCTATCAAAGCGAATGACACCCCTGCTACAAAGGAAAGCACGTTAGAGCTAATGGCGAAAATTGACGAAAAATTAGGAGATCTATATGCGAAAGAAGGCGGGGAATTATACGATTATCAGGAAGCCTTTAATTGCTATATGGCTGCTGCTAAGAACAATAATTCTTCCGCAAAGGAAAAAACGCTCAAACTCATGAAGAACAAGAAATAGAAACAGTCTATCTCATAATAAAGGAATTAATATTATGTTATGCCGAAAAATTATGCGGGTTGCTGCGGCTATTGCAAATATATGGATTTACGCAGCGGATATACTTCTACTTACTCCACATCATTCAAATGCACACGAAATAATTATAGCGTTAAGGCAGATGAGAAAGCTTGCAATAAATTTGAGGCGGATGGTAGTCGGTCAAATGCTACGATTGCGAGGTATGACAAATAGACCCATATGGCGGAGTACAATGGAGTACAATCAGGTTATATTGCTATAAAACCTGTAGGATTTGACCACCTGCTGGGGCCTCTTTTACCGAGGAGAAAATCTCATAGTTGAATATTAAGGAAAACAATAATGACTGCCAAGAAAGTGAGGATCGGGATGGAGAACAGGTTCGAATATGTAATAGCGGAAGAAAAGTTGATTAATGAAAATTTGGGCTACTATGATTCTACGGTTAGCGTCATAAGAGATAAACAAACCGGTATTATGTATCTCTCTCAATCAGGTAGGGGAATTACGCCTCTCCTTGATGAGAATGGCATTCCTATGCGACAGAAATGACGGTTTTTGGACGGGGAGATATATAAAAATGAGCGGACCCAAATTAAGCAAATATGAACTTGAGCAATTGCGAAAAGCGGAATTAGAACGCATTCAAAGAGAAATCGAAAATTCACACGCGAATATCCTACATATAAAAAGAGATATTTCTTCTGAAATGGAGTGGTGCAAGCACGAACTCGACCAAATAGATCGTCAGATGAACCTTATAAGCAGTTGTTCCCTTTCGGAAGACGACCGTTCTCAAGCCAATAGCATAATTCTTTCAGAAAGGCAACGTATTTGCGACTTGCTTCACTGTATGGATTCAATCGCTGATCATGTAATTGCACACCCAAATGAATTGGCCGAAGTCCAAGCAGAGGAGCACCGCATAAGGGATCTTTGGCGCAGATTAACGGAAAGCAAAACTTCGATTCTAACTGATCGTATTGAATACGAATCGGTAATGACAAATGTGGCGGAGAAATTAAAAGAATCTCTTGACTGCTCGACCTTCTCGCTGGCCGAGGCTCTGCAGAATATTCATTCCATTAGGCCGGAGAGCATTTCAACCTCCGCAGACATCGAACAGATGCGAGCCGAAATGCTCAGTGAAATTGTTTCTCTAAAAAAGAGCCGCTTTGCGTCTGCAAAAATAATAAATCGGCTCGACAATGCTGCGCAGCTCGTGAGCAGCGAGACCAACCCCCAGAGGTTGAATGATATTAATTCGAGAGTAATTAGGGAACTTTCGCATAGTTTTGACAAAATGCAGTTGATATATGACGAATACAAAGATGTGTTCTGTCGGCACAATGTGCTGTTGTCCCAGTTGGGTAAAGCAACTTTAGAGGAAGACTGCTTCGACACTGTGGCGGAAATGACTGCTCGAATTAATACAATTAAAGAAGAAAATGAATCTCTGCATCAACAGCTTCTAGCAATTGCTGAGCGTCAAGAGATTTGTAAGTCTATCGATGAAGCGATGAGTTCGCTTGGCTATGATCTAATTGGAACAAAGGAAGCTTCGGTAAAGGGCTCTGTAAAGCTTTACCAGTTTTCGAAAGGTGCCGGGATACAGATGATTCAAAAGGAAGACGGTACTGTGAGGCTTAAGGTGGTTGGCCTGAGCAAAAGCAATCGCTCCCCGAAAGAATCCGAGAAGTCGTATTTGTTGCATATGCAGGAGGAATTTTGTTCAGCATATGAGCAAATTAAAGAAGCATTTATGCGGCAGGGGATAAGCCAAGTTCAGGGATCTGAGCGAAAGCTTCCGCCGGATAATCAGTTTTCGCAAATTATAAATGTGAACGAGTATGATTCGGCCTATGTTGCGGAAAGCAGTATGTCGACCCTGCCTGGGAAGAAAAGTAGAGTTTCTGCACATAAACCAAAGTATATGAGACAAGAAACTTAAAGCATGGAGAGTATATAGATATGCTTGTTTTCAGCAGTGTGAGTAAGAATATCCCGATTAATTTTGATGAAAATGATGACGCCCAGCTTTGCTCAAGATGCAGTACTCCTAACAGTATGCAATCTGGATATTGCATTGATTGCGATGGCCCTCTACAAACGCCTCGCACAAGATACCTTAAGGCCAAAGATATTATTCGCTGTCCCGTGTGTGGCCATTATAACTCTCACGAAGATTTGATATGCAGTAATCATACATGTCTCGCACAATTAGCCAAAAGCGATTGTTCTGAAGTCACTAATAAAGAGGGAGAAACGCAGAAATGTGTTGATGCGCCCGTTGCCGAATACATAAAGGTTTGCCCAGAGTGCAGGCATGTAAATCAACCTAATGACTCGGTATGTGCAGCATGTGGTGCCTCTTTGGATTTCGTTGATGAGGAGCTTGTGAGCGAACAGGCGGCATTTATAGTCAATATTGCCACCCATGCTCGTGAAAGGATAAAGAAGGGCGTTTGCTATATGATCGGGGCCAGGCACTTTTTATCCGAACAGTTTCCGTCATGTAGCTTTGTAAGTGGTGAACATGTGGAAGTGACCTGGGATGGTGTGCAGTTCCACATTAAAGATGTTAGTCGCAATGGCACGTACATCAGCGGGCGGCGCATAGAAAAGGAAAAAGTAATCATTGTTCCCTCAGGCACAGTGATTGGGCTAGGAGATGTATCGCCATCGCAACCACTGGCGGCACATTTTCGTTTAGAAAGCAATGCTGATTGATCAAGTTCTCTACCCAGTTGAAGCTCTGGGGCCAGGCAAGAGAGTTGCAATTTGGGTTATCGGTTGCACACGAAAGTGCGCTGGATGTAGCAATCCAGAACTGTGGGATAAAAAAGACCGCAAATCCATAAGCTCCGTTGAATTGTTTTCTGCTATCAAGCAAATATCAGATAATAATCCAGTCGACGGGTTCACAATAACAGGCGGTGAACCGATGGACCAGGCAAAGGAACTCTTAGAATTGGTGAAACTGCTTCGCCTAATCAGTAGCGATATTCTAGTTTTCAGCGGTTATTCCCATCAGGAGTTATTAAAGGATGCCACACGGAGAGCAGTATTGAATGAAATTGCAGTCTTGGTTGACGGGCCATATATAGAAGCCCTCAATAATGCGCTGCCTTTGCGTGGGTCCTCAAACCAAAACATCCTTTTGTTTGATCTTGCGCACGAGTCTCGTTATGCAGACTACCTTAATACTGAAAAGAAGCGAATTCAGAATTTCTATTTTGACGATCAGACTGTTTCAGTTGGTATCCACGATGTTGCATTTCATGATGATTTAAATGCAGCACTAAAAGAGATGAAAGTGAGGGAAAGGGCGAATGAGGGCGGCAAAATGGCACAATGAAATTGAAATCTTTCGGCAGATAAAACCTTGCATTATTTTAGAGGGAAACATACTGGATCAGTTCCAATATCCAAGTGAGCCTTTTAGGAACAGGCATCTACCCGAGTATCTTTATAAATTACTCAAGGACTTGGGTTACAATGTGGTAGTTATTTACGATGAATCAAAGGGATTCTATGCAGTATCAGGTGGGCAGAACGATCTGAGCGCATTTGCAGATCTTTGCCATGAGATTCCGGGGCTTCGTTTGACCAATGATATGATCCCCTGTCCGTTTTCTGCGGGAGAAAGCCGTTCTCCAACATCGCCCCCCGAGGGTGCCTCTAGCATGCGAAACAAGAACAACGAGCAGCTTCTTGATAGCGTTTGTCCTGAGACCGCCACTATCGGTGACGTTGTGGCAAATGCACTCAAACAGTCAACGGTGTCTGTTGCAATAATTATGGATATGGCGTCTCGATATATTGTTTCCCCGGATCAAATGGATTTGCCTGATGTTCGCGTATATACCGAATTGCTGAGAGCATTACGAGGCGCTGAGGAGGCCGAGACAAACGACTCTCTTTCAAAAAATCTTCTCCTTTTTCTGACTAATAAAGTTAATGATCTGCCCACATGGTTCTACTTAAATAACCCCGACGTAAAAACAATTAATGTTACAACTCCGGATGCGCAAGCACGCCTCGAATTTGTTTCTGGCAATCAATTGGCTCAGTTCTTTCAGCGTGACATATACGCTGAAGATATGCGTTTCTACGCTGATAATCCATCGCAGCTTGATAAATTGCAGAAAAAATTTGTAGGACTCACAGAGGGCTTTTCTTATACGGACTTGATTGGCATGCGGACATTGTGCTACCGTGAACACTATAGAATAGCGCATCTTGCAAGTGTGGTCGATCTCTACCGCTATGGCATTAAAGAAAACAAGTGGGCAACAGTTGACCGAAATACTATTGATCGGCTTCAAGAGGATATGTATGCCAACATTCTTGGACAAAGTAGTGCCCTCGCCAAAGTGATGGACGTTATAAAGCGGAGCGTTATAGGCCGTGGTGGAGCGTCAAATAACAGGCCTAAGGGTGTCCTATTTTTTGCCGGGCCGACCGGAACAGGTAAAACTGAAACTGCCAAAGCGCTGGCGAGAAATATTTTTGGAGATGAAAGCTGTTGCCTTCGTTTTGACATGGCCGAATATAAGCAGAGCCAGTCAGATCAAAAATTGCTAGGTGCGCCTCCGGGTTATGTCGGTTACGAGGCTGGTGGACAGCTGACGAACGCCGTTAGAGACAACCCTTTCTCCATAATATTATTTGACGAGATTGAGAAAGCACATCCTAGTATTCTTGACAAATTCCTACAAATTTTAGATGACGGTCGCTTGACGGATGGACAAGGTAACACAGTGTATTTCTCCGAGTCCATTATCATATTCACCAGTAACAAGGGAATTGTTGGTACCGTCTCTGAAATTGACGAACTTGGCAATAGAATCGAGAGAAATAAGCAACTGATTGACTCTAAAAACTGCGCAACGCACAAAGAAATGCAGGCAAAAGTAATCGATGGTATCCGTAACTATTTTAAATATGAACTCGGACGCCCAGAGTTGCTTAACAGAATCGGAGAGGATAATATCGTTGTCTATGATTTTATTCGTCCCGATGTTGCTGAAAGCATTTTGAAACTTCACATCGATCGAGTTAAAACGGATTTCAGAGATAATAGCGAAATTGAAATTGATACCAGCGCTATTGAAAAAATTCTTCTCGACAAATGCTGTACGCCCGATGTTTTGGAATACGGCGGTAGGGGGATTAGAAATACCGTTGAGTCTTGCCTTTATACTCCACTGACTAGATTTATTTATGATCATCAGGATGCGGTTACCGCTGGGAAAGCGATTGTAATTTGCTCGTTAGACCTCAATTCATCACCTGTTGGAATTGACGCGGAGGTTAAGGGATGAAAATCTATTGCCGAATGGAAGCCGGTGTTGGAAAGAACAATATAGAAGATCGTGTGGTGATTGACAACACGATTATAGCTGGCGGGATTTACTCTGTTGACATTCCGCAGGGGCAGCCCTTTGTTGCTGCCGTTGCGGATGGAGTAGGAGGCAATAACGCAGGAAATGTTGCGGCTCATGTTGCCGCAGAAGGTATAGTTACGCTATCGATGCCCACCGACTGTCTTGAGCAAGCTCTTTCGGCAAAGATTAAACAGCTAAATGCAAAAATTGTTGCCCAATCTCAATATGATCCTAGATTGGAAAGAATGGCAACTACACTTACCGGACTATACTACACCGGCTCTAGATGGCTCTTATTCCATGTTGGTAACTGCCGAGCATACAGTTGGAAGTCCCCTTACCTCAACCAATTAACGCAAGACCACACATGGGCTCACCAAATGAGCCTTTCCGGTTGGACAGAAGAAGAAATAGCAGATAGTGGTCGCAGTTCTGAGATAACCGCCTGCTTAGGAAACGGCGATGTATCTACGGCCAATCAGTTCTATGTTTCTGATGTTACCGAGGTGCTCTCCGCAGCGGATCGCATTATTTTTACTTGTGACGGAATTCATGATTTCATGAAAGGTGAGGAACTCGAGCAAGGTATCAACTCAATACGCAATATTCCAGAGCTACTTAAGCTCAGCATGATTTTTGCTCGGGAAAACGGATCACAAGATGATATGTCTATGGTAGTTGTTGATTTGACAAGTTAATACTTAAGTAGTATAGATGTTTGGATTTTATTTGGAGTTTAACTGCAAATAAAAAATGAACAACAAAACCATTGTAAAGTAGACGGGTGACACAGTGAAATATCTAATCGTTCCTAACTTTTATGCACCTAAGAGCCCAACATATCAGAGAAAATATGGCTCAGAAAAGATTCATGCAATTTCTTTTAATCAATGTAATTTTAATTGTGCTTTTTGCGGATTCAAACAGCTAAAAAAAGCGAATTCCTACTATGAGTATTCTCTTGAAGAGTTTGACCGAAAAGTTGAAAGGCTTATACCCTGCGGACTTGGCTTTAAGTTCACTGGTGGAGAGCCGACTCTGAACCCTTGGCTTTTAGATTCCTTGCGATGCGTAAAAAAACATGGTGGCGCAGTTCTTGTAGATACAAATGGATCAGACTATGAAACGATTAAATCTGCGTGTGACGAAGATCTCTTAGATGTCTTGGGTGTATCTTTGAAAGGCCTTACTCCGGCAGAGGCAATTAGGGTGAGCGGAATCGGCCGTCAGCAACTTTGCTGGGAAAATGTCCTGAAATCCATCCACTATGTTGCCAATAATAGCAAGGCCGATGTAATAGTTACCTATGTAATTGATAGTACAACCGATCTGTCCGCTTTGAATAAATTTATTGAGCTGTTTCAGGCGGAACACTCTGTCTATTTCAAGGTTAACAATTTTCAGGAAAGTAAGTTCACCATTGATACTGGCCTTCATCCTTATTCAAGCGACATGGTAAGGGGTGCACTAAAGCATATCTCTGAATGTCACAGCGATCTTAAAGGGCGTATCATTTTTGTAGACAGTTCAAAGGGCGTACGCGATACAAGTGGAATTGAGGTGATATAAGATGTTTAAACCGTCTGTATTTAATATTCCTATTAGTGATAACATCATATATAACTCGTATTCTGGCGCAATTCTTAAACTCTCTCAGCCTATTGTTGACTGCATTTCCAATTGCGATAACATTGATTTGCTTCTTGAGCAAGGCTTTATTATTGACGAAAAAGTTAATGAGTTGAACAAATATCTAGTTGAAAGAAATACGGCTATTTTTTCTAGACGACATCGTGGCCTGAAATATGTAATTGCTCTCACCAATGATTGTCAAGCTCACTGTTCCTATTGCTTCGAACGTGGTATTGAAAGGTCTTGTTACATGAGTAAAGATACCGCGGATAAAGTTTTGAGTTTTATTAAGAATCAAGCAAAGACAAACGAAGCCACCAGCATTCAAATAACCTACTTCGGCGGTGAACCGTTGCTTAATCTGAATGCTTTGAAGCAAATTGGTGTTAACCTAAAACAATTCTGCGTAGAAAAACAAATCAAGTTCGCATCTAACATCATTACAAATGGAATTGCTTTAACAGAAGAAACGGCGGCACTTCTTGCAGAAATTGGCGTCGATTTTGCTCAGATTACTTTAGATGGAACAAGGAATGCTTATAAAATCGCCAAGGGTGTAGATGCTTATGGCATAGTTTTGAATAATATACAATCAGCAGTTGGAATATTACCTATTGATATCAGGCTGAATATCACAAGGGCCAATATGCAGGACATAGTTAACCTGATAGACGACCTATTCACAGTGCACGGGTTAGCTGGCCATGTCCAACTCACACTAGCACAGGTGGTAGATTATGTGGGATGTAAGTTCAACTCGACACTCTGTTTAGACGGAACTGAATACGCTCAATTTGTGTGTGGCATTTTTAAGGGTAAAGAGAAAGCAGGAAAAGGAAGTCTAAGGCGAATGCACCTAATGCCAAAAGTGTTACGGACATTTTGCGGTATGGAAAACTGTATGCAATATGTGATTGGCGCAGATGGTGAATTGTATAAATGTGAGCACAGTGTGGGAAAGCAGAACGAAATCGTTGGAGATATTAGCGTAGGACCATATTTCAGTGATTTAGAAATGCTGTTCTATTCTTCAATCCCTCAAAAATGCATAGAGGAAGTGTGTCCGTTTTTACCAATGTGCCTAGGAGGCTGTGCAAATGAACGGCTGCACAATAAACATATCCGTGATTGTAAGCAAATAAAGGAAAAACATCTCTTGTTGCTTTCAACGTACTTAGAGTTACTGAGAAACTGATTGCTCCAACTTTTTATAAGAGCAAATAACGGGAAAGGAGGAAGACTTATGGAACTCATTCAGGAACGTCGTGATGTGGCTCTTAACGAGGATGGCTGCTTCTTTGACTCTTGCAAATGCGAAGCCGATGGTTGTCCCTACAACGACTAAAAGGAATTTGGTACACACATAATTGGGTGATGCAACACGCATCACCCAATTATGGAAAGATCGGGAAAAGGTAAAATAGGCTTTTGAGGGAGACTTTCTATGATGTTTAGGAGACAATATGAAACACTGTGGCCATTGCGATATTGACATCGATAATTCTTATAATCTTTGCCCTTACTGTGGGCGGGAGTTAAGACAACTCGAACGCGAAAATATACGCGATACAGCATATCAACAGGGAGAAGCTGCCCACCGTACTACTTCGACTCGCCCGGAACGAGAAACAGATTTTGTGTTTGAGGAAGTGGATAGGCATTCCGTGAAAATAAACGGAATGGTTGTTGAATGTACAACTCAACAATACTATCAATCCAAGCTAACCAAAATTGTTCAGTCGGTTTTCTATGGAGAACCGTACCAGCTTAGTCATACAACCTTTGTTACAGTGTTTAGAGTGCAGGAACATGTGTTGCGAGGATTTGCTGAACAGGCGCGGGACATTATTGTATACGGAAACGTTCAAAATGTTCTGTCAACCGGGGATGATGTGACAATAGTTGCAAAAGCGAACAGAGGTCGTTACATTGCTCAATCAATATATAATCATTCGATCAATGCATCCGTTACGGTTCAGGCAGGGATTTTGCCAGCATGGTTGATACGATTGCTTGTCATCGTCCCTGTTGGCATTCTAGTGGTCTCGATTTGCAGCATTCTTTCGACCCCGTCTACAGAGATTATAAACGGGATTTTACTCATTGTCACACGCTGCTGGCCATTGATTGTTTTGGCATTTGGATGGAAGTGGCTTGTGAATAAGTTGAAGAAAAAATAGAGGACTTATTTATGGCAAACCGTATCTTTCAAAGATATAACAATCTATTAAACGAGGCGACTTTTCTAAGGCAATATTATAACAAATCATATATCACCGATTTAAAGCAGACCTTTATTAATTTGCAACCAAGCCAGTGCTGGATATATGATGGTATTAATTCATTTTTGGAAATCAGCGGTTTCGCCCTGTATAGTTCCGCTTCAGACAATGAACAGATTTTAAATAAGGTTGCCCATAATTGTATACAAATAGCGGCTGCAAACCTTAGCCCTATTTCATTGCATTTTTTTAACCAAAACCAAAAACTTCGTTTAATGATTGGCGTTCCAGGTACATATGCAGATACCATAAAAAATGCATTTGCTGGAAATTTGAGTGCTGCCAACATTAAATCGCATTCTTCTCCTTTCGCCAGCGAAGCGCAGCGCATCATGTGCCAAAAGTATACAGGCGTAGTCGTTGGATCTGGTCAAATCTCTAGTTTTAACATTGATATGGGCCTTAATGCACTCGAAGATGTCGATTACCTTCTCTCCGTCATGGCCTTTCCGTGTAGTAATGATTCCGTTCAAAATGAGCTTTCAATTATTAACACGTATTTAGATGAATACGAGGGCGTTACCAGAGGTCAACTATCCTTTGGAAACAATGCTAGACATGATATTACGCATACCAACAATGACATCCATGATCTGGTAGAATTGCTCAAATCAACTAAGCAGAATTTAATGCAAGGTATGAGCCGAGGCCTATGGCGAACCTACATTACAATTTGCGCCCCAGACGCTAAAAGTTATTCTAGAGTTTATTCAACAATTTCTGCCATATTACTGTCATACGGGGATGATGGAAACTCCATACCCTCTTTTTCGTTGGTTACTGTTCCCAATAGTGTATTCAAGAACGATGGTTGTTGGTGCCTACCTCGCGCATTTGTTGGCACACGAGAATTTGGAGAAATATATAGTGATTCATTTAGCAATGTGCTAACTTCAGAATCGCTATCCGCTTTTTTTCAACTGCCCACCCAAAACCATCATGGATACCGCGTGCAACAGTTTGGGCGTGCCCGTGAAAGCACATTTGAGGCGTACAATAAGTTTGCTCCTGATGTACATGCTAAGAACCGGGTCATACTTGGCACGGTTGAAGGAAGCGGACAGCCGTTTTATGTTCCACTTAACGCATTACGTCAGCATGTTTTTATTACTGGCTTCACGCAGTGTGGAAAATCTACGACAATGCAGCACATAATTAGCGAGATCGTCGATGCAGATATCCCGTTTATTGTGATTGAGTCTGCTAAAAAACAATACTGCGAGTTACTTGGAGACTCTCGATTGTCAGGTAGGATGAAGGTGTATTCTGGAGGATACGATACGACATTACTACAAATTAATCCATTCCAACCAGAGACGGGTACCATCCTTGATAATCATATTCAGAGTCTTGTGGCACTCTTTGTCTCTTTATTTGACGAACCGGCACCATTACCTCAAATTATCAATCTTTTAGTACATAAAGTTTATACAAACACGGGGTGGAATAGCAAGGACAGAATCAAACCAAATGAAGAGAGAGAGTATCCAACTATCAACACGATGATTCACCTCATTGATGAAGTGATTGATGAAATACGGTATTCTTCAAAATACCCTGAAACGGCAGAAAACATGCGGGGGGTTATTCGCGGACGCCTTTTGTCTATCATTCAAGGCGCAATGAACGATGTTTTGAATACCACGAACAACATCAGTATTGAGGAAATGTTTTCTACCTCGGCTGTTGTCGAACTAGATGATTTTGCCGAAACGAATAAAACCTTTATGTCGGGCCTGCTTGCATTGAAAGCATATGAGTATTCAAGAAACAGCGATTGCGGAAATATGACAAAGCGACTTCTTATTATTGAAGAAGCGCACAATATTGTACCGAATACGGAGCAGAAGCGTGTAAGCGGCAATATAGCTATGTGTTCTAATCACTTCATCTCCATGCTGGCTGAAGTTGCAGCTTATGGGACGGGGCTGGTAATAATTGATCAGAGGCCAACCGCTGTTTCGCCAGCAGTAGTTGCAAATACAGGTACTAAAATAATCCATAATTTGCAGGCTGGTGAAGACAAAACGGCAGTAGGTGCATCTCTTAGCCTAACAGAAACTGAGGTCAATATGATTTCAGATTTGAAAGTGGGGCAAGCAATCGTTAAGATTCCCAATTCACCAGAAAAGTGCCGTGTTAATATAAATCGTAATCCAATTGATGCTAATGTAGTTAACTGGGGTGTATTGTTTTTAGGAAGTAATCAACAACGCTATGTTTCGCCAGGAGTAGCCCCTTCTGAGAGAAGTTATTTTTTATCCTGTGAATTTTCCACCGATGCCATCATTAACTGCTTATCTTTTGCTGAATTAAGATTGCACCGATTAATGGAGTTCCCAGAAAAAATGCTTTATGCCGGTGAACTATTAAATACCACAAAGGCATCAGTTCGAAATAAGCGGCAGATTTTATATGAAGTCTTTGAAGTTGTGAGGTGATAATTTTGTCTCTTGATTCTAAATGGCGAGTGGCACTAGAATCGGATGAACGCTCTGTGCCTGTAACAGATATGCGCACCTCACATGATCGTGAACAGATTAATGCAGAGAGTGATTGGAACCGTCCTCACGACGGAATACATGAATACCGAGCGAAAATTGATATGGTATCATCCGCAGCGGAGAGAACAAAATCTTCGGTTTTAGAAAAGTATGGCGATTGCATATCTGAAAAGCAGCAAAAGCACTTTGACGAGGTGTGCGTCCAAAAGTACGATATATATAATACTCGGTATTTTCTTAACACTAAATTAGATGGTGTTCCATTGGATAAAAGGTTCAATATCTTGGGATTTCACGAAGTAGAGCAAGGTGGAGTTGCACTGAAAGATACAGACGACTACAATAGTCTTCGCCATGTGACAGTACACGAAACTATGCATGCCCTTTCTTATCAAGACACACGATATGAGCAGCCTGACGGAAGATTTGATCCAATTGAGAATATAGATAGCGCAAAGAAAATGAAGTGTACAGGAATCAGAGAGATAGTTTCTCAACAGGTAAACACAGATAGTGGTGATGTATACCGCATCAATGTCCGGGACGCCAATACGAGCATAAACGAAGGTTTAACTGAACTGTATACTCTGCGTGAACTACTTGAACACGGTGAAGAACCCGGTATCGCTGCCTATACTCAACAAGTAAAATGGTCTAGGGTGCTTGAGGCATCTGTCGGTCAAGAAACACTTGCAAAGGCGTATTTTAGCGGTGAGTTGGATAACCTTAAACAAGCCGTCAATCGCTTGGGCGGGTCTGCTGATACATGGAACTCACTTTCTGCAAATATCGACTTGTATGGTCGATATTCTTCTCTGGGGGATGATGTATCGAGAAGGGAAGCCCAAAAATGTGAAGTTGAAATAAACAGGACACTGCATACATTATATAAGAAAAGCAAGGAAATCGTTTATCCCTATGTTGCACGAGGAAACAACCAGGAGGGCTTGAGATGAGTGTTTTGCTCGATAGTTTTATAAGATATGCAGATTCTATCGCTATGCCCGATTGGGAGTCTGCAGATGTCAAGGCTGGTATTGAGAGTTATTTGCATGACCACAGTTTGTTAGAATCTGATGATGAGATTAGTGCAGAAGTTGAGTTGCTAATCTTTAAGGAGATGTCACCGCCCACATTTAATGCTTTTTTTGCAAAATATGCGAAGAGGAAAAGTGTAGAATCTATTGAAATGGCTGTAAGACAAGCGGCACTTCAAAGAGCCCTATCTGGCGAGATTATCGCAGAAAGTGACTATCACGCTCTTAGTAATCGACTAATAGAAGCATCTACCGTGCTGTCGAAGGATGATCAGAATGAGCGGTGGCTAAGAGGACATCTGAATGATGCACTCATAAACCTTAAATATGCGGCTGGCCTATCCAATGAGCTTTCGGAGAGCGTTGTTCGAAAGCTATGTGAACGAAGTTAAAAATTCGATGATAATCATACCAATATGTAAGAGCCTTTTGAAAATCATATGCTTCCTATCTGCAGTCGATTAGCATTGTCTATGTACTGTAGCGTTATCATATCGAGCCTCATACAAAATATCTTTCAAAATATCGCCCCCACCGCGCCGTCCGTAATACAACCAAACAGCGCTATAGAATAGACTTCCATTATTTGCCCGCCTAGTTTGCAAAAAATCTACCACAAAATCAGTTCTTTCTCAACATACCGTTGTAAATTAAGAATAATTGTCTCCCTCATGAAAGTGTCTCAAATACATCCATAACACAGCAGGTCGCGGGGTTACCGCGACCTGCTGGTAACCGTCAAAGCAGGCAGCGGCTGGACAGACATGGGACAATAGTGGTGGGGAG
>ERZ827156.1622-NODE-1622-length-25931-cov-4.469702_pt1 | contig 25931 bp, 58 predicted proteins | sample MGYA00519919_ERZ827156 | MGnify/ENA primary metagenome ERZ827156 (study PRJEB31778, sample SAMEA3449269) | human gut metagenome | biome: human gut; feature: human-associated habitat; material: faeces | place: United Kingdom | collected 2010/2012 ...
GGGCACGGAACTGGGGAACACCCTTGCGAAGATGGGTGTGGGCCTGGAACACAGCACCCTTAGCACCCTTTCTCTGACCTACACGCGCGGTGAGAACCGTTCATGCCAACGGCAACAGCAAATCGCTTCTCCTCGCTCCCACTGCATCCACAAACGTACCTCTAATAACACGACCCATGAATGAATCTGCTAGTGTGGGGAAACTGAAAAGCCAACAACCACAAAGGCAAGGGAACAATCGGGACGGACTAGGAGAAAACTGTCCCGAATGATTCAAAGGAGGGAAACGAAAGGAGAGACGCGGTGTTGGGTTTACTAAGCTGGAATGAAGCAAGCAACGCAGTTTGGAGCGAAAAGCCCATCATACTGTGAGGGAACAAACAGCAGCAAATACTGCTACAATACTAGTGATCGGTGGCGGGCAGAGTGTACTCTGTGCCGGACATAAGGTTGGACTGATGAGGAAGCACCACGCCCTCGCCGTCCTTTTTCAGGTGCGCCGTGTTCACCTTCTGCGCCTCGTTCGGATACTACAGGTAACGAAATGAGAAGTCGGACACCTTCCGAACCGAGGAGAAGTAGCGACGGTTCAATGAGGTGGATGCCTCGATCACGTGGGGGATGCCGATCTGGCGTTGTCCGCACACCTCCGCATATGTCTTCGATTCTGCCACAAGTCTGCGCTTGTATTCTAGCAGTTACTCGTATTATTACACTATTACCATCGCAAAACTCGAGAAGCATGGGAATCACATTATCTTCGTAGGACGTGATTCCCATACTCGCCATGGTGTTCTTGATTCGTACAACATCCGGGTTCTCCTCTTCGTTCACCAGAATTGCGTTGTCTACGATAGTAGGGGATTCACTGGCCCTCACGTGTATCGATAGATGCGGGAATGGAAAATGCCTTCTCCGACTGCTGTGAGTCCGACTCCATGGATCCGGGGAAAGGAGAAGGGAATAGTAACAAACACTCCGCTAAAGAAAAGGGTACACTAAACGAGGAATCGGGCGCGACTACGATATCTTCCCGTTCTTTATGATAATCCTACCCTTTATCCCTGCGCGTAATGCCCACTTCATGCCCGGATTCTTCTTTTTCCTCTCCTTGCACCACCGACACACAAACTCGTCCATCGACCCCACGCGGTACTTCACGCACGCCGTGTGCGACCAGCAGTTGCACTCGCAGCACTGCACCATCGGCAGGCCGTCGTCGTAGTTGTGCCCCTGAATTCCGCACACGCACCGGAACTCCCACTCCTCCTCGGGGTCCTCCTCTTGCTCCTGTGCCTTCTGCAGAGGCTGCTTCTTTCCAGTGTCACTCACACCATTCACACCACTCACACCATTCACACCACCGGATGCATTCACACCATGCAGCGAACTCACAGCACTCGCAGCATTGACAGCCCGCACGGGACTCAGCGGAAGCCCGGACCCCTCCCCACTGCCGACGGAGCGGAGCGGCGCGTCGGCGAAGACGCCCTCGTTGCTGTCCATGCTGTCGGGGTACGGGCTGATGTCCATCACCGCCAGCGTGTCCTCGCTCCCACTCGACATGTTCTCTGCGCCTCACCTCCCCACGCCTCGCCCACCCGGGTGTGACAGATGGTGACTTCCCGCGTTCCACACGTTCCCGCGGCACCGCGTCGCCAGCTCCATCAGCAGGTCCAGCGGGCCCAGGCACCCCGCGCGCTCCGCCACCAGCGCCTCGAACTGCTGCAGCTCGTTGTGGCCCGACCCGTAGATCTCGTGCAGGATCTTCAGCGCCACGATCAGGAACGGGATGCTCGCTTGCTGCGCCGCCGTCAGCGCGCCCTCCGTCAGACACATCGGCTCGTTCGGCACGCCCGCGCGGCTGCGCAGCGCGCGCAGATAGCGAAATGCCGCCAGCCAGTTGATCTTCCAAAACCGCCACTTGTACCCCTCGTCATACTAATCATGACTCCCTGCCGACAACCGCACGTTCTCGTTGTAGAACATCCGGTAGGAGGTGATTTGCTTCTTCATTGTGTGCCCGCACAGGAACCGCGTGATCACCACCGTGGCGTCCGTAGCCGCCTGCACGATGAACAGTCGCCCGGAGGGCACGAGCAGGTGGTGGCCCGCCTCCACCGCCACACAGAAGATCAGCGTCATGCTAGCCAGGACGGAGGAGCAGGTCTGCTGGCTGTCGCTGGCGATCTTGCTGCTGGCGGAGAAGTAGAAGACGCGCACGCTGCCGCGGTGCACGAACAGCAGGTTGTTGTCGATGGAGTACATGATCCGCCCGTCGTAGACGGAGCCGGGAGTCATGAAGAGAATCGACTTGGGCGTCTGATGGTGAGAGGACGGGCCAGGGCCAACGATGAGGGTGGAGGTGCGGCTCTTGAAGCCCTCGGACTTCTCGAAGCGCAGCAGATCCTTCTCCCAGTCCAGCTGGTCGATGAAACGCCCGTGGGAGTACTCGGACAGACTGTTGGTGGCGAAGGAGTCCAGGATCACCGTCACGGGCCAGGTCTTGCTCTGCGCCTCATCCTGCTTACACGCACCCACCTCCACCAGTGTGTCACACACACTCAGTCCGCACTTGAACCGACTGCCATCCACCTACCCATAAAACGGGGGACCACCCACCACCACTTGGATCGACCCGTCGTAGAAGTCGCCCAGCAGCTGGCGGAAGGTGCCGATCGACAGCTGCTCCAGAGGGATCGTGCAGCCGTCGAACACGCCGCGAATTAAGCACACCTCGTTCATCACCTTGTCTACACGTCAGGCGAGGCTTGCATAGCCACCCAGCTCCACCTCCTTCTCCAACACCTCAGGCGTTAGCACGGGCACGCGCACGGCGGAGGCGGCGGCCAGCTGGCTGTACCACGAGGGTTTCACGCGGTGCTGGAGAATCGTGTCGCGAATGTAAGTCGGCACGCGCTCCTGGAGCGAGGGCTGCGGCGCTGGCTTCTCTTTCTCTCTGGCGTGAGGCGAACAGACGGGCGTTACGGCGGGAGAATGGGCGAAAGGAAGGAGGACAGCGGGCTGGGCGCGAAGGGCTGCGAGACGGGCTGCATGAGGTGGTGGAGGATCGGCGTGCTGGAGGAGGGGGCCAGGTTCAGCAGGCTGCCCGAGAAGGGCGTGAAGGACTGGTCGGTGAGATTGCCGATCAAGTGCGATTTGCTGTTGCTGCGCTCGCGCTGCAGCGCGGGGGACATGGAGCCCTGGTTCAGAGGCTACACGTGATGGGCGTTGTTAGAGCGTACGGCGGATAAACTGAACACGCCGTGGCCGGGGTCCAGAAACGGCATATCCATCGCTAGTACTCACGGAAAGAAAACGAGTGTACATAGACCGGAAGTGTCCGCATTCATGCCGCTGATGAGAGGACTGTTCAGGCGCGACCCAAGCTCTACGCAATAAAAATGGGAAGAAAAAGTCACCGTTACGACGATTGTCCTTTTGGTCCCCATTGATGCTGCCAATGGTGCTCTGGTACAACACGCCCATGGAATTGCCTTCACTATCCGTTTCTTTCACGGATACATTTACTCCGGAAGCCGGGTAGCTCTTCTGTTTTGAAATCGCCTCTCGGCCCTGAGCTGTCTGATTCTCTGTGACGTTGAATCCAGGGGAGGGGAGAATGGGAATTGGATCATCATCCGCGTCATTATCCGTGCGTATCAGCGGAGATTCGGCTCTTCCCCCGCTATCATTCATTATTAAAATGGGTTTCAGGTCCACATCCGGAGAAGAGCACGCTTGTCTCTTTGAACTATTCATTTTTCTGCGGGTTAGGAAACGAGCCCTCTGCGTCCTACTCGAAGGGAACTTTCTGTCGACTCGATAGATCTCGTGAATTGTTTCCGAAGCGCGGTGTTCAAAAAGCAAAAAGCGAGGAAGTGGGAGCAATCAAGCCGGAAATATCCTTCACAGTCATTCTTGATACGCAAGAACCACTGGACGGTATTGTCATCCTCCATTCCCACCGTTCCTTACTTATATCTTCTGTTCTCCACAAAGAATAGACAGTGTCCAAGAAACAATGGAGGCTACGCGTGGTCGGAATGCATGTGAACGAGTAACTGACCCGCAACGGCATCTTCGCTAAAGGACTTCTTCATCAGCAGAACGCACAGAAGACTGCTCGAAAAGCTGGCGTCATACGACGTGAGCAGCTCTTCCAAACTCAAGGTATTCTCCTTCCTCTCCTTCTTCTCCTTCCCCGAGTTGATCTCCGCGAAGTGGTACTCCACTCCGTGCACATACACGAATTTGGCGGGGTTGGGCGAGCGAGCGATGGCCTTCAGCTTGTTGACTCCACTCTGGTAGGAGTTCATCATCATCATGTCCCCCACGCGACTGCTCTGGCTCACACTCATCACGTAATCATTCCAGCCCAAACACACGATCCGCGCCTTCGGGTTAGTCTGCGCAATCTGCCCCAGCAAGCAGTTCCTTCGACTCGCATACGGCTTCGCCTCCTCGAAACTCCTCCGAAACGCCTCTCCCCCCTGCGCGAACACCATCGCCAGGTCCAGCGCAGCGCGGGCGTCCTCCACGGAGTCGTGCCCGCCGTTCTTGGTCTGAATGCTGCGCGCCAGGTAATTGCTCGTGAGATAGCGAAGCGCGTGTTTGAAACCGGCGGTCGGATGAACGAAGCGTACGGCCGTGTCGATGACGCGCGTGTGCACGATTTTCAGCACACTCAGATCATTCTCTTCGCATCAGCCCACAGGGCAGCTCCCACCCAGCGAGTGGCCCACGAGAATGCTGGGTCGTGCGGAGAGCAGCCGCACCACTTCCTCCTGCACCTGCGCGAAGTCTATCCTTCATGTCACCCACACGCCCGCACGGTTCGAGCACTCCTTCAGAATGTCCGCTGTGATGCCCGAGTACAGGGTGCGGTAGTCCGTCACCTCGCCCTCCGGCAGCACGTACGCGTCATACAGCACTGCCTCGCGAGACACCACGCTGACGCGCGCCAGCTCGTCGCGCCCGCCTTTCGTCTCCACCATCTCGCAGTCCAGCGCGATTAGGCACCTACACCTGACGCTGTGACGGCGTGCTCACGACGCCTCCTCCGAGCCTGTGGGGTAGGCTTCCCGCGGGAAATCGATGACGCGAAAGCCCTCGGCCTCCAGCTGGCGGCGGTGGTCTGACGGTGATTCGACACTTCAAACGCCACCTGCTGATTTGATCACCATGTAGTTGTTGTTCTCCAGCTCCTCCTCTGTGAGGCACAGGGAGAGGTAGGAGGCGTGCGGCTCGTCCTGCGACGCTTTCGCCATCTCGTCGTGGCTGCGCTTCTGCCGCTGGATGCCGTAGAGCAAGTACTGATCCCAGAGGGAGGGGAGAGGGGTCTTGCGAACGGGAATGGAGTGCACGAGCGTCTTTTGGGACAACACCTCATCCAAATCGGCTGAGTGTGAAGAGGAGAGAAAGCGCAATACTCACGTCCTCCTCATTTGCAATGAACAACGTCACATTGTTAAGTTGCGGTTTGTTTCCCACAAAAATCCAGGTCGGAGGCACTGCATCCAGCGAGAACAGCCAGAGGATGAAGTTGCGAACGTCCTACTCCCTCACTGCTTTTCCTCCCATTTGCCTACCAGAATGCTGATTCCAGAATTCCGCTTTACCAGTCGCGCGATGATCTTCTCGTTGATGTCGCAATAGGGCATCTACCAAACATGCAGAGGAGACGTGCTTACCAAATTTGTGTTTTGTTTGTCTTTTGGGTCACTCTCGCTCATTGGGTTCCAATCGTGTTGTTCACAACGAATACTATTGCTAGAATGTGCAAACCGCAATAGAACACGCTTGAGGGAAGATCCACGAAATGAACACTGAATGGACGGGAAGTGTGTATCTAATTCATCCATAAATGGGGGAATCTATATGCAATAGGATGGGTGGGTATTGGGTCTTGACAACTCGATACTGTTCATTTTCATTCTATCTGTAGACAATCCACTAATAAAACCAAAGAATAAAGAATTAAGGACATCGACAGTGATGATCCCATCCACGACCAAACCCGCCCAATCATGTCCACTCCTGGAAGTATGCACTTCCCTTTCAACATATACGTGATTCACTTCTTCCTTCCTTATCAACGCAGAATAGAAGGAGAACCGCGGTTAAAGGACAAAGAAACGCCTTCACCGAAATGTGGAGCGTGATGGCTCTCCACAGATTTATTGTCAATCTCTCTGATTAATAAAGTACTGTATTGGTCTTGTCTCTGGGATGCGATTGCCCCGTTTGGGGCGGGGTCGGTTGGAACGTGGTCGTTTAACGCGTACGTAGGTTATCATGTCCCCTGCTCGCAAGGTGAAGATTGTTAAGAAGAGAACTACCTCCTTCCCCCGTTTCCAGGCTGATAAATTCAAGAGAATGAATGTACGTGAAGAGCAGTTCGTGGTGGGATCTAATACCGTAGCAGCACTGGAGAAAGCCCAAGGGTATTGATGGTCGCTGCAGACGCCGCTTCCGTGGTGCCACCCTGATGCCCAACATTGGTTACGGCTCTGACGCCCGCACCAAGTACATGCTCCCCAACGGACTCTACAAGTTCACCGTGAGCAACGTCAAGGACCTGGAGCTTCTCATGATGCACAACAACACCTACTGTGCCGAGATCGCCCACGGAGTGTCTTCCAAGAAGAGAGTGGAGATCCTCAAGCGTGCTGACGAGCTGTCCATCCGCGTGATTAACGGAGCGTAGTCCTTCCATCTCGATTTCATTCGTAGCGCTGCTGTGGCGAAGGTCGAGGCCGAGGCTGAATAAGGTATTCATCTACGGAGAATTGACATATGCCCTGTTTGTTGGACACGATTCACTATTGTGTTGTTTTGTGAAAGAAACCCATGGGAAAGCGAGCAAAACAGGGTGGAATCGTGAGAAGGAAGGACGAAGACACTGCCCCCACGGAGTATGGAGATTCGCGCAGAGTGCTAACGACGTAGAGAGGAACTGAAATTCTACCCCGAACTGAACGAACTGAAGGAGGAGGAGGATGGCTGGGAGGATGCCGTTCCTAATGCGGATGTTTTCGGAGACGATCACTTTGAGGGTTTCATGGGTTTGGAAGTGTTCCACGGTTGATGACAGTGGGGGGAATAAGTAGTTAGGCTCTCTGGAGGACTTGGAGAAGCGCAACGGAAAGCGAGAGTAGTGGAATGCGCTGGTGATTACCCGTAGGCACGCCGAAGTGGAGAAGGAGGAGAGCAATGGTTCTGCCGAGGATGATGCGTTGCTGAACGACAGCGAGGAAGAGGAGCAACCCTCTGTGAAGGAAGAGCCGTCAAAGACGGAGGAAGAACCGAAATCGAAGGAGGAGGGGGACATTGTATTGAAGCCTTCTCTCCTCTCTTCCAACGGAATCGAGTCTCAGGAAGACGGCTCCTACGTGTGCACATTCTGCAAGAAGAATCTGAGCGGAAAGAAGGAAGTGCTGGGACATGTCAAGACATCAGCGTCCGTTCGCCTCTGAAAGCTCACTCCTAGGCACAAGAAGTCGCGGGAGCAGTCGAACACCCCCGCGCCCCAGAAGGAGAGCAAGTGCGCAATCTCCCTCCATCTCACCCTCAGGAGCCAGAAGAAGCAGGAAGAGCTCCGCAACGAAATCGCCTCGATTTCCGGCACCGAGCAAGCCACTCTCCTCTACGGCACCAAGGCGTGGTCGGACTTTTCCCTCCATCCCACCTTGCTCGCCAACCTTGCCTCCCTGCACTGCGACAAGCCCACCGTCATCCAGGAGAAGGGCGTCGACGCGGCTTGCCGCGGGAAGGACGTGCTCGGCGCGGCGCCCACTGGCAGCGGTAAGACGCTGGCGTTCTGCGTGCCGCTGGTGGACTGGCTGCTGAAGCGTCCCGCGGGGGAGGACGCGAAATGGCGGGTGCGCGCGGTGGTGATTTCGCCGACGCGCGAGCTGGCGCTGCAGACGCTGCGCGTGCTGACGCGGCTGTGCGAGGGCAGTGGAGTGAAGTGAGTGGAGGAGGCGTGAGTGAGCCGCAGGATCGCCAGTCTGGTGGGCGGACTGGCCATCCCCAAGCAGCAGCGCCTGCTGGGCCAGCACCCCGAGGTGATCGTAGGCACGCCGGGCCGGTGGGTGTGGTGAGGTGTGGTGAGCCATAGCATCTGGTACTTCATGGAGGAGCACGCCATTCCGCTCGACGCCTTCAACGCGCTGCGGTTCGTCGTGGCGGACGAGGCCGACAAGCTGGTGGCGCTGTGAGGAGAGAGTGAACCGCAGATCACGCCCGGCGCCTATCCCGAAATCGGCTCGATTATCACCACGCTGGCGCAAGCGATCATTCCCTCCAAGGACAGAAGTGGATGTTGGAGAGGGCGTTTCATTCTAGCGTTGCGGCCCCAAGTTTTCTTCTACTCGGCCACCATGAACCTGGCGGAAAACTCGCCGATTCCGAACCAGATCCGCAAGTACATGTCGCAGCTATCCTCCCGCGGGAATCCGGAGATTGTGGCGACGAGCGATGTGAAGGAGAAGGAGGGAAAAGAGACGAGTCTGCTGCCGCAGGGTCTGGCGCTGCGCGCGGTGCAGTTGGCGGGAGATCGTGAGAAGGAGGAGTTTTTGTTCTATTTCGGAAAGCAGTATTCGGGGCATATTCTGGTGTTCTTCAACTCGATTCGTCATGCTAGAAGAGTGAAGTGAAGAATAGACGTGATCAAGCGAGTGTACGATATCCTCTCGAATCTGGGCATTCCCGTATTCCGCATCTATTCGGGCATGCAGCAGAAGCAGCGCATCAAGCACCTCAACACCTTCCAGAAGCAGCCCAACGCCATGCTGCTTGCCACCGACGTTGCCGCCCGCGGTCTGGACCTGCCCAACATCGAGACCGTCATCAACTATCATCTCCCCCCAACCCCCACGATTTTCGTCCACCGCAGCGGGCGCACGGCGCGAGGCGGGTCGCGCGGCCTGTCGCTGTCGCTGGTGAGCGCGCAGGAGAAGGGCCTGTATCACACGATCGCGACGGCGGTGGGCCAGAAGAGCGGGTTCCCCGGGTTCCCGCTGGGCCTGAGCGTGCAGCCGCAGATCAAGCAGTGCGTGAGTCTTGCGCGGAAGATCAGCGAGGTGGTGAACCAGGGGAAGAAGAACGACCGCGAGGAGGTGTGGCTGAAGAAGACGGCGAGCGAGGCGGACCTGAACGAGGCGGAGGCAGACGAGGCGAAGGAAGTGACGCTGACGAACGCGGAGAGGAAGAAGATTCGCGTGGGGCGAAGGAGGAGGTGTGAGGACTAGGGAATGAAGAAGGAGCTGGAAACGCTGCTGAAGACGCCGATTTCGGGCGTGACGTACGGCGGGTCGTACATCACCAGCAACCCGAAGCTGCTGGGTGGGCGAGGGGGAGGTGTGTGAGGCGTAGAGATGCTGCGGAAGGGCAACTCGTTTGACAGGAAGCGCAGTCCTTTAGATGAAGTGCCGGAGGAGGAGACGAAGCGGAGAAGAAAGAACTGGAGTGTTTGTTACAAACAGGACTATTGCAGAGACTTCTCTGCGTATTCTCGCACCTTCTTCCTGTACGCTTTGTTGTCGTTCACGTACAGCTATTCGTTAGCGGAAGACGTTGGAAATACGCTGGCTGCATCGGGGTTCGCGGGACTGTTTGGGTTCGGATCGTTCAGCAGACTCTAGCGATGACGGGAGGGAGGAAGGGGCACCTGAATCGAAGTCAGAACCATACTCACTGTGTTAATGGGGGACCATTTTTCCTTTATTATATCAAGACAAATCATTCCATCCACAAAAACTAATCGTTATGACGAAACGCTGGATCCTGCCGTTGGGGTGGAAAATGGGCGTGGTGAACCGTACCACGGGAGGAACCGAGGGATAATCATCGGGAAAGCGAAGCTGCAGAGCAAACATGCCTCCTACGCATAATGGTGCTGCGTGAGAGAAAACCCTCCCACGGTGAATCATCCGGGCCCGATATCATCGCATCCCACGTGAACAAATCCTCCATATTCGATGGTGATGCGCTGATCCCCTAGAATGTGATCACCCCTCGCGACCCATTTACGTAGGGGGGATCGTTCATAATCTCCTCGTAATCCTTCATCAAACGCTTCTGGGCTCGAAGACGATTGTTCATCCCAAAACTATCGGAAAAGTGAATGGCTTGAAAAGGCGTTTCAGTCAAATCAATCCCCAACCCTGTTGAACAAACACACGAAGCGGAAGAATGGAAACTGGAAGATTACGTATTGAGAACGTACGTATTTACATCGGCGCAGTACACCTTCATATCCCTCTCCATATCGCTCAGTGCGCCTCTACACCTCACTCTCCTTCTCGTCGCCCACTGGACCTGCTCCCTGCTTAATCCATAGGGGGACAGTGAAGACACGATGGCCTCTAGCGAGGCTCCGCTCGGCGTCGATGCCAAAAGGGTGCGCAGCGCCTGCGTGACCATCATCTCCACCGTGGAGGAGATGTCACTCGGGGTGGGAGGGATCTCGTTCGTCGCAGCGGCGCTGACATCTCTGCGCTTATAGTACACGAAAGACGCAATCGCGTTGAGTAAATGCGTCATGACACAATTCAAGTCGACCACTCGCTCGATGTGGTGCACATTCACGGAGTACGTGCCGTTGATGTAGCTGATGTTGCCGATGATCCGCGCGTAGCAGTTCGTTCTACGCTCGCAATCGCCCAAAGCGCTCACATCGCAGCCATTTCCTGGTTGCTTTCGCCAATGTAGAGCTTGCACTTGATCGATCCGGTCCCGTCGTGAAAGAGATAGTTGGCCACTTGGGACGTCTTTTCGCAGGATACGATTCCCACCAGCACAATCTACGATTCATGCACAGCGCATTGCACGACATTTCGGATTTCCTTACCGAAGAAGAAATGACTCGTATCCTTCGTTTGAATCCGGCTCTTGATCAACTGCACCGTCATCGGCACTGCAGACTTTGTCGAGGGTGACTACGCATGAATACGCGTCCTGTGAGGATTACAGCAGCAGGAGTCTGCGCATCCGCAGAAGCCTCTCCAGTGGGATTATGACTTGCTGCATCCGCCGTCGCAGCCGTGGAATACGGGTTGTAGCTGCTGTAGGGATTCTCGTAAAGGTTGCTGAACATATCGTTTCTGGAGAGTGGGGAGAGACGCTCGCGACTTCCTCTCTCAGAAGCACTCACGAATTGAGGAGAAAACTATTTGGCGGGAGGGCTGCTCAAATCGTCGCTATTTGTGCAATCATGAGTTGGAAGAATGGGGATCCCACAGGACGTCTTCCAGAAGAATGGGGATCCCACACCACTTCCAGAAGAATGGGGATCCCACACGACGATTCAAAAGTGTGCGCCCCCATGTCATTCGTTTCGCAGCAGAAAACACGCGGCATGGATGAATTCAACCCCTTGGAACTCGGCCTCGTTTTCATCTTTTCCCTGCTGCTGGTCTTCAGCATCCTCTGCTATTTCAAGTGATCGTTGAGGAGTTTGCTTCATTCGCAGACTCATGCGATCCGATGGAGAATTTGTCGGATATCCGAGTCTCGTGCGTCTTTCCTTCTTCTTTTCGCTCTGTGAGTTTCCATATCACGCGTAATCGGCTAGTTCGTGGGATCCACTTTCTCCTATTAGCGTGCTTCAACTATGCCTGGAACGCGATCGGATTCATGCCGTTTTTTCACTACTCCGAGCTGTATCTGCTTATCATCGACGAGTGTAACAACGCTCTTGTCTTTTTCATTTTCATTCACTATGCGATGATATGGCAGGCTTTCTCTCCTGCTGTTACCCATAGCATCCACTCTCTAAACACACATCCCGCCATTATCGTCATCCAGGACAAGATCGATATGCGGCTACACTTCCTCCTGTCCTTCATCGTATTGGTTCTCCACTTCTTTCATTTCCAGACTGTTATACTCTACATCATCACCACGATGGTGCTGTACTGTCTTTCCATCCTCTCTGGAAGGGCGTTGGTGGTTTCCAACAGCATCGTCTTCTCTGTGCTGGAGTGCTACGTGATCATCCAGTTGTTGCGCTACGTGAGGCAACTGAAGGAGCTGCTTCAGTGGGACCCCCTTCTTTTGATCACCCGTAGGCAAACGCTGATCAGCGTGGAGATCAAATGGAAGCAGTACAAAAGGGAAGTGGGAATCGTGTCCTTCTCCATCATTGCGCTCGTTCTCCGCATCCTTTTTCGTGTGCTGCCTTTTGTGAGCAGCGCCATGAACAATGTTGCTGTTCTCTTCTGTGATCCCCTCTAGTTTGGCATCATGCTCATTGCCTTCTATGTTGTTGTGACGGAAGTGGGGCCGGTTACGTATTATCTCATCCACACAGTGGCCGTGGTGGATAATGCCAACATGTGGCGAATCGTCCTTCCGCTGACGAGTAGATACAATGGTTACTTCCAGCAGTTGCTCACCACACTCCAGGACGTCATTACCCTTTAGTCGCTTGTATCCTAGCGCTGTTTGTTGCCCACAGCCCCCACTATTCAGATCCACGCGAGGGAATCTCACTTCAATCCAAAGTGGCTCCTTCTTCACTTCCGATGGAGGAAATCGATACGACAACAAACGCAAAATGCAAGGACGCAGCTCCGATCAAGTGGCCCACCGATGCCTCCCACTACCAGCTTATTGGGGTGATCGGGAGTGTAGAAAGGACGATGAGACGGTACCCTATAGGGCGCATATGCCGTTGTTTACAAAGCGCACTGCAAGGACAATAATCGCGATGTGGCTGTGAAAGTGCTGAAGCTCGAAAATCCGTCCATCAATCTCGACGACATCCGGAAGGAAGTCCTCACCATGCGTCTGTGCAGCAGCGACAATGTCCTGTCGTGCCACTGCTGCTTCAACGTGAACGCGTCGCTGTGGATCGTGACGCCCTTCATGTCCAAAGGATCCCTACTGCGCGTTCTCCAGTATCTCCGGAAAACCGGGCGGATCAAGGAGGGCCAAGGACTCGACGTTCCTCTTTCTCTCTCCCGTCCCCTCTAGGAGCCGATCGTCGCCTACATCATCCAGCAGACCGCCTTCGGCCTGCAGTACCTGCACGACTCCAATCTGCTCCACCGGTGTCTTTTTCTCCGCCCTCTGATGCCTAGCGACGTCAAGGCGGGCAACATCCTCGTGGACGGCGAGGGCAACGTCCGCCTGGCGGACTTCGGCGTGGCGCGCGTGGTGGACGGCTCGCACAAGCGCGTTCACGCCCATACCTTTGTCGGCACGCCGTGCTGGATGGCGCCGGAGATCATGAACCGCCAGACCTACGATGCGAGCGTGACCGCCTCTTCTCTCCCTCACGCACAGGCGGACATGTGGTCGCTGGGCATCACGGCGCTGGAGCTGTTCAAGGGCTACCCGCCACTGGCGCGCTTCGACGCCATGGAGGTGATCGTGCGGACGCTACAGGGCGACGCGCCTTCCTTCGCCTCCTACAGCGACGCCTACCCCACCAAGCCCTCGTCCGCGTTCGTGAGCTGGGTCGGCGCCGTGCTGAAGAAGGACCCCAGGCAGCGGCTGTCGGCGTCGCGGGCGCTGGCACACCGCTGGCTGAGCAACTGCTTGGAGGGGAAGCAGAAGCTGGTGGAGCTGCTGAGGGAGATTCCCGATCTGGCGGGCGAGCAGTCGACGTTCATGGAAGGAGTGAAGTGAGCACGAAAAGAGGCGGTGACGCGCAGGGAAAAGCCCGCGTACGTGGAAAACACGAATTGGGACTTCTCGCTGGGGTAGGGGCGGTGCATTGTGTGGACCCTAGGGGTGCGGAGAAGGAGCCGTGGCTGAAGCGGTTTGAAGCCGTTTCGTCCAAGGAGTGATCTTGTAGTATATCGTTCTGTTTGTTATGGCAAACGAGATTGTGGACTCTGCGCTTCCGCCCAAGGTAATCATACCTTCCATTCCTTTATGGAGGTAGCGTCCTATGAAATGGCTCCTGGTTGTGATTTCCGTGATGATTGTCGCCGGACCCTTCACGACTCCGAACCTGCTGTGGTTCTGTTGGTGCTGCGCTGGATCGTAGGTGCTTTTCGTTGATGGATGAGCAACAGCTTGACATACGTGTACATTAACCTTAGTTTGAAGTATAACAAGTGGGAGAAGGAGCAGGAAGCCAAGGCGAAGGACAAGAAGGAATCAAAGAAACAGAAGTAAACCACGGGCTTAGATGTCTTTGTTATTCATACGGTCAATGTACGCTCTAATGAACGCCTCCCACGTCTCCCCGGGGAAGTACACTTCCTTCTTGCACAGGTTCAGCAGTACTTCCTCGCTATGCGTCAACTAGGATACGAGCACGCACTCCGCCTGATCGAACGCCTCCTCCGAACGGTACACCACAATGCCCGTGAGTTCCACGCACGCCGGCTATGAGTGAGTTGCTGCACTCAATCGGACATTGACGCGGATGGTGTCCAGCGACTTCTGGTACCGGCGCACGAACACGTACATTTCCTCGCCATGACTAGACTTCACACTCGGATCCAAGCAGCACTTGCACATAATCACGTCGTACGGGTACGAGAAGTCGTAGCAAGCACGGATCAGCTCATTGAAGCACTCTACCATTCACGCTTCTGATCAGGCAAACCGGCCATCACATGACGATCCGCTGCAGTGTAGGACTTCTTTCCCTCCAACTTGAACTTGATCGTCTGCGAAAGCCAATCGTGCACCTCGCTGATCGAAACACAGGCGTCTTCCTCCTCTGGAAGAGGCACACTGTATCTCTCAGCGGAACGCGCATATTCCAGTGGAAGCTTGTTGGGCGAGAAGCGTGAGGTGAATGGCGGATCGGGCTGGGAAGTGGCGGTGGCGTAGAAGGAGGAGGTGTACATGACCTGGAACTAGCGGTGAGAAGGGAAGAGTGAAGGGACGTGAAGATGGTTCACGGATGAAAAACCACCGAGGGAATTGAAAAACAGAACGTAGTCATCGCGCTCCGAATTGACGCACATGGTCAGTAAGTCCTCGGTGAGCTCGTATCGCCAGATTTGGGGATAGCACGCCGACAGGTTGGGAATGATGAGATGGTGGTTGTTGCAAATGGGGGACACTACGTGAAAGTATCACACTGAAAGTACCGTTGAGCAGGATTGTGTAGAGAACGGAAACGCCCTCGGGATTCTCCGAAGTGGACCTGTCCACGAAGCACACCTTTCCCTTGTCCACGTAGTACTTCGCCAGCACCTCCGGCTCCTTCACCTTGGTGAAATTGAAGGCATCATGCGAGAAGGGCTCCGTCATGCTGGGTCTTGCAAAATAGGGCTTCCGCTTCTATGGCATTACCGAATCCCTTCAGATCCGACCACAAGCTGCCATGTTGGGTGATACTGCGCAATCATGTGTTTCTTCCCCTTGATCCACTTCATCCGCAGTCCAGCGACGTCGGACCTGCAGAGTCCGTCCTCTTCACTACGACATCACTCCTTCCTTCTCCGCAAGCCCACCAGCGGTCAAACTCCTTCTTTATTGCCGAATCCATTGATACGCTCGGGCACAAACCCACGGGTATGAGAAAAACAAACAATGAGAAGCCTTAGTAGCTGGATTCCATAATCATGCTGAGCAGCTCCTACAGGTAAGTGCGAGCCCACATGCCCACCATCGACTTTGCCGAAATCGGACGATCGTTCAAAATGTCCTGGCACATGTCCACCACCGATTCCACCCCAATCACGCTTGCCAGCTCGATGAGCAGATAGAAGTCCGACAGCACCATACGCATCTTGTTCGGGTCGCGTCTCCCCTCCTTCAGCGTCGTGATCAGCTCCTCTATCCCTAACAAACTACTCATTAGCCTACTCAAAAGCGTGTCTCGGGTTTCCTGAGCGGAATTCACGCAGGGGAACGACGCCTGTCTGAAGATGGGCGAAATGCTTCCGGCCTTCGCCGTCGTCACCGTCAACTCCACGAGGAAGAATAGCGGCTCGAACTCGGTCACTTCCTGACTGCCCATTTTCTCATCGTTTCGGATGACCGAGGACAACAACTCCTTGTTCTTGCCTGTGGTGGTTGACTTGCACTTGTCGGCCTGTTTCGGCGGAAGCAGCAATCCATCGCGGTACATGCAGATGCACTGGTCGGAAAGCATGCACGCGATGGGCTCGATCACCTTCTTCGCGTCGCGCTTCACGATCACCGTCACGAACTTGGAGGCGTAATCGGCGCGATCCTTGTACATCAGCTGCAGAGGCGCTATGAAATCCACATCAAACGAAGTGATGGGATCCTCGTGCGGAGCGCTCGTCATCACCATGCCCACGCACCGCAGATTCAACGAAGCCGAAACGCCGTTTACGCAGTCCATCAACGCGTCCTTCTCCAACACGATCTTCCCGTTTTCCCAGCGCTGCTTCGGCTTGTACAGCGCGTACACCAGCGCGATCTCCCGCACACCGTTCTCGCCCTCCTTGCGCATGTAGCGACCGAACAGAAGCGCCATGAACTGCGTTCGCTCGCCGTAGTTAATCCACTCTTGGACGAAGGCGTCCATGCAATTCCGGTTGACCACCTGCACGTTGTCCACGTGGCGGTACTTCTGGTGCGTGAGCGGAAGAAGAGAAGCATACCTGACGAGCCAATGTGCATGGCTTGGGGGCGCAGGTGGTGCAGAGACCGCGCGGGTAGGGTGGGTGGTTCGGGCAGTACTTCTTCACTTTGTAGGAGGGGAGCGTGGGGAGCGTGCAGTGCGGGCAGCGCTGTTTGGGCCCATGCAGACACAGCTTCTTCTCGTTGTTGATATAGTCCTCGAACGAAATGTGCTTTGCGTTGTTGTTATCGGATGTGGCGAGGCAGTTTGTACAACTAGGAATCAACTTCGCGCCACACACTCCCACTATTGGTTTGGGCCGTGCTGGCACAGCATCTCCAACTCCACCTTCTCCCCCTTGTTCAGTTTTACGCAGTTGGGACACATTTGGCCCTACACGCATTATTCCCCCTTCCATACAACTGATTCCTACAGGTCCATGATTGCAGAGCCAGTGAATGTCTTCTCCCTTCGATTCTTCATTCATGCAGTGAATACAGGTAGTGTTGGGAGAATGATTGCAACTACTCGATTACCACGTCAGTCCTCCGTTTCCTACTAGGGAGTGAGCTTACGCATCTACTTCTTCGCAACAAACAAATGAATAACTAAACTAACACTTTAGCGCCACGTCGTTCACCTCAAAACGGTCAAACGAACAGTCGGGATGCAGCTTCTTGTACTCCTCCTCGCAGTTCTTGTAGTTGCAGCAACTTGCCGCCAGATTCACGCCGCGGTGCAGATACACGCGCAGCCCCTCGCATGCAAAGTTCAAAATGTACGGCAGCTGCTTCAGCTGGATGCAGTCCCAACGACCAATCACGTACTGCGCATCGGCCTTCATCGGCGCCTCTCCCTTCGGCGCCCCTATTCCGATGCGCAGACGCGGGAACTGCTCCGTTCCCAGACACTTGATCACCGACTTCACGCCGTTCTGCCCAGCATCGCCGCCCTTCGGGCTGAAACGGATCTCCCCAAAGGGAATGCTCACGTCGTCGTGAACGACCAGAATCTCGTCCATCATGTTCTTGCTGTTGGGGCGCTTCAAGCGGAAGGAGTTGTTCTTTGCGAAGAGAGCCACGGACTGCCCGCTGTTGTTCATGTACGTTGTGGGCAGCGATACGGCCAGCTTGATTGTCGAAAAAGGCACTCCATTCGTCTTCGTCTTCTCTGCCGCTCTAGCGGACACGTGGTCCACGAGGTCCAGTCCCAGGGGAGACTCCTGGCTGAAAGCACACGTCGTCGTGTACAAGTTGCACTTGTTCGACTTGGACATCTTCCATTCACTGTTTTGCCCAAAGGACTCCATCTTCGGGAGGTACTCGTCCACAAACAGCTTGCAAACAGCGAAACCAACGTTATGGCGCGTTCGATGGAATTCGTGCCCAACATTGCCCAGGCCGACGAGCAATCGCCGGACGACGGGCTTTGCCGTCTGAATCACCTTCACTTCGCTCATGGAAAGGAATGAGTGCTTTGCTGTTGCGTTCAACAAACAGTCGAGTCATCGCTGCCGTTTCCTTCTGCCAATCGTTCTCGCCAACATTCTAGATGACATCCGCATAACACTACCCACTTGTTGTACGTCGCTCTCTGCGCCTTCTTTGCCTCCTCCGGTGTCACATTCCACGCCACGCGCTCATCCATAATCGATCGCGTCTGTTCCATCAGCTGCTTCTGTTCCGCCCTGATCTTCGGGGAGTCGGAGAAGAGGAAGGTCTCCTCGGGCGGTTTTGGGAGTTTTCTACGCCTCACTTCCATCCACTCCATTCACGATAAATCGGGCTTGTATCCACTCTTCTTGGATAGGCGATCTCGAATAGTCTTATGAAGAGCCTCTTTCTTCGCATCACCTTCAGCCTCCTCCCTTTGTTCCTGTTCCTCTTCACTTTTCTTCTTTTCAACAGCAGCAATGCGTTTCTGCGCCGTTTCGGTGCTTGCTGGCATGTCAGAACGATTCCGCTTCACTGCGATTGGCAATTGAATTTCAATATCACTGTCATCCGAGGTCGATGCACCCGGGTCTTCTCGTGTCATCGCATACTCCTTGTTGCTCTACCCCTTACGATCCACTTGTATGATTTCACCCTCTCTGACTCATTCATTTACGGAGTTGTACAACAAAGAGCAATTAAATGATGAAATGAAGTCCATCCTTCTTCTCTGCCGCCCGCTTCAGTTCTTCCTTTGTCTCCTCCGAAAAGCAGTTGCCTAGGATCAAGATCCCCTCCAACGCCCACCTCTCACACTGAGAAGATGCAAGTGATTGTTCTCCGGGTTTGTCAAATAGCGGAGGAGAGTTTCTTTGGAAGCATCGCCAATTCCCACTTCTGATGCTCAATCCCACTGCGAGCTCTTACCGAGAAAGATGAGCACCCGAAGACTGGTTATGCCGAATAGATTGGATTGCTCCATCGTGTGAACAAAGACATCGTCGCCAATCGCCATCTCTACCCATCACTCCCCTTTCCCTCTTCTACGACCAAGAGTCAGCTCCTCCAAGTGAGGGTGGCTGCTCGTCGCAATGTAGTCACACAGACGGATGAAGGTATCCGCCTTCATTGGACAACCGTACAGGGAAAAGACCTTTAGCCGGGGGAATTGCAGTTCCTCAAAGAGGTCAATCATCATGTTGCAGCAGTGATCGTCCATGTTACGCGCTACGCATGATCGATAGCAACTGGAGGGAACTGATTATTTGCATGGTCTCCAGATTGTTCACGAAGTCGATGTGCTGGCGACAGCTCGAAAGGATGGTCACGATGTCTTGGGGAGTAAACAAGATACCCTGTGGCAGGCCTACCGCTCATAGGAGGACAGCGCAATTACCGCACAAATCAAAGTCGCGGCTCTTCACCTAGGAATCATACGTCTCATGTGCCTTTACATTCACTTGGTACTCTCGTCCCCCCTCCAGATGAAAGGATATCCATTTATTGGCGTCTGACGGGTGGGAAAACAGATCGACTGCACTCTCGGACTCCGACTCGGTCGAGTGTGCTTCCTCCGTGTACTGGATTCGATCGAAGAAGGATGCCATGTCGGATAACCCACTTTTGTCAATCCCATCTTTTGAAACGCACGTTCGATCGCAATTGTTGGGATATCCCATGTCCGCAAACAGAGAATGGGAAAGAAGAGCTCTCGCAAGAATCCTCACTGTCCCGCACCCACGACGGGGGAAGAGCACGACGGTTCGGAGAAGAGAACGGAGGAAGATATTCGCAATGACGAGAAGGAGATGGAACACTTCCGAGATGTGATAAAATGGAAGCGCATTCACGGATAGATCCAGTACTCCTTCCTAGACTACGCACCCTACATGTCGCTGGAGTACAATCGCCGCCAGCACGCCTACGACATTCTCCCCGAGAAGTACAAGAAATACCTGCCCCCAGAGGTGTGGAACGCAAAGCAGGAGGACTTCAAGAAGTGCATTATGACCAACGCTCGCTTCCTAGTGTACCTCCTCTTTCCACTCCATTTCCCGTAGGAACGTGGTGAAAACGAAGAACTATTACACCGATCTGTTCGGCGTACCCACGAAGAAGCGCGACCACCTCACTGCGGCCTACCAGATGAGCAAGGTGAAGTCCACGCTCCACCAGCTCATTCGTGACTGGAGCGATGAGGTTTGATGCAAATCCTCTTTTTCAGCGTAGGGGAGAGAGGAGAGAGAGCTGTGCTACACGCCCCTTCTCGAGGCGCTGGAGAAGTACGTTCCCATCGTGCGAGAACCGGACGGGACCATCACGCCGGAGCATCATCGCCGTGTGTTGGTCCCCGGCACGGGACTGAGCCGTCTCCTCATGGAGGTGGTGGAGCGCGGCTACGGCGGTCAGGGCAACGAGTTCTCCTACCAGATGCTCCTCGTGTCGAACTACATGCTGAATCACGTCTTCGAGGAGAAGTCCGTAATCGCTTCGCGCCCGCCTTCCCCGTAGATCACGCTCTATCCGTGGACCGACGGCACGAACAACATCTTCGCCACGGGTGACAACAATCGCCCCATTCTGATCCCCGACGTGGTCCCTTGCAACAAGGTACCGGAGGGCAGTGATTTCTCGATGTGCGCGGGCGAGTTCGTGGACAGCTACTCCGAGCAGGAGAGCGAGTGGGACTGCGTGTTGACGTGCTTCTTCGTGGACACCGCGCCCGTGGTGTTCGAGTGCGTGCAACGGGGTGGGGTGATGTGTAGGTATGTGGAGCTTATATACAAGATCCTGAAACCCGGGGGGTATTGGATCAACCTCGGTCCGTTGCTGTACCACTGGCAGGTGGAGGAAGTGGCGGTGTGTGAGGCGTAGTGCTCCGAGGACGTGTGTGCGGAGGAGATGGACGAACGGTACGGGAAGAGCATCGAGCTGTCGTACGAGGAGCTGAAGAAGGCGATGGTGCAGTGCGGGTTCGAGGTGGAGGAGGAGAGGAGAATCTGCACGCCGTACACCGACAATATGTGAGGGAGGGAGGCGCGAGTGAGGGGTAGACTGTCGATGATGACCACGCTGTTCCGCGGAGTGATGTTCGTGGCGAAGAAGCCGTGGGTTGTTTGTTGCAACAAACAGGCGAGTGGGGGAAGAAGCGTGTGTTCTCCTTCTTCCATTGGTGCGCCGCCTGGCGGAGGGAGTCTGGGGTCAGCATGGACTTGTCGTCTCCCTGGATTTTGCGCGCTACACGTGATCCCAAAATCGTACTCTTACCCATGGTGATGATGTCCTGCACATACAGCTTCGCCATACCTGCTATCGCGATGGTCTCTTTCCGCTGCGCCTTGTAGGGAATGCCCTTCTTCTTTGCGCACTGGGCAAGAATCTACACATCACGCGTTCCTCCGTTGCCCACAGATTCCACTTTTACGGGGTGAAACCGAGAGGATAGCATGCACTTCTTCCGCGTATACTCCATGGGACTGAGACCCTTCGAATCGATTCTATTTCTTACGCCTTCCATGATTCCGTCTTACAGTTGCCTCAACACGTTGTTTCTGTTATATTGTTTTGCAGTTTCTTCTCTTCCCAGATTCGACTCGGAGACCACGGTTTTCGTATCCGGCATTCCAGAGATCATGCTCATGGTAGCGGAATGCCTCGTTGTTGCGGACAGATACGTCGCCGTTTCGGAACGATCGTCTCCCAGGGAACTCTGAATATCGTTGGACTCCTCGTCGTCCTCCACTTCAAATCCAATATCGTCGCTATCGTCGCTGCTCATGCTTCCCACACAAAAGAATAATGAAACAAACAGACGGAGCATGAAACGAAAACACGCCTAAAGTGAAGCGGGCACACTGCGCAAGTCTTGTGTCCCTTGCCATAGATTCGTATACTTGCGAACATCCTACTCATCACCCACTCCCTTCAAACGCACCGATTTCTTTGCCAGATACTGCAGAAAGTGCGTCAGGTTCTCCAGCTCGCAGTCCTTCTCGTCTCCCCAAAAGGGTTGACATTCGATTCCATTCTTCTTCTGCAGCAGGAAGCTTCTCGCACAGTTGTCCACAATGACCACCGAAGACAGGGAACGACCCAACAACGAAAGGTCCTTCACGAGCTGTCCTCGGAAGGGAATGCAATGCTCGCGGTACAGCCGCGAACAGATGAGATTGCGTGGATCCAGACGATTCAGCACGGCGTCGGCGTACTATGCAATGAAGGAGGGAATGCACTCCGACCTGATGAAAACTGGCGGTGAACACGACAATCTCGTATAAAGAACTCATGGACTGAAGAAAGGATTCGACTCCGGGACGGACGGACACGTACACGTGGCGCACACGTCCATCCAACATAACGGGGAAGGAAAACTGGTGGGGTTGTGACGGGTCGAAGGAGGAGTGTACAAGCGTTTCGTCTAAGTCGAGAACGAGTGTCTTCTTCCCCAACGGACCTCGATTCTGGCATGGAAGAAAGGGAACGGAAACGGGTAAAGAAGGCAAAAGGGAGGTGACATTGGCGCTAGCAACGCGTCTGTCAGCTCTGAAGGGGACTAAAGGAGTCCCGGAAACCACGGCACTATTGTCTTTTGAAACAGTACAGTAGCCATCCGTCTGCAAAGCGGGTTTACTCGATTGAGGGTAGCAAAAGTACAAGGCAAACACTTCCAACTAACACATCAGTAACGCCACAAACACATACGCATTTCGGATGTACATAGCTAGAGGAACACTGCGGGTCATAAAAGGGCTCAAGTGGCAGGGACGACGAAGCACATCCTTCCGCGGGCATGGCACTCTCCTTGCATTCATCACAGTACACCAATGACGCGTTTCTGTGGCTTTCTATCACCAACTGGTTTGTGTCTCGCTCATCTGGTTCTAGGAGTGAAGCGATACAGTAGCACTCACCTTGTTCATCGATTCGGCCAACCTTCTCAGATGGGGCCATCCCAAATGTGCACAGCCAAGAAATGGGTGTTGGTGGACGAGCAGTGTTCGCGCGCGCTGCAAACGAGAAATAACCGCGGAATGTCTCCGCCTTCTGCCCTTTGTCTTTTGTGTGTAATATGTGTCTTGGTGAAGTAGTCTTGATGTGTTGTGGGAAGTAAAGGTGTGCTGCTTTGTGTTGTGGGAGATGGCGTGATGGACTGCGCGACATAGGTGAATGATCTCCACTCGTACGATGCAAAACCGTTACGGAATCAAAACCCGAGAATTCGATTGTCCCCCGTGATTCTCTTGAAAGCAAACCAAACCGTGTTGCCCCTTTCGGTATGTATTGTGTGTTCATATAGAGGTGTTTGCGCAAGGAAGAGTGGATTGATAGGTATTGCGATCACTTTGTATCAGTTATCGTGTGGATAGGTGTGATAGTCTGTTTCCAAACACCTTTCATACTCCAGACGGAGTTTCCCTCTCATGATCCCAATCTGTCCCTTGTACGTCCCTTAGCCCCACTCTTCATTTCCCTACAGAAGTGACACTTTCACATCCCATTCATAGAAAAGAATGATTGCGAAGGTGATTCTGAATTCATTGCTCTATGGAGACAGAATCATTCTCCCAGAAGTATTTCAAAGTGAGATGCGTGATTGACTAGTCATTTCTGTCCAGAGAACTGGAAGACGATAATCAGACACATACACATCACACATACACGCTTACTGTTCACCATGAAGATGGAAGGGACAAACGGATTGTATGTGGCGTTTTGGAGTATTCCGCTCCCGAAGGCTGTATTGAAGTATCCGATGATGTAGACCATCCCTGTTCGTGATAATGATCGTAGATTATGGATAACCTGAACATCCAAACTGATGATTGCGTTGAAGTGGACAGCATCGTGATTCCGAAAGTACTCACCTATCACAATGCATCACGTATAGGCGACTGCACTTCATTTGGAAACGAAAGCGGTACTCTCGGATGAATTGAGACTTCAGCAGGTTTTACTGAATCGCTTGCTGGAAAAGTACTCTTGTCTCTACGAGAACGAAACGGTGGTGCTTCCGTCTGCGTGTTGCACTGTTTTCATTCCTAGTTGGGAATCGCAGTCCATTTCGTTCACAGTCAAGCAACTCCAGCCCTCCTGGGCCTGTTCTCTCATCGACACAGACGTTGAGATTTCATGGGACTATCTAACCACGCCATCCTCTCCCGTCTCTCCTTCTCTCATCACTCTCTCCGATGAAACGCCCTCCCTCTCTCTTTCCGTCTCTCCCTCCCAAGACATCCCCATCCAGTTCTCCTCCTCTTCCTCTCGCTTCTCTCTTCGCGGCGCCTCCTTCTGCGCCATTGCGTATTCTGGCATACCTGAGTCCGATCGCGGTTACGAAACCACTCAGCCTCCTTCCCGCGATTCTTGCCAATCCGCCCTTTTTATTGAAACTCCCTTTTCTGTACCTTCACGTACTCGCTTCCATCCTAGGCCGAAATCAGCTCGTTTTCTGGAGGTCTTCTTCTTCACGTTTTGGACGGCTCTGTTTTGGAGTTGCATCTTGACAAGCCATCTTCACAACCCTCATCTCAACCGTCATCTCAACCCTCATCACAACCCTCATCACAGCCATCTTCTCAACCCTCATCACAACCCTCATCACAACCCTCATCACAATCATCTTCACAACCTCTCACACAATGCCCGCTCTGCGGACGAAGCATCCCCAGCGCCTCCTACCGCGTGGGACAGACGCACGGTGCTGACCTCTAGACGCACAGCCTCTACTGCGCTCGCCACTTCGCCACGTGCCCCCACTGTGGGCGCGCCTTCAACCGCCAGCAGCCCCAGCTCCACCAGCACTGCTCCGACTGCGGCTTCTGCACCACGCAGGCGCACCTCCCCCTCCACCGTCGCTTCGCCCACGAGCCCGTGGAGTGTGCGTGCGGCGCGCAGGTCACGGAGGCCACGCGACCCCAGCACCTCCACACGGACTGCCCGTTGCGATGGGTGCATTGCCGGTTCTGCGGCGAGCGCCACTCATTCTGCGGGGATGACAACCCCCGTCTGCGGGAGTTTCAGCAGGACCCCGTGGACCGGTTCGAGGGCCTGTCGAAGCACGAGTCGGTGTGCGCGAACAAGACCGTGGCGTGCCTCAAGTGCGGCGAGCATGTGATGAGTCGCTTCCTGCAGAGCCACTACCAGCAGCGGCACGGACTGCCCGGTGGGGTGTGGGCGCGAGAGTGAGCGTGTAGTGGTGGACGGCTGGGTCGTGTGCGCCTTCTGCGGGTATCGGCAGAGCGTGGTGGCGGACTTCTGTCTGGTGGGAGTGCGTGAGCGGGCTTATGCGCAGCGGTGCAACGGACGAATGGACAGGGAGGCGCTGGCCAGGATGGTGCGGTGTTCCAACGTGATGTGTGGGAACCGTGTCAGTGTTCCCAACTCGGTTTGGTTGCAGGAGTGGAGTGATGCGTAGTATGGGCTGTGTTCGTCGTGTTTCGATGCGATGATCACGAAGAACGGAAAGGATCCCAAAGCGATCGTGAAGTATGTGTCCGTGCGGTACATGAAGCAGGCACTTTCTGGATGCGGCGCGGAGGCGTGCGCGAACCCCTTCTGCCGATCGCATCGGGGTGAGATTGAGGAGCGGATTCCGATGTGCCTTCTGTCGATCACAATGCACCGTGACGATCCGAAGCAACTTATGAAGGACGTGCTGCTTCTAACGAGGACATCCATTGACAATGGCGTTTTCTGTATCTGTACCAGTATGCTAACGTAGTGTACGTGTTTCTTATACCAAGAGCTGTGTGTGCGGGTCAGAGTATTGATCCAATGCTACGTGCCTTTTGAATAATAGTGTAATGAATAGAGGAAAACAGGGAGGATCTTGTGAAGAAGGTCATGATGGATGGATATGTAACGGAAAGGAAGAGGAGGAAAACGATCGACGGTGTGGAGTTTGAGATTGTAACGTATCAGGGAGAACATTGCGATGAGTATTTGGTGAGAGAAGTGAAGAGTGGGCGATGTTCGTTGTTCTACAAGGG
>ERZ827156.1626-NODE-1626-length-25847-cov-33.699015_pt1 | contig 25847 bp, 24 predicted proteins | sample MGYA00519919_ERZ827156 | MGnify/ENA primary metagenome ERZ827156 (study PRJEB31778, sample SAMEA3449269) | human gut metagenome | biome: human gut; feature: human-associated habitat; material: faeces | place: United Kingdom | collected 2010/2012 ...
AAGTGGAGCCTGGATCGGGTACTGAAAGCAGTACGGATTCAGATGGGAATGGAAGGAGAAGGGCATGACAGCAGAGGAATATAGAAATTATCTGGATCAGGATTTCAGTGATGTGGATATCAATGAAATGACTGATCTACGGATGATAAAAACAGACAGAAATAAATCGCTTCAGGAACGGAGAGATATTTTTCTGAATAAAGTAGGAAATCCTTATCTGGTCCGGATCGGTAATATGAAAGTAAAAGTCAGATTTGCAAATAACGGTATATCTATGGAGCAGGCATTTGAGAATATGCTTCTGAGTGTCTGAAAAAGTACTGGTAAAATTGAGGGGACTGTGTTAGAATGTCGGTAAGGACAAATTATGCAGCCCCCTTTTATTACATGGATTTTCTGACGTAATAAAAGGAGGTAAGATATGTATCAGAATATCAACAAAATCTATCATGCCGCCATCTATGTCAGATTATCTAAAGAAGATGGCGATATTTCCAGTTCAGCAAAACTGGAAAGTAACAGCATTTCTAACCAGAAAGCTTTGATTCTGGATTTCCTGAAAGACAAAAAAGATATTGAAGTTGTTTCAGTCCGAGTTGATGATGGCTACTCAGGCTCTAATTTTGAGCGCCCTGCATTCCAGGCAATGCTGGAAGATATCCGGCATGGGATTGTAGACTGCGTAGTCGTAAAAGATTTATCACGATTTGGAAGGGAATATATTGATTCCGGGAAGTATATCGAGAGATTATTCCCGGCTCTTGGTGTGCGTTTTATTGCCATCAATGATAATTATGACAGTCTTAAGGGAAAGAATCAGGCAGACGAAATCATTATCCCATTTAAAAATTTAATCAACGATGCTTATTGTCGTGATATTTCTATTAAGATCAGGAGTAATCTTGAGATTAAGAGGAAAAAAGGCGAGTGCGTGACTCCGTTTGTAGCATTTGGATACAGGAAGACAAAGACAGATAAGCATAAATTAGAGATTGATCCATCGGCGGGCGGTGTAGTACAGGATATTTTTAAGATGAAGCTGCAGGGAATGAGTCAGGATGCGATCGCTAATCGTTTAAATGAACTGGGTATTCTTTCCCCATTTGAGTATAAAATAAGCAGCGGCAGTCGTTATGAAACAGGTTTCCGGCAGAAAGAACAGGCACTTTGGAGTTCCGTTACGGTCCGCAGGATACTGGAAAACGAGGTTTATATCGGAAACCTTGTACAGGGAAAAAGGACAACTCCAAACCATAAAGTGAAGCAGACTTATGTGAAACCGGAAGATGACTGGATCCGGATTGAGAAAAATCATGAACCTCTGGTGAGTGACCGTGATTTTGAAATTGTTCAGAGGCTTCTTGGCATGGATACACGTACTTCACCTGACCAAAAGCAGGTATATCTGTTATCCGGAATTGCTGTATGTGCGGATTGTGGAGCACCTATGACAAGAAAGGTTTCTACTGTGGCAGGAAAAAAATATGCTTATTATCTATGTTCCACAAATAAAGAAACAAAACGCTGTTCCAGTCATAGAATACCGGAAAAGGATCTGGAAGATGCCGTATTAGTGATGTTGAAACAGCATATCCAGAATATCCTGCACCTGAAAAGAGTCCTGGAATTTATCGGTACTGTGCCATTTCAGGAGATCAATATGAAAAAGCTGCAGGACAGGCTGGAGAAGAAAAAGCAGGAGAAAGAACGCTGTAAGGAGTTACGGATGATGCTCTATTCGGATATGAAAGAGGGCATTGTATCAAAAGAAGACTATGTAGAGCTTCATGCAGCATATGGAAAGCGGCTTAGAAATGCGGAAGAGAGTATCCGTGCGATCCAGAAAGAAATGGATAACGAGCTGGAAAAAGCAGACAAAGCCAATACCTGGCTGGATTATTTTGTGAAATATCAGGATATTGAAGAACTGTCCCGCACTGTGGTGGTAGAACTGATCAGGCAAATCAGAGTATATGATAAAAAGAATATAGAGATCACTTTTGATTTTGATGATTGTTATCAGACATTGCTGAATCAATTACCTGCTATGGGAGTTGATATGGTAATAGATGATGATAACAATCTGCAGGTCAATGTAAAGGAGGTTGTATAAAATGGCACGAAAGAGCAGGAAAAACATTCCGGAAGTAGTCAGCAGTGCAACCGTCCAGACAGAGGTGAGCAGACCGTTCCGGGCAGGATTGTATGCCAGAATTTCAATGGAAACAGAAGAAACCTTAGAAAGAGGAACGATAGAAACCCAGGTGGAACTGATGAAAAACTTTGTGGCAGATACGGAAGACATCGCAGTTGCAGAAATATATAAGGATTCTGATTATTCTGGTACAAATTTCGACCGTCCTGGTTTTACGCAGATGATGGAAGATATCAAGCATGGAAAAATTAACTGTGTGATTGTAAAGGATCTATCCAGACTTGGAAGGAATTATGTAGAGACAAGTAATTATATTGAGCGTGTATTTCCGTTTTTTCATGTGCGGTTTCTTGCTGTGACGGATGACTTTGATTCTTTCCGTGAGGGAGTGGATCTGACAGTTCCCTTAAAAAATATCATTAATGAGTTTTATTCCAAAGACCTTGCAAAAAAGAGCAGCAGTGCCAAAAAAGCCCTGTGGAAAGAAGGAAAATTTACTGGTGCATGGGAACCTTATGGATACAGGAAATCAGAACAGGACAGACACCAGCTGGTAGTTGACGAGGAGGCTGCCGGACATTTACGAGAAATTTTTACTATGTATATGGATGGATGCAGCTACAGCGATATTGCAAAAAGACTGAATACAGATGGTATCCTTTCCCCGACTTTGCAGAGGGAATATTATAAAACAGGCGAAAAGCCTTCACCGGAATCCAAACCTTGGAATAATTATGAAGTGAAACGTGTACTTCAGGATGTCCATTGTACCGGAGATTCTGTATATGGAAAATATCAGCAGAGTGTTTTTCAAGGAAACAAGCAGAGAAATCTACCGGAGAGTGAGTGGCTCTATGCTGAGAATACCCACGAAGGAATTATTGATAAAGAACTGTTCCGGCAGGTACAGGAAAAAATCCGGGAATTTACGGAAGCATACAAAAAGAAGCATCAGCTGAATAATGGAGCCATTCGGAATCATAATTTCTATACCGGCAAGATCAGGTGTGGGGGTTGTGGGAACCGCATGGTGTTGTCCAGAGAAAAAACAGGGACATTTTATTATATCTGTGGTGCAGATGCGAACCATAAATCCGGAGGAAATCAGTGTAAGGGGCACAGAGTCAAAAAAGAATACGTGGATGAAGACGTCCTTCGCCTGATCCAGTCACATATGAAAGCCGTATTGGATACAGAGAAACTGATCCGTGAAATGAATTCTGCTTCCAGAAACCAGACACAGTATTTGCTTCTGGATAAGGAAGTGGGGAAACTTCGGCGGGAGTTGAGCAGGATCAGCAAGCGTAAATCTGATTTATATGAGGATTATTCGGAACGTCTGATTACAGAAGAAGAATACATGCAGTTTTCCCGTATCTATTCCAATGAAATAGAAAACATCAAGAACCGCCTGGATGTAGTATTGGCGGCACAGGTACGGTATTCCAAGGATTATCATATCGAGGAAGGATGGGGAAAAGTGATACATACTTATATGTCAAAGCGTAAGCTGACAAAAGAAATGGCAGATGCCTTTGTGGATTCAATTATTATCCATGGTAAGTATGATTATGAGATCAAGCTGGTATATGACGATCAGTTTGCAGATTTACAGAAATTAAAGAAAGAGAAGGAGGCGCAGTCAAGATGACAGATCATAGAAAAACAGCTGTTTACATCCGTTTATCCGCAGAAGATGACAATGTAGATGGCAGAGCTAAAAAAGAGAGCGACAGTGTAACTTCTCAGAGAATTCTGTTAAAATCATTTGTGATTGATCAGCTGGGTGTAGATGAGGCAGATATCCTGGAATATGTGGATGATGGTGTCAGCGGTACTCATTTTAAACGGCAGGGATTTCAACAGCTGCAGGATGACATGAAAAGTGGAGAAATCGGCTGTGTAGTTGTAAAAGACTTTTCCAGATTCGGAAGAGACTATCTGGAAGTTGGATTTTATATTGAATATATTTTTCCACTTCTGCAGATTCGATTTATTTCGATTAATGACAGCTATGACAGTGCAGCAAGCAGCGGAATGACTGGTGGAATGAATGTGGCATTGCAGAATCTGGTATACAATATGTATAGCCTGGATTTGTCCAAGAAAATTTCATCAGCAATGCAGACGAGAACAAAAAATGGTACACGTCTTCCGGTAAATGCCAGATATGGCTATAAAAAAGGAAAAGATGGAAGGCTGGAAGTTGATCCGGAGGCTGCAAAAGTCGTGAAAATGATTTTTCAGATGGCAGCGGAGGGAACAAGTTTTGCAGATATTACAAGGGAATTGAACAGACAGGCGATTGCTACTTGTGATGAGCAGAAATTATCAAGAGGGGATCAGGTGCAGTTCCAGAGGTTTGACACGATCAAAAAGAAACACTGGAGCCCTACGACAGTATCGGCAATCGTCCGGGATGAGATTTATATTGGAACCAGAATCTGGGGCAAAACACGTTGCAGTATGCATACGGGCCATAAAGCAGTTCTGAATGATGAAACAGAATGGGTTCGCCTGGAAAATCATCATACGGCAATTATAGACAGGGAATTGTTTGAAAAAGCAAATGAAATGCATCCGAAAAAGAAGAGAAGTGTTGCAGAATCACGCACCAATTTTACTCTGGAAAGACGTAAAAAACAGCCGGCCTTGCTGATATGTGCCAACTGTGGGCATTCTCTGTTAAAAGAAACAGAGCATCTGCTGAAATGTTCAGATGCCAGAACCAATGGTGATCCTGTGTGCCGAAGTCTGGTGATTCGTAGGGAACCGATGGAGGAGAATATCCTTGGGCTTGTCCGTCAGTATGCAGCGTCAATGTTGAAAAAAGGAAAGAAAGTATCTTCCAAAAGACAATGTGAATACAAAGAGATCAATACTACAGAATTGCAAAAACAGAGCCGACAGTTGACCTCGGAAAAGATGAAACTCTATGATGATTACAAAGATGGTCGTATAGATCGTGATTCGTATAAGCAGAGAGCTGAAAAGATAAGTGTACAGCTGGATGAAATAAAACGAAAGATAGAAGATGCGAAGAATAGTAAAAAGCTTCTTGAACAAAATGAACTTTCTGATAAAATAAAACTAAAAGATTTCTTGGGAATTCAGAAGTTCGATACAGAGAAGCTGCGTGAGGTTATCAAGGTGATCCGTGTTCATAGTCAGGATGAAATTGAAATCGAATGGAATTTTGACGATATTTTTTCAGAACAGAGATAACTTGAGCAGGACAAGAATGACTTATCAAAAGATAATAAAGGTGCTGGGACTACCTGATGGAAGCGTCAGATAGTCTTCGGCAGAAAAAAATAAAATTTTTTTTGTCCTATACTTGACACATCCACATGTGCTGCGGCATACATTCGCTACAAGAATGTGCGAGAGCGGTCTGAATGTAAAGGTCGTGCAGTCTGTGCTTGGTCACGCCGATGTAACGACCACGCTCGATATTTATGTGACGGTCACGAACGACCTGAAGAAACGAGAAATCACAGCCTTTGAAACATATTTGAAAACCGGAGCCAAGCAAATGGCAAATGTATAATATGGTTCTCTCCCCCTTGCGGTCGCAAAATCTGCGATTGCAGGGGGATTTCTCTTTTTGCACATTTCTCTTATTTTGAGGTTTTTCTTATACTGTTAGCAGTACGCAGGAAGGGCGGCAACAGTATGGAAAACAGTTTGGCAAATAAGAAACCTTGGCTTGTAGCTGAATGGTCAGAAAGAAACGGCAGCATCTCACCGGATGATGTACCCTATGGTTCTAAAAAACTATATTGGTGGCATGGCAGTTGTGGCCATGAGTGGCAGGCCAGCGCAAAGGCAAGATCAAGCGGCGAGAATTGCCCGATTTGCAGTAACGCCAGAATCGTTGCGGGTATCAATGACCTTGCGAGTTTGAAACCGGAACTACTGAAAGAATGGTCGCCGAAGAATACCATCCAACCAACAGAGATCGGTGTTGGCTCTCATAAGAAAGTGCTTTGGATGGGAGCTTGCGGACATGAGTGGAGCGCAGAAATCCGAAATCGCGTCAGGGGAGCTGGTTGCCCCTACTGTTCGCACAATGCAGTCCTTCAAGGATTTAACGACCTTGCAACTGTACTGCCGCAGGTTGCAAAGGAGTGGTCGCCTCGAAACGCACCGCTCAAGCCAACACAGGTAACGCCTTATGCAAATCGGAAAGTTTGGTGGAAATGCGAACAGGGCCATGAGTGGTTTACGCTCATATCTACACGGGCTTATGGAAGCAAATGCCCTTATTGCAGCGGAATAAAATTGCTGAAGGGATTCAATGATTTAGCTTCGCTCCATCCGCAGCTCGCATTGGAATGGTCACAAAAAAACGGCACATTATTGCCGGAGGATGTCACCGAGCGCTCCGCCAAAAATGTCTGGTGGAAGTGCAGTACCTGCGGACATGAGTATAGGGCGGTAATCAAATCCAAAGTTCATGGGTTAAAATGCCCGGTATGCACGAGGAACGTTGTGTTGCCTGGTTATAGCGATTTAGCAACTACAGATCCGGAGCTGGCACAGGAATGGAATGCGGCCAAAAACACAAGAAAGCCCACAGAGATATCAAGACTGTCACAATACCCAGTTTGGTGGAAAGGCATTTGCGGGCATGAATGGAAGGATAAAGTGTTTCACCGTGCAGTTGAAGGGACTGGCTGCATCTACTGCGAGAAAGCATTTCTTAAGGAGCTGCCATATCTGCTTGTAACGATGTATGCAAAGCAATATGGGCTTGCGACACGCACAGACGACGAAAAACTGATTGGGGCACGGATCGATGCGGTTATCCCGGAACTGCGGCTTGCGTTTGCCTTTTCTCAAAAAGGCACTGATAGAGAAGCCAAAGTTGCAGAGGTTCTTCACTTCCTGTGCAAAGCGAAAAGGATACAGTTATTTGTGATACGGCAGAAAGACCCGATTGCGCTTGCCACAGAAATCAAGCAAGCCTTCGCTAAGGCAAACCTATTTATAAATTCGGATAGTCAGAGGGATGTTGCCCATCTTCGGAAGCGATACTTTGCTCAAAAGAACAATGGAAACTAAAAAGAGGAACTGCGACTTGCAGTTCCTCTTAGTTCTTTTGATTCGTTTTTACCGCATGGGCAAGCAGCATATTGAGTGCGTCTTGCTTTGCTCGCTCATCAGCTTTTCGTGATGCGATCAACAAGCTGAGTTCATATTCAGACAGTGTAGAGTCCTCGATGTCCTGCCTTCCCAGCAGGTAGTCAACCGTTACGCCAAAAATATCTGCCAGTTGGATCAGAATGTCAATGGAAGGCTGCCTGGAGCCGGTTTCATAACGGGAGTAAACCACGGAGGATACGCCCAATGCGGAGGCCACTTCTGCCTGTGTAAGACCCTTGCGAGTGCGAATATCCTTGATGTTCACAGGCACGACCTCCTTCCAATATACTATATTAAATTATACTACCGGAACGGAATGCAATGTACTACCGTATCGGTAAATAGCTCGTTGACCAGATACCGTTTTGGTAGTATCATATTCCGTAGGGGTAAATGCTTCGTGTCACTTCGCACCATCTCGGAATGCGGAGGAATACATGAACCTAAAAGAAATACGAGTCAGTCGCAGACTCAAAGTGCAAGAGGTATCAGACTATCTGAGCTGCTTGCCATCTGTTTACAGCCGTTATGAGAATGGCAAACGAGAGCCATCCATCGATATTCTTCTGAAGCTGTCCAAGCTGTACGGCGTTTCAGTTGATTGTCTAATTGGAAATGATGAGGTCGTTGACACGAGCATAACCGAAAAAGAAGCTGCAATGATAAGCGCTATGCGTCAGGCGGACGAACGAGCCAGACAGGATGCAATTGCCTTATTAGAGCTGCATACAGTGAATAAGAAAATCTAAACAGAGAGGTGCAAAGTGACAGGAGCTTTGCCCTCTGTATCTTGAAAGGGCACCGTGCAAGCGGTGCTCTTTCTTTTAAGGTCGCAAGGCAGCACGCACTTTTGTGAGCATCCCTTTTGCGAGGTTAAAAGCAGGAAAAGTGCGAGCTTGGACACCGTTTTTGCCAAAATGGCTCAGTGAAAAGCGGTTATTGCCGAAACGGCGATGGAAGCAGATGTGTCACCACCTTATAATAATAGTAGTGACTTATGATCCCTATCTGCTTTGAGAAATGTGCGAGGTTAGAATGGAAGGTTCCGTTTACCAATACTACGCAAATGTCCGAACTGAGCCGGTTGAATGGCTATGGTATCCCTATATACCGCTCGGGAAGCTGACGGTGCTCCAAGGCGATCCCGGTGAGGGTAAATCTACATTCGCGTTGAATGTCGTAGCAAGAATTACGACAGGACAGCCTATGCCGGATGGTGTTCCTGCTAAAGGAAAGCGTGTTGCGATCTATCAGTGTGCTGAAGACGGTATTGCAGATACAATAAAGCCCCGTCTCCAGCAGGCCGGAGCGGATTGTGAACAAGTAGCTTATATCATAGACAACGACATTGCATTGACACTGGAGGACGGTCGAATCGAAACAGCGATCAAGGACACACACGCCAGTGTATTTATTATCGACCCCATTCAGGCATTTATCCCGCCTGATGCAGATATGCAGAGTGCCACCAAGATGCGCTCTGTTCTGCGGAAGCTGGCAAATATTGCAGACCGCAACAAATGCGCTGTAATTCTCATCGGTCACATGAACAAAGGCAGCAGTAGCAAATCATTGTATCGAGGGCTTGGCTCTATCGACATTGCTGCTATTGCACGAAGTGTGCTCATGATCTCAAGAGATGAAAGCCGCCCTGACATTCGATACATGTATCCGATAAAATCGAGCCTTGCTCCGGAAGGACCTGCAATTGCTTTCTCGTTCAAAGAGCATGGCGGAATCGTATGGCACGGCAAATATGATCTGAATACCGCAGAACTCATGGACAGCATCACAGTAAAAACAACCAAGCGGGAACGAGCTCGTGCAAAACTGGTTCAGCTTTTGGAGCATGAGGATCGTCCGGCAAAAGAAGTATATGCCGGCCTTGCTGATATAGGCGTTGGAAGCCGTACTGTTGAGAAAGCAAAAAAAGAACTCCAAGTCACAACTTACCGTTCTGGCGGAAGTTGGTACTGGAGTTTGCCAAAACCAAAATAACCAATGATGTTTACCGGGAGATGAGATGATGGAGAACTTAGTTTGGAAAGCCTACTATCACAGTATGAGTGGGCATGAGATTCGGCCATTTAACATATTTGAACATGGGAGATTCAGAGAAGAAGTACGGAAGCTCTTGCTGAAATGCACAGAGAAAGAAGCATTCGCTGAGGAGCTGCGCCGTTCTCTTTTCTACTATTACTGCAGTAAATGTGAATGGGAAGTTGTCATCGGACCTTGGTGCGGAGATCGGGGCACGAAGGAAATCAAAGTCGATGTCTATATGCAGGTCATGAACAACTGGGATATCTTCGTGGATTATGTTTGGAACGAAGGAAAGAAGCAAAGACGATGAGTGTGAGCACAGATACAGAGCGGATTTTCCGAATCGGTGGCTATGTAAAGCGGGCAAAACTGAATCTGCGCAATGAGCGTGAGATAAGAGCCTTTCATCGAAATGCGATTGAAAGACGGTTTGGTGATTTTGAGGATGGCACACTCGTGGATGTTTATATTGATATCACCGGTTATAAAGAAACGGCCAAGCGTCCTGAGATGCTGCGGCTTATGCGGGATTGTGCAGATGGAAAAGTGAATCTGATTTTTGCAGAAACCAAAGGATATTTGAGTGCAAACACACGAGAGTTCTGCTACTGGCTCCATTTCATCTTTAATCTGAAAGAACGGGTAGACATCATAACCGACGATGACAAGTTCAACATCAACACGATTCTCAACGCAGACAAGCAGCGTGAGGCACTGATAAAAATGGCTGAAGACTACATTTATCTGAATCCGCCTGACCACCAGAAGTGGTTGAATGGAGTGGTTTCTGCCATCACAAACTTACGGGAGGACGGATAAGGATATGGCAAAGGATGAAAACAAGGAATCGGAAATCCGAGGCGATGAGCAAGAAATCGTAGACCAGCGGCTTCCGGTGTGGCGTCCGCAGGATGCTGACCGAGAATATTACCGGTATGAAACGAAGAAGAGAATCCAGCATTATACGGTTCCGCCGCAGACTATTTTCCGTCCAGCAAAACCAACGCCTACCATTCGAGATGCAGAGCATAAGCGTGTTGCAGTTTATGCCCGTGTGAGTACGAAGAGCAAAGAGCAGGTCTCCTCCATCGAAAACCAAACAAAGTACTATACAGAGAAGATTGCCAAAACGCCCAACTGGGATCTGGCGGAAATATACAGTGACGAGGGCAAATCCGGCACATCGAAAAAATGGCGTCCAGAGTTCAAACGAATGCTGGAAGATGCGTCGAAGAAGAAAATGGATTTGATCGTTTGTGCCAGTGTGTCTCGTTTTGCCCGTAACATCTCTGACCTGATTGAGGAAGTGCGGAAACTAAGAACGACGAATCCGTCAAACCCGGTCGGCGTGTATTTTGAAACGGAGGACCTTTATACGCTGGACCCGAACATCAACGAAAGGCTCCAGATGCAAGGCCTTTTTGCAGAGTGGGAATCCGGCAATAAAAGTCGCCGCATGATCCTATCCTATGATCAAAGAATCTGCACTGGGCAGTTTCCGCTATCCGATCTGCTCGGTTTACGGCACACAATAGAGGGCGGTTTCATCATCGAGGAAGAAGAGGCTAAGACCGTAAAATATATCTTCCTCGCTACACTGTGCGGATACACCGCAGAAGAAATTGCAGAGGTGCTGACGGAGAAGCAACGGCCAACACTTCGGGGACGTACCGAATGGACAGCCTCAATGGTGAAAGCAATTATGGAGAATGAACGGCGTTGGGGTGATCTTGAGGTTCGGAAAAGGGTCGTCATTGACTATAAGGAAAAAGTGACGGCGAAAAACGATGGTCTGAGAGAAGGAGCCTACATCCCCCATTACCATGAGGGAATTGTATCTCCTGAAATTGCAAGAGCAGCACATATGATGCGAGCCAGCCGATACAAGTTCGGAAGTGTCCCGGATGTTTATGTGATCGATAGTGGAGCACTGAAAGGCTTCGTCAGTATCTCCCCGACATGGAGCGGCATCGACAATCGGGCTTTTCAGGATATTTCACGCCAAGTTTACAACGAGGATGAGTTTTGCGAGCTTCAGCGTCGGGCAAATATCATGAACGGCAGAACACACAGCAATGTCGTTTCCATGACGCTGAATGATTACCGGGTTGCACCCGGTGTCATGTTCATGACCCGCAGTGATCCGCAGCTTACATTTTCGCAAAGAAGTATGAAATTGAATGCAGTCTGTTGGGAAAAACTTGGGCAGCAGAAATATGTAGAGTTCTTGTACCACCCGGTACTGGAAGTAATCGCAGTACGAAGCTGCAATGCCACAAACCCCAATGCGGTGCTATGGGACGAAACGAAAAAGTCGGGGCTTCAACTATGTACTTCCGCATTCTCAAACGCCGTCTATGATAAGCTCGACTGGATGAGAAAGTATAAATTCCGATTCAGAGGCGTGACCCGTGTCAGAGGGGGCGAAAAGATCATTTTCTTTTTCCTTGATGAACCGCAGATATTGGTTGGAAAGGATAAAAAGCACCTTGATACTATGGACACCTCAGATTCAACCGTAAAGTACATTCCCTATAAGGAAAGCGAGTGTGGCGAAGTGGCTGGTTTGACAGCCGGAATCGCTTACCCGGAGAACTGGCAGGAACAAGTTGGTGTCAGTTATGAGATCAAACAGCAACGAGGTCGTGTCCTTGATGCGGTGTCTTCAGCAGATATTCGCAACCATGGTACAAAAGTAGTGAACCCTTTTATAGGAGTGATCCCTACACACGGAGAGCTTGAAGATGAATTAGAACAAATCTATGAGGCAATGTAACCGGAGGACGATATGGATAACGATAATTTTTCCTTTCTCGCTGATGCAGAAAGCTCGATAACGGGAGATAAAACCGAAGGGTACACGCCCAAGGAGCAGGAGCTGATTCATCAATTGGTTCAAGAACGACTGGGCAAGAAAAATGCCATCGAGTTTGAATCTCTCGATGACTATGTCGTTCCGCCCAAAATGTTCTTCTCCATGATTAAGAAACCGGCTGTGAGTATTCGTGCGAACAGAATGGAATTCAGTATGTCAGCGATCCGGCTGTTTGAGGGTGTACAGCACGTCCTTCCTATGCTCAGTGAGAATAAAAAGCGAATGGTTGTGGCCATCTGTGCGGAAGAAGAAATCTCTTCGATTGAATGGGCAAGACTAAAGAAAGATAAGTGGGTCAACCGTTCTATATCCTGCCCGGAATATGTCCAAAGCATTTATAAGATGATGAACTGGAACAAGGAGTGTCGGTACAAGATCTATGGACGGCTTGCCAATTCTGAGCGAGGGCTGGTTCTGGTATTTGATCTTGCATCCGCTGTTATGTTTGATCCGCTGCCGGAGGAGTACTTTGACAAGCACACCGGCAAAATGAAGAAACGCATTGTTAAATACTATCCTGATGAGATCCGCATGAAGTTGGGCAGGAGTTATTCGGATTATGAAGCCCTTCAGCAACGAAGCAGCTTCGAATCACTATCCGGATACATGGACACCAGCGGAGGCGCTGTTCACGCTACGGTTTCTGAAGAGCTGGCTGCTTCCATCAGTATGCAGGAGCAGGAGAAGAAACGGGAGACTTTGTTTGGCACGATTATTGGAAATGGAGGTGACGATGATGTCCGAAGCAACGAATGAGGATAGAATGTACCCAATCGAAATGACGCTGCAAGGCGCTTGCTGCTGTATCAGCATCGGCAAGGGCGTTATAAAAGCCTTGGGAAAGCCGAGCCATGTCTCAATTAAAATTTCAGATAGCCATGATTCTTTGAGCGTTTTCCCTTGTGATGAGGATGATGTGATGGCTTTCCGAGTTCCACTGAAACTATTCACCGATCACAGATGCGTCATGAGGATCAACAGCAAGCAATTTGTTCATGGAATCATGCGGACAAACCAGATGGACACTTCAAAGACATATGTTTTATCCGGCGAGTTTCTGGAAGAGAAGAATACAGCAGTATTCTCGTTAGTTGAGGGCGTCAGTCTTCGTACACAAAAAGGGATGGCGCAGTCATGAACGATTTCGTCAGAGAGTTTTTTGAGGATCAGCCTGAATTACTCAGGCGATATGAACGCAACGAGGCACGATATATCTTGCAGCTTCCGAAGAACTACGATACAATTAGCATAAACTTCGGCATTGATAAGAATGAGATGAAGCGGCTGGTGATTGCCCTTGCCGAGCTTGATCTGACCATAGATGAATGGCTCTGCTTTAAGATGAAAGAGTTGATTCTGGCCGACAGACTATCCAAGGAAAATAAAGGCGAAAAATAAGGGATTATGCGCTACTATGTTATCTCCGATGTTCACGGATACTATACGCAGATGAAGTCTGCTTTGGAAAAGGCGAGCTTCTTTTCCGATACAACTCCTCATAAGTTAATCATGCTCGGAGATTTATTTGATCGAGGGCATGAGGCGAAACAGCTTCAGCAGTTCATATTGGAGCAGATGGAGCAAGACAAGATAATTCTCATTCGTGGAAACCATGAGGACCTATTTGTGGAGCTTGTGACCACGGATGCAGGGATGCCATATAGCTATCACAAATCAAACGGAACTTATGATACTGCACTCCAGTTGACGGGCTTTGATCCAGTGATGGCATCTATACGCCATTATGATTTTGCCGATGCAGCGAAAGACACACCGTTTTACAAAGAGATTATCCCAGCGATGCTTGATTACTTTGAGACGGAACACTATGTTTTCACGCATGGCTGGATACCAAGCATTCCGAACAGGGATAAAAGCTACAGCTATATTTCTTCTTGGAGAGAAGCAGACCGTGAGCAATGGAATCAAGCAAGATGGTTCAATGGCATGGATGCAGCACAGACCGCAGATGAGAATAAGACCATTGTTTGCGGACACTGGCATACTTCGTATGGCCATAGCAAATACGAACACAAGGGGACCGAGTTTGGAGAAGATGCGGACTTCTCTCCCTATTATGGTCCCGGAATTATTGCCATAGATGCCTGTACAGCGTTCAGTGGAAAGGTAAATTGTCTTGTGATAGAGGATTAACGGCGTGGCGTAGTACGGGATTGAACTTTGCATATCCGTTTATAACCACGCTTTAGACGGGCACAATATAAAGAGTGAATGTAAGCAGAGTATTGAAGTTTTTTCTGAATTCCTTACGGGACGACCTGAAACCCATTGAAATTCTGAGATTCTACTGTTATAATATTAACTACAATCTTTCGGAGGTGCGAAAGGTTGGAGTTGCACCACATACACCACTTGGAGCACCACTATGGTCCCTGCTTTCAGCAGGGAAATGTACAGAGTTATCACACACGGGAAAATGTGACCTGTAAGCAAAGCACAGTATTAACAGGGCTTCTACACAGCTATTCCATGTGAGGAATCTTATCCCGACGATGAAGCCACTGGAGAAGTAAATGACATATGCGAAAACCACCCCCGGCGGGGGTGGTTTTTTGCCGGGAGGCTTGCCAAACGGCGCGGCGGATAGTATACTTAGCACATATCATGCCGGCGCGGCGCGTAGGATGGCACTGCGCAGAGGAGGGCACTATGTATACCATCAACGATCTGTATGATCTGACACATACCATGGCGGAGGAGTATCTCTCGCGCTTTACCTATCCCTGGGAGGCGCTGGGCGAGCTGGCGGACTGCATCCGGGCGCTGGGTGCAAAGCTGGACAGCGAGTATCTGCCCTTCGGCCCGGAGGTGTGGGTACACCGGACGGCCCATGTGGCGCCTACGGCGTCCATCACCGGGCCGTGCATCATCGGGCCGGAGACGGAGGTGCGCCACTGCGCCTTTATCCGGGGCAGCGCGCTGGTGGGCGCCCACTGCGTGGTGGGCAACTCCGTGGAGCTGAAGAACGTGATCCTGTTCGACAACGTGCAGACGCCCCACTACAACTATGTGGGCGACAGCATCCTGGGGTATAGGTCCCACATGGGCGCGGGGTCCATCACCTCCAACGTGAAGTCCGACAAGACCCACGTGGTGGTGACCGACGGCGCGGAGCGCCTGGACACCGGGCGGAAGAAGGTGGGGGCCATGCTGGGCGACGGCGTGGAGATCGGCTGCAACAGCGTGCTGAACCCCGGCGCGGTGATCGGACGGGGCAGCCGGGTGTATCCGCTGTCCTCGGTGCGGGGCACCGTGCCGGAGGGGAGCATCTACAAGCACAGCGGCGATATCGCCGCGCAGCGCTGACGGGAGGAGAAGAATATGGGCAAGTATTTCGGTACGGACGGCTTCCGGGGTGAGGCCAATGTGACGCTGACGGCGGACCACGCCTATCAGGTGGGGCGTTTTCTGGGCTGGTACTGCGGCGAGTGCAAGCGCCGCAACGGCGACAGCGAGCCGGCTAAGGTGGTCATCGGCAAGGACACCCGCCGGAGCAGCTACATGTTCGAGTACGCGCTGGCCTCCGGCTTGGTGGCCTCCGGCGCGGATGCGTATCTGCTGCATGTGACCACCACGCCGTCGGTGGCCTATGTGGCGCGGACGGAGGGCTTTGACTGCGGCATTATGATCTCTGCCAGCCACAATCCCTTCTACGACAACGGCATCAAGCTGATCGGGCGGTCCGGCGAGAAGCTGGACGAGGAGACTATCGGATTGATCGAGGACTATCTGGACGGCAAGCTGAACGTATTTGGCCGGACGTGGGATACACTGCCGCTGGCACAGCGGGAGAGCATCGGCCGGACGGTGGACTGGTCCGCGGGGCGGAACCGGTACGTGGGGTATCTCATCTCCCTGGGGATGTTCTCCTTCCGGGGCAAGAAGGTGGGGCTGGACTGCGCCAACGGCAGCGCGTGGATGATCGCCCGGAGCGTGTTTGACGCCCTGGGAGCCACCACCTGCGTCATGGGCGATGAGCCGGACGGCTTCAACATCAACAACGGCGTGGGATCCACCCACATCGACGCGCTGCGGCGCTTTGTGGTGGAGAAGGGGCTGGACGTTGGCTTTGCCTACGACGGCGACGCGGACCGGTGCCTGGCGGTGGACGAAAAGGGCAACGTGATCACCGGCGACCACATCCTGTACATCTGCGGACGGCACATGAAGGAGACGGGCGAGCTGCCCCACAACACGGTGGTGACCACGGTGATGTCCAACTTCGGGCTGTACCGGGCCTTCGACCGGCTGGGCATCCGCTACGCCAAGACCGCCGTGGGCGACAAGTATGTGTACGAGTACATGAACAAAAACGGCTGCGCCCTGGGCGGCGAGCAGTCGGGGCACATCATTTTCTCCAAGTACGCCTCCACCGGCGACGGCATCCTCACCAGCCTGAAGCTGATGGAGGTGATGCTGGAGCGGAAGGAGCCCATGAGCAAGCTCACCGAGGGACTGACCATCTATCCCCAGGTGCTGGAGAACGTCCGTGTCCGGGACAAGGCGGCGGCGCGGCAGGATGCCGACGTACAGCGGGCCGTGGACGAGGTGGCCCGGCGGCTGGGCGACACCGGACGCATCCTGGTGCGGGAATCCGGCACGGAGCCGGTGCTGCGGGTGATGGTGGAGGCGGCGGAAGACGCCGTGTGCCGCGAGTGCGTGGACCAGGTGACGGCGGTCATCCGCGGGAAGGGCCACGGGGCATAGAGAACGGATAAGGGAAGCGCTCTTGGGGCGCTCCCTTATTTTTTGTTGACATTCGCGGGCGATACCTATATTATAAAGAATATTTAAGGGGAGGAGGGCTGCGGTATGACGGAGCATATCACCAGCCGGCGCAATCCGCTGCTGGAGCAGGTACGAAAGCTGGACACGGCGGCAGCCCGGCGGAAGGCGGGGGTGTTTTTGTGCGACAGCCCCAAGCTGGTGGACGAGGCGGTGCGCCACGGCGTGGCCGTGACGTGCGTCATCGCCGCGGAGGGCGTGGCCTTCCCGGAGGGGCTGCCGGAGGAGACGCGGCGGGTCACCGTACCTGGGGACGTGATGGCGTCCATCTCGCCGCTGCCCACGCCCCAGGGACTGCTGGCTTTGTGCGCGCTGCCGGACATGGCGGCACCGGAGGCGCTGACGCCGGGGCGGTATGTGGTGCTGGACGGCGTACAGGACCCCGGCAACGTGGGGGCGGTGCTGCGGACGGCGGACGCCTTCGGCTGCACCGGGGCGCTGCTGCTGCCGGACTGCGCCGATCCCTACGCGCTGAAAACACTGCGCGCGTCCATGGGGGCGGTGTTCCGCCTGCCGCTGTACGCGGTGCGGGTGGAGACGCTGCCGGGACTGCTGGAAAAGGCGGGGCTGCCGCTGTATGGTACGGCCCTGCGCCACGACACGGTGGATGTGCGCAGCCGGGACCTGCGGCGGTGCGCGCTGGTCATCGGCAGCGAGGGCCGGGGCGTCAGCGCGGAGGTGCTGGCGCTGTGCCATGAGACGCTGCGCATCCCCATGTCGGCCCACTGCGAGTCGCTGAACGCCGCGGCCGCGGCGGCGGTGCTGCTGTGGGAGGCCTATCGTGCGGAAGAGGGGGAGGAGACATGTCGGCACTGAAATACTGGGTGTGGCTGACCACACTGCCGGGACTGGGGGAGCGGGCCAGGCTGCAGCTGCTGGCGCACTTCGGCTCACCGGAGGAGATATATTTCGCCCCGGAGGGCGAGCTGCTGCTGGCGGAGGGCATCACCAAGCTGCAGGCTGCGCTGCTGGCGGACAAATCCCTGGACCGGGCGGAGCGGGTGCTGGAGGACTGCGCCAAGGACGGGCAGTTCGTGCTGACCATGGACGACGCCGGGTATCCCGACCGGCTGCGCAGCATCTATGACCCGCCGCTGCTGCTGTACGGCAAGGGATCGCTGCCGCTGTTCGACGAGGAGGTGGCCATCACGGTGGTGGGCACCCGGTCCTGCACGCCCTACGGGGTGCGGGCGGCGTCGCAGCTGGGGTATGAGCTGGCCAAGCAGGGGGCGCTGCTGGTGTCCGGCATGGCCAAGGGCATCGACGGCGAGGCGCTGCTGGGCGCCCTGCGGGCCGGGGGCTTTACCGCCGCGGTGCTGGGCGGCGGCGTGGACGTGATCTATCCGGCGGCCAACCGCCGGCTGTATGAGGACATTGCCGCCACCGGCGTGATCCTGTCGGAGTATCCGCCGGGAACGGAGCCCAAGGCGGAGCACTTCCCGGTGCGGAACCGGCTGCTCAGCGCCCTGAGCCTGGCCACGGTGGTGGTGGAGGCGCCGGAGAAGAGCGGCGCGCTGATCACCGCCGCCACGGCGCTGGAGCAGGGGCGTGAGGTCTTTGCTGTGCCGGGACCCTTTGACGCACCCATGAGCCGGGGCAGCAACGCGCTGATCCGGGAGGGCGCGGGGCTGGTATGCGAGGCGTGGGACGTGCTGAGCTTCTACGAGAGCCGGTTCCCCCACAAGCTGCGGCCCCTGCGCGCCAAGCTGCCGCCGCTGCCCAAGGGCGCCGCGGAGAGCGACGCGCCCGCGGCCCCTGTGACGCAGGAGGAGAGCGCGGCCAGGGCACCGGAGCTGCCGGTGCTGGACATTTCGAAAGACTCGGCCGGACTCACCGACGATCAGATCGCGGTGCTGTCCGTGCTGAAAACGGATATACCCACACTCACCGATGACGCGGCGCTTCTGACAGATCTGCCCGTGCGCCGCGTACTGTCGGCGCTGACGGTGCTGGAGATCGACGGCTACGTCTGCCGCCAGGGGGCCAGGAGCTTCCTGCGGACGGTGGAACTCAAAAAGGAGTAAATGACACTATGGCAGCAAAGAAGAATCTGGTCATCGTGGAGTCCCCGGCCAAGGCCAAGACCATTGGCAAGTATCTGGGGCCGGACTATGTGGTGAAGGCCAGCATGGGCCACCTGCGTGACCTGCCCAAGAGTACCCTGGGCGTGGATGTGGACGGGGACTTTACCCCCAACTACCGGCCCATCAAGGGGAAAGAGGATATTATCAAGGACCTGAAGACCACCGCGGACAAGAGCAAGACCGTCTTTCTCGCCACCGACCCGGACCGCGAGGGAGAGGCCATCAGCTGGCACCTGCAGCATCTGCTGGAGCTGCCGGAGAGCAAGGCCCAGCGGGTGACCTTCAACGAGATCACCAAAAAGGTGGTGCAGGAGTCCATCCAGCACCCCAGAGCCATCGACCAGGACCTGGTGGACGCCCAGCAGGCCCGGCGCGTGCTGGACCGCATCGTGGGCTACCAGCTCTCGCCCCTGCTGTGGAAGAAGATCCGGCGGGGACTGTCCGCCGGCCGTGTGCAGTCAGTGGCCATCCGGCTGGTGGCCCAGCGGGAGAAGGAGATCGCGGAATTCGTGCCCCAGGAGTACTGGTCCCTGGACGTGCTTTTGCAGAACCACGCGGCGGCGCCCTTCACCGCCCACTATTACGGCGAGAACGGTAAGAAGTATGAGCCAAAGGACGGGGCGGACACCCAGCGCATCGTGGAGGAGCTGAAAAAGGAGACCTTCACCGTGAAAACGGTGAAGCGCACCGATAAGCAGCGCAGCCCCACGCCGCCGTTCACCACCTCCAGCCTGCAGCAGGAGGCATCCCGCAAGCTGAACATGACGCCCCGGCGGACCATGGCCATCGCCCAGCAGCTGTATGAGGGCGTGGACATCAGCGGAGAGGGCACCGTGGGTCTGATCACCTACATGCGTACCGACTCGCTGCGCATCTCCGACGAGGCCCAGGCCCAGGCCCGGGAGCTGATCCGGAGCCGCTACGGCACGGCCTATTGCCCCGATGTGCCCCGCAAGTACAAGACCAAGGCCGGGGCGCAGGACGCCCACGAGGCCATCCGCCCCTCCGACCCGGCGCTGACGCCGGAGCAGGTGAAGGGCGACCTGACGCCGGAGCAGTACCGGCTGTACCGGCTGATCTGGAGCCGCTTCCTGGCCAGCCAGATGGCCAACGCCGTGTATGACAGCATCTCGGTGGAGATCGCCGCCGGTGCCCACGCCCTGCGCTGCTCCGCCAGCAACCTGAAATTCGCCGGCTACACCGCGGTGTACGAGGAGAGCCGGGACGACGACAAGGAGGAGAAGGAATCTCCCCTGCCGCCGCTGGAGGAGGGCGAGCAGATGACGGCCACGGACTTCAAGCCCCTGCAGCACTTCACCCAGCCGCCGGCGCGGTATACCGACGCCACGCTGATCCGCACCATGGAGGAAAACGGCATCGGCCGGCCCTCCACCTACGCGCCCACGGTGTCCACCATCCTGGACCGTGAGTACGTCATCAAGGAGGGTAAGTACCTGCGCCTGACACCCCTGGGCGGCGTGGTAAACGACCTGATGTGCCAGCGGTTCCCGGACATCGTGGATGTAAAGTTCACCGCCCGCATGGAGCAGAAGCTGGACGATGTGGAGGCGGGAGAGGTCAAGTGGAAGGACCTGATCCGCCAGTTCTATGTGCCGTTCCACGAGAACCTGGAGAAGGTGGAAAAGGACATGGAGGGCGTGTATCTGAAGGTGCCCGACGAGGTGACCGAGGAGAAGTGCGACCTCTGCGGACGGAATATGGTGGTGAAGTCCGGGCGGTTCGGGCGGTTTTTGGCCTGCCCGGGGTATCCGGAGTGCAAATTTACCAAGCCGCTGGTGGTGGAGATGCCGGGGCGCTGCCCCAAGTGCGGCGGCCGCATTCTCAAGAAAACCAGCCGGAACGGGTATACCTATTACGGCTGTGACAAGTTCCCCACCTGCGACTTTATGACCTGGGACGTGCCGGTAAAGGACGACTGCCCGGTGTGCGGCAAGACCATGTTCAAAAAGGCGGGCAAGGGCTTCAATAAGCCCTTCTGCGCCAACCCGGAGTGCCCCAATTTCCTGCCGGAGGACAAGCGGGGCTATCGCCGCCGCAAGACCGCGGAGACGGCGGACAGCAACGCGGAAAGCGCGGACAACAACGCGGAAAGCGCAGGAAAGAGCGACAGCGCGGCGGAGGCGGCGGAGACGCCCGCCAAGGCGACCGCGGCCAAAAAGACTGCGGCTAAGAAGACGGCCACTAAGACTACCACTAAGACCACGGCGGCCAAGAAGTCCACGGCCAAGACCACCGCCAAGAAGGCGGCTGCCAAGACTGCGGCGGCCAAGACAACCACCAAGGCTGCGGCGGGAGAGACGGCGGCCAAGACGGGCGCCAAGAGCACAGCGGCGAAATCGACCGCTAAGACGGCGGCGAAAAAGCCCGCCGCCAAGAAAACGACCAAGAAGGCGGAGGAATAAATGGAAGCTGTGACCGTTATCGGCGCGGGGCTGGCCGGGGCTGAGTGCGCCTGGCAGCTGGCGCAGCGGGGCATCCCCGTGACGCTGCGGGAGATGAAGCCGGAGAAAAAGACGCCCGCCCATGTGACCGGCTATTTTGCGGAGCTGTGCTGCTCCAACTCCCTGCGGGGGGCAGGGCTGGAAAACGCCGTGGGACTGCTGAAGGAAGAGCTGCGGCGGCTGGACAGCCTGATCCTGCGGTGCGCGGACGCCACGGCGGTACCTGCCGGGGGCGCGCTGGCGGTGGACCGGGAGGGCTTTGCCCGGATGGTCACGGAGTCAGTGCTGGGACACCCCAACATCACCATGATCCCCGGGGAGGTGACCGCTATCCCGGAGGGGAACGTGGTCATCGCCAGCGGGCCGCTGACCTCGGACGCCCTGGCGGAGGCCATCGCGGAGAAGCTGGGCGGCGGACACACGCTGAACTTCTTCGACGCGGCGGCGCCGCTGGTGACCTATGACAGCGTGGACATGGACAGCGCCTACTTTGCCAGCCGCTACGACAAGGGGACGCCGGACTATATCAACTGCCCCCTGACCCGGGAGGAGTATCAGGCCTTCTGGGCGGAACTGGTAAAGGCGGAGGAGGCGGAGGTCCACGGCTTTGAGGACAGCGGCGTATTTGAGGGCTGCATGCCGGTGGAGGTCATGGCCCGGCGGGGGGAGGACACCCTGCGCTTCGGGCCGCTGAAGCCCCGTGGGCTGGTGGACCCCAAGACCGGGAGGGAGCCCTACGCCGTGGTGCAGCTGCGGCGGGACAACGCCGACGGCACCATCTATAACCTGGTGGGCTTCCAGACCCACCTGAAATGGGGTGAGCAGAAGCGGGTGTTCTCCCTGATCCCGGCGCTGCGGGAGGCGCAGTACCTGCGCTACGGCGTGATGCACCGGAACACCTATCTGGATTCGCCGCGGCTGCTGGACCGGTACTACCGGCTGAAACGTGAGGAGCGCATCGTCTTTGCCGGGCAGATGACCGGCGTGGAGGGCTATGTGGAGTCCTGCGCCAGCGGATTTCTGGCGGGGGTGGAGCTGGCCCGGCGGCTGAAGGGACAGGCACCCATCGACTTCCCCCGGGAGACGGCCATCGGCGCCCTGGGGCTGTACATCAGCAATGAGAGCGTGACGGACTTCCAGCCCATGAACGTGAACTTCGGCATCATCCCGCCGCTGGATCACCGGGTGAAGGGCAAGCGCAACAAGAACGCAGAGCTGAGCCAGCGGTCGCTGGCCATACTGGATACCATGAAGCAGGAGGTGCTTTCACTGTGAAGATCATCATCGACGCCATGGGCGGCGACAACGCCCCGCTGGAGATCGTAAAGGGCGCGCTGAGCGCGCAGAAGCGCTTTGGCTGCGACATCGTCCTCACCGGCGATGAGAAGGCCATACGGGACGCGGCGGCCCAGTGCGGAGCTGCGGCGCTGCCGGAGGGCGTGACCATCCATCCCACCACGGAGACGGTGGAGATGTGCGACGACCCGGCCACGGTGTTCCGGCGGAAGAAGGATACCTCCATGGGCGCGGCGCTGACCATGTTACGGGACGGTGAGGGGGACGCGGCGGTGTCCGCCGGCTCCACCGGCGCGCTGCTGACCGGCGCGACCCTGATCACCAAGCGCATCCACGGCATACGCCGGGCGGCTATGGCCCCGGTGATCCCCACCACCACCGGCAGCGCCGTGCTGATCGACTGCGGCGCCAACGCCGAGTGTACGCCGGAGTATCTGCTGCAGTTCGCCTATCTGGGCAACTTCTACGCCCAGCGGGTGCTGGGGGTGGAGCGGCCCCGTGTGGGTCTGCTGAACATCGGCACGGAGGACAGCAAGGGCACGGAATTGCAGAAGCAGACGCTGGCCCTGCTGCGGCAGGCGAATCAGCGGGGCGACCTGCACTTTATCGGCAACATCGAGGCCAAGGAGGCCATCAAGGGCGGCTGCGACGTGATCGTCACCGACGGGTTCTCCGGCAACGTGATGCTCAAGAGCATCGAGGGCGTGGGCTCCTTCGCCGGAAGCGCGCTGAAGGGCATGTTCAAGAAGAACCTGCTGACTAAGCTGGCGGCGCTGCTGGTGATGCCGGGGCTGAACGAATTCAAGGCGAAACTGGACCCCAACAAGGTGGGCGGCACGGCGTTTATCGGCATTTCCAAGCCGGTGATCAAGGCCCACGGCGGCTCCAACGCGGAGGCCGTCGAGAATGCGGTGGGCCAGGCCATCCAGGTGGCGGAGAGCGGCATCACCCAGGCCATCGCGGAGCATATAGACAAAATGCAGCTTCCCACCGTATAAATCCCACATAAATTTACCAAAAAGGTATTGACACTGTCACACGATTGCCGTATTATTTTCGGAGAAAACAAGCAAGAAGGAGGAATACCCTTGACTATGGAGGAGATCTTCAAGACTATGCAGGATCTGATCGCCGAGCAGTTCGCTATCGACGCCGACGAGATCAGCATGGACAGCTCTTTCGTGGACGACCTGGGTGCCGATTCTGTGGATCTGGTGGAATTGGTCATGGCGATGGAAGAAGAGTTCGACATCGGCGAGATCGATGAAGAGGATCTGGCCGGGCTCAAGACCGTCGGCGACTGCGTCCGCTATCTCAACAGCAAGCTGGGCTGATCCGACTATAACGACAGAAAATACGGCCCGGCAGGGCCGTATTTTTTAGGAGGCTACCATGGAAGAATTGGAAAAAAAGCTGGGCTACACCTTCCGTGATCCGTCCCTGCTGCAGGGGGCGCTGTACCACAGCTCCTACGCCAACGAGCACCGGGCGCAGCACATCAGCAGCAACGAGCGGCTGGAGTTCCTGGGGGACGCCGTGCTGGGGTTCGTGACGGCGGAGCACCTGTACAAGAAGCACCCGGACCTGCCGGAGGGCGACCTGACCCGGATACGGGCGGCGCTGGTGTGCGAGGAGAGCCTGCACGAGGTGGCGCAGGCGCTGCAGCTGGGCAGCTATCTGCAGCTGGGCAAGGGCGAGGAACAGGGCGGCGGACGCCGCCGGCCCTCCATCCTGGCCGACGCCACGGAGGCGGTGTTCGCCGCCGTGTATCTGGACGGGGGCATCGAGGCCGCCGGCGACCTCATCCACAGGGTCCTGCTGGACAAGGAGCGGGAGGAGCTGGTGGAAGAGCGCCGCAGGGACTATAAGACCGAGCTGCAGGAGCTGGTGCAGCGGAAGAGCGACCAGGTGCTGTGCTATGAGCAGACCGGGTCATCCGGGCCGGATCACGCCAAGCAGTTCACCTTCCGGGTGACGCTGAACGGCACGGAGGTGGGCAGCGGCACCGGCCGCAGCAAGAAGGAGGCGGAACAGTCCGCCGCCCGCAGCGCCCTGGAGCAGCTGAAGAAGTGAAAAAAAGAACACGCCCGCGGGCGTGTTCTTTTTTTGTTTTTCATACCTGGTAGTGGTGGGCGTCCTGAAGGACCATCTCCTTGACCTTCATCAAGCGGGTGGTGTTGCCGCGCTCGTTTTCATCCAGCTTCATGGTGATGTAGCGGATGCTCTGCTCGGTCTCGGGGATCATCACATATTCCAGGGCGTTGACCCGGCGGCGGGTCTTTTCGATGTCCTGGGCCAGCAGCTGCATGGTCTTTTCCACCTGGGCCAGCTCCAGCATGTCGGCGAACACCGCCTGGAGCTTCTCCAGCGCGGCGTCCAGCTCGCCGCTGGTCTGGGCAAAGCCGTAGGGCAGCAGCGTATCGTCGCCGCTGTCGGTGTGGAAGGTAAACACGGGGACGTTGACGCTCATGATATTCCGGGTGGACACGTCCAGCGACACGCTGCGGCGGGGGCAGGACAGGGCTTCCTCCAGCACCTCCGGCCCCATCAGGGCGGAGGCCACGGTGAAGGCGGCGTTGGCGTCCTTGAGACCCTGCTCCACCTTGGCGCGGAGGGCCTTGTTGCGGCGCACCACCTCCAGGAACTGCTTCATCAGCTCGTCCCGCTTGTCCTTCAGCAGCTTGTGGCCCCGGCGGGCGGTCTTGAGACGGCCCTTCAGCCGGGTCAGCTCCATCCGGGTGGGGTTGACCGTCTTTCCTGCCATGGCGGTCACTCCTTCACCGGCAGATACTTATCCAGCATCTCCGGCTTGATGCGCTTCAGCTCGCTGCGGGGCAGCATGCGCAGCAGCTCCCAACCCAGATCCAGCGTCTGCTGGATGGTGCGGTTCTCGTCGAAGCCCTGGGAGACGTAGCGCTTTTCGAACTCGTCGGCGAACTTGGCGTACAGCAGGTCGGTGGGGCTGAGGGCGGCCTCGC
>ERZ827156.1628-NODE-1628-length-25792-cov-4.135330_pt1 | contig 25792 bp, 34 predicted proteins | sample MGYA00519919_ERZ827156 | MGnify/ENA primary metagenome ERZ827156 (study PRJEB31778, sample SAMEA3449269) | human gut metagenome | biome: human gut; feature: human-associated habitat; material: faeces | place: United Kingdom | collected 2010/2012 ...
GTCGGCGCCGATCGTGATTCGGTCATCTCCCACTAAGCGTGTGTTTGTTACTGATAAGTGTTTGTTAATGACAAGTGGTGTTTGTTAGCAAATGACGTGTTATTGATGTGTGTGTTACAGAAGACACGCGAAATACAAAACAGCCCCTCTTCAACCATTAAACAACTGTCTGATAACAAACGACAAAACTACTACTGTGATTACTTCACTACGATTATGCCGATCAAGCAGACGACGGCTGAACGTCCATAGAAACCTCGACAGGAGGCGCCTCTCCAATGACCACCTCGTCCACCTCGTTCTCCTCCGTCTTCTCCGTCTTCTCCTCCTCTCCGTCCTTCTTCACCTCCGGCAGCTCCACCTCCACCACCGGCTCCGCGTGCTTCTTGCGCGTCATGCGAATGGTGGCCAGCACCGCCAGCAGCAGCAGGATCGACACCAACAGCGTCACGAACACGCTCTGCGTCCAGCCCGCAATCAAATAGCCAATGATGCTCACCACGGCAGTCGTGATGGCATAAGGCAGCTGCGTCGCCACATGCACCAGGAACGAGCACTGCGTGGAGGAGGAGGCCAGAATGGTGGTGTCGGAGATGGGCGAGGTGTTGTCGCCGAACACGCTGCCGCACAGACACGACGCCAGCGACACCTCCAGGTACTTGCGGTTGTCGCCGCTGCAGATCTTCACCACGATGGGGATCAGCACGCCGAAGGTGCCCCAGGCGGTTCCCATGGAGAAGGACAGCGCCATGCCCACCAGGAAGATCACCGCCGGGAGCATCTGCGCAGGGATCGGCGACTTGGCCACCAAGTGCCCGACGTAGTCACCCGTCTTGAGCAGGTCGCCGCTGGTGCCGGAGATGGTCCAGGCGAGCACCAGGATGGTGAGCGTGGGAATCATGGTCTTCATTCCCTCCTTGAAGTTCTCCATCCAGTCCAGGAAGGTCATCAGCTTGCGCGGCACGTACAGCAGCAGCGAGGACAGCAGCGCGAAGCAGCACGCGTACAGCAGCGCCTTGGGAGCGGAGGTGGCGCCGAGCGCATCGGTGATCGAGATGTCACTGTCGAAGAGACCGCCGAGATAGAACATGAAGTAGATGGAGAGGATGATGAGGATGAGGATGGGCGCCAGCAGGTCCCACACGGAGCCCTTGTCGTCCTTGTCGCTGTGCTCGATTGTGGCCGCCTTGTCGATGGAGCCGTCCGTGGCACTCAGGCCGAGCTTGGCGTTGTCCTCGTAGTATTTCATCTTTCCGTAGTCGAAATCGAAGGCGGAGGTCAGGATGATCATGATGAACGAGAGGAAGCTGTAGATATTGTAGGGAATGGTGTTCAGGAAGACCATGAAGGAGTTGTCCACGCCGCTGTCCTTGATCTGGGAGACAATGGCCGCCGCCCAGGAGGTGAGCGGAATGGTGATGCACATGTTCGTGGCGACCGTGTGCACGATGTAGGCCAGCTTCGGCTTCGACACCTTGTTCACATCGGCGACGTTGCGCATGACCGTGCCCGTGGTGATGGCGTTGAAGTAGTCGTCGAGGAACATCACGACGCCCAGGAAGAGAGTGGAGAAGAGAGCCGGACGCTTTCCCTTCACGACGCGCTGGGCCATCTTTCCGTAGGCCTTCGAACCGCCGGAGGTGGAGATGAGGTTGATCAGTCCGCCCATCAGCAGCAGGAACAGGCAGATGTGAACGTTGTTGGCGATTTTGGTCCCCATCACCGTAAAGAGAACATCCACGGGATTTGCCTTGGAGAGACCCTCCACCATTCCGTTGAGAACGGCAATGGAGTAAATGATGCTAGCGACCACACTACCCAGTAGCAACGAAGAAACTACTTCCTTGGTAATGAGGGCAAGGCCCATGGCCACGATAGGGGGCAGGATCGAAACGAACCCGATCTCTACAGGGATGTACTTTTCATAAGACATGTATTCTGTTTAGATGCGGACAATCACGAGGGATGGCACAGAGGAGCGAAAAACAAATCCTATGAAGAATAATGACAAGAAAAGCAATCCATGCACCGCATCTGATTGGACGCACCAACCCGAAAGATGCATCAGACACAGTTGCAACTGTTCTTGTCGTTGTCGTGGTGTATTGCTTCGCTACAGTGCCACGGGAGTGGAAACACGAAATACACATTTTGTAACCCTTCTACGAACAGGAATGTGTCGATGAAACAGAACACGATAAAAGACAACTTACAGCTTGGGAGAATAAATGGCAAAGGCAAATATCAGACCCGTACTTATGGCACAGACGAAGAGCGTGATGATCCACCCGGCAAACACTCCGTACAGGAGGGACCAGTTCACGCCGTTCTTTCCCTCGACGAGGCCCACGCCCACGGTCGATCCCACCTTGCAGTGCGTCGTCGACAGGGGAAGACCCAGCGTCGAGCCGAAGATGATCACCAGCGCCGAACCGATCTCGATGGAAAAGCCGCGAGACGGGGTCACCTTCACCATGTTCACGCCGATGGCCGCCATCACCTTGTACCCCAAGCACGCCAAGCCCACCACAATGCCCACACCGCCGAGAACCAGCGTCGCCGGATTCACTGTGGCATCGCCCGTGGCGTTGCCCGTCTGGTAGATGGCCACGCAGGCGGCGAAGGGGCCGATGGCATTGGCGACATCATTGGCTCCGTGAGCGAAGGAGTTGAACACAGCGGTGATGATCTGCAGGTAGGTGAACATCTTCTCGGTGCTGGGGTCGAACACCTCCGCGTTCTTGTGCATCTGGTACACCTTCGACTTCTCGTCCTCCAACTCCGCATGGATGTTCTGGTGCTCCTTGAAGTGGTCCGCCATCGTCTCCTTCTTCTCCTCCGGCTTCACCTCCTTCTGCTCCTCCGGCTTCACCTCCACCTGCACGGGAATCGACTCCGTCGTCGACACCATTTCCACCTCCACCTGCGTCTCCTTGACGGCCAGTTCGGCAGCCTCCTTCTCTTTCTCTCTGTTGATCTTGCGCTTCACGTACGGAATGAAGGTGAATTGCAGGATGATGCCCACCACCAGGCCCTCGCCGATGCAGATGAGACCCGTCATCCAGGCGGGCAGCTGGATGTTCAGCGACTCGCTCTTGTACAGCACGAGGAAGAGGTTCAGAGCGATGGTCACCGCCACGATGATGGGGTACGACTGGAAGCTGCGCTTCAGCGGCTCCTTGCTGCGAAGGATGAACTTGCGAACCACCCAGAACACCAGCGTGGAGATGACGCCGGACAACACGGGAGAAATCACCCAGGATGCGACGACTTTCAGCACCTCCACCCACTTCACCGCGCCCCAGCCGAGCGAGACCACGGCCATTCCCACCATGCCTCCGATGCACGAGTGGGTCGTGGACACGGGCAGACTGTAGATGGTGGCGAGGATCAGCCACATGGCGACGCCCAGGACGACGCACATCATGCCCAGCATCAGCACCTCCGGCTTGTCACTGTACAGCTCCGCATTCGTGATGTTCTTCGTGATGGTCGTGGCCACGTTCCCGCCCAGAAGGAATGCTCCGAAAAACTCCATAACGGCAGCAATCAGGATCGCGCTGCGCAGAGAGAGGGCACCGGAACCCACCGACGTCGCAAAGGCGTTCGCGACATCGTTCGCTCCTTTCGAATGAGAGGCAGAACACAATTCATACCAATACCGAAGGCGCAGAAAAAGGCGACAACTGCACAACACCAGGGAACCCACGTATAGTTCGAGAGCACGGCCATTCCGAAGAAAGAATGAAGGAGAAGGGGGATGGGAAACCCGCGGGAATCCTTGTTTTACAAGATTCCCTTCACTCTTTGTGTCGTTCGCCCATCTATCCGTGTTACTGACGACTAGGAAGAGAAAAATGGACTGGGACAAACAGGCATAAAGTACAATGGACTAATCCTGCTTTTCTTTTTCGTTACACGCAACGTCGGTGTTGCTCTTCGGGAGGATGTGGAACTCCTCTGCAAAACCGATGAGCACGGGGCGGAGGATGATGCTCAGCACGCTCCACAGCAGATAGGCGATCAGGAAACGAACGGCATATCCGAGGAAAACAACGCTGGAACGCTTCAGCGTGCGATAGGCCTTCGTGCCGACAACCGCAAAGAACTTGCCCAGGTGCGTTACGGTTTGATCGTAGCTACGGAATGAGACTTTCACGCATTCCCTGCATCCAATTGGAGTACTCCTGCTTCCAAAGGGCATAGGCCACTCCCACGAACAAAAAGACAAATGCAATGACCAAATCTACGCGAAACGGAGTGAAATGGCACTCACCCTTGGGAACAACGAAGGAGAGAAGGAAGAGAAGGGAATACAGTGCGAAGAAAACAACACGCACACACGCGTACACCAGGGCTATCTTCTTGGCGAGATCGACAAGAGATTCCCATTACGCCGTAAAGGAATTACATGTTTTCTGGACGAAAGGATATTGCATAGTTGCGGTACATGAACAGCATGCCGCACTCCAACAAGCACAGCACAATCACTTCCAGACAGAGCACGTCTAGCAGTTTCAGAAGCGCCTTATGAAGCGTAGACTTTCGTTCTGTCATGCTTTGTACTCCTAACAAATTGTCTTTGTCGCTCTTTTCCCAAACCGGCCTTTTGGCTTTCTTCAGATTTCGTCTAATCCTTCTTCGTTTTGCCTTTCCATCTTCCTCAGCTGGATTCATCGCTGCGAGAAATGGATCTACCGAATATCCGAGAGCTAGTGTTGAAGGCGCGGAATTACGCTCTCGATGGAGACTACTGCCTCTGCTTGGCACAGTATGAGGAGGCGAAAACGAAGTTGGAGAGGAATGGCGCAGCGATGCGAACCCAGTCAGCAAAGCGGGTAGTTTGAATACTCTGTGTTTAGGTATAGCTATTAGATGCGATTACTATGGAAATCAAACAGATTGGAGAGCTGGTGAGCGAATTGAGCGCTCTTCAAGAAAGCACAAGCGAAGCCACTTCTCACGGCAGCACCATGAAGTGAGATCATCAAAGCGGCATCATTCACAGGCGGAAGAAGATCGAGACCGTGAAAGCTGCCTCCCCTTCCATTCCCTCCACCAGCCGTCTGTCGCGATGTACGGCCCTCCACCTCCTCCTCACTTCCAGCCTCCATCGGCGTGCTTCGCCCACGCTTCACCGTCGATGAGCGTGGTCATCGCCTTTCCCAGTCCTCCGTTCCCACCGGCCGCATGACCGTCCCCGTGCGGCGTCCGTCCGACGCATCGCCGCCACACACCCAGCCCGCCATGTCCGTTGCCCAGCCCGCCATTCCAATTCTGTCAGGCAGTCCAACCACGCCCAGTATGACAGCTTCGCAAGGCTTACAAGGTCTGCAAGGCCTACAAGGCTTGCAAAGCTCGGTGGAGACGGGCATGGAGGTGGAGGAGAAGGCGTCGAGGTATTACAGAGAACAGACATGAAGCGTAGGTTCGTGCAGCAGTACAAGGGTCCGCTGGACCTGGACCTGGTGCGCATGCTGGAGGCGGAGGTGGTGGAGCGCAGTCCCAACGTCACCTGGGAGAGCATCGCCGGGCTGCAGTAGCCACAGCGCCGTGGGCTGAGCCGTAGGAACGCGCGGGCTGTTCTCGAGGAGGCGTTCGTGTTGCCGCAATGGATGCCGGAGGTGTTTCAGGGCATTCGGCGGCCGTGGCGTGGCATTCTGCTGTTCGGGCCGCCGGGCACGGGCAAGACGCTGCTGGCAAAGGTGAGGCAGAGAGGGTGGAGTGAGGCGGAGGCGATCGCGACGGAGTGCAACACCACCTTCTTCAACGTCACGTCGTCGACGCTCACCAGCAAGTGGCGAGGCGACTCGGAAAAGCTGGTGAAACTCCTTTTCGAGATGGCGCGGTTCTATGCACCCAGCACGGTCTTTCTGGACGAGATCGACGCACTGGGAGGCCAGCGCAGTGCGTCGGGAGAGAACGACGCGACGCTGCGCGTGAAGTCGGAATTGCTGATTCAGATGGATGGTCTGGGCTCGTCTGGAGACGGCGGGAATGTGACCGTGCTGGGTGCTACGAACTTGCCGTGGAACCTGGACGAGGCGCTTCGCCGTCGTTTTGAAAAGCGCATCTACATTCCCCTGCCGGACGAGAAGCAGCGCGAGGAACTCTTCCGAATCAACCTCCGCGACTCCAAGTTGGACGCTAGCGTGAATATTCAGGAGCTGGCGAAGAAGACGGAGGTTGATGTGGGAAGGGGAGGTGAGGCGTAGGGATATAGTGGCGCCGATGTGACAAACATTTGCCGCGATGCGTCGATGATGTATGTGCGAAAGGTGCTGCAGGAATTGCGAGAGCGAGGAACGAGAGGGGAGGAGCTTCAGCAGCACATGAAGGAGCTAAGCGAGCGTGTGAAGCAGGTTCCGATTACGCAAGTGGGAGTGGAGAGTGCGCGTGAGGCGTAGATTGACCTGCTGCAGGCGATTGAGAAGGTCTCCAGCTCTGTGGGATCGACCGATCTGCAGCGGCTGGAGAAGTGGATGAAGGAATTTGGCTCCGTTTGCTCTGTTTGTTCGTTCATTTCAGCGACGACAAATAACCGCGGTTCTGACAGGGGAACAGAGGAACAACGATTTCCCATACACACCACTCCTCTAGCCACATCATGGATAGAAGGAAAGGGGAGAGTCCCGAGAAGGAACGGAGTACAGAAGGGAAAGGGAAATGAGGGTGTAGGTGTTGTCGAGGACTGTATTGGTGGAAACGGTTTGGGTGACGGAGTCGAGTGGACCAGTGAAGAATGCACGAAGAAGGATTGCAGAGCGACACAATCGAAGGAACGGGTAAGCGGCGTGTGAGAGGGACGATAAATAGAGGCAAAACCTCCATCAGTGGAAGCATTCGCTTCAATCTGCGAAAGACGCTTCCGATCGCGAGTTGTCTGCGTATATGAAGGAGATGTCGAAGAGACTGGAGCAGGACAGCAGTTCTCTTTCGAAAGAGGCCGTACACAGCCTTACTGTGCTAAACGGGATTTGTTAGGTTGCAGTCGTGTTTTCACCCACAGGTGTGGAATATGTGAATATGGACGCTTTGACTGCGTCTCCAGCGCGTGTTATCGATATGATTCGGAGGATTACGGTGATTCTCCTTGTGCGTTGTCATGTGCTAGGAACTTTCATCAGTGTTTCATGATTGGGGTATGGGTTTTGTGAATAAAGTGTTGTACAGTATTTCCCCATTCACTGGTTGCCATTCTCGATTGTGCTGAGCATTAGGTTTGCTTTTGGGTAATCAAGGTGCTAGCTCTGTGGACGAACTCGTATGTCTTGCCAACAGTCAAAAGGTGCAGAACAAGGAATTGCAGACCATTCGCGACAGTGGGCAGCAATGGAAGGAGTGGGGGAAGGAGTGGATCAACAAGAATCGTTCAGATCCGAGTTGCCGCGATGAGAGGTGATGATGATCAGATCATGGGAAGGGTCACAAAGAGAGCATGCTTCTGTGTCGGATCTGCGAGCAGCTGATTCCGAGCGAGGAGATGGCGGCCCACAGTGACCGGTGCATGAAGTGAGAGTGTGTGCGTGTGATGAGGAGAAGAGAGATGCTGGCGTTCAACGCAGACAAGAGGCTTCACACGTTCCAGAATCGCGCGGAGGGTCTGGTGAGCACGCTGATGGAGAGCGCGAGCAAGGTGGAGCGCAATCCGAAGGAGCCATCGCGGGAGGAGTGTTTGAGGGAGTTAGGTGAGTGGCGTGCTTGTTGTGATGAGTGATGTGATGAGTGATGTGATGAGTGATGAGTGATGTGATGAGTGTTGTGATGAGTGATGAGTGATGTGATGATGTGATGTGATGAGTGATGTGATGTGATGAGTGATGAGTGATGAGTGAATTGATGAGTGATGTGATGTGATGTGATGACTGTGATGAGTGATGTGATGAGTGATGAGTGATGTGATGACTGTGATGAGTGAATGACTGTGATTCACAACAGCGACGGACATTGAGAAGGATGAGTGGGCAGCCATCAGTGGTTGTTCTCAGGTACATTCTCAGACAGCGACGCTGCATTCAAAGGCGGCCGCGCACACGCCGCGCGCCCGTCAGATACGTGCAGGACACTCACGCTCTCTAGACTTCATCCAAACCATCCTTACCAGCATGGATAAAGCCCGGCACTTCACCGACTCGCAGTGGGGCGGAGCGGAACACCAACGCCTTCTCCACGACACGATTTGGATGTGTGAGGAGCATCTCCACGATCCTATTGTGGAGGTGAACGAGTTATGCCAACAAGGCGTTGATGTTTGCTCTCTTCTCTTGCTTCACGCGCAGCTCTTTCGCGATCGCCTCCGTCTCTTCCAGAGTTTCGACTCGCAGCCATTTCGCCGTCTTCGCGCGGCTCCCGCCAAATCCGTGTCGATTCAGGACTTCGAGCTGGTGAAACCGATTCGCAAGGGCGCCTACGGCCGCGTGTACTTGGCGCGCAAGAAGAACACGGGCGACATTTACGCGATCAAGGTGATGAATAAACGCGAGCTGCTGCGGAAGAACCAGAATCACCACATCCAGGCGGAGCGTCGCATCATGTCCCACGCGGACAACCCGTTCGTGGTGAAGCTGTTCTACTCCTTCCAGAGCAAGAACCACCTGTACCTGGTGATGGAGTTCATCAATGGTGGCGACATCTATTCCATGTTACAGAACGTGGGCAGTCTGACGGAGGACGTGGCGCGCGTGTACGCGGCGGAGCTGGTGCTGGCGCTGAGCTACCTGCACGACGACCTGCACGTGATCCACAGGGACCTGAAGCCGGACAACATTCTCATCTCCAAGGAGGGCTTCATCAAACTCATCGATTTCGGACTCAGTCAGATTGGTGTTGCGGAGCGCACGGCGCAGAAGCGCGAGCACCTGCCCGTGTTGTCGCGCAGTTCCGCCTCGCCGCAGGCGTCGACGCCTCGCTCGCTCCATGCCCACTCCAGCGACAAGAGCTCGCCGCGCGGCAGTGCCCGTAGCGGAGGGCACAGCGGCGGTCATGAGTACTTCCGTGGCGAGTGCCGTGGCGGTCACAGTGATGGTCACAGCGGCAATCACAGCTACGGTCACATTGACAATCACCGTGGTAACCACAGCGGTGGGCCCAGCGACGATGCCAATGACTGTCACAGCACACACGGCAGTGCTTGCAGTGCCTGTGACAACCTCACCTGCAGCGTCTGCGGCGCCGACAGCGTCTGCAGCGTCTGCGGTACTGGCAACACCTGCGCTGTCTGCGGCGCGCGACGCAGCAAGGCAGAGGCGACGGAGGAGGCGGGAGTGGACAAGACGGTGGACTTCCTGATGGACTCCAACGACAGCGAGCTGTCCTCGCAGCGGTCGCCCGCCGCCTCGGCACATGACGGCAGCTCACACGACACGTCGTCGCTGCGGTCGGACAGCCTCAGCAGCTTCACGTACTCGTCCGTGTGCAGCTCGCGCACGCCCACGTCCACCAGTCAGATGAACTCCCTGTCTTCACTCACCATTCCCTCGGGTCAGGAGCCTTCGCTGTCGGGCAGCTACTCGGCGGGCAGCGTCTCCTCGCTGGCTTGCTTCCAGGACCGCCGGACCGCGCCGAGCAGCCTCGCCCGCCCCGACTCCTGTGACGCGTCCTGCGGAAAGGTCAGTGGAGTCTCTGAAGTCAATGACGTCACTGAAATCAATGGAGTGTCTGGAATAACTGAATTCAGTGGAGTGTCTGGAGTCAATGAAACTACAAGTGAAGTCACAAACGAAATCAGCAAGGAGGCAGTGGAGAGCATTCCGGTGCTGTCGCGGCACCAGATCAAGAAGCGACGCGCCCAGCGCAAGCTTCACCGCCGCAAGGACAAGCTCTCCCGCGTGGGTACGCCCGACTACATGGCGCCCGAGCTGCTGCTGGGCACCTACAGCGGGCCGGCCAACGACTGGTGGAGCGTGGGCGTGATCGTCTACGAGCTGATTGTGGGCTTCCCGCCCTTCAACGACCAGACACCCGAGCTCATCTTCGACCACATCGTGAAGAAGGAAATGAAGTGGCCCAAGGTGCGGCAGGCGGTGCGCGGTTAGCTGTAGATCCCCGCGGAAATGTCGTATGACGCGTACGACTTCATCAACCGCTTGTTGGAACTGGACCCGCACAAACGACTCGGGAGCCGCGGTTCTAGCGAGGTTATGGGGCACCCCTTTTTCCGCGGCATCGTATGGAGCGATCTGCAGAACGCGGTAGAATCGCGCGGGAAGAATGACGCATAGATGAATGAGGCGCCGTTCGTGCCGGAGGTGACGGACAGTCTGGACACCTCCTACTTCGTGGACGCCGCCCGCGACGACAAGGACCTGCCCGCGTCGATGAAGGCGTCGATCACGCGCAGCGCAGGGTTCAACCCCAGCCTGGGCGGGTGCTCGGCGGACGGGAACGAGAGCGAGGGCGAGAGCGAGGGCGACGACGCGTTCGCGGGCTTTGACTACAGCAACATTTTCAGCTTGAAGGAGATGAACAATGAGCAGTTGGGGTTTGCTGTGCGGCCCGAGACGGAGCGGGAGGGGGATGTGTCGCCGGTGGGCGAGGCGGAGGCGGAGGGCGCGTGGGATGAGAATGCGGACGAGGAGTGGGAGATCTCCTCTTCGTCGGGGAATTCGCTGATGAACCACTGCAGCTTGAGAGTGGAGGAGAGCGGCGACTATGTGAACTATACATTCAATTTTCAATGCAGCGATGACTGCTCTGTTTGTTGCATGCTCCCATCTTATCGTTTCTTTTCTCCCTCACCTCCATTTTCCTCTTGACTACTTTCAGGCGTTTATATAGAAGATGCCGACTCCACTGCAGTTGCTGAATCAGCGAAGGATGAGGAACAAGTTGGATGCTCACGCCTCTGTATTTGACCCAATAGGAAGAGGCAGCAGGAGCAAGTCCAAGCGACGGCAAGCGAGCCCCTGCCAACTTCCGGCACGCCGCACCCTCATGCTATCGAACGAAGCGAATCGCAAATGCCAGTGGATCCACAAACGGATCAGGTTTGTACTCTCGTGTTTGCGTGAGCCTGTAGAATACCGATGTGATTTGGTCCTCCTCGCTCTACCAGTCCGTCTCTACATCAAGTTGTTGCGGCATGGACGTGTTAGGAGTAGAAACGAACACCAATCTCCGCCACTTCCCAGTGACAAAGGACTACGGCGAAACGCGCATCTACTTCCACTCGGCTACCTTTTCGAATTCTTCTCTGGTGCTCAATTCGTCCTTCTTTCCCGGGGTCGAAAAGGGAGACGTTATTTACCTGCTGACCGACAAATCCGAAAAGCCCCGAATCTACCTGGAAGTAACGGAGCCGCCCACAACCAAGAGCACTGTCGCGATCAGCATTCAGGAGAAGCTCGGTCACTACTTGAATTTGTCGCCGCAGCAGATCGTCCAAGTGGGATCCTGCTCGCGCGACTCGACGGAGCTCAAGCTCGTGGAGGTGACCATTGTCGATGGATGCCTTCCGCGCCAGGAGATGTGGTCGCTTCTGGAGAGTCTCCAGAGCCAGTTCGTCTACGTGAAGCAGCGTCTCATGATCGAAGAGTGCGAGATCGAGATTTCCAATCTCACCCACAACGGACTGTCCGTGAGCGGCGGCCTGATCACGCCCTCTACCGACGTTCTTTTCTACCGCACGAACTGCCGCATGTACGTGGTGGTGCACATCACACGCGAGATTCTGGCGGTCGACGCGAGCGGGTACCTTCGCAGCGAGATCGTGACGGACTTCTGCTTTAAGAAGATCCTCGACCTGTGGAAGCATGGGAACACGCACCACATCGTAACGATTCTTCTCTACACGGATTTGGATATGATTCATCAAGGCAGGGTGTTTCCGCAGCGCGTTCCGTTCATCAAGGTATTGTGCAAGGACCGTCAGGATGGCTTCGATGGGGTCCGGACGGCGATCAAGCGCTTCGTCGGCTCGATCCGCCCCGATTTGTTTGTGTTTGTTCGGCTGTCAATTCTAGCTCCATTCCATTCGATTGTCCAGGCGTTGCCATCACGCCCAACGATGTCTGTTCCCACTCTCTTTTCCTTCCATTCTAGTCGTCATCTCGCGGTCGGAGTTCTCCTCACCGCTCACCGTTCTCAACACCATTCTGAAGGACGTGAAGTTCAACAAGCAGACCTCACGCTTCTCGGTGAATGGCTCGCACATCATCGTCATCACTCCTTCCGTGCCCATCTACCGAACCACCGAAGAGTACTACAACGTGGGATCCCCCCATTATTTGAATGCGTAGTTCACACAAGACAATCTTCACGAGGCCGCCGTGGGCGTGGATCTCGTGTCTGTGGCTCCCATCTCGCCCTTCAAAGCGCCGTTATTCAAGTTTGTGCAACATGCCGTTTTTTCTCCAGATTTTACACCCCCAACGGCGCCTTCTCCACCCAGTCCGTCGTCTCGGGCTTTATGCCGGCCATCTTCTACTCTATCGAAAAGAATGGTGAAATCGGTTCGTTTTCTGTCATCGTAGATTTCATCCAATCGATCGACCTGAAGGACTTCAAGGGCAACACGCCCCGTCTTCAGGAGCATTTGCGGGGCTTGTACTCCCAGTGCTCTCTCCTGAAGCAGGTGTTCCAAGATCTCCCGCCAAGTCCCATTGCGAAATCCCCTCAATTTCAGTCATGCCCCAACTCCCGTACGCCATACGCAGCACGCTCCAGCCCGAGTCAGGCAACCTGCAGGAGATCCTTTCCGCGGACGAGGTGGACTTCTCAGCCAGCCGTTCTCTGTCGCCCGAAGGTTGTGGTGACGAGCTGAAGAGCGAGTCCTCGCCAGACCCTGCGTCTCTGAGGCATCTGGGCAGCACGCGCGGGCTGCTGGAGTACGCGAGCCTGGACAGCAACTACGGGTCGACGGACCGCTACGCGCGCGACTCCGAGGGATCGGAATTGTTGGGGGAGGTGGGGACATCAATGGTAGCGAAGCCAACTCGGAGTCGTACAAGGAGGGAACCTGGCAAACCGTGGGAGAGACGCAGCACGTTCCCAATTTGCTGTCTTCGCCTGATTTCTCGTTGCTGGTAGGAGCGAACAACCATGAGAGTGGCAGATACGAGGAACCCAGTTTCAGTCCGTCAAAGTGGTGTTGGGTGTGGGTTGGTAAGGAACAGTGTTCAGTACAACGACGACATTATCTTCTGGCAGGGGAAGAACTACGATAATCGGGTCGATTTCTGTCATCTCGCGTCATTCTTAGTACGTATCGCACTTCACACGCTCGTTGATTCGCCCGGCGATTCTGCCGCTTCTTCTGCCGGGCCAAATCCACATCAAGAGCGTTGGCGACGAGAACAAATACACTTACTCGCTCGTGAACGCCCGCCCGCACAACCAGCTTCTCATCGACTTCATTCGCTTGCGTCTCGCGTTCAACTACCAGTTCGAGGGAGTGAGAGAGAGGAGTGGAGTTGACAGTAGACGATTCCGTCTTCTTCGTCGCTGGAGAGCGTCACGATGACCCTGCGGCGGCAGGAGAAGCACAAGCTGAGCGTGTCGCGAGACCACAACGTGAGCTTCGTGATCGAGTCGCGGGGCTTGTGGCAGGAGCGGGTGAAGAAGGAGATTTGCTTCCAATACACCTCCAAGTCCACCGTCTTCGTCAGACAGCTCGATCTCAACCAATCCAACGTCAACTGGAACACAATGGACAGCGTAACTCCCGCCCAGCCGTTTCACTCTTAGTCACTCAACATCACGCAGCTGCGGCCCGTTGCACTGCAGAATATGCGCCAATACAATCGCCTTCACATCGCCGTCGTCGCGCAGCACGGCAAAACGCCCAACCCGCTCGAGTTCTTCGCTCTGCTGAAGGCCGCGTATCCAACCATTCGATCGCCAGAGCCGTATGTGCCCGGCGCGCCGCTACCCGAGTCACGCATCACGCCTTTGTTCCTGCACGACGAGCCGTTGGCAGTGGTGTATGACGCAGTGTACACACAGCCGCTCTGTCTGCATTATGATGTGTTCTGGGCCGTGGCGTCACTTCACGTGATCCGAGAGTTTATCGAGAATGTGACGCGGTGCACGGCGAAGTGCGACTTGCTGTGTGTTCGCTACCCTGACGAGTTGAACCGACCGTTCACTGACGCCATTTCGCCTTTGTTCGATTACCAGGAGATCAGCATGGCGCACATCGTGTCGTCTTCCTTCTTGTGCCTGCTGGACGCGTCCATGAGTCGTGTGACGAAGATCGGCAACCGGTACTTGGGGTACGCGGGCATGGGTCTGAAGGAGTTTCTGCAGGTGGATTTGAGTGATCAGGTGGTGCGCGTGAGATACGGAGGGGAGGAAGAGGAGGCGGACATCGTGAGGGTGGTGCGAGACGCGATGGAGGTATGCGAGTGTGTGGAGAGTATGATCGAGCAATTGCCATAGTGTTGTTTGTTAGCCAAACACCTCACGCGTTCAAATCCACGCTCTTCATAGCAATTCGCATCTGCTGGACCATATGCCCCAACCCCTTCTTCTTGTCCACCTCCAGCACCTCCAGCAGACCGTTCTTCACCAGATACGCCTCGCACTCGTGGCAGTTCTGCACAAGGCATCGCAGCAGTCCGTAGCACGCGCGGTGCAAAGTTATACTGTCCGGAAAGCGCTGCAGACACTCCAGACACACGCGATGCATCTGAAAGGCCTCCACAAGCACCGGGTAGATTTCCTTCCGCCGAAGACACACGGTTGTCAGACAGTTGCACAGCTACGTTTGATGCCACACCACTGCACACACGCTCGCCATCACCGCGGGATTCTCGCGGTATCGCGGCAGAAGGGAAGGCAACACACTCTTCATCATTTCAAACAGCGGCAGTTTCAGCTTGTCGGCAAAGCCGAGAGTTCCCGCCAACTGAAAGAGAGACACCAACAGACTCGCCTCCTCCTCGGAATGTTCCACCATGAGCAGAGTAAACTGTCTCTGCAGCGCGTCAAGAATGTGAAGGGATTCGAGCGTTTCACAGACGGAATTCGACTTGGCCACAACCGTCACAAAGCGATTGAGATGGAGTTGAGCGGCGCGACTGGAGGCAAATTGCTGCGATGAAGAGAGGAAGGAGAGAATACGGAATATAGGCCCATACACGTGTCGAAAATACCCTCGTTTTCGGTGATCGCTCGGATTCGTTGGAGATGGACTCGTTCGTCGGAAGCGTCTGTGAATCAGAAGGAAGAGAAACCACCACTCCTGTCAAGATCGACAAAGCACTTCAGCACCCACAGCAGCTCCTCCTCCGAGTCGCTGTTCAGGAGGCGAACGAGGCAGCGGATCAGGCCGCGGTCGCAAAGGGAATTGGAGAGGGCTTCGCATTGCGGAAGGAATGTGTGGAGGCACTTCAGAGCACTCAAACGAAGTGGAGAATCGGTTGACTGCACTCCATTGAGGAGAAGAGACAACAACTTATCAGAGTTGATGCACTCGATGGAATCATCTGTTTTTCACTCTTAGCGAATAGACCCACCGCTAACTAAGCTGATTAGAATACGAATCAACGCAGACTGCTCTTCCACTGTGGATTGCTCGCTGATCTTGTCCAATAGCACGCTAACGACAGTTCTATGCATCACTATTACTTCTTCCAATGCTCTACGGCTTTAGCATTTCATAATCAGGGATAGGAAACGCTTGGTTGACAACATCCGCAGCCTCCAACAGAGAGTCGGCTTCTTTCACTCTGGTGATAAATAATTCAACAGCGTCATCATCGAGCATCACTGCATTCACTGTCTGCAGAATGCCACTCACATCATATCCTACGCGTGAGTAAACTCAAGTATTCCAAATCCTGTAGTTTTGCCTCCTTGATAGCCTCCTGAATGGCCTCTTCTACAGGATACTCGAAATCGTCGATGTTTTCCCTCACAATCTCGTTAAACGCCTTCTGCGAAATCCTCATTCCATAAACAACAGATGCGAAGGAAAGGGGAACACTCGAATGGCAGAGGGTTCTTTTCACAACTCAAATAAAGGTACGGTATTATTTCACTTCGCTTTGATATGTGAATGACGTTATCCATTCCTCCAATTATCTCCTATTGAATGAGTTCCTCTAATACTCAATGTAGATTTCCAAATCGCAACATGAATAAAGAAGAAGTGCAAGTGGATTATGAAAACGATGAAGAGGAAGGCGAGTATCTCATTTTCTCTGTGACGCATAGGAACGCAACTAAAGCCGCAAGAAGAGAAGAAGAGTGCAGAGTCCGTTCCTACGACACTGTTCATTGAGGGGTTCATCAAGCCGTTCACGATCGAGGAGGTGAAGTCTCTTGTGTCCGAGGTGGTGGCTCCCATCAGTTTGGATGAGGATTTTTACATGAACGGAATCAAGACCTTCTGCTATGTCACCTACAAGTCGTTGGAGGACGCCAAAGCAGCCATGAAAGATCTGTATGCATTGGAGACGCTATGAATGGTAGGAATGGCCGCCAGTTCCCGCTCCGGTTTGGCAACAAGCTCCATGTTCGCATGACATCCGTTAGTGCCAAGTCGATGCGGAACGGCAAGCCCGTGCGTAAAAGCGATGACAAGGAGAAGGCGAGGCCAAAGCGAGAGCGGCCTGAAGTAGTGTCGATTGAAGACCTGTTCAGGAAAACAAAGGCGTGGCCCGAAATCTTTTACAAGCCCTTAACAGAAGAGGAGGTTGGAGTGAGAGGAGTGGGTAATGGCTAGAGGAGAGCGAAGTACAAGAAGTGCGCTTGTTTTCTGAAACAAACAATCCTAGTACGCCTTCAGCGCAGCGATCACATCCGCTTGCCAAGCCTCAAAGTCGCCATCAATATATTCGGCAGCATCACCCTTGCGCAACTCCATAATAGGATGAGCTCCCATCTTCTGCAACTGCTGGTCCGCCAGCTACACGTGAACAATCCGCACTAAGCAAACGATCGAAGCGGCCTGGTAGCGAGGGTAGTTGTGATCTCCCAGTCCGAACATCGCGTAGTGCACCTTCGCCATGGCGGTATTGTCTCCGCAATTGCTCTTCATCCAGGCGAAGAAGGCTCTCGACGAACCTATTCTTTCAAGTTGGCACATAACGGTAAACGAGTCGGCATTCCGTTTCCATAGGTAGAGAAGAAGAAGATGCAGACCTCCTGGTTGACGATGTCTTCCTCTTCGAATTCGTCAATATCCATCACGGTGTTTTTGATACCGTTCTTCGTCAAGGCGGCGCCGAGATCCTCGGCAAAGCCTTCTCCAGTACCCATTTCGGAACCGTAGTAAATGTACACTGTTTCAGGGAGCGGCATGATAAAGAATTGTGAAAAATGAAGAGTATCACTCAGAAGACAACAGAATTCGATTTGTTCGACGGCGTTTCACCGTTGTTTCCATCCCGTTTTTGTGTGCACCTCTTCTCTCCACGCTTTGCCTGGCAAAATGTTATCTTCCGCTGACTGTTTTGATTCCGCAATCAATACCAGTAAAACCGCCACCATGTGAAGAATGCAAACTCTCCCCATTCCCTCACTATCATACTCTCTACCCCATAACCATTCCCACAGCAATACGGGAAAGCGCTTTGAAGCATCACTAATCGGCTACGAAACCAGATTCTGGTTTCAATCCATCTCTCCTTCATTAGTGAAGCTGCGCTACAAGGATTCTGTGCAATGAACGACGGTTTGCCGGCTGATGACTGTGTGATCGTGATTGTCGGTGGGATGGGTCCCATGGCGGGGCTGAAGTGTTTTGAGTACGTTATGAGCAATTCCATAACAAACGGCACCGATCAGGATAATCTCAGCGTTCTCGCCCTGTCATTCCCGAAGAACATTGGAGATCGCACGGAATACGTGCTTGACAGAACGAACCCCAATCCGGCGCAGTCTGTCCTTCAGTTTCTCATTCCCCAGCTCAAGCCTCTGTCCTCCTTATACAAGCGCATCGTCTTGGGCGTTCCCTGCATTACGTTTCATTGCCCCTGCATTTTCTCCGCGTTTGAGGGGATCCTTCAGGAGTCCTTTCCGAACGTGTCTGTCGTGAGTATCGTGTCAGAAACAGTGCGCTACATTTGCTCCCATTACCCGGATGCTGCTCGTATCGGCATCATGTCGACCAACGGTACAAGAAAGGTGAAGCCTTTCCAATCCAAGATGAACGAGGCGGGGAAGCAGATGGTCTATTTATCGGATGATCAGCAGGAAATCGTGACCCAGTGCATCTTCAACACGGAATGGTAGCATCTCTTATGTTTTCTGACTCTTAGGGGCATCAAGTCGCAGCGTTACGACAGGAAGCACGTTCATGGCTTGCTTTGCAGAGTCATGGATGACTTGGTCGCAAACCATTGTGACGCCATCATTCTAGGATGCACGGAGATTCCTTTAGCCATCGAGGAGGCGGAGTACAGGGGCATTCCGGTCATCAACCCCCTTTTGATTATGGCGCGGACGATGATCCAGAAGGCGGACGCCTCGAAGTTGAGAATGCAATAATCCTAGTTGACTTCTGTTTGTTGGCACTCATTGTGTTTCCCGCAAAAGCCCTTTTGCTGCAGAATGGATATCGAGGACTACGTGGATCACGACGACAGTTTCCATACCTTCACCGAGCAGGAGTTGGAGGAAATAACCCGTCGTATCGAGGAGTGGTACAGGTCGAATCGGAGGCGGCTGCCGTGGAGAGGGGACCAGCCTCCCTACTCCAAAACGGCGGAAGTGAAGACGACGGCAAAGCGAGATTCAAAGCAGTCCTCAGTCACGTCCTTCTTCGCTGCCAAGAGAAAGCGGGTTGATCCGCAGCCCGAGGAGAAGAAAACCTACGACTTTGTGAAGGAGGGGATTACGGGCTATTCGGAGTTTGTTTCGGAGATCATGCTGCAACAGACGCGCGTCGACACGGTCATCGACAAGTACATCCTGTGGATGGAGCGCTTCCCCACCATCGAGGCTCTCGCCGCAGCCACCGAGGATGACGTGAACTCGCTGTGGTCTGGACTCGGCTACTACCGCCGCGCGCAATATCTCCTGAAGGGAGCCAAAGTGATTCTTCCCGCTCTCCTTTCCGTCTAGTACATCGTCGAGCACTGCCACGGCGAGATTCCTACCACCAAGGAGGAGCTGCTGAAGGTACCCGGGATCGGCGAGTACACCGCCGGCGCCATTCTCTCCATCGCCTTCAACAAGCCGGAGCCCGCCGTGGACGGCAACGTGATGCGCGTGCTGTCGCGCCTGCGCGCCGTGTACCAGCTGAAGACGCAGAAGGAGTTCCTGTCGTGGTGCTGGTACTGTTGCGATGCTGTTTTGTCCATAGGCAGACTGCGGGCTTGCTGGTGGCGAAGTCGCACCCATCCGACTACACGCAGGGCATCATGGAGCTGGGCGCCGTGGTCTGCACGCCCACCTCGCCCTCCTGTGCCAGCTGTCCCGTGCGTGTGGTGGTAGTGCACTTGGCTGAGACGTAGGCGTTCTGCAAAGGCCTGGCAGTGACAGGACGCAATCAAACTGCGAGTGGCGCACGCAAGGAGAAGGATGACACACGCAAGGATAAAGAAGCGAGTACACAGAATGAGAAGGAAGCAAACAGGCAGAAGGAGAAGGAAGCAAGCACACACAAGGAGGAAGAGGAGATCACCAACACACGTTGCTCCGTCTGCTGTGACTATCCCGTACGCTCATAGACGGTGATTGACACGCAGGCGACTGTGGCGTCGGTGGAGACCTACCCGCTTACGAGCAAGGCGAAGGAGGTGCCCACCGAGTGGTACGCCGTGCTGCTGGTGGAGCCTGCCACGACGTGTGAGGCGTAGCTGGAGAGCGCGCAGCACGCGGGCTCCTTCTTCCTGCACAAGCGAACCGCCAAAATCCTGACGGGCCAGCTCGAGCCGCTGTTGGTTCCTATGGCAGAGGCGCGCGAGGCGACAGTGGCGAACGACGCCGTGGCGCTCCTGCAGCAGAAGTTCGGGGCGGCGGTGCCTGCGCTGAGCAGCTCGCAGCCCGTGTTCTGCGGCGTGGCGAAGCACGTGTTCTCGCACCGCGTGCACCAGCTGGCCGTGTGCCGCGCGTCGGTGGACGAGGCGGCTGTGGGGACGGTCGAGGACTACGCGTGGTGGAGCCCCGAGCGCATCCGCGAGGCGGGCACGACCTCTTGGTTCCTGCTGGTGGTGAGAGGAGAGGGAAGTGAGACGTAGATGCTGAAGACGGCGAAGCGGACGGTGAGCGGGCTGAAGAAGGGGATCAAGTGGACTGTTTGTGAACAAACACGAAAGAAGTCGATGATAGGCACACCCCAGCCGCAAGAGCTGCCGATGCCGCTGTTCTCCTTCATGTCGATGCGGAACCAGCCGTACTCGCCCCAGTACTCGCCCCAGGAGTTGCGGCCAATCCAGTACTCGTTGCCGTTCTCGTCCGCGTCCCAACCGGTGATCTCCACGATGTGTCCAGCCAGGATCTCAGAAGAGTCCTCGTGGTAGATGCCGCCCGTGTAGTCCACGAAGGACTGGCGCACGTGCATCGTGCAGGAGATGGGTCCGCGCGCGAAGATCTCCGCCTTGATCTTGTCCACGCCCGACACGCGGCCGTACTCGCTGATCTTGTACGCCTTGTACTCCTTCACCGCGTGGCAGCCGTTGCGGTCGCAGTCACGGCAGATGTTCTCCGGCGTGCAGTCGCGGTCCACGGCCTCGTACGGCTGACAGGTCTGATCGGGAATACCCGTCTGCTGCGCGAAGCGGTACACGCCCGAGTCGTCACCACCGTAGCAGGAGCCGGCCTTGCCGCAGTTCAGAATCACCTGCACGGCGAGGTTCACCGCGGGCCAAGCACCCTTGCGCATCAGGTTGATACGGTCGGAGATGGCGGCGGAGGAGCCCTGGGCCCAGCAGGAGCCGCACCACTGGGGAATGTGCTGGTTGCGGTTCCAGGTGGCGTAGTTGTGGCCGTCGATGTTGCGGATGTCCCACTTCTTGGGGATGTCCTCCTGTTTGATGTACGTGTACGGCAGCGGCGACACCACGTGCTCCGAGTTCTCGCGCTTGCTCAGGTCCACGCAGCCCTTCATCACGGCCAGCTTCAGGTTGTGGCGGCGGAACTCGTCGCTCACCTTCTCCTCAGGCACCTTGGGCACCGCCCACTGACAGTCACTCTCGATACGCAGGTTGTTCTCGCCGCGCACGATGCGGAAGAAGCCGTTCTCGCCCCAGTAGTTGCCCCAGGAGTTGCGGCCGATCCAGTACTTGACGCCGTCCTCCTCGCCCCAGCCCACGACCGAGATGGCGTGCGAGACCATCGAGGCGCCGGTGGTGTCCTTGTAGATTCCGCCCTTGTAGGCCTTGAAGGTGTCGGGGTCGGCAATACCGCAGGTGATGGGGCCGCGGGCGTAGATCTCCTTCATCATGTTCTCCTCGCCGGAAACGCTGCCGTACTCGGAGACGTACACCTTGGTGTAGTTCTTGACGGCGAAGCAGTCCTCGCCCATGTGGCAGTCGCGGCAGGTGTTGATGTCCGTGCACTCCATGTCCTTGGCCTCGTAGCGCATGCATCCCTCCAGGGGCAGACCCGTCTCCTTCATGTAGCTGAACACGGAAGAAGGATGGCCGCCGTGGCAACCCAAGCTCGACACGCAGTTCACGGCCACCTGAGTGGACAGGTCGTGCTCGGGCCAGGCGCCCTTGGTCATCAGACGCAGACGATCGGAGACGGAGGAAGTGGCAGAGAAGGCCCAGCAAGAGCCACACCACTGGGGAATATGCTGGTTCTTGTTCACGCTCAGCATATTGTAGCCATCGATGTCACGGCTAGCCATCAGAACACAATTCCACCCTCACGGATCGTAGGTCTTGGGCAGAGCCTCGTTGCGGATGAAATCCTTGGGCTGCGGAGTCACCACGTTGTCGGGCACCGCGAACTCGGGTCTGTAGCAGGCCTGCGCCTGGATCAGAGCCACGATCACTAAAGGGTCACGGGAGGAAGCAGACGCGAACGCATAAAGCAAGTAAGGGCCTTCATTTCGCTCACAAAGAAATAATGAAAAACAGGCTGACGCATGTCTCGCGAATATGGGTGGATTTCCAGTGAAAGGTCCCGATTTAAACAAACAGAACACAAATAATCAACAGAACTATCGCTTTCCCAAGTACAGGTGGTCCAGCGTGGGGATCGTCGCCTTCTTCAGCTTCCTCATCAGCTCGTCGGCGGAGCTGTCTCGGGCATAGCGCGTCTTGGCGATCGGCAGCTTCTTGAAGATCTCGTTCAGCCACGGCGGCAGCTCCGTCTTCACCCTTCCCATCGTCGTCGACGAGTCTGCCGCCACCAGGTTAATCGACGCCTCGAAGGTCTTCGCCGGTGGCTCCTCCTCCTTCTTCACGAACGGGTACTTCCGCTTCATCAGCGACTTGTCCTCCTCCGACTCGAACGAGCACTACCCATCATCGCATCCTCTCTCCCCTACGCCCCACATCGTGTACCGCGTCAGGTCGCTCAGCACACACGCGTTCTCCTCGCGCGGCAGCTGCTTGCGTAGCTCCGCCTCCACGCCCAGCACCTCGCCGATGGGTTTCGTCATACAGAACCGCGCGCGCACCTCCACCGCCTTCTCCCACAGCGCCTGCTTCTCCTCCTCCTTCGCCATCTTCGCCACCGACTCCGTCAGCAGCGCCAGCGCCGCCTCCACCTGCCGCGCCTGCACCAGGCACTCCGCGAAGCTCGTCACGAACCGCAGGCTGCTCGCAAAGCGCGCCAGGCCCGAGCGGTACACGTTGATCGCCACCGTCGGCAGGCGGTTCACCTTGAACTCCATGTCCGCTGCGCGTCACATGCACCTCTCACACCCACCTGCCGCTATGAAGATCTCGGGGTCAGGCATCGCCGCGCAGGCCCGCTTAAACAGCGCGCGCGCCGCCACCACGCCCTTCTGTCTCCCCACGAACCGCTGGTACTGGATCCACGCCAGCGCGCAGGGACAGGCGCGCAGCAATTCCTCGTACATCGCCTCCGCCTCCTCCAGATGCGCGTGCTGCTCGTAGAGGTCGCAGCACGCCAGCCGCAGGAACACCGACTGCGGAATGGCGCGCAGGGCCGCCTCCACCACGCCCGTGGCACGCTTCCAGTCGAACTTGGCCTCGAAGGCGGCAAAGTCAAGCCACACGTCGGGGCAGTAGTAACAGCAGGACAAACACCGCAGGTAGGTCATGTGCACCTGGTGGTACAGCTGCTCTACCGGGAGTTTCATCGGGTTGGTTTCGTCGTATCTACTCCTCACTTCACTTCGGTGATTGGCACTCGATCGCCTTCTTCCAGTAATCGACCTGTTTTTGCGCCTCCTTCGTGAGCGTGTGCATCGGCAGGTCGTCCAGCGTCAGGTACTGCCACAGCTCGCTGCGCTCCTTGTACCTACTGCTCAACGGAGTTTACTTTCGCCAACACGTCCGCCGCCAGTTTGTGGTCCTCGTCCACCAGCTGCTTCTGCCGGTCCGCGATGCGCTTCCGCTCATCCGCGTTGTGGTCTCGGGAGCTGATCACGCTTTCCTCGAAGATGGAGTACTCATTCCAAATTCCCTCCAACTCTGAATATCACTCTCCGTTGATGCCATTACGGTGGAAGGGCACCACTACGGCCCGGTGATAGAATTTGCGCTTCAGGCTGATGAAGGACGCCATGGCGTTGATGTCACGATCGTCGCGGGGCTGCTCCTCCAAGAAGGAGCGATACGCCGTCCACAGATCGTCCGAGTCAATGAAGAAGCCCACCGTGTCCACAGCGAAGCTGAATGCCTGTTCCACCTAATGCTCATCACCGAGTCCATGACGCACTTCTGCACGCGCTGCGATCAGTTCTCTTCCCACCTTTCTGCTCAAGTAGTACTTCTTGAAGAAGTTGCAGTAATACACCCACAAATCGATGCTCACGCACGTGGGAAGCTTCTTCTTGAGGATCTACGCTGACAGCGACAAGGAAAGCAAACCTCCTTCACCTCCTCCAAGTGCCTCGCTTCCTCTTCCTTCTCGCAGTACATTCTGACGAACAGACCGGAGTAGGGGAAGCGATCGAAGAGAATCTGGAATCCCTTCTTGGACCATTCCAAGGGAATGCTCCGGAGACAGCTGGCGAAGGTGCTCCACGCATTCTTATCCTCGTCATACTCGAGCAGGAACTTCACCACCTTGTTCAGCTAGAAATGAGCAATCCCTCGGAAACCGCACATTCTCGTTGAGATTTGCATTCAGCAGCTCCTGCAACTGCGCTTTCATTCCCGTTTCATTATCTACGAAGCATTATCGGTGGTAGTTCGCAAAGTACTTGTCTTTGGCAATTCTGCTAGGTTGGATTTCAAGAGATCGTTTGCGCTGAATGTGATCTTCTATTCCATCACTGCCGCTACCAACACCAACCGTATTGGACACATTTCCGATCACCTCATCCTCAAATCCATTTGAGTCCGAATCTGATTCCATTCCCTCTCCAGCACTATCAAAATGAAGGGAGAGGAAAGAGTTCTCTGTGAGAATGCCTCTTAGCCTAGTTCTTCTTGAATGCAACTGTATTCCTTCAGTCTCTCAAATGCATCTTACGAAGGGAAAGGAAGGGGCTTGAGGCAAGAATCACGACATGACAACAAACACAGCTGAAACCACCATTATTACCATTTTTCCGTGTGCTGCTCAAAAGAGATCGGCACCTTCTCGAACTTATAATCGTTGCAGATGCTCAGCACCTTCTTCTCCAGGCGCTGCTTCAGCTCTTTATCGTTCCATGTCTTAAACCAAATCTCCAGACGGTAGCTGATCGTCTTCTTCGTCGGCTTGCTCTACGCCTCAGCATCGCTCCCTTCCCCCACCTTGTCCAGAATACGGGCACCGCAGATCTCGTCGCTCTCATCCAGCGTCTCACCAATCATGGAGAAGACGATCGTCTCCCAGAACTTGCCCAACTTGTCGTGCACACTGACTACATGGTAAGGACAGCCAGAAAAGCAAAACCATCAAACTGCGCTCTCAGCTCGCCTCCCTTGCAATTCATGGGGTCCTCCCACAGGGGCTGAATACCGGCTTTGAACAGACTCTGGCCCTCAATCTACCGCCATCATAAAGCGAGTAAGCAACCCACCCTAATGTCCTTCGGTCTGTAGTCAGGGAAACGCTCGTCCACACGCTTAATGATTCTAGTCTCTCCGTCGTAAAACAGCTGGCTACACCCGTCATCCGCTACACCAACCCTCTACGTAACCGTCGGAATACGGTTCCAATTCATCCAGAAGCCCTCCACTGTCTTGAATTTGCAAATGCTCTCAAAGGAGTTGGTGTAGCCGCTCTTCTTGTCCTTCTCCTGGTGGAATTGAACCTGCTCGTAGATAACCCACTCATTCTGAAGAGGGTGAACCTTCGGACCTTCCGGTGCGCTCATATTCGATTCTCGATCAAAATGAGTCGATATCTGGAAAGAAATCGCAAACCATGAGTTGACGGAAATCGCACCGATTTCTGTTCAGCCGATGTGCTTCGGTCCTAACAACGGGTTTCTAACTACATGACTGTTGGGAAGTTATCTGAAGGGATGAAACTGAAGACGAGTTGAGCGAAGGAGGTTTGAGAGATTGAGGGCTATATCTGTGGTTTACATGAAGGGGGTGATAGAACTACTCCATATGTGAATATACTGACCAGGAAATGAACACGAATGGTGAATCAAGTCAACAACGCTCAAACACTGCCTATTCAACACCCTCCTGATGTGGAGCAAAGTGCACTGTCCAACAAACACAAAACCCTCAGTGTCTCCCATCATCAGGAACACGCTCGCGAGGGGCACACTGAACCACCTCGTCCACACGCACGATCATCTCTGCCGCCTCGCTCGCCG
>ERZ827156.1629-NODE-1629-length-25772-cov-21.190341_pt1 | contig 25772 bp, 20 predicted proteins | sample MGYA00519919_ERZ827156 | MGnify/ENA primary metagenome ERZ827156 (study PRJEB31778, sample SAMEA3449269) | human gut metagenome | biome: human gut; feature: human-associated habitat; material: faeces | place: United Kingdom | collected 2010/2012 ...
CCGCAAGGAAGCGCCCCTTTTTTTGACATTCGGCCGGTTAATTTCGCTCCGGAGGGCCGGGGACGGTCTGCCGGAGGGGTTTGCGGCTGTGTGTGAGGTTATTCGACGTTGTAGTTCGGGTCCTTGATCAGCAGGTAGATGTACTGCTGGTTCATCACCAGATTCGTGGCGACGCCGTCGGCTTCGAAAACGACGATGATGCCGCCGTCGAAGGGACCCGGCCGGCCGTTGGATTCGACATGGGCGACCGCTGCGGCAAGATCGGCGAACGTCTCCTTCCGGTCGCCCCACGAATCGGTCGTATAGGCCTCTTTGAAGGCGCCCAGACCTTTGTCCGCGTAGTCGCGGGCGTATTCCTTCCAGATGGCCAGCTGCTTGTCGGCGTCGTTGCGGTCGGCGCTGACGTAGACGTCGATTTCGGAGATTTTCTCGCCGTTCTTGTCGGCGTGTACGTCGACGGTGAAGGTGTTGCCGGCGGCGTCCTTGGCATAGTAGAAGTAGACGTAGAGGTCGCCGAAGGCGTTGATCTTGTTGCCCAGAACGTAGTACTCCGCAGCGAAGGCGGCGTGGTCGCCGCCGAGCCAGCGGCGCATCGCGGGATAGTCCAGCTTAAGGTAGCTGTTCATGAGCCGGGCGGAGAAGGCCAGGTTCTCCTCCGTGGAGCGGGAAGCGTCCTCCAACAGGATACGGGAGGGGTCGATGCCCCGGTCCACCAGCGCGTCGCGGATGCACAGGGCCTCGCTGATGGGCTCGCTGCCGTTCTGCCCGCCGGAGGCGATGCACACGGCGTCGGGGTGGGCCGTCAGATAGTCATACGCCGCGTCGATGCGCCCCTGCAGCATCAGGCTGGGGCGGCCGTCCGGGAACACCTGACAGCCCAGCACCACCACGGTGCAGTCCTGCCCCTCCGCGGGCCGGTGGGCGGCGCAGGCCGCCATTTTCCCCAGGGTGACCAGAATGGCCGTCAGGCACACCGCCGCCAGGCAGCACACCAGGCCGCGCAGCCACCTGGGCCGCAGCAGCCGCCGGAAAAAGTCCGGCCAGGCCAGCACCGCCGCCGCCAGCTGCAGCACCGCCGCCGGCCACAGCATGCCGAAGTGGACGATGCCCATCCCCAGCGGCAGCAGGAAGAACACTGCCGCCAGCAGGCAGAGGACAGCCAATATATGCCGTAGGACCTTTGCCATGTCAGTTCTCCTTGATATGTCCGGCGATGCGCTGCATGATCATATCCAGCGCCACCAGGTTGTGGCCGCCCTCCAGCACGATGATGTCCGCGAACTTCCGGGTGGGCTCCACGAACTGCTCGTGCATGGGCTTCACGGTGGTCAGGTACTGGTTCACCACGGACTCCAGCGACCGGCCCCGCTCCTCCACGTCCCGCAGGGCGCGGCGCAGGATGCGCACGTCGGCGTCGGTCTCCACGAAGATCTTGATGTCCAGCAGGTCCCGCAGCGCCTTGTTCTGGAAGATGAGGATGCCCTCCACGATGACCACCTTGGTGGGCTTGATCTCCACCGTTTCATCGGTGCGGTTGTGGATGGAGTAGTCATACACGGGGCAGTGGATGGTCTCGCCCCGCTTCAGCGCCTTCAGGTCCTCGATCATCAGGTCGGTGTCGAAGGCGTCGGGATGGTCGTAGTTCTGCAGGCAGCGCTCGGCGAAGGGCCTGTCCTGCCGCTTGTAGTAGTTGTCGTGGTGTACCACGCTGATGTCGCTGCCGAAGCGGGCGGCCAGATGCTCGGTCAGCGTGGTCTTTCCGCTGCCGGTGCCGCCGGCGATGCCGATAAAGATGGTGTTCATACGGTGTGCCTCCCCGCGTTTGATCTCAGCCATCATTATAAGAAATGACGGTGGGAAAAGCAAGGGCCGGTATGAACTGTTGTAAAAAAAGGATGAATTTCCTTGAAATGCAGTTGACGCGGCGGCGCGAAATGAGTATGATATGTATTATGTAAATTCAGGCACCGGGGGTACGGAGGTTTTTTATAATGAGTCTGATCAAATGCCCGAAATGCGGAGAGATGTTCTCCGATAGCTATAAAACCTGCCCGTTCTGCGAGGAGGACGAGGCGTATTACAGCGGAAAGGTCCGCAAGCACAAGGGCCGCCGCGCGGCCGAGAGCAGCAAGCGCAAGGCGCCCAGCATCCTGGGCCCCGTGGCCATTGTGGTAGTGGTGCTGCTGATCGCGCTGGTGGTCTGGCTGGTGTTCGGCGACCAGATCAAGGAGGCCATCACCGGGGAGAAGCCCCCGGTCACCGACGTCGACAAGCCCGACAACTCCGCCACCATCGACAAGCCCGACGACACGGCCGTCACGCCCACCGTCTCCCTGAACCGCACCGTGCTGGTGCTGACCGTGGGCGACAAGGAGGAGCTGGCGGTGAACGGCACCGAGGATACGGTGGAGTGGAGCAGCAGCGCCCCCACCGTGGCCAGCGTGACGTCCTCCGGCGAGGTCACGGCCCTGGCCAAGGGCAACGCGGTGATCACCGCGTCGGTGAACGGCGAGTCCGTCACCTGCACCGTCACCGTCCGTGACGAGAGCGACACGCCCGACGACACCAACACCACCACGCCCGGCAATGGCAATACCACCACCAAGCCCAACGACACCACCGGCAGCAGCAATACCAAGGTGGATGTGAGCAAGCTGACGCTGAAGAGCGAGTACGGTACGGTTATCAGGCCCAGTGACGGTGCGTTTGACGTGTCACTGCCGGTCGGACTTAGCTGCACCTTTACAGTGGAGGGAACCGATATGACGGTATCGTGGAGCAGCGCGAACAGCTCTATTGCCACGGTGAGTACAGACGGCACGGTGAAAACTGTGAGCCGGGGCGAGACTACATTGGCCATCAAAATCGGCAGTACGGAAGTCGAATGCCTGCTGCGTGTGACAAGATGACACATAAAACCGCCGCTCTTTCGAGCGGCGGTTTTTGTATTTCTCTCCCGGATGTTTTATGAGCGGCGGTTTTCACACCGCTTTTTCACGCGCCGGACGTTGCGGAAGGGGCGGAAATATGGTATACTATATGCCCAAAATATGAAGTGAGGCAGACTATGACCACAAAAGACTATCGGACCCGCAGCCCCCTGCGGATATTTGTCTCCTATTTCAAGCCCCATCGGCGGCTGTTTGCCCTGGACCTGACCTGCGCGTTTCTCATCGCCTGCATCGACCTGGCGTTCCCGCTGGTGTCGCGGACGGCCATGTATACCTGGCTGCCCCAGCGGCAGTTCCGGGTGTTCTTCATCGTCATGGCCGCGGTGGTGGCGGCGTATTTCCTGCGCTCGGCGCTGTACTTCGTGGTGTCCTACTGGGGCCACACCTTCGGCATCCGGGTGGAGGCCGACATACGCCGGGACCTCTATCACCACATCCAGGAGCTGGGCTTCGACTTCTACGACCGCAACCGCACCGGCCAGCTGATGAGCCGCCTGACCAGTGACCTGTTTGAACTGACGGAGCTGGCCCACCACGGGCCGGAGGATCTGTTCATCTCTCTGGTGACCATCGTGGGCGCGCTGGCGGTGATGTTCACCCTGCGCTGGGAGCTGGCGCTGGTACTGCTGGTGCTGCTGCCTGTCCTGCTGACCATGGCCCTGCGCCGCCGCCGGCAGATGAGCGCCGCCTCCCGGGCCGCCAAGGTCAAGACCGGCACCATCAACGCCGCCATCGAGTCCGGCCTGTCCGGCGTGCGGACCACCAAGGCCTTTGCCAACGAGGAAGCCCAGCAGCAGCGGTTCGACGAGGCCAACGAGGTGTTCAAGACCGCCAAGCGTGGCTTTCACAAGGAGATGGGCCGCTTCAACGCGGTGATGGAGTTCTGCACCGGCATATTGCCGGTGGCGGTGATCGCCGTGGGCGGCTGGCTCATCATGGGGGAGAAAATGGACTATGTGGATCTGATCACCTTCTCCCTATACGTCACCGCCTTCGTCAGTCCCATCCGCAAGCTGGCCAACTTCGCCGAGATGTTCTCCAACGGCTTCGCGGGCCTGCACCGCTTCATTGAGCTGATGGCCACCGAGCCGTCCATCCAGGACGCCCCCGACGCGCAGCCCCTCGAACATGTACAGGGCCGCGTGGACGTGAACGATGTCTCCTTCGCCTACGGCGAAAAGGCCGAGGTGCTGCACAACGTGACGCTGCACATCCCCGTCGGCGAGACGGTGGCCCTGGTGGGGCCCTCCGGCGGCGGCAAGACCACCCTGTGCCAACTGCTGCCCCGGTTCTACGACGTGGACAGCGGCAGCATCACCGTCGACGGCCGCGATGTCCGCGCCGTCACCCAGCGCTCCCTGCGCCGGGCCATCGGCATCGTGCAGCAGGACGTGTTCCTGTTTGCCGACACCATCCGCGAGAATATTCGCTATGGCCGCCCCGACGCCACCGACGAGGAGGTGGAGCAGGCGGCGCGGCAGGCGGAGATCTACGACGATATCTGCGCCATGCCCGACGGGTTCGACACCTATGTGGGTGAGCGGGGCGCGCTGCTCTCCGGCGGGCAGAAGCAGCGGGTGGCCATCGCCCGGGTGTTTCTGAAGGCCCCGCCCATTCTGATACTGGATGAGGCCACCTCCGCGCTGGACAGCGTGACGGAAGCCCGCATCCAGGGCGCCTTTGACCGTTTGGCCCGAGGCCGCACCACGCTGATCATCGCCCACCGGCTATCCACCATACGGGCGGCCAGCCGGATCCTGGTGATCCGGGACGGCGTCATCGCGGAGGAGGGCAGCCATCAGGAGCTGCTGGCGCGGGGCGGACTGTACGCCACGCTGTATCACACACAGAATCTGGGGGAGTGAGCATGGACAGACGGCAGGTGCTGGACCGGGCCGCCCGGGATGCGGAGGAGCGGCTGCTTTTGAGCCGGATATGGGACAAGTGGGAGCAGTGCCGGACGCGGAATCACCCCACGGCCACCGGGTTCCTCTCGCCCCAGGAACAGGCTGCGGCACAAGGGCTTCTGGGCATTTTGGGCGTCCGGGACGGGTACGCGTTCACCGGCGGATACGAGGGGGCGGAGCGAAAGCGGCTGGTGTTCCTGCCGGAGTGGCAGGAGGAGTCGGACGGAAGGGAGATCGCGGCGCTGCGGGCCATGTGCCGCAGCGGCTGCGACCTGACCCACAGGGATTTTTTGGGCAGTTTGATGTCTCTGGGATTGACCAGAGAAAAGATAGGCGATATACTGGTGATACCCGGCGGCTGCCAGGTGCTCATCGACCCGGCGGCGGAGGAATTTCTGACCCAAAGCTGGGAGAGCGCCGGGCGGGAAAAACTGACCGTGACCGCGGTGCCAACGGAGGAACTCGTTGTGCCGCAGCGCCTTGCGGCCAAGGAGATACGGGACACGGTGTCGTCGCTGCGGCTGGACAATGTGCTCGCGGCGGCCTTTTCCCTCAGCCGGGGAAGGGCGGCGGAGGCCGTGGAAAAAGGGGCGGTGCAGGTGAACTATGTGACCTGCGTAAAGCCGGACAAGGCCGTGGCGGCGGGGGACGTGATCACCTGCCGGGGCATGGGGAAGAGCATACTGGATGAAGTAGGCGGCGTAACGAAGAAAGGACGATATTTCGTCAACATACGGCGCTTTGTATGAAGTGGACTGCGTTGTGGAACGGCGCAGAATGACATGGAAAAGAGGCAGAACGATGGAAAAGAGCAGGATCGACCGGATCAACGAGCTGGCACGCAAGGCCAAGGCCGAGGGACTGACGGAGGAGGAGATCGCCGAGCGCGATGAGCTGCGGCAGGAGTATCTGAACGCGGTGATGCGCAACGCCCGGGATGTGCTGGAGAACACCTACATCGTGGACGAGAAGGGCAACAAGCGGAAGCTGCGGGGGAAGGGAGAACAGGACTGATGTCATACCAGTACGACCAGGACGGCGGGCTGCAGCCGGAGCAGCCCCGGCCGCCGAAAAAGAACAGCGAGAACAACGACCTGGGGTCGTGGATCATTATCGGCGCCATGTTCCTCTTCGGCCTGTGGCCGGTGGGGCTGATCTTGTTGGTCAGCAAGCTCAGCGAGGGCGGCGGAAAGAAGATGCGCCGTCAGGCCCAGGACGCCTGGGCCCGCACCGCTGCGGGCAGCACGTCCCAGAGACGCGCCGCCGGGGCGCAGACCGGCGCGGCAGCCAAGAGCGGCACGCCGGCCAAAAATGTGGTGCGGCAGATGACCGAGACGCCGGACTACTCCGACAAGGGCGCCAAGATCATGAAGATCATCGGCGGCGTGCTGGGCGTGGTGGGCGCGTTCCTGCTGCTGCGGGAGCTGGACTTCACCCTGGGCTACGCCATCAAGTACAACGAGTGGCTGTATCTGCTGCGGCAGATCTTCTACCCGGTGGGCATTCTGGCGGGCGGCGTGTCGCTGCTGCTGGGCAGCGGCGCCATGAAGCGCCGCCAGCGGCGGTTCGCCACCTATCTCCGCACGGTGGGACAGAAGCAGGCGGCGCCGCTGGACTATCTGGCCCGGGCGGCCGACGTGTCCCGGCGGAAGGTGGAGAAGGACGTGAGCCTGATGTTGGAAAAGGGGCTGTGGGGCAGCGAGGCCTATATCGACCGGGGCAGCGGCATGCTGTTCAAGTCCCAGGCGGCGGCCGCGGCGTATTTTGACGCGGACCGGCGGGCCAAGGCGGAGAAGGAGCAGGCGGAGCGGCCTGCGGCCCCTGCGCCGGAGGGCTACGCGGCCATTCTGACCCAGATACGGGAGCTGAACGACCGCATCGCCGACGAGGCCATCAGCGCCAAGCTGGATCGTATGGAGCAGGTGTCCGGGCAGATCTTCAAGGCCATTGAGGACGACGGGGAAAAGCGGGCCGCGGCGGGGACGTTCCTGAATTACTATCTGCCCACCACGCTGAAGCTGCTGGAGAACTACGCCAACTTCGAGGAGGCAGGCGTCAGCGGGGAGAACCTGAGCCAGGCCAAGGCTAAGATCGAAAAGACCATGGACAGCATCGTGGCGGGCTTCGAGCACCAGCTGGATGAGCTGTACCGCACGGACGCCATGGACATCGACAGCGATATACGGGTCATGGAGACCATGCTGCGGCGTGACACCGCCAGCGTGGCGGATGATTTCGGCCTGAACGGCGGCAGCGCCGCCGCGCAGCAGGAGGAATAAGAGCCAAAAGGGAAACGCAGGGCCTGCGTTTCCCTTTTGTGGTCGGAGGGGGGGACCCCTGCGGGGAGAACGTCCGTCCCTACAACGATAACAAGGAGCCTTTCAGAAAACGCTCTCTCCCCCAGTCGCCTACGGCGACAGCCCCCTCCCAGAGGGGGCCGAGGCGCGCGGGGCGCGCACACCTCATCCGCCCCTTCGGGGCACCTTCCCCTCAAGGGGAAGGCTTTTGGGTGCGTGCGGGCGCGGCGGGCGGATGTGGGCATCCCGCCCCTACGAAAAGGTTCGATAGACGGGTGTAGGGGCCGATGTCCTCGGCGGCCCGAAACGGTAGAATGACAATGCCGGACCGTGGCAACGGGCAGCGGCAGCGAAGCGGTAGCGGAAAGAGGACGGGGCACAGTCCTTTGGACCGACAACGTTGAGCAATGGGCCGATTGCGTGTGGTGGAATTTGAGGGTCTGCGCGGGGCATAGCGCGCCAAGGGGTCCTTAGACCGTAGGTCTGAGTGGTTTTCTTTGGTGTCTTTCTTTTGACACCAAAAGAAAGACACTCGCGCCGGGGCGCGAAATGCCCCTGCGGGAGGGGGGACGGGGAGACGGATCGCCGCGGGCGCAAAGTGCCCTGGCAGTGACACCTCATCCGGCGCTGCGCGCCACCTGTCTCCCTGCGGGTCGGTCGGTTCGCGGGTCTGACACGCCACCGGCGTGTCATTCAATACCGCGAACCCTCAAGGGGAAGGCAAAGGGGGATCCCGCGCCTGCGGGGGATGGCGATGGGCGGAAAAAGAGGGTTGTTTGTTGACGGGGGGCGGAAAAAGGGGTACAATATCGGTAACGTTACCAGCGGCGCGTTTCGCTGGGTTTGGCGGGGCATGCATGGTAGGATAGAACGGACAGTGAGAGAGGAAAAGGAGCGGAGGATATGACGCAGCACCCGGCGCACGACCAGTACACCTATTTCGGCGCACATCCGGCGGAGGGAGGATACGTCTTCCGGGTGTGGGCGCCCCACGCCCGCGCGGTGGCGCTGGCGGGGGAGTTCAACGGCTGGGCCATGCAGCCCATGACGCGGCTGGAGGGCGGCGTGTGGGAGACTACGGCGCCGGCCAGGGTCTACGACGCCTACAAATATGTGGTCACCGGGGCGGACGGGCGGACGGTGTGGAAGGCCGACCCCTACGCCTTTCACGCGGCCACGCGGCCGGGGACGGACAGCAAGGTCTATGACCTGGGCGGCTACGCCTGGCAGGACCAGGAGTGGCGGCGGCAGCGGCTGGAGAAGCCGCCGGTGGAGGGGCCGCTGCTGATCTACGAGGTGCATCTGGGATCCTGGCGGCGGCACGAGGACGGCACGTCCCTGAGCTACCGGGAGCTGGCCAGGGAGCTGCCCGCCTACGTCAAGGGCATGGGCTACAACTTCGTGGAGCTGCTGCCGGTGACGGAGTATCCCCTGGACGACAGCTGGGGGTATCAGTGCACGGGGTATTTCGCCCCCACCAGCCGGTACGGCACGCCCCACGACTTCATGGCGCTGGTGGACGCGCTGCACCGCTCGGGTCTGGGCGTGATACTGGACTGGGTGCCCGCTCACTTCTGCAAGGACAGCCACGGGCTTATCGAATTTGACGGCACCTGCCTCTACGAGTACGGCGACCCCCTGAAATGGGAGCACGCCGGGTGGGGCACCCGGGTGTTTGACTTCGGCAAGCCGGAGGTCCGGGAATTCCTGCTGTCCTCCGCCGTCTACTGGTTGAAGGAATACCACATCGACGGACTGCGGGTGGACGCCGTGGCGTCCATGCTGTATCTGGACTATGACCGGCAGGGCGGCGCGTGGCGGCCCAACCGGGACGGCGGACGGGAGAATCTGGAGGCCATCGGGTTTCTGCGGGAGCTGAACCGGGCAGCCTTTGCCGCCGACCCGGCGGCGCTGATGGTGGCGGAGGAGTCCACCGCCTGGCCGCTGGTGACCTATCCGCCGGAGCAGGGCGGTTTGGGGTTCAACCTGAAGTGGAACATGGGGTGGATGAACGACCTGTGCCACTATCTGAAGATGGACCCCTATTTCCGGCAGTATCACCACAGGGACGTGACGTTCTCCATGGTGTATGCCTTTTCCGAGAACTATGTGCTGCCCCTGTCCCACGACGAGGTGGTGCACATGAAGGGCAGCCTGCGGGGCAAGATGCCCGGCGACGACTGGCGGCAGCTGGCCGGGGTGAGGAGCTTCTGGGCGTACATGCTGTGCCATCCGGGGAAGAAGCTGCTGTTTATGGGCAGCGAGCTGCCCCAGTGGCACGAGTGGGACTTCCGCGGCCAGCTGGACTGGTATCTGCTGGACGACCCGGCCTGCCGGGCCAGCCACGAGTGCATCCGGCAGCTGAACCGGCTGTATAAGCGCAACCGGTGCCTGTGGGAGAACGACCGGGACTGGGAGGGCTTTGAGTGGCTGGTGGCGGACGACAACCACAGCAACGTGATCGTGTTTCTGCGGCGGGACCGGAAGGGGCACGAGATACTCTGCGCGGTGAACTTCGCGCCGGTGCCGTGGGAGAACTACCGCTTCGGCGTGCCGGAGGCGGCGCGGTATGAGGTGCTGTTCAACACGGACGACGTCTGCTGGGGCGGCAGCGGCAGCGCTGCCGCACAGGGCGAGGTCCTGACGGTGGAGGGTATTCCGTCCCACGGGAGGGAGACGTCCCTGGCGCTGACCATACCGCCCCTGGGCGCGGTGCTGCTGCGGGGTCAGGGCCGGCGGACACGAAAAAAGAAGAGTGGAGAATAAGAGAGCAGGAGGTACGCAAGGATGAAGAAGGAGTGTGTGGCGATGCTGCTGGCCGGCGGCCAGGGCAGCCGCCTGTATGTACTCACCGGCAGCATGGCCAAGCCCGCCGTGCCCTTCGGCGGCAAATTCCGCATTATCGACTTTCCCCTGTCCAACTGTACCAACTCCGGCATCGACACGGTGGGCGTGCTGACCCAGTACCGGCCGCTGGAGCTGAATACCTACATCGGCAGCGGCCAGCCCTGGGAGCTGGACCGCATCAACGGCGGCGTGCATATCCTGCCGCCCTATCAGAGCGCCGGCGGCGCGGTGTGGTACAAGGGCACCGCCAACGCCATCTATCAGAACATCGGGTTCGTGGACCTGTACGACCCGGAGTATGTGCTGATATTGTCCGGCGACCATATCTATAAAATGGACTACTCCGACATGCTGCGGCATCACAAGGAGACCGGGGCGGACTGCACCATCTCCGTGATGGAGGTGCCCTGGGAGGACGCCAGCCGCTTCGGCATCATGTCCGTGGACGGCGAGGACAACATCACGGAATTCGCCGAGAAGCCCAAGGAGCCCAAGAGCAACCTGGCGTCCATGGGCATCTATATCTTCACCTGGAAAAAGCTGCGGCAGTATCTCATCGCCGACGAGGCGGACAGCGGCAGCGACAACGACTTCGGAAAGAATATCATCCCCACCATGCTGAAGGCCGGGGAGAAAATGGCGGCCTATCGCTTCGAGGGGTACTGGAAGGACGTGGGGACGCTGGACTCCCTGTGGGACGCCAACATGGATATGCTGTCCCCCGGCTCCGGGCTGAACCTGCTGGACAAGAAATGGCGCATCTACGGACGGACGCCCACCTGCCCGCCCACCTACATCGGGGAGAAGGGCGACGTGGGCAACAGCGCCATCGCCAAGGGCTGCACCGTGCTGGGCGAGGTGAAGAACTCCGTGCTCAGCACCGGCACCACCGTGGCGGAGGGCGCGTCGGTGTCCTACTCGGTGGTGATGCCGGGAGCGGTGATCGAGGAGGGGGCCAGAGTGGCCTACGCCATCGTGGGCGAGGGCTGCCGCGTGGGCAAAAACGCCGTGGTAGGCGGCGCGCCGGGCAGCGTGGCCTTTGACGACTGGGGCATCGCCGTGCTGGGGCCCCGGACGGAGGTGCACGACGGAGAGGTCATCCAGCCGAAAATGATGCTGGGGGAGAACGGCAAGGAGGTGCGCAGATGAAGGGCCTGCATGGGATCATCTTCTCCTATGAGAAGGAGAACGGACTGCACGAGTTGATCGAGAACCGGGTACACGGGTCCATCCCCTTTGGCGGGGACTATCGCATTATCGACTTTATCCTCTCCAGCATGGTCAACGCCGGGGTCACGGACGTGGGCGTGATCATGCACGGGAAATGCCAGTCGCTGCTGGACCATCTGGGCAGCGGAAAGAGCTGGGACCTCAGCCGCAACTTCGGCGGGCTGACGCTGCTGCCGGCCTTCGCCTACACCGAGCAGCGCCACGGCGACGGACAGTTCCGGGGCCGGGTGGAGGCGCTGGGCAGCGTGATGAACTACCTGAAGGGCATACGGCAGGAGTATGTGGTGCTGTCGGACAGCGACACGGTGATCAACGCGCCGCTGGAGGATGTGCTGCGCCGCCATGTGGACAGCGGCGCGGACATCACCGCCGTGTGCACCGCTGCGCCGGGGGACGGGCAGGACACCTATTTCCGGCTGGATGAGGCGGGGCGCATCACGGATACGGCCTACGGCCTGTATACGCCGGAGGGGTACCGGTGCCTGAATATCTTCGTGCTGCGGACGGAGCTGCTGATCGAGCTGGTGACGGAGTGCCTGCGGCACAACCGCTACAGCCTGCGGCGGGATATTTTGCAGGGCATGAGCGGGCAGCTGGACCTGCGGGGCTATGTGTACGACGGCTACGCCGCCCACATCAGCACTCTGCAGAACTACTACGACCGCAGCATGGAGCTGCTGGACGGCAGGACCCGCAGCGCCCTGTTCTGCCCGGAGCGGCCGGTGTACGGCAAGGAGAACGACTCGCCCTCCAGCTATATCGATCCGGAGGGCGGGTGCGTGAACTCGCTGGCGGCGGACGGCTGCGACATCCAGGGCAGCGTGAAAAACTGCGTGCTGTTCCGGAACGTGCGTATCGAAAAGGGCGCCAGCGTGGAAAACTGTATCCTGTTCAAGGACACGGTGGTGAAGCGCGGGGCCGTGCTGCGGGGCGTGATCACCGACAAGTATGTGACCATCAGCGAAAACGTGACGCTGATGGGCCACGAGCGCTATCCCATCGTCATCGCCAAGGGCGCGACGGTGTGAGACGGGAAAGGAGACTGCCATGAAGCTGCTGTATGTGACCAGCGAGGCCTATCCCTTCTGCAAGACCGGCGGCTTGGCCGACGTGGCCGGGAGTCTGCCTCCGGCTCTGGCGGCGTCGGGGGTGGAGACGGCGGTGATACTGCCGCTGTACGACAAGATCGGACAGAGCTGGCGGGAGAAAATGACCTTCCGCAGGTATATCTATGTGGACCTGGGGTGGCGGCACGAGTACTGCGGGCTGTTCTCTCTGCAGGACCGGGGCGTGACCTGGTATTTCGTGGACAACGAGAAGTATTTCCGCCGGGGACGGCTGTACGGCGAGTTCGACGACGGCGAGCGTTTCGCCTTTTTCAGCAAGGCGGTGATCGACCTGCTGACCAGCCTGGACTGGATGCCGGACGTGCTGCACTGCAACGACTGGCAGACGGCGCTGGTGCCCATCTATCTCAAGGACGCGGCCACCCGGTGGTGGGAGATACGCCACATCCGCACGGTGTTCACCATACACAATATCGAGTACCAGGGCCGCTACGGCGCGGACAGCGTGGACCAGCTGTTCGGACTGGACCGGGGCTGGTATGAGGACGGGACGCTGCGCATGGACGGCGACGTGAACCTGATGAAGGGCGCCATGCTCATGGCCGACGCCGTGACCACCGTGAGCCCCACCTATGCCGCGCAGCTCCACGACCCGCGGTACGCCGAGGGGCTGGAGAGCGTGGTGGACGCCGTCGGCTGGAAGCTACACGGCGTGGTCAACGGCATCGACACGGAGACCTACGACCCCGCCGCCGATCCGGCGCTGCCGGCGCACTACACGGCGGCGGACATGGCCGGAAAGGCCGTGTGCAAATCGTCGCTGCAGGCGGCGCTGGGGCTGGCACAGGAGGCGGACACGCCGCTGCTGGCCATGGTGACCCGGCTGGTGGGCCACAAGGGGCTGGACCTGGTGCAGCAGGCCATGGACGGCATCCTGGCCGCCGGGTGCCAGTTCGTGGTGCTGGGCACCGGCGACGGGCAGTATGAGGACTTCTTCCGCTGGAAGGCGGGGCAGTATCCGGGGCGGATGTCGGCGCAGATCCTGTACGCCGAGGACCTGTCGCGGCGGGTGTACGCCGGGGCGGACCTGTTTTTGATGCCCAGCCGCAGCGAGCCCTGCGGGCTGAGCCAGATGATCGCCATGCGCTACGGCGCGGTGCCCATCGTGCGCAGCACCGGCGGGCTGGCGGACACGGTGCGCTCCTGCCAGGTGGGGCAGGAGGACGGCACGGGGTATCTGTTCGGCGACTACGACGCCGGGGCCATGCTGAGCGTGATCGGGCAGGCCACAGGGCTGTACCGGGGCGACCGGGCGGGCTTTGACACCGTGCGGCAGCGGGGCATGACGGCGGACTTCAGCTGGGGCCGCAGCGCCGGGGCCTATCGACACATTTACGAGAATCTTTGACCTGAGGAGGTATCACCCTATATGACCTACAACAAAGAAAACCTGAAGGAAGCCATCGTGCAGAAGCTGCGGCTGAACTACGGCTGCACCGAGCAGCAGGCCACCGACGGCGAGATGATGAAGGCCTGCGCCATGGTGCTGCGGGACATCATGGCCGAGCGGGGCGTGCAGACCCGGGAGGAGACGGTCCGGGAGGAGAAGCGGAAGGTGCACTACCTGTCGCTGGAGTTCCTGATGGGCCGCAGTCTGATGAAGAACGCCTTCAACCTGGAGCTGCTGGACGAGCTGACCGCAGCCATCGACGAGCTGGGCTTCAAGGCGGCGGATATTTTCGACATGGAGCCGGACGCGGGGCTGGGCAACGGCGGTCTGGGCCGTCTGGCGGCCTGCTATCTGGACAGCATGACCACGCTGGAGATCCCGGCGGCGGGATATTCCATCTGCTATGAGCTGGGCATCTTCAAGCAGAAGATCGTGGAGGGCCAGCAGGTGGAGCTGCCGGACGACTGGATGCAGCTGGGCGACGCGTGGCTGCTGCCGAAATTGCAGGAGGCCGAGGAGGTCCATTTCGGCGGCAAGGTGCGCACCCGGTGGGACAACGGGCACCTGATGGTGGTGCACGAGGACTACACCAGGGTGCTGGCCATCCCCTGCGACATGGAGATCGCCGGGTATGACACCGACCACGTCAACACCCTGCGGCTGTGGCAGGCCCGCAGCCCCAAGCCCATCGACATGAAGCTGTTCAGCGAGGGGCAGTATCTGCACGCGGCGGAGGAGCGGGCCATGGCCGACGCCATCAGCCAGGTGCTGTATCCGGAGGACAACCACTACGAGGGCAAGTCCCTGCGGCTGAAGCAGCAGTATTTCTTCGTGTCGGCCACCATTCAGTCCATCACCCGCAAGCACATCCAGCAGTACGGCACGCTGAAGAATTTCCACGAGAAGAACGTCATCCAGATCAATGACACCCACCCCACGCTGGTGATCCCGGAGCTGATGCGCATCCTGGTGGACGACGCAGGCATGGACTGGGACGAGGCGTGGAACATCACCACCCACTGCGTGGCCTATACCAACCACACGGTGCTGTCCGAGGCGCTGGAGGTGTGGCCGCAGCAGCTGTTTGAGACGCTGCTGCCCCGTGTGTGGCAGATATTGCAGGAGATCGCCCGGCGCTGGCAGGCCCGGGTGGAGGAATATTACCACGACCCGGTCAAGACCGCCAAGCTGGCCATTATCTGGGACGGCAGCGTGCGGATGGCCAACCTGTGCATCGCCGGCAGCATGGCCGTCAACGGCGTCAGCGCCCTGCACTCGGAGATCCTGCGGAAGGACCTGTTCAGGGACGCCTGCCAGATGGAGCCGGAGAAGTTCAAGAACGTCACCAACGGCATCGACCACCGGCGGTGGGTGCCGCAGATCAATCCGGGGCTGGACGGGCTGCTCCGGGACCTGATCGGCGAGGGGTATCTGACCCGGCCCACGGAGCTGGCCGGGCTGGAGAAGTACGCCGGGGACAAGGCGGTGCTGCAGCGGCTGGAGGACATCAAGAAGCAGAACAAGCTGGCCTTTGCCGCCTTTGCCAGGAAGCACCAGGGCGTGGTGCTGAACACCGATGCCATCTTCGACGTGCAGGTGAAGCGGCTGCACGAGTACAAGCGGCAGCTGCTGAACGCGCTGCAGATCATCTATCTGTACCAGCGCTTGCAGGACGATCCCAACCTGGACATCCCGCCCCAGACGTTCCTGTTTGGGGCCAAGGCCGCGCCGGGCTACGCCGTGGCCAAGCGCATCATCCATCTGATCAACTCCCTGGCCGACCAGGTCAACAGCGACCCGCTGTGCAAGGACCGGCTGCAGGTGGTGTTCCTGGAGAACTACCGGGTGTCGCTGGCGGAGGTGCTGATGCCCGCCAGCGAGGTCAGCCAGCAGATCTCCACCGCCGGCAAGGAGGCCAGCGGCACCGGCAACATGAAGTTCATGATGAACGGCGCGCTGACCGTGGGCACCCTGGACGGCGCCAACGTGGAGATGCACGACCTGCTGGGCGACGAGAACATGTTCCTGTTCGGATTGCACGCCGACGAGGTGGAGCACCTGCGCCACACCTACGACCCCAACCTGCTGTACCAGCGCGACCCGGTGCTGCGCCGGGTGCTGGACCAGCTGAAGGTGGGCTTCCGGGACGGCGTCAGCTATGAGGACCTGTTCCAGCGGCTGGTCACCGGCGCGGACGGACAGGCGGATCAGTATATGGTGCTGGCGGACTTTACGGCCTATTGTCAGGCGGAGAGCCGCATGCGCCATACCTACACCGACCGGGAGACGTGGAACCGCATGAGCCTGACCAATATCGCCCGCAGCGGCGTGTTCGCCGCCGACCGGGCCATTGGGCAGTATGCCGACACCATCTGGCACGTTCCGTATAAGAAATAAGCGGCAAAAGAGACCCCGGCCCCCTGCATCGCAGGGGGCCGGGGTTTTTTGCGCAGATAAGGCGGGGAGGGGGTCAGGCATTGACGACGTTGATGGGAGAACCGGAGAGGAAGGCGCGGATGTTGTCCGCGGTGGTATCCATAATGCGCTGGCGGCTCTCCCGGGGCGCCCAGGAGATGTGGGGCGTGATGATGCAGTTTTTGGCGCGGAGCAGGGGATCGTCGGCGCGGATGGGCTCGGCAGACACCACGTCCAGGCCGGCGGCGGCCAGCTTGCCGGAGTTAAGGGCATCGGCCACGTCCTGCTCGTTGAGAAGCTGGCCCCGGGCGTTGTTGATGAGGATGGCGCCGTCCTTCATTTTCGCGATAGAGGATTTATTGATCATACCGGTGTTCTCCGGTGTGAGGTTGCAGTGGAGCGTGATGACGTCAGAGCGGGCGTACAGCTGGTCCAGGGAGACATACTCCGCGATGGCGCGGCCGCTATCGTTGGGGTAGAGGTCATAGGCCAGAATATGCATGCCCATGGCTGCGGCGATGCGGGCCTCCGCCTGGCCGATGCGGCCGAAGCCAATGATGCCCATGGTCTTGCCCGCCAGCTCGATAAGGGGATAGTCCCAATAGCACCAGTCGGGGTTGGCGGCCCAGCCGCCGGCATGGACGCTGTCGCTGTGGTGGCCGATGTGGTGGCAGATCTCCAGCAGCAGCGCGATGGAAAACTGGCTGACGGAGGCGGTGCCGTAGGTGGGGACGTTGACCACGGGGATGCCCCGTTCCTTTGCGTGGGCGCAGTCCACGATGTTGTAGCCGGTGGCCAGCACGGCGATGAGCCGGAGGTTCGGGCAGGCGTCGATGGTCTGCCGCGAGAGGGGGGTCTTGTTTACTACGGCGATGTCGGCATCGCCGATGCGCTGGGCGATCAGCGGCGATTCGACATAGGAGGTGCGGTCGTAGACCGTCAGGTCGCCCAGCGCCCGCAGCTCGGCCCAGCTCAGGTCGCCGGGGTTCTCTGTATAGCCGTCCAAAACAACGATTTTCATACGCATTTCCCTTCTGCCCTGCGTGCGCTCCCTGAGAGGGCGGGCAAGCGCTATCCCGCCGAAACAGAATAGCGCTTGCACCTGCTGCCCGCGCAGGGAGGATGCGGGGCGGTTTACTTCTTGGCGGTGTTGTTGTACACGTCCATATCCATGCGGTCCAGGCCGCGGGCCACCACGGCGGTGCCCACCAGGTCGCCCACGTTGTTGAGGGTGGTGTGAGCCGGGTCGATCACGGGCCAGATGGCTGCCAGAATGGGGATCAGGGTCAGCGGCATGCCCAGGGCCTCCAGCAGCACGCCGGACATGACCACGCCCGCGCCCTTGACGCCGGCAGCGCCGATGGACAGGATCAGGCCGAAGAACACGAACTGAAGAACGCTGGAGAACGTGATGGGGAAGCCATAGAGGTTAGAGGCGAAAACACAGCACAGGCCGACGAACACGGCGAAGCCGGTCATGCCGGTGGTGTTGCCCAGGGGCAGCGTGAAGCCGTAGATGTTCTCGGGGATGCCCAGGTCCTCCTCGCTGATCTTGATGGAGACGGGCAGGGTGGCTGCAGAGGAAGAGGTGGACAGCGCCACCAGAATGGCGGGCGCGATCTTGCGCAGGAAGCCATAGCCGGACAGCCGGGCGGCCAGCCGGGTGATCAGCGGGTAGACGACCACCAGGATGAACAGGCAGACCACGTTGTCGGTGATCAGGAAGGTGACGACCTCCTTCATCATGGCGCCGCTGATGGTGGAGACCATGGTGGCGATCAGGGACATGATGCCCAGGGGAGAGAAGGCGATGACGTATTCGGTGATCTTCAGCATGACCTCGCTGCTCTCGTCGATGAATTTGATGACGGACTTGGCCTTTTCACCCAGGGCCAGCAGCGCCACGCCGAGGAACAGGCAGAACACGATGATCTGCAGCATGTTGGCGTTGAACATGGACTCCACCACGTTGGTGGGGAACCAGCCCACGACGTTGTCGATGAAGCTGTAGGACTGGGCCTCCGCCGCCTCGGCGGCGGCCAGGAACTCGGTGGTGCCCTTGCCGGGCTGGACGATCAGACCGGCCACCACACCGCAGATGGCGGCGATGATGGCGGAGACGATGATCCACAGCACATACCGGATGCCCACGGTGCGGAGCTGCTTGATGTCGCCCATCTTGCAGATGCCGCTGGTGATGCTGAAGAATACCAGGGGGACAATGAGCATCTTCAGCATGCGCAGGAAGATGTCACCCAGCGGGGAGATGAAGTCCGCTGCCGCGGGGGAGACGAAGCCGATGATCAGGCCGATGATAACGCCGACCAGGATCTTTTTCCAAAGTGCGATCTTCTTCCAGGTTTTCATAAAATTTCCCTCCATCTGTACTCTCTTACTTTCTTATTCTCTTTCGCTTGCGGTCAGGCCTTCACCGTGGCGGCGATCTCGGCGGTGACACGCAGGAAATCGTCGATGTCCGCGGTGCTGTGGCAGTGCAGCGGGGAGACGCGGATGGCACCGGTCAGGCCCAGGGACTCCACGATGCGCTTGGAGTAGAGACTGGTGTTGACGCGCTCGAACACGGTGATGCCGCGTTTGTAGTACTCGGCGGTGAGCTGCGTGAAGTCGATGCCGTTGATGCCGATGGCGCTGATGAAGTCGCGGTCCACGGTGTCGGCGGAGTCCAGGAACACCTGAACGCCGGGGATGTGGCGCAGGCCGGGGACCTGGTCCGTGCCCTCCATCATGTGGATCAGCAGAGAGTGCTCCTGCAGGTGGATATGGGTCATGCCGGTGACGTACTGCTGGCGGCGGTCCTGAGCATCGGTGAAATGTTGGCCGATCCAGCAGACGTAGTCCACCACCGCGGTGATAGCGGCGTAGTTGGGGTGGGGGAAGGTGCCCAGCTCCCACTCCTTCTCCGGCTTGGCCAGCAGCTTGTGGTGGGTCATTTTGGCCACGCGGTCGGAGACATAGCCGTAGCCGCAGCCGCGGATGCCGAACATCTTGTAGGGGGCAAAGTTCGCGCCGTCCAGGCCGCATTTCTCCACGTCCAGCACACCGTGGGGGGCATGCTGCACGGCGTCGGAGAGAATGTAGATGTCGGGATTGATCTTCCGGGCCTCTCTGGCGATGGTCTCGATGTCAAAGATGTGGCCGGAGATGTTGGAGGCGCTCATGACGCTCAGCAGCAGGGTGTCCTTATCGACCTTGCTGAGGATCTCGTCCAGATCGACGCCGCCGGTCTTGGGGTCGGCCATGGCGACGCGGAACTCACGGCCGGTGAGGCCGCAGTACAGCTCCACGGAGTCGTAGGCGGAGGGGTGCTCGATGGAGGTGACCACCGCGTTGGTGCCCCATTTCTCGTTGCGCATGATGGTGCTGACGATCTGGAACATCACCTGGGAGGAGGTCAGCTCTGTCACCAGGGCGCCGGAGCTGGCGCCGAAGATCACCTGCATGATGTCGCGCATACCGTCGGCCTTCACCTGCTTGAGCATCATGGAGGTGTCGTGGACACGCTCGGGACAGTCGGGGATCTTCTCCAGCCGGGCCTTTTCCTCAACGGCCGCCTTCAGCCGCAGGGAGCCGCCGGAATTCTCGAAGAACTGGCGCTTTCTGCCCAGGTAGTCCTCGTGCACATAGCAGAACTTGTCCTGGATCTCTTTCAGGAACGCATCGTCGAAGAAAATCTTCTTGTCAGTGATCATGATATTCCTCCTCGCTTTCTCTGTGGGCGCACCGTTTCGTGCCGGATCTGCCCTGAAGTTGCCATAATTATAGAAAAAAATACACTTTTTTGTCCAAGACAAAAAAGTGTATTTCGGTATAGGCAAAAATGTATGGCGATCTGCACAAAGGGTCAGGCGCAGCCTACCATGTCCTTGATGAAGGAGAGGAGCGTGTCCTCGGTCTTTGTCCGGCCCTCGGCGCGGTAGTAGAGGTAGATGTCCCGGACGCTGAGGGGGTCGGCGATGCGGTAGTAGCACAGCTTGTCCGATGCCTCGATAGACAGGACGGTGTTCCGGATGAAAACGGCGCCGATTCCGGCCACGGCAAGGTGGTAGCAGGTCATGGAGGAGTCCACCTGCATGACGATGTGGGGCGTGAAGCCGGCGTTTTCGCAGATCTGCAGCCCGCGGGTGTGACCGTCGTTGCCCTCCCGCAGAAAGACGAAGGGGGCGTCCCGGAACAGGCGCACGTCGATGGGCTTGCAGTCGTGGATGCTGTGGATGCTGTTGGTCTCGCTGCCGGGACGGTAGCCGAAGCCGCGCAGCTCCCGGTTGACGGGGAGGGAGGCGGGCACGGCCAGGATCACCTCCTCGGAGCCGAAGGTGAGGGAGGCCAGGCCGTCGGCCTTCAGCTGGTCCACCTCAAAGGCGAAGTCGATCTTCCGCTGGAGGATCTGGCCCAGCAGCTCGTCGTTGCGCAGCTCCTGCCAGCCCACATGGATGCCGGGGTACTCCGCCTGGAACTGCTTGACGACGCCGGAGAGGATGTTGGCGCAGAAAAAGCTGGAGCCGCCAAAGGTCACCCGGCCGCCAAGGCCCCGGGAGCACTCGCGAAAATGCTGGCGCATATCGCTCTCCAGCTTCAGGATGCGGCGGGCGGTGCGGATATAGTACTCGCCGTCCGGCGTCAGGGATACCGGGGTGGTGGTCCGGTCGAAGATGGTGATCCCGTAGTCGCTCTCTTCCTTCTTTACCATGGCGCTCAGGGACGGCTGCGACACAAACAGCCGCTCTGCCGCCTTGGAGAAGCTTTTTTCCTCGTAGACCGTGTAGACATACGACATTTTCTTGAACATATTCGCCCTCCTCCCGCGTATCGTTGGTAAGATCATTATACGCATTCCGCCGGATCGATTCAAGAGCGATGTGGCCGGAAGAGGCGGGAGTGGATTTCTTTGCGGGAAATTAGCAGGGCGAATGCGCGGGCACGGGCGCGGGAAAAATGCGGATATTTCCGGAGAGAAAAGAGAGAAAAATATGGCGGTGTAAAGCGCGAATTGGCGAAATGGCTAAAATTAGCGCGCATTTTTCTACCATTTGGAGACAAAAAATGCTTGTGCGGGCGGGGAGAGCACGATATAATGTGACTGTGATTGTGAAATTGCTCACAATTAAGCTTTGGGAGAAATCAGGAGAGACGAGAAAGGAAATCAAACATGGAAAAACGGTATACGCTGCCCGTAGCCATCGCTGTGGTGGTGGGCACTGTCATCGGTTCCGGCATCTTCTTCAAGGCCGAGGCCGTGCTGACAAAGACCGGCGGCAACCTGTCGATCGGTATTCTGGCATTCATCATCATGGGCGTGGTCATGATCATCAGCGCCTGCACCTTTGGCATCGTGGCCCAGAGCCATGAGGGCGTGGAGGGCCTGGTGGGCTTTGCCAAGGCCTCCTGCGGCAAGACGTTCAGCTACTACGTGGGCTGGTTCATGGCCATCATCTACTACCCCTCCCTGGTGGGCGTTCTGAGCTGGCTGCCCGCCCGCTACTTCGGCGTGCTGATGGGCTGGGACGATGCTGTCATCGGCGGCCGTACCCTGGCGCTGGCCGGCGGCTTTATGATCGTCACCTACACCATGAACGCGCTGGCGCCCAAGCTGGCCGGCAAGTTTGCCATCTGCACCACCGTCATCAAGCTGATCCCCCTGCTGCTGATGGCCGTTGTGGGCACCATCGTGGGCCTGTCCAACGGCATGACCAGCTTCAACTTCTCCAATATCGTCACCGAGATGCCCTTCACCGAGGCGCTGTTCGGCGCCATCGTGTCCCTGGCCTTCGCCTTCGAGGGCTGGATCTGCGCCACTACCATCGGGCCTGAGCTGAAGGACTCCAAGAAGAACCTGCCCCGGGCGCTGCTGATCGGCACCGTCATCGTGGCCATCGTGTACGTGGTCTATTACATCGGTCTGGGCGGCGCGGTGGAATCCGAGGTCATGATGCAGGGCGGCGAGGCCGGCGCCAAGATCGCCTTCCAGAACATCTTCGGTCAGGTGGGCGGCGCTGCCATCTTTGTGTTCGTGGTCATCTCCTGCTGGGGCACCTGCAACGGCCTGACCATGGCGGCGACCCGGGGGATGTTCGATCTGGCTACCGAGAGCGGCAGCCCCAAGCTGGCGATGTTCAAGACGGTTGACCCTGCCACTGGTATGGCCAGCAACTCCGCGGTGCTGGGCCTGCTGATGAGCGTTCTGTGGCTGCTGTATTTCTACTTCGGCACCATCCTCAACAGCTTCGGCCCCGTGATGTTCGACTCCTCTGAGCTGCCCATCATCACCCTGTATGCCCTCTACATCCCCATCTACATCGCGCTGATGAAGCGCAGCGACCTGTCCGCCTTCCGCGGCAAGGTCATGCCCGTGCTGGCCATCCTGTGCTCGGTGTTCATGGTGTTCGCCGCCATCTACTCCCATAAGTGGAACGTGGCGTGGTATCTGGGCCTGTTTTTGATCATCGAGATCATCGGCAGCTTCTTCAAGGGCAAAAAGGCCTGAGCTTATACGCTGCACGCACGTCCATGTGTGTCGATACCCTCAAGGAACAGGCGCCGGTAAGCCGGCGTCTGTTCCGCTGTTTTGCGCGGCGCGCGGACGGGAGGTTGACAAATTATAGCGCGCGGTCTATATTTTAGTAAGGCAAATTCCAACTTTACGACGGGCGAAAAAAGGCGTATACTCCTCCCGTACCGGTTGCCTGCCGCCGTATCCGGCGGCGCGGACGGGGAGAGGAAGTGCTTGTACGATGTCGGAAAAACGCGCGGAGCTGCTGCTGGCCACGGTGATCGTGACGCGCAGCACCTCCTTCGTATTCAATAAGCTGGGGCTGGGGACCATGTCGGCGTTTAATTTGCTGGCGGTGCGGTTCCTGCTGGCCTTCCTGCTGCTGATGCTGCTGTTTCATAAAAAGCTGCGGCATGTGCAGCGGCGCACGGTGGCCCGGGGCGCGCTGCTGGGCGGGCTGTTCTTTCTGGTGATGTCCTGCGAGATGTTCGCCCTGCGGACGGTGAATTCCGGCACGGTGTCGCTGCTGGAGAACATGGCGATCCTGTTCGTCCCGCTGCTGGAGAGCCTGCTGACCAGGACTGCGCCCCGGCCGGTCACCCTGATCAGCGCCGCGGTGGCGCTGGTGGGCGTGGCGCTGCTGACCTCCGGCGGCGGGGTCTTCCGCATCGGCGTGGGGGAGTGCATCGCGCTGGGCGCGGCGGTGACCTATGCCTGTGCCATCATCACCACCGACCGCTGCACCCACCACGGCGAGGACGGCTTCGTGCTGGGGATATTGCAGGTGGGATTTTTGGGGATCTACGCGCTTATCGCCACGCTGCTGTTGGAGTCGCCCCGGCTGCCTCAGACCGGCGCGGAGTGGGGCATCGTTCTGGCGCTGGCGCTGATCTGCACCGGGTTCGGCTATACGCTGCAGCCGGTGGCGCAGAGCTATATCTCGGCCCAGCGGGCCAGCCTGTTCTGCGCGCTGAGCCCGGCGTTTGCCACGGTATTCGGCGCGGTGCTGCTGCGGGAGCGCATCACGCCCTGGGGCGGGATGGGCATCCTGCTGATCCTGGGGAGCATCGTGCTGCCGCATTTTTTGAAGGGAAGGCAAAGTAATGAAGCATAAGGCGGTTTTGTTTGATATGGATGGTACGCTGCTGGATACCATCATGGACATGGCGGACTCGGTCAACCATGTGCTGACAGTCCACGGCTGGCCTGTCAGGACGCTGGAAGAGGTGCGGAATTTTGTGGGCAACGGCGCCGGAAAGCTCATAGAGCGGGCCGTGGGCGGGGCGGCCGCGCCGGAAGAGCTTCCGGCCATCGTGGCCGAGTACAGGGCCTGGTATCAGACCCACAGCTGCATCAAGACGAAGCCCTATCCCGGCATCCCGGAGGTGCTGGCGGCGCTGGAAAAGGCGGGCGTGAAAACGGCGGTGGTGTCCAACAAGCCGGACGCCACGACCAGGGCGCTGGCGGAGCGGTTCTTCCCCGGCATGCCGGCCTTCGGCCAGCGGGAGGAGCTGCCGCCGAAGCCGTCGCCGGCGCTGGTGGAGCTGGCGCTGGCGGAGCTGGGTGTCGGCCTCGGGGACGCCGCATACGTCGGGGACAGCGAGGTGGACGTGGCCACGGCGCGGAACGCGGGGATGCCCCTTGTGGCGGTGAGCTGGGGCTTCCGCGGGCGGGAGAAGCTGGCGCTCGCCGGCGCGGAGACCATCGTGGATGACGCGGAGGGACTGCTGCGGGCGCTGCTGTGACAGGTCGACGACGCAAAAAAGGAAAGAAATGTGAAATGCAGGGTTGACAAACCGGAGGATCTGCGGTATAATTCACCTTGCGTTTGCGGGCGTAGCTCATCTGGTAGAGCGCGACCTTGCCAAGGTCGAGGTAGCGAGTTCGAGCCTCGTCGCCCGCTCCAAAAAGAAAACACCATCCGAAAGGATGGTGTTTCTTTTTGGAGCGGCACTTTTGCTGACGCAAAAGTGGTCGCCTGCGGGCGGGTGACTGAACGCGAGCGGGGGAACCCGCAAAGGTTCCCCCCTCACACTCCCCCTTCCTTGCGGTATACTGATCGTACAGGTATAACAAGAGTAGTGGGCATCCACAAAAAATACAGACACACGAAAGTGTGTCTGTATTTTTTTGAATAAAGCTTTCGAAAAGAACTCGCTGCCTCGACCTGCGCGAAGCGCGTCAAATCAAGAGGTGAGGCAGGGTTCCTGCGAATGGCGCAAGCCGTTCGCGGGATGCCGGGAAGCGAGTTCGAGCCTCGTCGCGGGCGTGTAACTTCCCTCGCGAGGAGCGCCGAGCCGAGAAGTAAGAGCGGCGTTGGCGGACAGAGGAAAAGAGGGAATACTTTTTCTCAAAGTGTTTTCTGCCATTGCAAAATGCAAAAGCATATGTTACGATTGTGTAAACAAGAGGAGGGATTTTTGTGAATTTGCAAGAATATGAAAAAGTCAGAGATTTTACATATCTGGAATACTGCGACTATCTACAACAAAAATACGGCATAGGCCGGGGCAATTATATGACAAAATCGTGGAACAAGAATCCAAAAGTTTCTCGCACAAAAGAAGGGCTGGTGGCACACCACAAATTTGAAGATCATGCAATTATGTTGGCAGACAAGGATTTTGCTATGCAAAACCCCTTTGAATGGCAATTGGCGGAGAATATAGTCTACTGTGATTACTTGGAGCACCTTTTCCTCCATATACTGATTTGCGAAAACCCTGCTGTGGAGAAAAATGTATTTGAAGCTGTTGGAATTGGCGGAGTAGTTAACTTTCTTGTTCCCGAGTTAAATGATGTGTTCAGCGGTTGGAAAACCAATCAGACTTGGAGAGAGACGTGCCACAACGCCATTAAAGACGACAAAGAGGTATATATGGCTCTCTTAAAGCGATTTAAAACCACTTGCAGAAAGCATCCTTTGTATACAGAGAACTGCCTGTATACAAGTTTCAATGATGCCTATGGATTATGGGCGAAACAAAAAAATTCACGGCTTTTTAAAGAAATCTCACAACTGTAATCCATGCGCACAGCATTCAAATACCTGCCCGAGAGGGCTGAAACTGAAACGCGAGCGGGGAACCCCGCATAGGTT
>ERZ827156.1630-NODE-1630-length-25769-cov-4.893482_pt1 | contig 25769 bp, 32 predicted proteins | sample MGYA00519919_ERZ827156 | MGnify/ENA primary metagenome ERZ827156 (study PRJEB31778, sample SAMEA3449269) | human gut metagenome | biome: human gut; feature: human-associated habitat; material: faeces | place: United Kingdom | collected 2010/2012 ...
TGGGACTGAGCGGCGACGACGAGGACGACATGCCCGCGCTGGAGGAGAGCGAGGCGCCGAAGGAGGAGGCGAAGGAGGAGGAGGCGGGAGAGATGGAGGAAGTGGATTAAGAGGTGTAACAGTATGAGGGTGTGTTTGTTGGTGATACGGTGAGTTGTGTGAAATACGTGTGGATAGAAGGGAGTAGTTGATTGTGATTGTCTTAATCCTCTCAAAGACCCCACCCAAGTCTAGGGCAAATTGGAGTGTTGAAGATCCTGAGTGGTTTGTTTCAAATTCTCGTTCAAGAAGCCACAACTGACTCTCACTAATTCTTGTTGTTTGACTCCATTTCTTCATCAACAATGATGCCAGAGCTTACAGATGATTATACAATCATGGAAAAGCTTCAGGATGTGTATAGGCTAAACTGAGGAGATGACGCATAGAGGCGGTATTACAACCTATATGGTATTGGAAAAGAGTAGTAATAGGACGTTAGTGGTGAAAGTGATAAAGAAGAGTGAGAAAGTCGTGTCATTTCAGAGTATAATGGAACGGCTTCAAAAGTGTATATCGCGATATCTGGTGTGGTATAGTACCTGCTCTGAAAAGGAAAGGCAGTATGAGGTCCTGAATCGTGTGTTGCGTAATGGAATAGATAGCAAGAGAGTATTGTGATATGGGATCAATGATGGAATACATGCGTATGAGGAGTGGAATGAAAGAGACAGAACTGTGTGAGATTGCGAGTTGTTGCTTATTGGGCCTTGATTACCTTCATTCTCGAAACATCAAGCATGGGGTAGTTGATACTTGAAATGATGATTGAATAGAACCTCAAGCCGTCGAATCTGTTCTTCACTGAGGATGGAATTGTGAAACTGTGTGATTATGGATTGATGGCAATACCAACTGATTCAAAGGAAGAGCAGAAAACCACTGTAATGCATAAGGCACCTGAGAGTTTCAATGGAGAGATGGAGTGTAAGAGTGATGTATGGTCTTTGGGTATTTTGCTGATTGAATTGGCTGAGGGAAAGAACCCATTCGAAGATATGAGTGTGTACCAGATGAAGAACTGCATTTGCAACAGTGCTCCTCCTTCGCTTTCACGTGACAGATATTCCCCAGAATTGGTGGATTTCGTGGAGAAGTGTTTGGTAAAGGACGTGAAGAAGAGAGCTCCTGTGAGTGAGTTGATGGATGTGAGGGATTGTGGGAGTGACTGAGGAATAGCTTCCGTTTGTGGGAGAATCGATAAGAAGAATACAGCGAGATTGTTATTCTGAGCCACTTCGTGAATTAGTGAAGAAATGGAGTATTCAGAAGTCGAGTGTTGAACTTATGAAGAGCTGTAGTGAGAATGGCTATTTCTCATTTCCCAACTACATTGATTTGTGTTGGTATTACGAGGGAATAATGGAGCAGTCAGCAACCATGTTGACAATGGTCAGTTTGAACAGGGTAATCGAAGTGAATGTTGATTCTCGTGAGTTGCTACGAGTGAATGGAATTGAGCATAATCAGGTGTTGGATTTGTGTGACGATGGAGAGAGATGGGAAGGAGACGTGCTGGATAATATGGAGTGTGGATGGGGAGTGGCCTATGATAAGGACAACCGCCTCACGTATGAAGGATTCCGGATTGGCGTGTTCAATTCCTGTTATGGAACGCAGTACTATCCCGACCTTGGAGTGATCGAATACAGAGGCAATTATTGCAAGGGAAAGCGATGGGGAAAAGGAGTTCTGTATGATCGAAAGGAAAACATCTTGTTTGATGGAGAATGGGTGGATGGTGTCCATTTGGAAAGGAAGGCGACTATTGAACGGGCCAATCTACTCTACCACAATCTCATCGAAGAAATGACTATTCAAAGTGAGTCTCTTGATCACGTATGGAAGAATCTGGACTTCTCTTTCTTTCCGAACTTACGACGACTGAAAGTGTGTGATAATGCGTTTTCGGAGATAAAGGATGTGAAGATCATTGGAATGGCCAAGCTAAAGAGTGTGCTGATTGGGAATCACTGTTTCACCGGACCTGAAGGTAAATTCAGTGGGTGCTATTTCTCTGTGAAAGACTGTCCACGAATGAAAACAATCAAAGTCGGAATTGACTCCATGCAAGCCTATTCCCATCTGGAGCTGACAAATCTTCCTTCTCTGGAGAGCATCGACTTCGGAGATTTGAAGGTGGCATCTAACTGCTTCCTTTACGCAAATCTGCAATTGAAGGGTAATCGGTGGAGGAGACGAGTTATATATAGATCTTCCGAAGCTGCAGTCCATTGTGATTGGAAAGGGCTGCTTTATATGTGCTTCTCGTTTGCTCCTTGAGAGTGTGATTCCGGAGATGTGATGAGATTTAGACCTCCCCGAACTGAATACGTTCGTGCTAGGCCAAGAAGCTTTCTGTTTTAATAGAATCGAAAAGGATTCCGAGCTTACAATGAAGAGTTGCCCTGAAGGATGAAACTCACATACAGATTTGCCAAAACTCGCCGTTTTTAAAGGCCCAAGGCACCGTATGCGCACTTTCGCCGAACTCAAGCATGCTCATTTCATTTGTGCAATTGGTATGTCGAAGTGATGTATAGCATTGCCCGCCGTTGTTGATGTCTGTTTGCCTCTGGCACTGAATGAAGTGGATGTGGAAATGAAAGGTATGATTGTTCGTCCCTTTTAATGTAGATGTCAGTAAAGCCTTTTTAGATGAATGGGATAACATCGAAGATATTGCTGAGGAGTATGATGATGATGACTACTCATTCCTTTACAATATTAATGCCAATATGTTTTAAATCACACCACCATTCTTTTCACCACTGTTTCTTTCCTGAAAACACTCCTGATTGTCAGAGTGTTCATTGTTCAGTGATTGACAAAAATAGTCCCAATTCACGAAGAAAAGGCTTACAATTCATAGCTCCCTCAATACGATGTTTCAGAATCTCAAATTCCTCCCATGTCATTACCACAATTGTGTCTACATTCTTGCAGACTACGGAAGAGAATGAAATGAAGACAGAAATCGAGCCAATTTCCCAAAACAGAATCGAACACTCAAATCGTGGGGCAACCCCACGCCCTTCTCTTTCCTCATTCTTCTCTAGACCAAAGAGATTGTACCCAATATGAGCTTGTCTATTCATGAAATAGAGTGCTGTCCTGCTAGTTTCTTGTCTGGCCTATATGACATGAGCAATGTCTGCAAGGGGTGTGGGAAGAGTGAATTCATCGATGACGAGCAGACAGGAGATCGCATATGCGTTTCTTGTGGAGAAGTGCAACTCTCGAACCTCCTTTCAGAAAAGCCGGACTGGAGGTCCTTCAAAGAGGATGGTATGCTCGTTTCCTTCTGCATAACGGTTAGAGAACGCGGAAGACGATGCGCACGCGGACACGTTCACTGATTCCATTCTGAAGAACGGAACCCTTTCCACTGACTTCATCTTCGATGGTAGGACCATCGACGCCAAGCAGAAGGCGATGATGAAGCGCGTTGAGAATCCGAAGGAAGCGAGACGCGCTCGCAAGTTCATGTCCATCCACTCTGCGATCGAGGAGGCTGGAGGCCATTTGGGGCTCAGCTCGGGCGTGATTCGCTGCGCCTTCGACCTGTACTCGGATTGCTCTTCTCTGATGCACATCCGCGGCAAGCGCTCGGAGATCATCGTTTCTGCCTGTCTGTACCTTGCCTGCCGCATTATGAAGTGCTATCGACTGCTCAGCGAAATCGTGAGTATTCTGCTTGCAGACCTACGCAAAACGGCGCGCCTGTCCCAGGTCATCATCTCGGAACTGAAGCTGGTGATCGATCCTCCCACGGATGCCGATTACATCGGACGCTACTGCAGCGTGCTTCTGCTGCCGCGGTCAGTGTACGACATGGCCCTTCGCGTGCTGGACAGCATCAAGGAGGGAAACTACCCGAGCGTGTCTGGATCGGCATTGAACGCGGTCGTGGTGCTGATGGCCTCTCGGATATGCGACATGCAGGACCCCCCGTCCACCGAGCAGATGGCTGTGGTCGCCATGAAATCGGAGCAGAGCGTGATTCGGCTGTAGGTGTTGTTGCGTTCCTGTGACCCATAGATACAAGACGGTGTACACGCACTGCGATTCCATCCTTGTCACTGTTTTTCGGGACGATGCTGGCATGAAGGCGAAGTCCATTATGAAGATTGCGCAGAAGCTGGAGCCGAAGCGATTGTAATTTAGACTGTATTATCGCCTGTTTGCGCCCAACAAACCCCGGCATTACTGTACAATTCTCACCGCCTGGCAAAAGCCCTCCATCTCCTGTTCTGCATCCTTTTCCTGCTTTGCCGTAATTAGGGGAGTCACGAGGTGGATATCTCCGTACGGCGTCTCGAACGAAATCGCATCGCGATTCGCCGTGTTCTTCTTCGGCAGGTACGTCATGTTCATCGGCACGCCCAGCTCCTCACACGCCCTGCGGCGCCGCCTCACACGGTACGCCTCCATCACCGTCACCACACCCCTCCGAATCTCCTTTCGGTACACCACACACACCACACACACACCACCGCACATCAGCACCACCACGCACCACACCACCACGCGCAGCCCCGTCGGCAGCGCCGACTCCTTCACCATCGGCGTGTTGCCCAGTCGGAAGCTCGTCAGCAGCGGGTACTTGCTCGCGAAGCGCGCCGCCAGCTCGCCCGACACCGCCGCGTCGCCCTTGGCAATGAACGCCTTCACCGTCTTTGCCTTGCTTCGCGCCACACACAGCTGCACGGAGAAGTGCACGCGCGCCGTCTTCGCGGTGGACGCATCGCTCACGGCGAACACGGTTACGGCGGTGACAGGCACGCGCTGCTGGCCCAGCACCGACACAAGCACGCTGCGAAGGTCCGTTGCCATGTCGCTTTGCGCTTGGTCCCAGCTCAGGCCCGTCAGCGTGTAGAAGAACTCCACAAAGGCCTGCGGGAAGCGCGGCGTGCGCGCCACCACGTGGGAGGCGTCCACCACACCCCACACGCCCACCGTCTCCAGCGGGCTCTGCGGATCGGGCTGCGCGAGGCACGCACGTGTCTGGTAGCCCTTCTGCTGGGCGGAGGAAACATCGTGGTAGGCAGTAGTGCCGGAGGGCGTTTCATCGAAGCCGGCGTCGGCAGGGCAGGTGGGAGTGAAGCTGGAGAGAAGTTGAATGGCGCCGAGAAAGTGGAGAGTGTTGGCGTCGGGGGTGTTGTCTTACGGTGAGGCGTGGCGTGCGGCCGTACCGAAGATGGTGAGAGAGACGGAACGAACCGAGGTGTCGCGCGGCAGCGGGATGGTGATGCGCTGCTGCTCCGCGTGGGCCAGCAGCGGGTGATTCACGGAGGCGAGCTGCACCTGCCGGCCATGTGCATCGACGCCGGAGATGGCGAAGTGCGTGGGCTGGAGAGTGAGGTGGGAGGAGGAGACGAGCGTGAAGGCGGAGAGGGAGGTGAGGTGCGGTAGAGAGAGAGTGATGGTGGAGGGAAGGGTGTAGGCGTGGTAGGTGAAGTCGGTGAAGGGAGAGAGTAGCGTGCGCGGGTCCGCGTCGGACTAAAAATGAGGGGGCGTGGGGGGTCGGACGGGAACGACGGAGAAGGACGCGGTGATGGGCGTGACGGGGGTGGACACGACCACGGGCGCGGCAATGGGGAACAGCGCCAGCGTCAGGAAGAGAGGGTGGGTGTGGTGGGCGAAGGGCACCAGCTGCACCGCCAGCACGTTGTCGTCCGCGCGCAGGCGGCGCATCAGCGTCATCTCGAAGTGGCGCGGCGCGGCGAAGGCGTCCACCTCTACTGGCTCGCAGCCCTTGGCACAGCCGGGCGCCACGTGGACGCGCCACACGAGCTCCCCGTTGAGGAAGACGAGGGCGCCGGAGCGTAGCGTGAGTGACACGCCGATGGCACTGGCTCGTCGCGCGTCCAGCAGGAAGTGCTTGCGGAAGAGGAAGGGCGTTTCAGTGTCGAAAGCGAGTTCGCCTGGTTCCGTGGGATCCCATATGCCGTCGTCGTAGCCGGGGTCGGTCCAGGCGCCGGGCTGCTCGCCCCAAGGGGGGAAGCGAAGGAGCAGCTCCTCGGGGCGGACGGTTTCCTGGACCAGGAACCAGAGGCGCGGCTGCGAGGGCAGGCGTGTGGCGATGGAGAGAGAGTGGAGGAGGACGTCGATGCGAGCGCGGTCGGAGGAGGGCAGCGTGATGTTGTGGAACCCGGGAGAGAGGAGGACTTGTTGTGTGATGGCGGAGAAGGCGAGATAGGGCAGTGTGACGTACGCAACCGTCAGAGTGTCGTTGGCGGCGGCGAACAGAGGCACGGTCTGCATGAAGTCGTCGTCGGGCGCGAGCTGCGTGCGGAGCGTGAGGAGCGTGGCGTTGGAGGGGAGGAGCAGCTCGTCCTCCACGGTCACCAGGAACACCAGCGCCACGGCGTGCGTGCTGTTCGCCAGCGTGGCCGAGAACACGAACGCGCCCGGCTCCTCCGCCACGCCGTCGAGCGACACGGCGGAGCTGGGCCGTAGCCAGGCGGGCAGCGAGGCGAAGGAGGTGCGACAGAAGCCGTCCACGCTCCAGAAGAGAGTGGGCACGGGGTGGTGGAGGAACGCGGCGGCCTCCACCACCACCGGCGTGACGGCGAACCCGACGACGGGCAGTGCGAGCATTGTAGACACCTCCTGCTGGTAGTGCAGGGTTAGCAGGGGCAGGACGCCCTCGTCGAAGTGATGCAGGCTCAGCCGACAGCCCTCCAGCGTGTAGCACGCCGCCGTGACCGGCACGAAGCCCTCGCGCGTGTACACGGGAACCGCCTCGCCCACCGCCAGCGTCCCCGAGAAGCCCTTCTCCTCCGCCACCACCACGCGCACGCGGCCCGCGTCGCAGCGCAGGAAGGTGTCGGCCGTGCGCTCTACCAGCAGACGGAGAGCAGTGGTCGCCTGCCCAACAGCGTTGGCGGCGGTGAGGGTGAAGGTGGTGTTCAGCGGGCGGTCGAGGACGCCCGTGATGGTGGTGGCGTTCACGAAGACACTGTCCGGCAGCGGGGGAGCCAGCTGCAGACGCACGCCCGCGGAGGCGTCGACGGCGACGGTGATGGTGAAGGTCCGTCCGGCTTCGACGATGGCGAAGTGCGGGATGGGCGTGCTGCCCGAAAACAGCTGGATTTTGGTCGGCGGGAGCACGGGCTCTGGGAGTGAGAGAGAGAGGACGAGGCGACGGCCGACGGAGAGAACGAAGGAGCCCTTGACGGCACCCTGGTACTCCACGCGCGTGGGCGGGAGCGAGACGGAGGTGTCCACGGACAGCAGGCAGCGCGAGAAGGAGACACCCTCCAGGCGGCGCAGCAGGCGGCAGTGGTCGCTGTCTTCCATCGGGACGGTGCAGGGCGCGTCGCGCGTGCAGTGGACGACGGGGCGGAGGGTGAAGAGCGCGGCGGCGGGCCGCAGGAAGCTGTGCGGAAGCGCAGGCGGGAGCAGCTGGAGGTCGGCGTGGGCCCAGCCGGGCGCGACGGCGCAGCGCAGGAAGAAGGTGAAGAAGCTGGCTGCGGGTGAGGAGGGGGAAGGAGCCTCACGGGCCTGCGTCGCGTTGAATACCGCCGCGCGCGCCGGCTCGCCGTCCAGGAAGGCTTCGCACTCCGCCTACGCAACAGACCCATGTCCCTGCCGTACGCTCGCCTCCAGCTGGAAAGGTCCTGCCGCGTGCACCGCCAACGTGGCGTTGAACTCCACCAGCGGCTCCGCCACGTCGCGCGGCAGGGCGCTGGCGTTGAAGGCCGACACGGTGGGTACCACCTCCTGCTGTATCGTGCGGCGCGGCGCGGCGAAGCGCGACTGGTGGAGGAAGTGTTGCGTGGCGGAGAAGGCGACGGCGCTTACGGTGACCAGAAGGCCGTGGCGTGAGGGGAGGGTGTGACCTGTGACCTGTACGGGAGTTTCACCGCCGGTGTTGGAGGCGATGTAGTGGAGGGAAGTGTTGCCGGGGACGGGGGAGAAGAGGCGGGGAGTGGTGGGGTTCAGAAGCGAGATGGCGGGAGAGTGTGTGGTGGGGGTGGCGTGCTGGGCGAGATGGAGGGAAGGAAGAGATTCGGCGTGGGGGATGTGCTGATGCGTGGTGAGGATGGAGGGAAGAGAAAGAGGAGGGATGGAGGGAAGCACGAGCGATTCCGACGTGAGGAGGGCGGGCGTGAGGCCTTGGGAGTGCACGGAGAAAGAGAGGGAAAAGAAGACCTTTCCCTCCCACACGGAGTAGGTGGAGAGAAGGACCACCACTCGGTGCAGCCCGCGACCCAGGAAAATGGTGCCGCGACGCTCCTTGACGGCTGCGGAGGCCTCTTCCTCCAGGAAGGGTGAGGTGTACGAATCAATGAAGATGGACAGTCGACTGCAGGAGGAAAGGATGAACGTCGTGGGGGATGAGTAGTCGCTCTCGAAGTGCGTTACGAAGCGGAGGAAGCCGTGGGCGGAGGACGGAAAGAGGGAATTCTGATGCGTGTGGGAGTCGGCGTCGTATTGATCGGACCACGATAGAGTGTCCTGGATGTGACAGATGGGACGAAAAGGGTAGAGAGAAAAGAGCTCGGGAGCGATCATGTTAAAACCGACCTCCTCTTCCAGAATGCATGCAATAACGCCACAGTCTAGGTACTCGGAGTGCTCCACATACAAGAGGGTGAAGGAGGCGGTGGCATTCGCCCAATCGGGAGTCACTACAGTAACTGCATAGGAAACGGACTTCGATCGTGTACTGCCAGAGGGCGTTCCAGAGATGATGCCGGTATGATTGTCCAGGTGAAGACCATCGATCAATGAAGGCTGAATCTCGATGAAGGAGGGTTCCACGAGCAACTGAGGGACAATGGGGTCCATCTCGACCCCGATATACACGACTCTCTTGGAAAAGCCGTATGCGAAAGCAGGCTGGGTGTTCGTAACTACTCGTGAGTTGAATCGTGGATGAAGATACAGATAAACACAACGAGAACAGCCGAATCCCCGTTGTACACAATCACTCCCTGACGACCCTGTTCGTCGTCTGGGACTCCCGAAAAGGTCTTGCCGTCAAATTGGACACCTTTAGGAAGAGAGTCGGCGAGGAGCGGAATGTGAGGCGAGTTATCGTCCTCACAATCGATCGGATCAATGGGGTATCCGTTGACAACCCGGATTTCATAGCGCGTACAGGTAATCGACGAAGAGTGACAAACGCCTTCATCGTAACACAATCCGAAAACCGCCTACATAGAATGCAGCACAGCAAGAACGCGAAATGAGTGTAATGGAACATCCCAATTCGTTAGTGTTGTGTTTGGCTCCCGTGTGGGCCCAATGATTCGAGTGCTCGAAGAAACAGAGGAGATTACAGAGTGGGGATTTTGTTGCTAGAGTACACGTCGGACACATACTGCCAGTTCACAACCCCGAGCCAATCTACATGTCACAACTCCACAGAACACGCACTCTTAATGAACTGGGGACGACGGAACTGGTAGTCCAGGTAGTAGGCGTGCTCCCAGACGTCGCAGACGAGGAGCGGCCGCAATCCCTCTAGGAGTGAAATCGATAAAAGAATGCAAACGCTGCATGGGGTTCGCCTCGTTGGCCGTGCTCATCACCTTCAGCGTGTTGCTCTTGGGGTCATGAACAAGCCACGCCCAGCCGCTTCCGAAGTGGGCCACGGCCGTGTTGGTGAACGCCGCCTCCAGCTTCTCCATGGAGCCAAAGTCGCGCTTCACCGCGTTGAGGAAATCGCCCTCGGGAACGGACTTGCCCTTGGGAGCCATGCAATTCCAGAAGAAGGAATGGTTCCAAATCTACCTCTCAGAGCCGTTCACAATAAGAACCTGAGCAGCCTGGTTGTGGAGAGGGCCCTTCTCGTTGGTAATGTAGTGCTCGAGCGGCTTGCGCTCGGTGTCCTTGGTCATGTTGTTCAGGTTGTTGACGTATCTATGGCTCAGAGGGCAAATCCACTCCTACGTCTGGTGGTGGCCGTCGTAGTGGCACTTCATCGTCTCCTCGCTGATCGCGGGAGCGAGAGCGTTTCTGGAGTAAGGAAGAGGGGGCAGGACATAAGCGGCACTGGCGAAGCAGCGGACAAAAGAGGCAGGGCGGATGGCCTTCGTAAAGAGGTTCGAGATCATGAGTGTAAAGGGAATAATGGCGCTTGTCAAAGGGAAGTCAGAATAGGCCCGTTTTTTGGAGCGGTTGGTTACAGATGAGGAGTCTGGGAGCAGGTGCTCATCGATCATCGCTTGCACAAAAGGAGCGAAATTCGATGGTGCATGTATCTCCGTGCGAAGAAGATGAATGAATGAATCAGTCGCGCCCTCTTCCATCAGCATGAGTGTTGCAGAGGGAGCAAACAACACTGAGAGTTCCAAACCACCGTCCAATTCCATTTCCACACACAGGACCAAAAGGATGGAGAGCACGAAGGAGAAGCCAGGTAGTCAATCGCACTCTCCTCTGAGTGAAAGAACTCGTCCCGACAGAAGTCTTCACCTGTGGCAAATGCGGCGCCCTGCTCTTCCGAAAGGAGCAGTTGGTCACGCACCAGCCACTTGGCCACGACACGCACTTCGAAAAGAAGGGAAAGGTGAAAATGGCACCCTCGCGTTATACGTAGGGAAACCACCCGGCACACAGCTGTCTGTCCTATTTTATATCGTCCTGTCCTCCGTGGGTGAAGAATCAGGACCAGGTGGAGTGCAAGATCTACTGCCCGAACTGCTCCACCCGCCTTGGAATGCTCCACTGGCAGGGCACCCAGTGTTCCTATATCCTTTGCTGAGAGATGATGGCAGCATCCTTCACCCCACGCGGACAGTGGGTCGTGCCGGCAATCCAGTTCCCCATCAGCCGAATTGACCTGAAAACGGTTCCTCTGCCATGCAGGAGGAAAGCGGAGGAGAAGACGGAGACGGCGGTAGAGAAGGAGCAGGAGTGAGTGCGTGTGTATTGCGATGCAGCTGTTTGTTTCCCGAGCCATTCCATTCTTTGTTTCGTAACGCTCTTATCTCTGAAATGCAGCCATTGGACTACACGCCCTCTCCCATTTTCCCGAAAACGAACCCCTCCGACCCCATCTATCTCGACTACAATGCGACCACGCCCGTCGATCCCGAGGTCGCGAAGGCCATGTGGCCCTTCATGACCCAGTACTTTGGGAATCCGTCGTCCGGCCACGTCTACGGAAAGCGTTTGCGTGAGGGGTAAGGCTGATTAATAGTCGCCAAGGAGGGTGTGGAGAATGCCAGAAGCAGTATCGCCAAGATGATCAACGCGAAACCGGAGGAGATTCTGTTCCTGTCCGGCGGTCCGTTGTTTCGTCCGTTCGCTAACACGCAGGCTCTGAGTCCATCAACCAGGCGCTGATCGGAGGAGTACGCACGCTGAACGACAAGAGAAGGACGATTATCGCCTCCTGCTTCGAACATCCGGCCGTCAATGAGACGCTTGCGTAGCTCATAAAGTGGAAAATCACAGCCAGCTTCTTGGAGAAGGAGTACGGCTTCAAGATTGTGCATCTCCGCGTGGACACGCACGGCTTCGTGGACGTGGACCAGCTGGAGCTCGTCCTCTCCCCGGACGTCGCGATGGTGACCTGCATGCTGGCGAACAACGAGATCGGCTCCATCCAGCCCATCGCGGAGATGGTTCGTCGCGTGCGCGCCTTCGAGCGTAGGCCCCTCTCCTGGCGCCACCCATAGACTCTGCGGAGGGCAACGGACGCATCCTGTTCCACTGCGACGCCAGCCAGGCGGGCGGGAAGATGCGCGTGGACGCGAAGGCGCTGGGCGTGGACTACATGACGATGGCAGGCCACAAGATCTACGCCACGAAGGGCGTGGGCATTCTGTACATCAGCGAGGCGGCGCCCTGCCCGGCGAAGATCATCCACGGCGCGAACCAGGAGGGCGGCCGCCGTGCGGGCACGGAGAACGTGATCCTGTGCGTGGGCATGGGCAAGGCGGCGGAGCTGATCGTAGCGGTGAGCAGAGGCGTGAAGCGTAGAACGAGAACCTGGACGCGGACATGAAGCGGATGCACGTGCTGAAGACGAAGTTGAAACGCCTGCTGCTGGACCGCAGTCCCGTGAACGTGCGCGTGAACTCGTCACTGAGCGCGGACCCCTACGCGGAGGACGACGACACGGACAAGTACCTGTCAAACACGCTGAGCATCGCCTTCGAGGGCATGCTCTCCTCCAGCCTGCTGTCCATGATGGGCAGCAAGCTCTGCACCTCCGCCGGCGCCGCCTGCCACTCCGCGGAGGCCATCTCCGTGAGCGAGGTGCTGCGCGCCGTGCACTGCCCGCTTTCGTACGCCATCGGCACGCTGCGCCTGTCGGTGGGCCGCTACACGACGGAGCAGGACGTGGAGGACGCGGCGGAGATCATCATCGCAGCCGTGTACAAGCTGCTGGAGCAGCCCTCCGTGAACCAGAAGCTGGCGTGGGAGCTGTACAACATCGACCCCGGTGGGCGGAGGCGGCGGGCGTGAGGCGTAGAGAGCATCTACAAGACGCCGGTGGTGGCGAGCGTGAACAAGAACATCGAGCTGGACCCGTGCATCTGCGACGTGGAGTTCGCCAAGAAGCAGGCGAAGTGGGGTGTTTGTTGAACAAAGAGGCGAGTACATGTCAAAGATACGCTGAATCTTCGCGGTGTCCTTGGTGAGGGTGAGCGCCATCAGCAGCAGCACGCGCGACTTCTGCGGGGACAGGTTGCCCGAGGACACGAGGTCCAGCTTCTTGTCGATCGGGTTCGGCGTCACGATGCCCGAGCAGCAGCGGCTGCCTCTCACGATCTTGCACTTCTTGTTGTAATCTCGCAGCACCGGGAGCATGTCGTCGCTGATGCTGCCATTGCCGCAGCACGCCAGCACCAAGCCGTCGTTGTGGTCCAGGTAGTACTTCAGCACGTCCACGTCGAAGTTGGGGTACACGTAGAAGATGTCCACCTTCGGGATGTGCTTCTCGAACACCTTCAGGTCGAATTCGCACTCGCTGGTGTGCTTGCGACCAGGCACGTGGTACAGGTAGATGTGCTGCTCCTGGACGAAGCCGAGAGGACCCACGTCGCCGCTGCCGAAGGAATTCACCTTGAAGGTGTTGATCTTCGTCACATCGCGAGCGGAGTACAGCTCCTCGTTCATCAGCACCAGGGAGCCCAGGCCGCGCGTCTCCTTCGCGCCCGCCGCCACAACGGCGTTCAGCAGATTCAAACCACCATCGGCGCTGAGCGCGGTGGCCGGACGCATGGCGCCCGTGAACACGACGGGCTTGTTGGTGTGCAGCACCAGGTGGGAGAAGAAGGAGCTCTCCTCCAGCGTGTCCGTGCCGTGGGTCACCACGATGCCGTCCACATCGTCCTGGTCCAAGAAGTACTGCGCCTTCTCCGCGAGCGTGATCCAGTCCTTGATCTTCATGTTCTCGGAGGGCTTCTGGAGAACGCCCTTGGCGACGCAGTTGGCGATCGACATCACCTCGGGGACGCCGTTGATCAGGTCGTTCACGTCCATGGCTCCCGCCTCGTAGACGGCGGTGTTGGTGGCGCTCTTGCCCTTGCCGGCAATCGTACCGCCGGTGCCGAGAATGACCACATTCGGCAGCTTGGGATTCACCTTGTCCTTCGCAAACACGGAGAAGGAGCGCGAATTCCTGAACAAGGTCGGATACTGCACGTTTGTATTTGAGGTAAACGACTGGTGCGCACTCACACAGGGAGCTGTGCGGATAACAGACAGATTCCTTGAAAAGCAGGACAGCGCGATTGAGCTCTTGAGCGAATTGCAAACACGCGAACAGCGAGGGAGACAGTTCATTCTGAAACGAGTAAAGAGCCTTTGCAGTCCGATTCTCCGTTTCCCCCTGCTCCCCCATTCTTTGAATCACAGTCCGCGTTTGTCGGTTTTCCTCGCCGCGATGAGATGGAGGAAGCAAACGAGCCTGTTCTGCCTCCTCTTTCTCCTGGCAGTCTTGCTCTTCGCGTTTGCTCAGATTGATTGCGCCTCTCTTCTCCCCCGTTTTCCCCCGTCCTTCGACTTCCAAATCGCTGCCAGTGAAAATAATGGATCTCCGCACACAATCAACAACCGATTGGAGTTGCCTGCCTCTGCTCCTTTTACGGCACTTCCATCTGAAAGGAAAGAACGAGGCGATGGGATACGTGACCTTTCTTCGCCATCTTCTCCGAATGAACCCAACCTCTCACGGCAACCCTTTCCTTCCATTGCAAAACGGGTTGAGGGGGCGGATAGGGAGAGACGGCGCTACCTGCTTGTTCTGTTCACAACGGAGGAAGTAGTGCTCTCAAGAAGGGATGAGCCGTAGGGGGAGTTGAAGACGAAGTCGAACAACACGCTGTTCATGATGCGCATGTTCCAAACGTACTACGACTGCCGCGCCGTCGTTTTCACCACGACGCCTCGCATTATCGAGGTGTGCAACTCCCTCGGTATTACGACCTCCTCCAACATGACGCTGAATCCGTTCGGGCTGCCCTATATCGGGAGCATGTACCACGCAGCGGCCTCGCTCTTCGACGGTGCGTTCTACGGCTACATCAACGCGGACATCCTTCTCAGCACCTCCTTCATGGAAGTGCTGTCATTCATCGAGTCCCAGCGATCTTCGCACTCCCGCGACACGCTCATCGAGGTCTGTCACAACGCCTACAACGTGCGCGCTCCAAAGCTGTCGGCTGCCATGCAGCCCTCGGACTATGACGCGGCCACAAGCTCGCTGCTCCAAAAGAACAAGGGGCAGCGGGGCAAGTCGAGTGTGGACTTGTTCATTCTCTCCTCCCAATTCCGACGATTCCCCTTCGAGCCGATGGTGATTGCCCGCTCGCGTATCGACACGTATATGATGTACTACGCGCTGCGGAACAAGGGAATGCTCATCGATTCGGGAGTTGCGGCCATTTCCTTCCATCAGGGCCTTGAGACCTACACAAGCAGAGCGAAGGGAGTCACGGGGGAGGACTACAACTGGAACAAGGAGAGGTCCAAGAAGTACTTCGTTGATCTGAACTCGGCTACAGACGTTGTGAAGAGGCGGAAGAGTGGAGGTCTGGAGCTGGGAAGAGCGCAGCGCGTGGTGTTGCGCAAGAAGGCGTGATGGGAGAATGGGGTCGTTGTACTCCTACAGTGGTTTTATTCGTGTACGACGCTTTGTTCAGCCATTCTATAATCCTATTCACCACTTCACGAGGGTGCCCACAGAGCGCAACAATTTGAATCCACCAAGGCACAAGGACAGCAAAAAAGAAACAACGATGGGCAAGGTGAATGAACGAACAGCAGTAATCTCTCCCTATTACCTTAAGCTCAACCTGGAGCACTTTCGGGTGGGAGCGTGGAATCATGCTCATTCGGTAGGTGTTCTACGACGAGTGGTCGCAGATTCTGATCTACGTCCACCAAGAGCAGCCGATGTGGGACTTCTTGCGTGCTGCGTAAGCGCGTAGCCTCTTCTTCCAAACGCTCTCCGACCTGTCGCTTCTGCCGTGCAAACTATCTACCCCCATTACGTTCATCCCACAGGGACCCATCCGAACGGTCCTGTTTTCTTGTGATCGTCGCTTTATATCCATTCTGCGGAATGAGTCCACCATCGAAATGTTCAACCTCATCGATCCCAAGTAGTCGCCCGCTTCCTCTCTCAGCGTAGACACGCGTGCATCAAGGTGACCACGAAGTCGAAGGAGGCCGTCATCAACAACGGCATCTGCTGGCTGCACAGCAAGAAGGAGGTCAAGGACCAGACCGTCCTCTCCCCCATTCTCGCCGTTGCCACCAAGAAGACACTCTCCTTCTACGAAGTGAGCCTCAAGTCGGCCGGCCTGGTAGCGTTCGCTCCCCCGCTTCACTCTAGATCAAGGCCGTGAAGATGTGCGTCTCGGCGCTGTGGTGCAACCGCCTCAACCAGCTCGTACTGGCCGCGGAGGAGTCGACGGGCCGCATAAGCGTCTACACCGTCAAGGACATGGGCGTGGTGGTAATCGCCGCTCATGCCGCCTGAGCCCTAGAAGCACCAGACCTTCTCCCTGCCGGAGATCCCCACGCACGCCAACACCTTCGTCTCCACCATCTATCGCGCCACCTACCTCTACCAGTACTCCGCCTCCCGCGGCCTCCTCTTCGTCTTCGCCTTCAGCAACCGCGACAGCGAGTTCCGCTACTACAACACCATCGCTCTGTAGGCCGTGCTGTGCTGGTTTCATCTAGCCCCTACAAGAGTCCCGCTGTGATCTCGCTGTCGGACAACCTCCTCATGGTGCACTACAAGGAGGTGCGCGAGAGTTTCAGCGTCGACCTCGCCGACGTGCCCTTCGACGCCGCTGGCAATCTCTCCATGCCCGCCGTCTCGCACAGCGCCGTCAGCAAGCTCAACATCACGGCCGTGGCGGCGCTGCCCGAGGCGATGCGCGGCGCGCTGGAGGACCCCTCGTTCGCGTACCCGGCGGAGGAGAAGGTGCCCTATCATTCCTACGAGGTGCAGATCGCCAGCGCCAACATCGGATTGGAGTTGGAGAGCGCCTTCCAGAAGTGGGCGCGTGGGGTGTGTGTGAGCGTAGGCTGTTCGTGTCGGCATATGACGGGCGCGTGCACGGGTGCCTGGACAACTCGGCGTACGTGAAGGGCGTGACGGACACGATCTCGCCGATGGTGCGCACGCAGGTGGAGCTGGGCTCCTACATCACGCACGTGAACGACCACTTCGTCGTAGGCAACACCTTCGCATCGGTGCTGCAGCTGCTGCGCCAGGAGAAGCGCCCGCTGAAGATCCGCTTCGAGCGCGGGCTGGTGCAGGAGGACGACCCGTACTGCTACAAGGGCGAGAAGCCGGTGCTGGAGGTGGTGGAGGAGCGCGCGATGACGGAGGAGCTGTACTCCAACCAAGTCACCTGGCTGTTGAACAACATGATGATCGACACGCAACGCGGGCTGCTCGTCACCATGCGCGTGCTCCTGCTCGAGCACTCCGCCAGCGTCGTCGACAACGTCCGCTTCCTCCTGCGTCGCCGCTCGCTCGTGCCCGTGAGCGTCAACCGCGCGTGGACGCTGCAGGACACGCCCATCACGCAGTACCCTCGCGCGCTGATCCTGGAGATTCTGCGCAAGGAGATGGCGACGCTGCTGGAGCGCGGGCAGCTGAGCGCGCTGTTCGAGGTGCTGAACAACGTGGGTGTGGGTGTGAGGAGTGACGGGTAGGACTTCGCCTCGTTGACGCGGCGCGCGGCGAACAACAAGGAGCTGGAGGCATACCTGGAGAAGACGGCGAAGGAGGGCACGACGCGCGAGCTGAACGGGAACATCGTGATCACGCAGGGCGAGATGCTGGAGAAGGTCTTCCTGCCGCTGCGCGCGCAGCTGCCCGCCACCAGCTACCAGCTCATGCTCGTGCAGTACCTGCAGAGCCTGCTCCACGCGCAGATCCCCGCGCAGCCGCAGCTGTGAGTGTCGTGAGCGGCTGTCACGCATAGCACGGGGCACCTCCGCAGCGTGCTGATCGAGCAGGGCGACGCCAAGGCGAGTGCCACGCTGTCCTTCTTGTACCGCGTGGGCCTGCTGACGCCGGACCTGGCCACGGCGCAGCGGCAGCTGATCGCGAAGGAGGAGTGCCCGGTGATCACGGCGCTGGCGCTGAAGACGGCTCGCCGCGCGCAGGACTATGCGACGCTGCTGGACTACTGCCTGAAACAGCAGCGCCTGGACGAGATGCTGCGCGTGATGGGGAAGTACGCGGAGGCGATGAAGGAGGAGCTGGACGCGTGGATGCTCAACGCGATCAAGCTGGCGGCGATGCTGTACGAGGAGCAGGAGGACCTGCACTACCTGTACAGCGTGTACTTCTTCGTGCAGCACTACCGACCTGTGGGGGTGGTGTGGAACGATGAGGCATAGGAGGTGATGAAGAGTGTGACCTTCCCGAATCGCTCCGTAGATGGGCTCGTCGTCGACGAGGGAGAAGCTGTTTCCAAGGGAGAGTGTCTGCGGGACGTCCTGGAGCAGATGAAGCTGACACTCATTCAGCGTGCCACTGCTATGGCCAGCGCGTAAAGGATCCATAGGCGTGATATTGTTTTTGGTTTATGCTAGAACGGGGTCTTGTTTGAGACGCAAGTCGCTTCTCCCGTTTGGGTTCCCAATCAACAAGTGTATTGACTCCACAACGAATCAGCAAGATTCTTCCGAGTGCGTATTCGATATCCTCTATCTCACGACCCTGTACTACGTCACACTGAAGATCTGCCAGCGCCGTGCCGTGTGGCGCGAGAACTACCTTCTCACGTGGATGTGCTCCTCTCTCGTGGTGGGCGATAGCATCCAATTGATTCCCCGACTCGCAGTGATCTTCTTCAACTTGCAGACCTATTCACATGCGGTAAACGTTGTGGGATTCCTCTCCGGAGCGATCGCCATTACTCTTTTCCAGAGGATCCTCCTGGAGGCGATCGAGTGCCGCTACCAGCAGGACTCCGGTATATGACATTCCGTCATGAAGAACCTCTTTGCCACGAGACTGGTGCTGCTTCTGCTCCCCGGTAATCACTGGTTCGACGGAGTGGGGAATCCCCTTCTCAGCAAGGTAAGGAGCATTCCCGTGTTCCTGATGGGTGGGATCACCTCCGTGCTTCTGTTCATGCATTCCAGAGGCAAGGAGGACCCCTTCCGTTGGATGTGGTAGTACAGCGCGCTGTCGTTTGTGGCCCTAATTCCGACGTCCTTCTTCCATGTCGGCGGGTTGGTCGCCGTGGTGTTCATCATGCTCCACACCGTGTGCTATGTGCTGATGATCGTGTGCTGCTATCGTGCTGCAAAGGAGGAAGTGGAGAAGAAGAATGCCCCTGTTTGTTCCAAATCCTGCACTTCCTGAAAATCCCTCCATTTCAGAGTTCTTCGAATTCGACGAAGAATTCCACTGGTTCCGAGTTCACTTTTCTTTTATTCCAAACATGAAACCAGGTAATATCTTCGAGGCCGTGTTCTGTATCATCTATCTTATCCTTGTGCTCTACGCCGGGTTTGCGATGCTCTTCAACCGCCAAGACAGCCAAATCTGCCTCCTCTTCTCTCTAATGTGTTTAATTCTCGGATTTGGCGATTGCTTCCACCTGATTCCTCGCATTTATAGCCTCATGGCGGGCGTCAGCGAGAAGATGAATGCTGCCATGGGAATCGGCAATATGATCACGGCTATTGGAATGACCGTGTTCTACCTCCTCTTCGTGGAGGTGATTGGCTTGTACTACAACAGGAGTGTGATAGTGTGGAGAATCGTCTGTCTCATTCTGTTCGCCGCACGTATTGTCGCCCTTCTGCTTCCCCAGAACGACTGGATCCACAACACCTTCGATCCCACCATGAGTCTGATCCGAAACGTCCCCTTCATTGCCATCGGAGTGATCGTCGTCTGTCTGCTGCTCGTCTGCACCTACCAGGTGGATGGAGATCCCCTTCGCTTGATGTGGGTTTACGTGACGGTCAGCTTCGGCTGCTACGCTCCTGTTGCGCTGGTTCACTTTGGGGATTACCGCGACGCGATCCTGATGATCGTGAAGACGGTCGCCTACCTGTGCGTCGTTTTCACTGGTTACGCAAACCTCATTCCCAAAAAGGCGAAGCTGAACTGCCGTGTTTGTTCCACAAAGAGCCGCAAATTACAAAGATCAATAGCCCTCCAAAACGCTCAAGAGCTGACGGGCATTGTTGATACTAGCCAAAATCTCGTTGGTGTCCGACCCAGCGCAAGCGTAGAGGAAGTCCTGGAGGCCCAGCGCGGAGTCCTCGATCTTCTGCCGCTTATCCGCAGGAATCGTCGCGCCCTTCTCTTCCAGCTCATTCTGGATCGACCGCACCAGGTTGTCCAGGTCGCTGATGTACTCCAGCTTCTTCGCGTTCTCCTCGTCGTCCTTTCGGAAGGCGTTGGCCGTCGCGATCATCTCCTCGATCTGCTGCTGCGACAGGTTCGTGTTGGCATTGTCGATCAGAATCTTGCTCTGCTTCTGGCTGTTCTTCTCGATCGCCGACACGTTCAGGATGTTGTTCTCGTCGATGTAGAACGTGATCTCGATGATCGGCTCGTCCGCCTTCATCAGCGGGATGTCCGAGATCGTGAACTTCCCCAGCAGGCAGTTGTCGCGCGTCAGCAGCCGCTCGCCCTGGAACACCTTGATCTCCACCGTCGACTGGTAGTCCGACGGCGTCGTGTAGGTGTCCGTGTAGGTGGTGGGGATGCGCGTGTTGCGCGGGATCATCACGCTCATCACACCGCCCACCGTCTCCACGCCCAGCGACAGCGGCGTGCAGTCCACGATGTCGATGTCCTTGAACACACTGTCGCCGCCACTGCCCTCCTTGTCCAGCTTCTGTGCCATGATCAGCGCGCCCATCGCCACGGCCTCGTCGGGGTTGATGCTCTTGCACACCTTGCTGTGCGGGAAGCAGTTCGACAACAGCTCCTGGATCTTCGGGATGCGCGTCGACCCGCCCACCAGCACCACCTCGTGGATGGCGTCCTTCGACAGGTTCGCGTCGCGCAGCGTCTTCTCTACAATGGCGATCGTCTTCTTGAACAGCGCGGAGTTCAGGTCCTCGAACAGGAACCGGCTGATGGAGCACTCGAACCCGCTCTCCTCGAACTCGATGCGCGACGTCGTTGCGAAGGACAGCTCCTGCTTGCAGTTCTCGCACGCATCGCGGATGCGCGCGCGCCAGCGCTGGCTGCCGCTGATGTCCTCGCCGATGGTGCGCTTGTACTGCTCCATCACGTACTTCGACAGGTTGAAGTCGAAGTCGTCGCCGCCCAGGTGACTGTCGCCGTTGCACGAGATGACCTCGAAGCTCCCGTTCTTCACCGACAGGATCGACACATCGAAGGTGCCACCGCCCAGGTCGTAGATCAGGATGTTCTTCTCGATCTGCTGGTTCTCGAAGCCGTACGCGAAGGCCGCGGCGGACGGCTCATTGAGGATGCGCAGCACGTTCAGACCCGCGATCGTGGCCGCGTCCTTCGTCGCCTGGCGCTGACTGTCGTTGAAGTAGGCGGGGACGGTGATCACGGCATTTGTCACCTTCATGTCGAGGAACTCTTCGGCCTGCTTCTTCATTTGCTCCAGAATCATTCCGCTGACCTGCTCGGGACTGAAGGTCTGCTTCTCTTTCTTGTATGTCACGTTGATAACGGGTTTCCCCTCCACGCTCTCAGTCACTTTGAATGGCCACATCTTGATATCATTTTGGATTTCGTTGTCTCTGAACGCATGGCCAATCAATCTCTTCGTGTCATACACCGTATTCTCGAAATTGGACTTCATCCGCTTCCGAGCCGCCACACCAATGATGCGCTCACTGTCCGTGAACGACACGACGGAGGGCGTTGTTCGGGTGCCCATCTCGCTGGGAGCAATCTGAATCTGGCCGTTTTTCCAGACCGCAACACACGAATTGGTCGTTCCCAGATCAATGCCAATAGCTGCTGATGTTGTATTCTCCATTTCTCTCAATACTGAATAAACGAACAGAGCGAGAAATGGCGAAAAACGGAGCCATTTTGGCTTCCATTACCCCAAGCGGAATTGCGTGGGGTTTGAAGCTGGGATGATGAGGGTCACAGTGATGAGACATTCGGGGTATTCTTCGCGCGATGATCATGATGTGTTTCCATTTCGTGGATACCACGTTCATACTAAGAGCAGGCAATGTACATCCCAAATGCATGAGCAGAATGCAGAGAGACGGATCCCATGCATCCCAACAATTCCACTTCCAACACAATTCCATTCCTTCTTTCCATCCAACTCCATTGGTATATAGAGCACATGGATTCAACACCGATGGCAGAAGATTTCTCCCTTGTGCTTGATCCCGAGGTGGATGAGGCCCTTACCACTGTATCCTCTTATTTCCGTCTCTCACGGTCAGATTCTCGACTCGAAGGATCCTCTGGACGCTCCCAACTTCGATCCCGTGGCATACATCAACGATCAAGTTGCTTTTCCCCGTTTCTGTCACCCCGTAGTTCCCCGATGAGGAAGCGATGACCAAATTGAACACATACTCGGAAGACCTCAAAACCCACATCGACGAGCTGGAGGAACAAATCTTGCAGACCGTTTGCCTTTACATGCTATAAAGTAACTCATTAGGTTCGCGATCAGTCGGAAGTCGGCCGTTCTGCCGAATCCGACGTAGAGGAGGCGAAGCAGACGATCAGTGACTTGTTTGGACGCATCATGGAGATCAAGGAGAAGGCGGCCCAGTCCGAAGAGATGGTCCAAGTGATTTGCAAGTGGGTTTCTCCCGAGGGCTGTTACTTCAAGAAACATCTCCAAGCTGGATACAGCCAAGCGGAACCTGACCGAGAGTCTGAACGCCCTCGCCCGTTTGCAGATGTTCCTCTCCTCGCTGGAAGCGGCGGAGGCGCTGAAGGGAACGCACCAGTACATCAAGGCGGCGCGCTCCATGGCAGCGGTGATGCAGCTGAGCCGCTTCTTCGACAAGTACAAGGACATCGAGAATGCACCGCTTCTCTCGCCTCCTCACCCTCAGATTCAAGTGCTGCTGCACCGCGTGATGGAGCTGCGCGATGCCTTCTGCACGAGCATCTTCACGGACTTCGACCAGATCGAGGACCTGATCTACACCTTCGATGATGCCTCCAACCACCCCGTGACTGAGGACATGATTGACGCGCTCGCCGCCGACGACCAGGCCTACGACGACACGCAGGTCACACGCCCGCGCCTGCAGGCCGCCTGCTACGTGATCGACGCGATGGGCGCGGAGACGCGCGACCGGCTGGTGAAGTCCTTCTGCGTGGGCCAGCTGCGCGGCTACGAGCAGCTCTTCCGCCCCGAGAGCGCGGGCGAGGGCCTGGACCAGGTGGAGCGCCGCTACCACTGGTTCTGGCGTTGTCTGAGCGAGTGGGCGCGCCGTGGCGGGCTGAGGCGTAGCTACGAGGCGAAGTACCGCTGCCTGTTCCCGTACGCGTGGCACGTGGAGGCGGCGCTGCTGCAGGCGTTCTGTGAACGCACGCGCGAGCACCTGCAGACCGTGCTGGCGCGCTTCGAGACGCCGGAGATGGTGGACGTGCCGCTGCTGGTGAACGCGCTGCGCGTCACGATGCAGTTCGAGCGCGTGGCGGTACAAGGCGTGCGTGAGGCGTAGGAGCTGGTGCTGAAGCTGGACCTGGGCAAGGAGAACGTGCCTCCGGAGAACTTCCCCTACGAGCTGGACGACGACGGGCAGATCGTCAGCAGCGACTCCGCCGAGGGCATTCGCCTGCGCTACGAGCGTCTACAGAAGCGCGTGGGCGCTGCGTGCGGAGGTGACCCGTAGGAGGAGCGCGAGGCGGCGAAGCAGGCGGAGAAGGAGCGCGTGGAGGCGGAGGGCAAGACGTTCGTGGACCCGCTGGTGCTGATCGCAGCGTGGGGTAAGGCGTAGGACGCGCTGCCGTGCTTCCTGGGCTTCATCTCGGGCATCTTCGACCCGTACCTGTCGGCGTTCGTGAACAGCGAGAAGCAGAACTTCGAGCGGCTGCTGGCGCGCGTGGTGAAGGGCGACGAGCTGGCGACGGGCGGCGACCTGCCGGTACTGCAGGGCGCGGTGAAGCTGTTCCAGTACCTGAAGGAGACCATCTCGCGGTGCGCGACGATGAGCACGGGCGAGACGCTGGTGAGTCTGGTGGGGTGAGAGTGCGGGCGTGGCGTGAGGCGCAGCGAGGTGAAGAACACGCTGGGCCAGTACCAACAGGAGCTGGCGAACCGGCTGCCGCACTCGAAGGGCCGCGACTCCTTCGGCGACGAGTGCGTGAAGCTGAAGAAGGACAAGGACCGCGACTACGTGTGCTACTGGTGCGGACAGCGGCGGCGCGTGAGGCGTAGCATCAACACGGCGGCGTACATCGCGGACATGGTGCCGCAGCTGGAGCAGATGGCGCAGAACCTGGCGGAGGCGAAGGTGCGCGAGAAGATCGACCTGCAGAGCGAGCTGCTGGACGCGTACTACGACACGGTGAGTGTGGGCATCAAGACGTTGGTGTCGGGCATCTACGGCAAGGTGGAGGGCGTGCTGTACGGCATGACCTCGCTGAACTGGGCTACCTTCAGCGACATTGGCGACCAGAGCGGTGGGTGAGATGGCGGTGCGTGAGGCGTAGCGTACGTGAGCTCGATCTCGAGTATCCTGTGCGGCGAGTACCCCGCGATCCGCAACCTGCTGTCGCGCGTGTACTTCCGCAACTTCTGCGATCGCATGGCGATGACCCTCCTGCCGCGCTTCCTGGACTGCGTGGCGCGGTGCAAGCGCGTGAACGAGATGAGCGCGCAGCAGATGCTGCTGGACCTGCACTCGCTGAAGACGCTGTTCCTGCAGCTGCCCACCGTGCAGCAGAACGAGACCGACGAGATGAAGTACGTGATCCCTCCGACGTTGGGGCGTGGGGGCGGCGTGACGCGCAGGTACACCAAGTTCGTGAACAAGGCGGTGGACAAGGCGGACATGATGCTGAAGCTGCTCGGCACGCCCGTGGCCTACCTCGCCTCCTCCATGCACAATATGTAAGGGGAGGAATGTGGAGTGAGGCGTAGCATGCCCGACGGCACGGAGGACGATCTGGTCACCATCCTCACGGTGAAGGGCGTCACGAAGGCGGAGAAGGCGGAGTGTTTGGAAGAGTTCAGACAGAACGAATGGAGTGTTTGTTCGTCTCACAATTGGTTTCGCTTCTGCTTTTCACTGTTAAGTTTTAAAAGTCCGGAGACAGAGCATTGTGTTGCCATGGAAGATACTTCCTGTATGCCCGTCACAGCGGGGATCATGCTTAGCTGGATACTCATGGAGCTCCGTCTTCAGTAGCATAAAGGGAGACTTGTCTGACCTGCGATCTTCCGTAAGCAAGGGAGCAAGCGATTTGTACACCTACGTGAAGGATTCCGTCCCTGAGGGTTCCAATCGCTTTCTTTCCACTTAGCAGTAGAATTGAAAACAGCAAAGGAGGGAGAGCCAAAGGACTCTTCATCCTTCACTTCGCGTCTGAGTGGATTCATCACCTCCACCGTGACAAAGGCGAAGGAGGCGCTAGATGAAGTGTTGGAAGAAACAGAAGAGCCGGAGGTGGCGTATGGACTGGCTGGAGGAATGACTCGCAGAGACGTTGACGACAATGAACGGTTCCGCGTGATGAACACGGACGCAAGGACCTATTCTGTTCTCGAGGAGGACGAAAAGGCGGACTACGAGCAGTGGCTTCAGCAGCGCGATCTGGTTTCTTTGCACAGTCTGAAGATGAGTCTGATCAAGGAGCATCCCGTGATCCAAGTTATGTACCACCGATTGGTCCCTTCTGTCGTTTCTGACTCTCAATTTTGGAACTTCTACTTTTTTCACATGGAGAAGGCAGGATACGATTTCTACAAGGGGCAAGAGCATGTGGAGGAGAAGTCCGAGCCGACTGTTGGATCTCCTGTGAAGGAGTTGCTTCAGTCGAGTCTGCGAAGGGTGGAGGAGTGATGCGTAGAAGAGCTCGAGGAGTGGTCCGATGTGGATTTGTCCGATAAGGAGAATCCGAAAGATCTTGAGGAGGCGGTCGCGGATGTGAACGGAGCGATCGATGTAGATGTAACCGTCAGTGTTGATTTGAAGCGTAGGTCAATAGTGATGATTGGGGAGAGTGGGAATGGCTCTGTTTGTATCAAACACCCGTATAATAGTTTTCAGAAAAACTAGTTACTCGGCGTCCTCCTTCTCCTCCTTCTCGCTCTCCTCCTCCTCCTCGCCCTCCTTCTTCTCGG
>ERZ827156.1632-NODE-1632-length-25759-cov-4.369203_pt1 | contig 25759 bp, 48 predicted proteins | sample MGYA00519919_ERZ827156 | MGnify/ENA primary metagenome ERZ827156 (study PRJEB31778, sample SAMEA3449269) | human gut metagenome | biome: human gut; feature: human-associated habitat; material: faeces | place: United Kingdom | collected 2010/2012 ...
TCAGCATCCAGTGCTTAGGAGCGTTCAAACGCTTCATATGCTTCTTAGGACCACGCGTCTAGGACTGGGTTAGATCGCATGCTCAATCACTCAAGCAAGAATGGTGATATTGCAACACACTCCCTACCATATTCACAACCAGATAAAACAAATAGTGAAAGGCAGTCATTCCACGAATGGGGTACCCCATAGTTTTGGCGCGATTCATTGTTCAGGCTTATTTGGGATGGGGGCTACTTGTATGTGCTTTCTCTTTCGTTTGTGCGGTAATTGAGTTGTTTTTGTGCTAGAAGTGGATAGGAGAAGGGGGTGAAGGGTTTCTGACTTGAAGGTGAAATGCGATGGATGATCGCACTCCTCACTACGTACATGCAACCAGCAATACCACCCAATTCAAATGCATCGTTTTCACACTAGAATGGTAATCATCCACTCCATCACCAAACCAATACGCTATACGCCCCACACCCAAGAACACACACAACTACACACAACACATCACGCTTCACACCCCAATTGGCAATTCCCGCGGTAATGATGACGCCAAAATCGGGGTGATTTGTGACGATGATGCATTTTCATTCCCTTGTTACACATATTGCTTAGACTCGTGTCTCTTCTGAAGAATCAATGCCCGCTATTACGAAGACTGTGATCAAGACGCAGAACGGCGCTGCCAACGGTGGCTACGGGAATGCCAAGGCTACGGGAATTGAACTGTGGATTTGCGTTTCGCTTTGTCATGTCTAGGACCCCCTACAACATTCTCATCACCAGCGTGGTGTTTGTTGCGGGAGTTGTGGTCCTCCACCTCCTCCACAAGCTCTTCTAAATCCGTGTGGGAGTCTATGCACTGCAGTATCGTTGAATTGTGGTTATAATCATCTCTTGTGCCCTATTGTTGTCTTTGTTCCATTCATGTGTTTTCTTCTGCACATACATCGTTTCCATACTACTGCCCTCCTCTGCACGTATATCATCTTGATGATGACGTCATCCACAACCCAATTGACAGTATGCAATCAACCATGTCCTCTTTACTCACCATTTTCCTTCTTGTGCTATACTGTATCTTCTACAGGCAGGACTTCGCATTCTGCGTGATGATTAGGTCCTTACCTGGGGGGTACATTCTGTGTGTGATTATTACGTGCATCCGCAGCTTCTTCCAGCCTAGACTGAAGCACGTTACGGATGGTGGTGATATGTCGTGAGGATCAGCGATAGACAGCGAAATCTCATTCCGTATCTGGTTTTGCGACATTGACAACTACGGTCATATGAACAACGCGTCGTACAATCTGTACTGCGATTATGGGCGCTACAACCTGGCCGTCCGCCTTTTCGGCTGGAGGTGGTTTGGAAAGGGGTACTGCGTTGTGGGCGCCTCCAATATCCAGTATCTGCGCCCCCTCAAGCTGTTCCAGAAGATGACCATCCGGACGCGCATCGTTGCTGCGAATGGGAAGAATGTGTGGTTCAGGCAATCGTAGTCAAGAAGTGTTGCGTTCAGAAGTAGGATGGAGTGCAATGGAAAGGTGCACGCCGTCGCCATGATGAAGATGGTCTTCCTGAATGCCAAGTTCCAGAGCGTTGTGGGAAAGGAGTCTCTCTCCGTTCCATTGCCTTGTTCCTCTGATAACTAGGAGATTCTGGGAGAGGAGGAGGTGAACAAGGACTGGAAGGGAGATATCTATGCCGCTCCTCACTACGAGGCGTTGGGAGAGCGCTACATGACGCTGAATGACGGCATTCTCGATTCGTTAGAGGCCGAGTACAAGGACAAGGGCGAGAAGATGCAGGTCCACTCGTCAAGAGCAAAGAAGGAGTGCGCTGTTTGCTAACAAACACGGCAATACCGCATATACCGACTCAACAAGTACATCCACACAATCTGAGCAACACTACTGGAGAAAACAAAGTAGTTCCTCAGTTTCCTCTTCTTCCGCTCCTCGTCCTTTCCGGCGTTCACCGTCGCGTTCATGGAGTGTAGCTAATCGTCACACTAATCAACTGCAATGACTGTGAACACCACCATGCATACGCCCACATACAGGAGTACAGCAATGGCAATGGTACGGCTCACCAGCACGGACACAATGCCGTAGATGCACAATCTAGCCATCATCGCTCCATCGAATGCCCACCCCACAAACTTGTAGCTGATGATCGCCAGCAAATCGAGCGAACCCACGGGGCAGGAAATGAGGTACAAAAGCACCTTCAGCAGGATCCACTACCGATCAATCAACAAGCGAGCGAGAACCTCCAGCGTGATGGCAACGGAGCAGGCAGAGAGGGAGGAGGAGATGATGGAGGGAGAGAACTGGCCCTTCGTTCCCGCGGTGAATCCCACGGTGACGATGTATGTGAAAATGGCCATCAGCGGGATGTAGAGATCGGGAGCGTTCACGTCCTCGCGCGGCGGGAGGAAGGTGTGCGAGCCGTCGTCATTCACCTGCGAGATGCGCTTCCAGGACTTGGACCCGAAGGGGAGCAGCAGCAGCTGTACGTTAAGCGAGTGCACACAAAACCAACGCGAAGCTTCGCCACCACGTAGCGATTGCTAACCTTGAAGTACTTCTTGAAGTTGTTCCACATTCCGGTTGCCTCGGGCTTGTACGCATTGAGCTGATTCTTCATCATATTTGTAGTCTGGTTGAAAGCCATATCGAACACTGCATTGCTACGGATGACTCCATTGGTAGCCATGCAATACCCCGTATTTAGAGATGGGATCGAGGGCATCGAAAAGGAGCCGGCTGCAGAAGACGGCTGCTGGTAGCCCGGATTGAACGGCTGCTGTTGCGGGTAGTTCGGCTGCTGTCCGTAACCCTGCTGTGGATAGGAGGGCTGGGATGGCTCGGCCTGTGTCTTGCGGAGGAAGGGGTTGGCGTCTACAGAGGATTATGTGTACAAAAGGAAAAGGGTACTTGGAGCACTCATACGTGGAAGAAGGAGTGAACTGTTGTCGTTCTTTGTGCTTGAGTTTATAAAAGCGACCATCGAAGCGTGATGTGCATTGTGTAGTGCAGTGGTTTCTCTTTTCGGTTTGGAGAGGAAGGGGGAGGGTTCAAAAGCGTGCCGTTTTCCTTTTTTCAATCAATCATCATCTCTTTTCAATACACTTCATCGAACAAACAGATCACTCCCCGTTTTAGCAAAAAGAAACAACTCATAAGCGCACATCAAACAAATCACACCCGCTTCATCAAACAGCGGAGAATTACCATCAAAACAACGACAATGATCACAACATAAATCCAAAAGTACAAATAGCCGTAGCGAAAATGCAACGACTACCCATCACACCACCCAAACACACCAACGGGCATATATTCAAAGTTCATTCCGTACACGCCGGCCAGAAAGGAGATGGGCGTGAAGATGGTGGTAATCACCGTCAGGATGAACAGGATGCGCTCCTGACGCTTGTTGTGCACCGACTCCACCAAGCTGTACACGTTGCTGCTGCGGTTGGAGCAGTACTGGATGTCATTCAGCAATTGCTGAATGTGGTCCTTCACGTCGTTGAGATAGACGGACACGCGATGGGAGCAGGTCGGGTCCGTCTGGAACGTTTCGATAATCCCCAAGATGGGCTTGATCTGCACACTCACTCCAATCGCCATTCCCCACCCGATTCTGGAAGGCGTCCAGCTCGCGCGACAACAGCACCGACTATATGTCAAATACAAGATAACCCCCAACTCGGTACACCGCCGTGGCGTCAGTGATGTTCTCCTCCACATGCTGGATGTCCTGCGCGAAGCACTGCAGAATCCCCACGTACGAATCCACCTACGCTGAACGCTGCACACACCCCACACCACATAGTCCAGCAGCGCGTACACCAAATACGACCCGCCCTCGCTCTTCCCGCGGTTATTCTTGCTTTTGAGCAGCTTGTAGATGTAGTTCCACAAGTCCTCCTTCTCCTCGGCGGTGACGCTGATCACGCCCTGACTCGACTTCGCCCACGGGTTGGTAAAGATGAACACGATGTTGAACGGCTGGATGTCCAGGTGGTACAGGCCCGTGCTGCGCGCGTCCGACCCGTTGGTGAGGTCGGTGATCGACTGCTTGCGCGCCACCTCGATCGTGTTCTCCTCCAGCGAGAAGTGCTTGGACCGCGTGTTGCCCAGTCTGCGATGAAAAAGCATGACAACCCTCACGAGGGAACCAGCTGCATCAGAGTCGGCGCACCACTTTCCGCACGGGCACTGTCAGGGACACCATCCTTCTTGGCGTGGGAGAAGAGCGCGTGGTAGGAGGCGTCGTCGAAGCGGCGATAGGACAGGAACGGCACCGTGATCAGCATGTGCGTCTTGTACTTGTCCACCTTCGCGCGGTCCTCGCGGTACGCCAGGTCCTCCACCACCAGCGGGTGTAGGCGGTACCGCACGCCCAGCCGCTGCACGGAGAGGGCCTCGCCGTTGGAGAGGTGCACCCAGTTCACCGTGGACCACACGGGGTCGGGGTTCATGAAGAAGGTCTCGATGCTCTACCGTCCAACTTCACATCCGCCACTACCATGATGGGCCGCTCAATCTCCAGCCGCGTGGCGTTGTAGCTCAGGTGGCTCAGGTTGCCGAGCGCGTTGTCTCTGCGGGTGAGCGAGGCAGAGGGAATCGACCCGAGCAGGCGCTCCACGACGGTGGGCTGGAAGAGGGACAGCATCTTCAGCCGCTGCAGCATCTAACGGGGAGGAGGAGCGTCCATTCCAACGACCGCGAACTCGTTGAGCGACAATCCGCCCGAGTGGTCCTTGTCTACCTGGCGAACGAGGAGGTCGAAGATCTGGTCCTTCATCGAGATGCCGAACAGGTTCAGAATGCGGTTGCACTCCGCAAAGCTCACCGTTCCGTCCTTGTTCATGTCGAACTGGTTGAACACCTATTTCTTTATCGATTCCAATGAGAGGAAACGCTGGTGATGCGGTCGGGAGTCATATCGTAGTAGGTGGTGAGGAGAGACAGGAAATCCTCCTCCATGGAATTGGGGTCGCTAGAAATGAAAGGCAAGAAGAGCGCTTGCAAGGCCACATCCGAAATCTCGTTTTGCACCGAATTGAAGTTGTAGTTGTAGTTGTCCAGCACCTTGGAACTCACCGCTCCGTTCAGACCAGATAAGTTGATATGCAGAGAGGAAAGGGGCGTGGGAGGGTTGGGAGGGTTGGTGCTTCCTTGCCCCGTTGAAGTACCCCCTTCTTGCTTGCTCGAGGACATGGCAAATGATCATCCCTCTTTGAGTTTAATGAAACTCCCTCGCCTCTCTAAAGACATTCACCCATCTCAGAATCCTCCCCAGCATTTGTTCAAATTCAAAACAGAGGACGAAGAATGGAAGTGTACAGAAAAAAGTGTTGCACAAATTCGAGGCGTGGTGCATCGGGAAGCGTCCCAAAAGACGCAGCGCTAGGGAGAAGAGGAGGGTTCTTCACCACTTTCCAAAACCGCCTCCGTTTCGCGAGTTTCCCTCTTTCCCCGTTTCTCTTCCACACAATCTTTTTATCGCCCAATCCTCCAAGTCACTCCTAGAATGAGTAAAAGGGACTCTCCTGCGCGCCTTATGGCGAAGGATCTTATTGCTGGTTGTTTCGGTGGTATTGGTATTGTCGCCGTCGGCCATCCGTTTGATACGATCAAAGTCCATATCCTTTAATGTGCTGCGCTGTGCGTTTTCTTAATGGTTCACGTCTGCAGACCCAGAGTGCTACCAATCCCCTTTACACGGGTATGACGGATTGCATCAAGAAGACCGTCAAGTGGGAAGGACTCGGTGGATTCTACAAGGGCTTCATGTCCCCTCTGTGGGGTGGGACTCGTGACAGGGCGCTGACGGCTAGGCAACATGATCTTCAACGCCGTCCAGTTCATCGTGTACGGACAGGCGAAGGAGGCCATTGGTCACGGCGAGATTCTGAGTCTCCCGAACACCTTCCTGGCGGGTGCCATCACTGGTGTTGCCGTGACGTTCGTCGAAACCCCTATGGATCTGTTCAAGTCGCAGCTGCAGGTCCAGATCATCCGCGCGAAGGACAATCCGGAGTACAAGGCGCAGTTCACCAGCGTGAGCGGAGCCATCAAGCAGATCATCAAGACCAACGGCATTTTCGGCTGCTGGCAGGGCTTCTGCACGACGCTGATCCGTGATACCATCGGCGTGTCTCTTTACTTCGGCTTCTACGAGATCTACCGTCGTGCTCTCCTGAAGAAGGACCAGGTGGGCGCGGGCCGGTGCGTTGACGCGTAGCCTCTGACGGACATGGAGAAGCAGGGTACTTTTACCAAGTTCATGGCCGGAGGTGTCGCCGGTGTGGCGTACTGGGGCTGCATCTACCCTCTCGATATCGTGAAGGTGAGCGAGGCGGCGGTGCCTGACGCGTAGTCCTCGCTGCAGGTGGAGCCCATCGTGAAGTCGGAGCGCCAGTACAAGGGATTCATGTCCTGCGCCAAGGCCATCTACAAGAAGGGCGGTGTGAAGGCCTTCTTCCCTGGTTTTGCCCCTTGTATCATCCGTGCCTTCATCGGAAACGCTGCTTGCTTCGTCTGCTACGAGCAGAGCAAGGCGATCATGAACAAGCTTTTCTAAGAGGTTGATCGGGTTTGTAGAGTGTAATAGCACCGCGTTCTTTGTTGCAAATACGTGTGATGTGTCGTTTTGTTGATTGTCAGGTGAAATGCTAGCAATACTCTTTTGCGTATTCAGAACATGACAGTTCTCAATTCGCTTGTGTGATACAAGCAACCCTTCTCGATTGTCAGGTGAAATGCTAGCAATACTCTTTTGCGTATTCAGAACATGGCAGTTCTCAATTCGCTTGTGTGATACAAGCAACCCTTCTCGATTGTCAGATGAAATGCAACCAATATCCCTTTTCTCCACGCACACATTCAACAGCACCTATTCACACTCACAAGGATGCATAATAATCACCCCAAAACAACCATCACATTACTCCCTCACAAAAGAGCACACACATGTAATAAGAAACACCCCAAAGCAACTGTCTCGTCTGCACCATCAACTTGCGCTCGCTGATGGCAAATCCAATGCGATTATGCACAGCGGTCAGCATCTTCTCCTCGTTATTCTCAATGTACACAAAGTAGCTATCCACGCCTCGCTGACCGGCCCACTCTCCCTGAATGAAGTCCCCGCGGGAATTGCCGTAGTAGTACCGTCCGGGCACCAGACTGCCCTTTCCGTTCTCCACGGAGTACACGCCCTGTGTGATGATGGTGGCGTAGTCCTTATCCACCGACTTGACCAGTCCGATGGGGCGATTGTACACGTCCAGCACGCTAAACGACGTATCGACTGTCTGCACGTCAGTTTATTCCACATCGCTCACGATCCGCTTGTAGAGACACTCGAACAGCATCACACGGTGCCCGTGCTCCGCCGCGGAAATGTAGTAGTACTCCTTACGCTAGGCGTGAGAAAACGGGGGGTCCCCCACGATGTCGGTGATTCCCCGGGACACGATGAACTGCGGGCCGTCGCTGACGAGCTCCAGCGTGGAGGAGAGGTAGCCCAGCTGCAGCGCGGTGAAGCCGTTGTTGATGATGCTGGAGTAGTACACCTGCGCCTCACACGCTCACCGCTCGCCCACTAAGAAGCGCCGGTCCGTCATCATCAACAGAGCGAGGTAGTGCACGCCATGTGTATCCACGTCCGTGATGCCGCCGTTCTTGTTGGACATGCGCGAGCCCAGGCGCAGGCGGTGCAGCGAGGGCTCGTACTGGAGGTCGCGAATCACCAGCCCGTCCACCTCGTCGCTGGTGATGTAGGCGAGGATGAGCTGCGCGTTGTCCCGGTCGAACAGCGCCCACGCGCCCACCTTCAGGAAGGTCACCTCCTCCATGCCCGTGAGAAGCGTCGTGTTCGTGAAGCGCATCGTCACGTTCTCGCCGCGCCACTCCTCCTCCACGCACAGCACGTGGATCGAGTGCTCCACGTCCGTCGCGTTGCCCGCGGCAAACCCCAGGCCCAGCACGCCCTCGCGCAGGTACGCAACCGAGTACACGCTCGAGAAGGTGTACACCTCGTCGGATGACGTTAACGTGATCGAGAAGTCCTTGCCCACCGTCGCCGTCACCAGGCGCAGGTGGAAGTCGTTGTCCGTGAACAGCAGCGCCAGGCGGCCCGCGGGCGTGATCGACACTTCCGGCTTCAGCTCAAGCGGCGACTGGTAGTAAGTAACGGGGTCGCCGAACACCGCCTGGATGTCGTCGTCGAGGAGGGTGACGAACACCGGCAAAATCTCCGCGGAGCCGATCACCATGAAAAAGTTCGTGCCCTTCACGCTGACGGCGCGATCGATCATGCGCGGCTTGCCGATGATGATGCCGGGAAGCTCCACCTAGGGGTGAACAGTTGTGCTGGTGACGACTCGTCTCTCCATCTGAACGGAGTCCTGCTCATTTAGCTTGACGAGAAGCAGTCCGGTGTGGAACACGCAGACAACCACCCCGTTTTCCAGATACACGGTCTGCAGATTCAGCATGTTCTTTCCCTTGAAAATGTGCTCATTCTTGTAGACCGTCGAACCCGCCTTTCGCGTCAAGATACCGTCATCGGACAGCGTGACAATGGATCCGGGCACGAGGTTCGTGTCGTTCTTGTCGTAGGGGAATGTCGCCACGGATTCCTTCGTAACCACGTCCTAGGGGTGTACTGGAAGAGTGAATGGTACGTCAGCATAAATGCGGTCGAAACTGAGGAGCATCGCAGCGACACTGCAAAGAAAGGCGAGAATGGCTCGATACGGAATGCGCTTCAAGAACTTCTTCAGCCGGAACTTCTTCTTCTGCGGTTTCACTCCAAACTCCATGGTGGCGGAGAAAACAAATGCGAGAGGTGAGAACAGAAAAGAGCCCCGAATTTGGGAGTCCTTTGGCGATTCGGACTGCCAGAAGGGATTCGATTGTTGTTGTATGCGTGATCATTGTCTTTCGTGCGTAATTGGGAAGCGATCCATCTAGTGTTTGGGTCAAACAGCGAGGATGGTTCGGTGTGGGTTTTCCTGCACCCTAGCCCTTCTTGATGGAGCTCGTCTCCACCAGGACTGAAATGAAGAGAGTGTTAGGAAGAAGACGACGAAAACGGTCGTTCTTTTGGCGTTTCTGTCAGTTGTGGCTATATCATTTTCAGTTGTCTGCTGATGCAGCGTTATTGGGGCATCCGGGCCGTAGATAGCATAGAGTATTCATCGTATGGCGACAATCCGGACGATGACAATAACCTCGTATTTCCAAGGGATTTTGTGGTGGAACGAGAAGACATACCCGTTGCGGGTGGAATCTGGGAGGGAAGCGGTACGATTCTCTTTCGAGCGTATAATCACTGGAAGTGGAGTGTCTTTGAGTTGAGAGGCAACTGGATGGATGACGAGCTCCACGGCAAAGCGTCGCTGTATCACAACACCCATCTCTTGTTCACCGCGTCGTTTGTGTACGGCGTGATGTACTTTAAGCGAGAGCAGTGCGATGGAATCCTTATTACTCCCAGTGGCTGCAAGCCCATTCGCAGTCGCCAGCGTCCCAGAACGAGAAGCATGAAGTTTTTGGAGACTCGTCCGTCTGAGACCGATGCGTTGGTTGTTTCCGATGTGCCTGTGCATGATGAGGGTGAAGAGGTGAATGAAGAAGAAGAAAAGGGAGAAGAAGTGGATGAAGAAAGCAAAGAAGTGGAGAGGGAAGAGGAAGACTACGACGAAGTGGAGGACGACGACGAAGTGTACGAAGGAGTGAAAGTGGATAACACCCCAACACAAGACATCGTCCTCTGCAAGAAGACGACAGACACGCAGAAGCAAGTGAAGGAACTGTACCTACTCATCGCCAACACACTGGTGAATGACATAGCAGCGCAGTACGCCTACGATCAGCCGCCCAACCGACCGACCACTCTCTTCCTCCTCTCGACCGTCCTGTCCGAGAAGTACATGCTCGAGACGCAGGTGCAGAACGGGATTCCGAACGGCTTCGCACTGCTGTACTCGATGCGCACGCTGGCGCCGCTCTGCCGCCTGCAGTTCCAGCTGGGCGTACCGACGCGGGTGTTCCTGCTGAAGGCAAGCAAGAAGGCGAGCGACTACGCGATCGAGGTGCTGGACCTGAGCTACGAGGGTGAGCGCTGGGAGGGCGAGGTGCGCAACCTGCTGCCCAACGGCCAGGGCCAGTTCTTCAACCGCGACAACGTGTGCGTCTACGAGGGCGCGATGGTGAATGGCTGCGCCAACGGGCTGGGCACGGGCTTCTACCCCGACCTGGGCACCAAAGCGTACTTCGGGCACTGGAAGAACAACCTGCGGCACGGCGTGGGCCGGGAGTTCAACCGCAGGGGCGAGTTCGTGCGCAGCGGGCTGTGGCTGAACGGCAGCTTCGCGACGCTGGAGACGCTGCCGAACGACGTGAACACGCCGCACCTCCGGCCGTCGAGCTACTGCAAGCTGGTGCACGTGATGTACCTGAACGACTCGGCGCTGCACAACCGCCAGGTCAACACGGTGGAGGGCTTCCCGCTGCTGAAGGCGCTGTTCCTAGCCTCGTCGTGCGTGGGCGAGTCGGAGTGGCTGGTGAAGGACATGCCGATGCTGGAGAAGGTGGTGGCGGGCATCCGCCACGACGGCTACTGGTGCAACCACTACATCCAGTTCGTGAACTGCCCGCGGCTCTGCGAGCTCTGGACCATCGTAGACTTCGCCCACGGCACCGTGTTCCTCCAGCCCGAGGACTCGCGGGTGGGCCGCTACGACCCCAAGCGGCTGGAGGAATCCTTCGAGCCGCGCTTCGTGCTGGGCGAGCTGGAGAGATACATGAAGTGGAAGCGGACACGCGAGGCGAAGGACGAGGAGGAGCTGCGATACTACAAGCTGGACATAGCGCGTTATGGGTACATTGCGGACGATTTCAATTGCGCCACAGACGTAGAGGGGGTGCGTGGGCTGTATTCCAGTGGGAAAGAGAGCGGTTACTGCGCCCAGCTCAGCGCTGCGATTAACCCACAGAACGGCATGAGCCTTTCCAATTCGGCCAACGGTAAGAATGAGGAGGTGTACTGCTTTGAGGGATGTTTGAGACCGAAGAGGTGGTCTGTTTGTTGGAACAAATAGGGGAAAAGTGCTCAATCCCTCCTTCCTTCCCCTTCCGTTTCTGCTTCAGCTCCGACCTCCGCCGCTTATCCTCGACCCACTTCTTCTTCACAAGGGGGTCCACGTCTACGGGAAAGAGGGAGGGCAATTCCCACCTGTTTTCAGTTTTCGCTTCTTTGGCTCCGCACAGGCTCGGTCCACCTTTTCCTGCAGCTTGCGCAGGGCAATCGCACGGTTCTTGTCCTGGAAGCGCTCTTCGCTAGAAGTGATCACAAACTCGCCCCTTCCGTTGATGTTGTTCTTCTCCAGAGTGAGAAAGCGCTCCTTCACGTTTCTATTCGATAACGCTCTTGAGACATCTCAGACTCTGGAAGCCACGTCGCCAAATAAACGTTGAATCGTACCTCCGCCTTTGTGTTCACCTTGTTCACGTTCTGGCCGCCTATGCGTCATTCCAACAACCATGGTGTGCCTGGTCCTGGAGACCGAACGAACGATATGTCCAGCTGGTCCTCTGGAACTCGGATGTGCTGGGAAAAGAGCCGCGCTCCGTGGAGTGAAATGGCTGGGGAAAGCGCGATCGCGCGTTTGGAAATGCAGAATGCAGCCCGTGTGAGTTTCCCTAGCATCGCATCGGATGCAGCTGGGAGGAGTTCAACAAAAATGCACCATGATACAAATCAGACTACTCTGCAGCAATCTCTTCCACCTTCGGGACATAACACTCCTTGTCGCCGGCGTCGACAGTGAAGGACTTTTGCGCGAACCCGTAATTGTCTTCCCCGGGGAACACGACAACGAACTCGCGCTCCTTCTCGACACTCTCTCCCTCCTTCCTAGCCCTCACCGAGCCCCGCAGCCCTCACATGCGCCGAGTGAGCACGACGGACACCATCACAACGAAGTCGGAGTCGTCGGCGGAGCCGGACAGGAACACGCGCGACTCCAGCCGCGGCCGGTAGAGCAGCGCGAGCAGGAGGAGGACGAGGTTGTCGGAGAGCGCGGCGAAGAGGGCGATAGCGGGGCGGCTGTCGTCGAGGCGCGCGAGGGGGAAAAGGAGGTGTCGGCAGAGCATGAGGAGCGTCTTGAGGGCGAGCAGACCCAGCAGCAGCACGAAGGTGCGGTACTTGAAGAAGCTGTTGGTGAGGCGGCAACACGGTGGCTACGTGGGGTGGGCGTAGGGGTCGAGGCCGTCGCGGAACATGCGCTCCAGCTTCATGCGCGTCTTGAAGATGGCGTCTGCAGGTGAGGCCTCGGCGCGCGCGTACAGTGCACGGTGACGGCCATCTCGGCGGCGAGGAGCAGGAAGAGGAACAGGCAGAGCGCGTGGAACAGCACGGGACTGGTCTTCTCCACGTTGTAGATCTACGGCTGAGGCGGCGGCGGCGCGCGCACGAGCAGCAGGCCCTCGGTGCAGTAGAAGAGGATGCTCAGCGCGTAGTAGCGGCACCACTCGGAGCCGAGCAGCGAGGCGAACAGCACGCACCAGCCCTTCGTCACGACCAGCAGGCTACGCGTGAGGCAGCGCCGCGGCGCGCACACGAAGATGAAGAGCGTGTCATAGAGCAGCTGCACACACACCACCAGCATGCCCTGGAAGATGCTGCCCACGCCCCGGTTGGCGGCGATGCTGTGATAGACGACGGTGTTGACGGCGTCGGCGAGCTGCGCGTGAGAGAGGGAAGACAGCCGTACGAGGTTCATGCACAGAAGCACGGTGAGGAAGGTGTGCAGCGAGGTGCTCTGCGTGTGGTAGCGGACGAAGAGCACCGTCCACCATGCGAAGAGGGCGAGGGCGAAGAGGGTGGAGAGCAGATAGACGGAAAAGGCGGATTCATCGCGACTCCCGAACGGAATTTGGAATTGAGACTACTGTTAAATCTGAATGCGGTCGATACCGAGGAGAGAAGGCGAGAGCACTCGTACGCGTTATCCTGGAATTGAGAGCAATTCAAGTTGGGAATCGCACCGCACTTGTTCTGAACTGCCTCGCATTCGCTTCTGCACACCGGCCAGTACATGGTGTCTATGGAAAAAAGTCGCAAAGACGCATACACGGATAGGCATAGGGACACCGCGGATACACCTCGGCACAAGCAAAGTCCAAAAGGGCGAGTCTGCAGGAGGAAGACAATGACACTCCCCTTGTGTACAGATTGTAACGCTCCTATGACGTAAGCGACGGATCGAAACAGCACGGTGACTCTCCTTTCCTGCTCGGCGATGGGGAGAACCATGGGGCCGTATTCGCTCCCGGTGCTGTTAGCCTGGTCGATCAGTCTTCCGACGAGCCAGGTGACCGACTGGCACTGCGTGGTTTCGACCACAATGGATTGCGCTTCATTGCAGGTGTACTCCTCTGCGCACTGGACGACTCCGAGGGCGAAGAGGAGGAAGAGATGGAAATGAAGGAAAACCATTTGTGTTTTTGAAAAGAGTTCCTGTGTTCCGGAAACGCATGGGCATGCTTCCGCTGAGCTACGGAAGGAGGGCGGGGTGGATCCACAGTCCCGCTGGGAAGTCATTCTATCCGTGGCGCACTGTTTTTCTCCCCAGCAACGCACGCCGATGGGTTGCAAGCAGTCTACTGTCAGTGGCTACAAGCGGTTGACGGAGGAGGATATACTGGCGATTCCCCTGCTGTTTCGCGACCTGGCGAATCGCAGCAAGACCCCGGGGATGAAGTATTGGTTTGATACGTGCACAATTCGCGAAGGAACAATGCCCTTGAAAATGGGCGTTCGCTCTGTGTTCTGTCCTAAAGCGTAGGAAACGACGATGACAGTGGAGTATGCGTGCGTTTCGAAGTGCGGGTACTATCCCGACGAGCCTACTCACACAGTGCAAGATTCGTTTACGCTCTGCGAATCCAAATTCGTCCGCAACGGTGTGAGCAGCAGCGGGCTGTACATGGCCGTTTACGACGGTCACGGTGAGTATGGCGGCGAGTGCTCCCGTTTTTGCAGAGACTTTGTGCGGAGCGATGGGCGGAGATGAGGGTTAGATCGAAGACAGAATCACCCACGGCGCCGAGCTAGATTCAAACACGACTGTCCAGTCCTTCTTGTCGAAGTGTCTGTTGTACTGCAACATGGAGTTGCACAACATGAAGTACACCGGAGGCATCGACGACGTACTGGCTCTCCGCACCCTCCATCCTAGTCCAACAGCGGCACCACGGCCGTCTGCGTGTCCGTCCTCGACGGCGAGGTGGTCTGCGCGAACGTGGGAGACAGCCGGAGTGTGGCGGGGTTCGTCACGGCGCAGGACGCGGTGATCGCCGTGCCGCTCTCCCGCGACCAGACGCCCATGCGCGAGGTACCTTCTCCTTGTCGCCATCACCGCTAGGACGAGCGCGCGCGAGTGCGGGACCGCGGCGCCGACGTGTTCACGGTGGGCGAGCTGCTGCGCGCGCACTCGCCGACGGCGGACGAGCGGCCGCCGGAGTACAGCTACGACGACCCGCCGCGCATCTACCTGAAGAACGCGGCCTTCCCCGGCGCGGCCTTCTCGCGCTCGGTGGGCGACTGCATCGCGGGTGGGGGCGTGACGGCGCGGTGAGGCGTAGAGACGGTGGGCGTGACGGCGGAGGCGGAGACGACGACGCGGCGGCTGTGCAGCGGCGTGAACCACGTGATGGTGGCGAGCGACGGGCTGTGGAACTTCACCGCGCCCGCGGAGATCGCCACGAGCGTGCGTTACGCCACGGACCTGGCGCGCACGGCGCTGACGGCGGTGCTGACGGCGTGAGGACTGTGGGGGGCGTTGAGCGTAGCTACGGGCGCTGGATCCAGGAGTGCAACTCGTGCGACGACATTACGCTGGTGGTGGTGCGCTTCCCCGTGCTGAGTCCTGCCGTAGCCGAGCAGAATGGCGAGTGGTCTTCTAGTTGGTATTGTTTCTTCCATACACTCCTATTGTTCTTCCACACATATTCAAGTTCATCTCCAACACTCTCTAGTTCTTCTCGTTTCTTGAATAAACACCCCATCCACGTGCTTTCCGAATGGCGCGGCGCTGCATCTCCTTGCGCGAGTCCATGAGGACCAGCGGGTTGACGTTGTAGCGCACATGCCCCTTCTGTGGCGTGCACACGCACAGCCGCTGCGTCTTGGTCATGGCGTACTCGCACAGCGGCTGCACGTCGAACGAAAACAGGCACACGCCGTTCTCCTGCGGCGTGGCGAAGGCCACGTAGCCCGGCAGGTCCTGGCCCACCTCGTTGTAGCAGCCCTTCTCGCAGGGGAAGTGCTCCACCAGCGCCGAGCACCGGTTCAAAAACTGCAGCTGCGCCGCGTCGCACACGTACGGCGTGTCAGGGTGCTGGGCGGAGAGCTTGGCGCACACCTCGCTGCAGCTCTCGTCGAAGCCGGATAGCTGCACCACGTTGGCGCGGTCGTAGCGGATGATCTCCTACGGCTCACGCCGCGCCGCCAGCCGCACCGCCTCGGGCAGCGCGTACCACGCCTCGCGGCGGTCCAAGAGGAAGAACACGCGGCCGCCCTGCGTGAAGTGCAGGATGCCGCGGTGCGCGCCGCGCTTGGCCCTGGATAGGCGCAGCGGGATCGTGAGCAGGTGGTAGCTCTACGCGTGAGGCGACACAGCGGCGGGCACCTCGTCGGCCACGGGCAGCACGAACTGCGCGAAGCCGGCGGTGAGGAAGAAGTCCTTCAGCTGGGGCACGGTGTACGGGTTGCTCAGCACGAGGCGCTCGCGGCGGGCGCCGTACGGGTCGTAGAGCGCGCTCCAGTCCAGCGCGCGGTTGGCGGGGCAGCGCTGCTCCGCGCCGCGCAGCACGGCCTCCAGCGGCGTGCGCATGGCCCGTAGCGAGGACTCCACCAGCTCCGGCGGCAGCAGCGCAGCCAGCAGCGAGCGGTCGTAGTTGGCGCGCAGCAGGTAGGAGACGTCACCCAGGTCGGGTGTCGTGGCGTCCTCGAGCAGCGGCAGGCGGCCGATGGTGGACTTGGACTTGCTGTTGACGGTGGTGCCCTCCGCGTAGACCAGGTGGCGCAGGCGCGGCAGCGCGGGGAAGACGCACTCCAGGTCCTGCGCGGCGGCGCTCTGCCGCACCCAGTGGTCCCAGCCTACGCGTGAGCGGGTGGGGGCGCGCGTACCGTTGGTGTGGTAGGAGAGCGAGGCGTTGCGCCAGAGGCGGTCGTAGCCGCGACGGTTGAAGAGCAGGCCCAGGTTGGGGAAGGCGGCGGAGCGGTGCAGCAGCAGCGGGTCGCGGTCCTCGGCCTCTCTGCGGGTGAGGGCTGTCGCGGGGCGTACGCGTTGTCGTTGAAGAGGGACAGACACACCAGCGACGGGTCCGCGTCCAGCGCCGGCACCACCTGCTGCGCGAAGAGCAGCGCGGTGGGCGCCAGCTGGAGGTCGTCCTCCACCACCAGCACATGGGAGTGGTTGCGCTCCTCGAAGAGGCGCCGCATCATGGCGTTGTAGTGCAGGTGGATGCGGTACAGCGTCGTCCGCTTGTTGCTCGAGTGCGACAGCGCGCTGCCGTAGTCAAGCAGCGTGATCCGCTCCGCCTTCTCGCCAAAGCGCTGGGACATGTAGTGCCGGATCATCTGGGGGTGAGAGTGCTGTATAGCATCTACGTCCTCGGAGAGCCTGTTGGGACAGCCCATGGAGAGGTAGAGGGCGTACTTTTCGATGCCATGTAACTGCAGGATCGTGTTAAAACAGGTGATAATGGCATCGAGTCTCGAGCAGCCAAGAACAACGAGAGCGGGGTTGGAAAACGTGCTCGTTGGGAGCGGCTCCTCACTCAAATAGTACTCCACGTTTGACAGAGTGCGGCGCAATTTGCCTAACGTTCAGAATCCTGCAAAACGGTACGTGTTTTAGGCGAGGGAGGGTTGGTTGTGGGGAGGGGGGTTGACGGCTTCGGAGAGGCATGATTCGCCACAGGCGGTGCAAAAGTGGGTTCAATGCACGGAGAAGCTGCTGTCGGAGGGATGCCAGGCTCCTTCTGCTCCAGTAGCGTGATGACAGAAGCGTTCGCTACAATACTGGCTTTCCGCAAGGAGGACAGCGTCAGTTTTGAAAAGACTCTATAACACGTGAGTATTTACGTTGGCAAAGCAGATTCGATCGTTGGAGGAAGGAACACCCACACCAAGTTGTAAAGGACAATTGTTAGTACGATGACGAAAGGCACAACCACGAAAACCTTCCTCATGTTGGGATAATGGAATGCAAACACCACTCAGCTTAAAGGAAGAATCACTGAACGCGCACAACTCACATCCCTTCCTTCAGGCCATATTCTACAGTCCATAAGGCTGCTGTTAAGAGGAGAACGCAATTTGAAAAGATAGGGAGCGAATTGGACACATCACAATAGCTCTCTGGCATTGAACCACTATGTCTGAAATCGTGGTGCTGCAGTTTGGAGAAGCTGCCAATGCAGTAGGAAGCCACTTTTGGAGTCTCCAAGCATGAACCCCGTTGTTGCTCTCATTGCGTAGATGGAAGAGATGAAGTGGAGAAAACAGCACGAGGCCGTTGCGCAGTTGTCTGACGCATGCTTTCTGAATGAGAGCTGCTCGGGGTCCTATTCTCCTCGTGTGGTTATATGCGACAATAAGGAGGGCTTTGGCATTATAAATCCGCAGACGGGGGCTTGCTCCGTGAAACGCGTCGATTTGAAGGAAAACAAACCCACGTTGCCGATGCACTCGTATTCGGGAGGGTATGACTCCACGAAAGTGCAGTGCATTCAGCAGCAGAGCGATCCGGAGTCCGTTCTTGTGGTATTGCTCTGTATTACCGTATTCCCTAGAATCACTGGTCGTATCCATATCGCTACGGCTACTCGCCGCGGTCTATTGTCGAAGTTCCGGGAACGCACTCCCGATTGAACCCGATCACGAAGCTCACGAGCTGCATCAGCCAGTTCTCTTCGCAGTCCACGATGGAGCTGCTGCAAGAACGCATCCGCTACCAGCTCGAGCAGTGCGACGCCATCAGCGGCGTGGTGGTGCTGGAGGACCATTCCCGCGGCTGGTGCGGCGCGGCGGTGGTGGCGGACTACCTGCGGGAGGAGGGCGTGGGCGCGCTGTTCACGGTGGGCGTGGAGGACCGCGGCAGCGGCGTCTCCTTCAACAGCAGCCTCGCCAGCCTGGCCTCCGTCGCGCGCAGCTCGCTCTACACCGCCTGCAACGGCGAGCCCTGCCTCGCGGCCTGCTGCCTGGACTCGCTGCTGGCGCTGTAGCCTTCCCGCCCTCGTCTGACACGTAGCTGCCGCCAGCGCGACCGCCGGCGCCTCACGCTGCGACAGCTCGTGGGCCAGTTCCAGCTGGGCGAGTCGCGCACGCTGCTGCACCTGGGGTACGCCACGCGCGCCGTGGACGTGCCGCCGGCGGACTGCCGCGAGGGCCGAGTGGAGGAGAAGGAGCCGGCGTGCGACTGGCGGGAGTGCTACGAGTGCTACGAGGGAGATGCGACGGCAAGTGCGACGGCAAGTGCGACGGCAGAGGGGGAGAAGAAGAGTCACATTGTGGTGGGGGCGGCGAGGAGGGTTCAGCGTAGAGCGTCGTGTCGCGGCAGGAGGACATGGAGCTGAACCGAAGGCTGTACAGAGCGAATAACTTGTTCATCCCCAACACACTGTGCTTCAACTCATATCCTTTTACTCCAACGAAGAGACCTTCACGACACGATCATTACGGATCCATTGCTGCTCCCCGTTTCCACGATTCAGAGGATCCAGTCTTCGACTCCCTATTTCGATCCCTACATCGAGTGGTATACTAGAGAAACCGGGTCCTTCATCTCGGCTCGACAGGCAAGACCGAAGACGTGTGTAGGAACCAATCGGATTCAGTCACGTGTAGGACGTGGGAGTGCTATGGATGCTGATGCGCGGAGCCAATGAGCAGGACAGCATGCGCATTATCGCACGGCAGGGCGAGTATCTGGAAGCCAACGAAAAGGCGGCTCGCTGGTGGTTGAAGACGAGTTGCAACGAAGACAACCGGGATAGTGAGGCGGATATGATGGATTTGCTGGAGGATTGTCTCTCGACGAAGGACCGGGTCTTCCACGATTACTCAACGCTATGATGGATCGGAGTGGTGATTTTCCTTCTTTTGCTGCGTTTTGTTCTTTCACTTTTCCGTCACATATTAATCGGGTCCGGGTTCGCCATGACCCAAATCAATCGGGCCGCCTTCATGTTGAATACAAATTCTTTTAAAGACGATGGATTTTGACCGATTGAAGGTTGATCGCAACAACAGAGGGGCTGTGCGCCGCAGCGCTCCCGTTGTGAGGATGACTCCTGTTGTTTCTCCCTCTCGTCGCTCCCGTCGTTCGAAGAGCTCCAATGTGAAGGTGGTTAACCAGCCCCAATTGTAACCAAGTCATTCCCTGAGTTTTATGGCTGTAGCACCGTGGTGAACCAGGTTGCCAAACCGAGACGCAGAAATCATGCTAATTTGAACACGTCGTTTGTGCTCCAGAATACGCTTGCGCTGAAAAAGTCTCGCGGCGCTTCGAGAGGAAATGATTCCCGTGGAAACAAGGCGGCTCAAAACGGAAACAAGGCAGCCCAGAATGGAAACCAGAGCAACCGCAACAATGGACGTCGGTCACGCCGCCAAAACGGAAAGAAGAACAATCGTCTGACTCCCGAGCAGCTGGACAAGCAGCTGGACAACTACTGGGCTCGCGTATGATGTGATGTGATGACCTGATGCGAAGGACGAAGATGTGATGAAGCAGAAGCTGGATTCTGAGTTGGAATCGTACTATGCCAACAACACGGCTGCCGCTCCTGCTCAGCAGCCCGACCCCGTTCCCCAGGCGCCTCAGCCCGAAGTGAATCCCGGTGAGACTACGACTGGACAGAATTAGTGTACCATTGCCGTGTTTGTTCCAACACACTGAGTGTACCACTGTCGTGCTTGTTCAACCAACAGCGCGTATTTCATAAGGCGTTATACACATAGATTACCAGAGACCGCTCTCCATCTCCTTCGGGCACTCCCACTCGTACATCTTTCCAGGGCATGGAGGAAGACCCTTGGCTTCGTAGTCCTCGACGATCTTTCCAGCATCAAGCTCCCAGAACTACGCATGATCCGCCGAGCCGAGGGGTACGGGATGGGGAATCTGCTCAGGCCAGTACTCGAAGAGTTTATCGTTCACGACGTCCTTCGTTTCCGTCGTCCAGAGGTCCAGATCGCCGGGCTTCGTGGGAACGTTCTACAGCCACGTTAGTACTGTGCAGCGCTCCACCAGCACTTACGGGATGCTCGAACAGCTTGGCGTTGTCTCCCTTGAGGCTGTAGAGCGTAACGTACTCCTCCTGCACGTCGCGAGGAAGGGACTTCATCTCCTCGCTGAGGATGACGTGGATGTCTCTGCCCATCTCTCTTGTATCGTGCTGGATCAGATCGTTCTTGAAGTATCTGGCCGTGTCCTCCGTGGTCGGAACTACAGCGGTCTCGCGGGAACTATTCGCCTCAACCTATTCAGACGCTTCCTACCCGGGGGCGGGGTATCTGTACCCTTCTGTGGTAGATCCAGCGGGAGCATAGCGAGTCGGCATCACATAGGTTTCATGGAGTCTCAGGAACTCTTTCGTCTAAAGCGTGAGCCCGCTTCTCCAACGATTCACAGCCTTGTAAGCCTTTGTGTCCTTAATCTACGCAATTAGCCCAATCGCACCGAATCATCCTACAGACGCAAACGATCTTCTCAAAACGGGATAAGCCCTCTGCATCGTGCTACAATTTGAGCAGAAAAGGGGAAGCCTGCGCGTGCAGTGGTTCTTGAATATCAAGCGACCATGTCATTCCTTCAACAGCATCTTGTCATCAAATCATTCCAAAGCGATGCATGACGAACAACGTCACTCGCCAAGCCCTTACTGGACAATCGACATCACTGGATCAATGGCATTTCCCTGCGGGGGACACACCCACAGTGCTCGTAAAACATAACCCAACACGCCCCCGTATCGTTGTGACGGTTTTGAGAGTTGCTTTTTTCCAAACAATGATCTGCATTTCGGCGTTGTTAGTTCTTTTGTGTTTGTCCGCCGCTCTATTTTCCAATACGGTGGTAGAATCCCCTACAGGCGCGTGAGTCGTAGAATAGTACTAACGGGTTTTCCAACCAGTTGAGCGTTCACAGCAGGATCGTATGGAACCATTCCACGCGCCGACCATCCATTGCGCTTGTGGTCTCGGATGGTATTTGTGTCCTTCCCTTATTACCCCCAAGAACAAGTGAAGCATCCGAAGGTACGGAAGTCTGTCAAGAAACCATCCGTTTCCAAGAGTGATTCCAGTAAGAATTCAAATACACGTAAGAGTCCCCCATCTCCCTCACGGCGGTAGAGTATCCGCTGGGAAAGGCATTGAAGCAACTCCCGCCGCAAAACGGCCCTCTGCCTCCTTTGCTACTGGACTATGTGGATGGTGGGCTCTTATCGTCCCGCTTACGTGTAGACTACCCCCTGTCTGGAAATTATGCATGTCGGGGGATGATAGAGACCCGTCCTCCATCCTCATTCGGCGCTTCGGTGTCAATGCGTATCTACCCTAATCGGTTGCGGCTCATCGACATTTACTCTTTCCTGAAGGCGAATTTCAAAACGACAACGCTCATGATCACAATCTGCGACAAGGGCTACGCCAACACGTTCAAACTGTTTTATCGGCTCAGCCACATGGAGAGGTACTCCAACTTCGTGGCCTTCGTGATGGACAAGGAAGGCTTCGATGTACTCGCCATCTGCGCGCCTCACTCCTAGCTCCTCTCCAAGGAGGGCTACCCCGTGTTTTACTACAAGAACGACCTGCTCTCGCAGAGCGAGGCGTCGCGGTCGACGCGCATGTGGACGTCCTCGGCCTTCAACAAGATGGTGCTGAAGCTGTGCGTGATCCGCGACCTGCTGCTGCTCAAGTACTCCGTGCTGTACATGGACAGCGACGTCATCCTCTTCAAGGACCCGCTGCCCGCGCTGCAGCACTACACGCAGTACGACTTCGTGGCGCAGCGCGACGAGGAGATCTGCGCGGGGTTCATGTTCATCCAGCCCACGCGGGCGTCCTACACGATGATCACCGTCGCCACGACGCTCATGTACATGCGGCGCATCATGGACCAGGACGCCATCATCACCTACACGCAGAAGAAGGGCCGCGTGAACTACACCTTCCTGCCCTCCGCGCAGTTCATGAGCGGTCGCGACTACGCCACCACGCACCAGTTCGCGGACGACCACTGCTGTGGGCGGAGGACGAGAGTCTGAGGCGTAGCGAGCGACGCGAACATCATCTCCTACCACAACAACTACGTGATCCACGAGTCCAACAAGCTCTACCGCTGGCGCGAGCAGGGCCTCTTCACCGACGACCACGGCTACTACGCGCGCGACCCTGCCGGCTACGTTCTCCTCGACCTCCTGCCCAGTGCGCGTTCTGCCACCCACTCACCCCAAGACAACTACCTGACCGCTTTCAACGTGCTGGCGGAGCTGGTGAACCGGCTCAACCGCACGCTCATCCTGCCGACCGTGGCCTGTCCCCGCGGCGTCAACCGCACGCGCTGCAACATCTGCTCCATCGACGACACCTGCTGCTACAACTTCCAACGCATGATCCACTTCCGCTTCAGGGCTCGGGTAGGTTTCCGCGTGCCGTCTGAGGCGTAGCAGATCCTGCAGGACAAGCGCGCGCCCGCCGCCCTCCTCGAGGAGTACAAGAACGGGCCCACTTTCTCCTACGCCATGTCCCAGACCGGCGCGCCGTACGTGAAGGAAAACACCGTGCGCACTAGTGGAGCCGATGAAGAGTAGATTTACGTGACAGAGAAATGCACTCTGAGGGACCTATTCCCTCTCCCACGATCTATTGTACTATTCCACATTGCGAACCTTCCTCCGTGCATCACCGTGACACAGCCAAAACCCTACCGTGGCGACTAAGTTGCTGCTCTGTTTGTTTCACTCTTTCTCAATGATCCGTGCCACGAGGGTTCTGCTCCCCTCACTTGTTCGAGTTACCACATCAGTACCCGTCCTCCATCGGTGTTTTGGAAGGAGGAGGCATATGGAAGGTTTTCATCATTTAGTCGTGTTTATGGCTTAGAGGGACTGTCCTTCGATTCTACAGATAAAGAAGAGAGCCAACTGGATAGTGCGAGGACCCGTTGTGTAATTCCTCACCATTCAACGATAGGACCCAACTTGCACGAGCATGAAGTTCCATCCTCACAACCCGAACTGGGCGATCCCCTAGAAAGGGAAAACAGAGCCGCTTCCATTTCGACAGAAGCGGTTCCTCTGGATGCTGAGAAGGGTTATCGCATCTATGACATCATCCCATCGCACACAATCGAGGGTGATATGGATTCATCCGCCAAGTCTACCCTTCGGAAGGGAGGCATCGAGGAGTTGTCCAGTACAAACGGGCGAAAGCGTGCTCTTCCGGCTAAAGAGCTCCAATCGCACGTTCCCTCCGAAGTCACCGTAACGAAGTACGGGTACATCGAGCATCGTGTGATCGGGGTGCTGGACAGCATACTGGATTATGGAGGGTTTCTCTCCGCGGCAACACGCAAGTCCGTCTCCTTCGACCACATCGAGGTGTCTCCGAACGGCCGCGACATCAACATCCTGTACCATATCCATAAATTCAGCCACGACGACTCGATTCGGCGCAGTCTCTCCCTGGAGGAGGAGGAGGAGTTCGATAACCTCCGTAGTCTATGGGGTAATCGCTTACGGGTAGCCATTGCAAACGAGCGGTATGTGAAGGAGAGACGGAATCGATCCGCTCCCTCCTCTTCTTTGCTGGAAGTGGGTGCCCTTTCGTTTTATCCCTGGTAGAATAAGCGTAAGGAGCTGCAGAAGACGCACCGCTATCAGCATTACCCCCTCTCTTTGGAAGACGTGCGAATCATCGATGAAATCGAACGGAGCACCAAGCCGATTCGTTTCGAGCTATGCAAACAGCTAAACATCAAGGTGGGCTTCGATGGTGCAATTCACGGGATAGCGTGTTCCTCAGCTCCATTTCATTCACAGCACGAAATGAGGCAAGTGTGAATTGTGTTTGTTGCACAAGCGGCTTTCATTCTTTTCTTTGTCGTTTTAGAATAGTATGAATAACGGTAGAGCAGTTACATAACAACCTTATCGTGTAGAGTGTGAAGAATGCGAAGCGCTTCGCCGCAAGTACGAAGCATGCTTCATCAATTGGTAATCACGCCTCCAAACGCTGAGTTTTCATAGGTACGATAACGTATTCGTGAAGGGAGAGGCAAAGGAAGCCGGCTGCAAGGAGCTCTTTGAACCCTATCAGAAGTGCGCTCTGGTGCGATATTGAGATTCAGGATGATTTGGTGTAGAATTGTCTGAAGCAGCTTCATCCAGATGGAGAATTGGGAGAGTTCATTTCAAACCCCGAGTTGCAGTTTAAGGATGAGTTTGGCGCCGAGAAGAAGGAGTAGTGAGTCGGTTCTCGTGTCGTGGTGATCTGTTGGTGTTCGTTCTTTTCCCTGTTTGGTTGTCATACCCTGCCCGCATTTCACTCAGCGTGTTTCCATATAGTCTTGACGCGCTTCCGTAATCGGGCCGATTTTTGTCAGCCAGTGGCATCTGTTCGTTTTCACTAGTTCTACAGTTTGTGGCACTATTCTAACAGCTATTGTGTTTCAACCGCAAGCGTATTGAGAACAGGTTGTGTTCGGCGTTGGAACGCTAACTCGTGTAGAATGTTTCAGTGGCTCTACGATGGAACGATTGGAAATATGATTGCTCCGAAGGAGGAATCCGCCTTTGAGAAGGTTCAAGTGGATAGTGTTGCGGACTCGTGATCTGTAGAAGGCTGTGTCCTCCGGCAATGTAGAATTGCTCGGCGAGTGTATCCGAGAGGGATTCGACGTTGTCAACTACGTGGAGCAGGAGAATGGTTTAATCCACCTCGCGAGCTATCACGGGCAGTTGATTATTCTCCAGCGTTTGGTTACTCAGGGTACATTCATCTTTTTCTGTCCACGCTAGGCTGCAACGTGAATCAACTCGGCAGAGATGGCAACACGCCTCTGCACTACGCCTGTTATAACAACCACGAGGACTGCATTATGTATCTCCTGAGTGCCTCCTTCCGGTCGTTTTCACGCGTAGATCTCGGTTGCAACATTCTTCAAAAGAACCGCAGCGGTACCACTCCCTACGACATGTGTACAAACCTCTCCATCCGCCAGAAGCTCCTCCCCTTCGTCATGAAGGCCACGCCTGACGTCAGCGCCACTGTGGCCCCCATGACCGCTCCGCCCGCCGTCGCTGCCCCGCCTGCCGCCGTTCCCGCTCCGGAGCCGTCCGCCGTCCCGGTGTTCTGCCACCCTGCCCTGGGCCGCTCCGCTCACCACCCTCAGCCCATGCCCATGTCTGTTCAGGCTCCTGTTCAGGCTCCTGTTCAGCCCATGGCTATGCCTGCTCAGACTCAGGCTCCTGCTCAGGCTCCTGCTCAGGCTCCTGTTCAGGCTGCTGTTCAGGCTGCTCAGCCGGCGCGGTCGTTCGGACTGGCGACGAAGGGCCCGCGCGTGGTGGCGGGCACGGGGCACCCCGCCATGGCCAGCCGCATCACGCGCTACGTGCCCTCGCAGGCCGCGCACCCTGCCGCGCACCCCCACCCCACA
>ERZ827156.1634-NODE-1634-length-25746-cov-5.116928_pt1 | contig 25746 bp, 43 predicted proteins | sample MGYA00519919_ERZ827156 | MGnify/ENA primary metagenome ERZ827156 (study PRJEB31778, sample SAMEA3449269) | human gut metagenome | biome: human gut; feature: human-associated habitat; material: faeces | place: United Kingdom | collected 2010/2012 ...
TGGAGACGTGCCGCCAGTTCGGCGTGGAGATTCCTCCCATCAAGAAGTCCATCGTGGGCGTGTTCGAGAGAATGCAGAAGAACCTCAACATTCATCTGTGGTGTGTTTGTTGAACCCAATTCTTCATCAGTAACGTGTGTCGAACAAAGAGATAAGAAGATGGACAGGATCTCCTTCTCGTACTACACCTCACCTCCTCCATCCATACTCACATCATCATACTTGCCGCCCTGCATGTACACCGCCGCAGCCATCAACAGCTTGTCCTGCGTCGCCTTGTCCTTCCCGCGGACCATCGCCTCCATCAGGTCATACTTCGCCGAGTCGATCTACCCGTCACGCCCACCGCCTCCCCGCACCTTCCCAATAATCATCAGCTGCTCCGCCGTGGACATCAGCAGCGACGCGTACACGCGGAACAGTGCGGAGGTCTGCGGGTTGGTCGCGTGCTCCTTCGCCTCCTCGCTGAGCCCCTCGTACACGCCGGGCAGCATCTCCTTCAGCTCCGCGGGCGTGGGGCGGTCGTACAGGCTCTGGCTGATCGAGTTCTTCTTCATCTCCAGCTCCAGCTGCTTCTCCGTCGAGTGCAGGCTGGACGCCACCTTGTCTGCCTCTCACGCCCCACACTCGCCGCTACGCCCGATCGTCTTCCCGGAGCTCACCAGCGTCTCCTCCTCGGGGCGGTTGTTGAAGGACCGGTTCAGCTAGTGCTCACGCCCGTAGCCTCCGCCCACGCTGTCACGCTTCATGTTCTGCTCCAGCGAGCGGGCCTGCGCGCGCAGCGATGGCGCTACCTCCGGGTTCGCTACGGTGAAAGAGAACGCCAACACGCACACTGGATACCCGCGCCCACAAGCTTCTCCACCTCGGGACGGTCGCGCAGACCGCGGTTCACCTACGCTCACACTCGCAAGACACGCTCACTGCATCCTTCTTCATGTTCTGCTCCAGCGTGTTGGCCGTGGCGGCCAGCGTGTTGCTCACGCCCGGGTCTGACGATCACGCCCACTGCCCATGCTCACTCAACAGACCGCGCTCCTTCATCTCCGACAGCTCGGGGCGGTTCTCCAGCTCCCTGTGCACCACGTCCTTCTTCATGTTCTGCTCCAGTTCCTTCGCACGACTCGCCAGCACGCTCGACTCGTTGCCGGCACGCATGATGCCGCGCTCCTCCAACTCCGAGGAGGAGCTTCTTCCATCCAGCTCACGGTTCAACTGCGGATTGAGCGAAAGAAGGAGTTGCTACCACATCCTTCTTCATCTCCTTCTCGATCGATTTCGCACGCGACGCAAGCGACGGGGCGATTTCGTTCTCTGCAGAGTGAGGGAGAAATCCCTGTTTTACGGATATAGCCCTTGGTCTCCATCTCCTCAACGGAGGGACGATTCTCCAAGCTAGCGCGAATCTAGGAACTAAGCGATTCCACACTTCCGATCTACCGAATCCTTCTTCATCTCCCTTTCCAAGGAGCGGGCAGTAGCAGTCAAGGAAGCCGCGATCTCGGGCTCTAGCCATCACGCTGATGCGAACTCAATCACCCTTTCTCTCGGAAGGCTTCAAGGCTCTTTCAAGTTGCGACGCTCTCTCCGAAATGGACTAGTTGCTGAGGATTTGCACGGAGCCTCTCACTCTCTTCTCTTCTGACATGAAATAATACACAAGCAATGCAAAACCAACAAGATAATACGCGGGAAGTTGGATTCAAATTCGTGCGCGGGCTGATTGGAGAACGGATTTCCTTCCAAAACGAAGCGTTCTTTGAGTGTTCGGTGGGTATCAATCACTGACATTCACTATTGCAGTGCAGTGGGATGTCGGGGATGGAGGATCGCGGAGAAACCATGATTACGATTCTCTCCGCAACTCGGGTGCAGAGGGTGATGATGCCATCTACATCCGAAATGGGTGCGAACTGCACGGGAAATGGGAGTAATTGCAAGAGAACGGGCGTTTCATTTCATAAACACAAACACAAACAGAGTGGCAGGAGAGCAAGTGGTGGAGCCAACAGCATGTTCAGTGGATCCAAATTGCTAGGGTGGTTCAAGCACAAGAATGATCTGTCTCTGGACCGAATGAAGTAATTGACATGACTGCAATTGTAATGCACAGAGAATTGCACAAGGAAATCATCCGCCTGCACGACATTCCCGGAGTGACGTCGGACAGCGAACTCACCGAAGTGTTGCGCGAGCTGGCTGAGATTATGGTCCACGGCGAAAAGCAGAGTGACGAGTATTTTAGGTAGGCGTTTGGACGTGAACGACTCCTTCTCATCTCTGTGTAGTTTGTTTTTGGAAGAGAACATGCTGCAGGACATTATTAGTATCATCAAACAGAACCGCAGCAACAAGATCAAGATTCAGATCATCCAGACCATTTCCATCTTGATTCAGAACATAAAGAACAAGACGTCGTTGTGTGAGTGTTGGGTGCTGATTTCACGTCCAGTTTTCCTCCTCTCGAACAACCACATCAACGACCTGATCACCACACCTCTGGACTTCATGGACGAGGACGTGGTCTCGCAGTACATTTCGTTCCTGAAGCTGCTGTCGATGAACCTCACGACCGACACGGTGCAGTTCTTCTACAACTACGTGAGCCTTCTCCTCCTCCTTCACTGCAGACGCAGTCTGGCGACCCCTTCCCGCTCTTCTCCATCTGCTCCAAGTTCTACGACAACCCGGAGCCCATGGTGCGCATCGCCGTGCGCACGATCACGCTGAACTGTCTGAAGGGTTTGTGGTGGCGTAGGCGTGTGAGGTAGTGAATGACAAGAACATCGTGGCGTTCATGGGGCAGCCCTCCACGCTGAAGTACTTCAAGAAGCTGGTGTACTACGTCATCTCGCTGGTGGTGACGCTGAACAAGATGATCGAGGCGGAGTGGGCGAGGCGTGCGCGGCTGAGGCGTAGCGACTACTCGCGCACGGGCGAGCTGATGAACAACGTGATCGACCAGCTGTTCTTCCTGCAGGACGTGCTCAACATCCAGGTGGAGGCCGTCAACGAGTACCTGAAGCGCCTCATGATGGAGGACTTCTTCCTGCGCTACTGCTACGACGTGATCACGCGGGCAGGAGGACAGGCGCTCATCTCGCTGCGCACCTCGCTCTTCCTGCTCACCACCACCATCAACACCATGAAGGAGATATCCTTTCCAGCCTCCTCGCGGCTTCTTAACCCCACCCCGACCTGCAGAAGCACATGTTCTCGCTGCTGTTCCCCGAGTCCGATCATCTCCTCGAGTCGTACTCTCTTCCTTCGCTCTCAGCATCTCAGCCGACCGACGCGGCCTCCACGCTGCACCACCGCTCGCACACCACCGTCTCCACGTGCCGATTCCGCCGTGGCGTCATGGGTAGCATCAACCTGTCGCCGAAGGAGGAGGAGGAGAAGAAGCCCATCTCCCTCATCACCGTGCTGGTCGCCGTCCGTCGTCCATCCTCATCGGTAGACCACGCCCCTGCCCTCCACGCAGAGCAACTCGCCCAGAGAGGAGGCGGTCAAGGAAGTGAATGAGGAGGCGATCAAGCCAGTGAACTCGGAAGTGGAGGTGAATGAGGATGTGAAGGAGGAAGAGAAGGAGGATGTGAAGGAGGAAGAGTCGGAGCTGGTGTTGGACTCTTCCTCTTCCGACGACGAGGCGGAGGCGGCGCTGATGAATGCCGTGTCGCTGCAGTCCGTGCGCCAGCGCGCGCAGGCCTCGTCCATCCTCCTCAGCGGCCACGCCTCCTCCCTCTCCGACACCGCTCTGCCCACCATCCAGTCGCTCGCCCATCCCACCACCGAGCCAATGACTGAGCCCACGACCCAAGCGACCACACTCTTCACGCTGCTGGACTGCGACGACGACGTGCAGCGGCTGCAGGCGCTGCTGGCGCTCATGTCCACCTACCACCAGAGCGTCTACAACGGGCTCACGCTCATCGCGCAGCAGGCCGCCTTCGCCGAGCCGCCGCCCGGACTGCAGGGCTACTTCCTCTGCAACGACGCCTACGGCGCCGTGGCAACGCACGCGCTGTGTTCGGTGCTGAAGGCGAGGACGCTGCGGCCCGTCACCGCGCAGTGCGCCGTGTACGTGATGAAGTACCTGCTGGCCAACCACGTCTACGGCGACGTGTTCCCCGCGCAGGTGCTGGAGGACCTCGCCGACACGTCGCTTCGCTGGAGGGGCGTGACGCCTAGTCTCAAGGTGCGCGCGGGCATCGTGGCGACGGCACTGGCGCAGCTGCGCCCGCTCCTGCAGTCGCCCGACGACGTGATCTACGCGTTCCTGACGGTGCAGAAGCAGGTGGAGTCCGTCACGGGCACGGGCGCTGCGTTCATGCCCGCCTTCGACTACAAGGGCATTCTCGAGAGCGTAGCGACACCCATGTGACCTGACCGCTAGAGCTGCGTGCTGCTGCCCTTCGCCCGCGTGCGCAACACGCTCTCCGCCGCCGTGCCCATGATCTACAAGTTCACCGAGCCCAGCGCCGCCAGCACCGCGCAGTCGCTCCAGGCCTTCTCCATGCAGCTCTTCGTCTACCTGCTCCTTCGCGCCTTCGTCTTCTTCCTCCTCCGCAAGCAGCTCGTCCTCGCTCCGCCGCGCGTCACCTCGCCCGTCGCCCTTGCCGCCTCGCCCGACCCTGCCTTCTCCTTCTCGCCTCAGCCACTCTCTCCTGCCTCACCCACCTCGCCCGCGGAGCAAACACTGCCGGCAGACTTCGTGGCGGACGCCTCGGCGGCGCTGGGCATCGCGGTGGACGGCTGTGGCGATGACATCGAGTTCAAGAAGACGGTGAACGCGCCGGCCATCGCGGTGGACGAGCGCGTGGAGATCACGCGCGTGAACCGGTGCGCGCGGCAGTCGGGCGTGAGGCGTAGGTACCTGCCCTGCAGCCTGCTGGGCGGCGAGAAGCCGCAGTCGGTGTACCTGGCGATCGGGCGATCGCAGCTGTCGCTGCTGGAGATGGTGCGCGGGAGCATGAAGGACGCGGTGGTGCGCTGCGTGTTCTCCCTCTTCGAGCTGCTGGACATCTGCGTGGAGGACAACTCGCGGCGGACGCTGAGTCTGCTGGTGGGCGACGGTGCGGCGCGTGAGGCGTAGATCCAGACGGACGGTCCGATCCTGCACTGCGAGAAGATGGTGGGCTTTGCACTGCAGAACCGTCCCGGGAGAAACGTGTTCAAGGTGCTGCTGCAGTTTGCGACGGCGCCGGTGTGCTTGGAGGCGCAGCGGTGCATCATGGTGGCACGCAACAAGGATATGGAGAAGCGGAATCGCGATGTGAGCGATGGTTGTGGGGATGAGGAGTAGATCGAGACAATGATGACGAACAATGCGAATTCGAGGATTGCGTGTGTAGAGAGTGTGTCTGTATCTGTGAATGAGTGGGCTGTTTGTTGGATGAAGGGTACTCTATTGGTTTTTTGGGTTGCTATCATCTGTAGAGGTGGGTTGAGTGGGACTTTTGAGACAAAACGAAACTGAGACTCTGATCATTAATTACTGTTGTTGGAAGATGGAAGGTGAAGAATTGGGTGAGATTACTAGTGTTGAGTACAAGCATCGACTATATAAGGGGTATCCGATTGGGAGAAGGGAATGATGGATAGGAGTGGCTTCCGAATATACAAGGGATCTGTACGTAATAAAGAACGGAAAGAAGCCATCATAGTGGAGAGTAAACTGCAACTGAGTCCAGAGGTGTGTAAGATGGAATCTGAGAGGTTGAGAGCATTGAAATCTCCGTATACTCTTAATTACTATGGGATCTATCAAGATGAATCAAAATTATGCGTATTCGTTATGCCTCATTGCTGATTGTGTAGATTGGAATGGAGTATATGAGCTGCGGTCCATTATGGAGACATTTTAGATACAATGTTGCTTTTTCAGAATCCGATCTCCACATCATTGCCACTGCTTGCCTGAATGGCCTGGATTACTACCATTCCCAAGGCTATCTTCACTGCGTTTCCATTTGGAAGGAGTATCACCTTCTAGGATATTACCCCGAACAATCTCTTAATCACTAAAGACTACTCCGTGAGGCTGGGTGACTTTTGTGTGATATCCTACCTCTATCACAAGTACGCTGGCTCAAAGGAGCCTTATGGAACCCTGATGAACATGGCCCCAGAGGTGTTTGAAGCAGGAGAAGGAGACAAGAGTGATGTGTGGTCATTGGGTATGACCCTCCTCGAATTGGCAGAGCGGAAACACCCCTATAAGGGCTTGTTTCGGAGTGAGGTTGTGGAGAAGTTGACGAAGGAGCTTCCTCCTTCTCTGTCGAGTGGAAAGTGGTCTCCAGAGTTTGTGGACTTTGTGAGCAAGTGCTTGGTGAGGGATGTGAATGAACGATGGAGTGTGAAGGAGTTGCTGGGTGTATGGGTTTGAGAGAAGAGTAATGAATAGCATCCCTTCATTCAGAACCAGGCAAAACAAGTGAAGGAAGTGGGTTCTAGTGAGGGATTCATACACACGGGATTGTCGCTGATGAAAACAGTTGAGGAAATGAAGCAGTATCTGAAGGAGCCCTCAACGGACCCATTCATTCCGTTTGATATTGAGGATCCACAGGGACGCAGCCATTCCATTCGACATGTGAGGGAACACCAACTAGTGGATGAATGTGGGGAGTGGGCCGTTGTAGTGGATGTGAAGGAGAGGTGGATGAAAGCTGTGAAACACAAGTGGTTGGATTCTCCTCACACTCTTTATGGTGTTATGATTACAAAGAAGTATGCAGTTGAACATAATCGGGTGTTGGATTTGAGTGATGATGGAGATAGATGGGATGGAGACGTGATGTGGAATCAGCCATTCGGTTGGGGTGTGTTGTATGATAGTGAGAACAGAAAGGTGTATGAAGGGTTTCGGATCAGAGACATGAATGTGTGCTATGGCGCCCGATACTACTCTGACATCCAGAAGGTGGAGTATGAGGGAATGATCTTTGAGGGAAAGCGATGGGGACGAGGCGTGCAATACGGTCGAGACGGCAGCACGATGTTTGATGGAGAATGGATGAATGGAACACGCTTGGAGAAGAGTGTTGTGATTAGTGCAGAACATCCCTTCTTTCACAATCGAGTGGAGGAACTGATCGTGGGTGACAAGTGTTGTAACGGGGAACAATGGGAAGAATTCGATTTGTGTCTCTTCCATGCTCTGAAGCTGTTCCAAGTGGGTGACGAGTGCTTTGAGAGTGTGGGTGATGTGAAACTGATCGGGTTGAGGGAATTGGAGCGAGTGGTGATTGGATGCTATTCCTTTTGTGGCAGGAATTGTAGCTTGTATTTGGAAAACTGTGAGAGACTAAGGGAGTTGGAGATTGGCGACTCGTCCTTTGTTGACCACTATGAGTGTATTCCAATTGATGATTTGCGTCGCATCTATCTCTACCGTGAGAAGCGTTCTTACAAGAGGGTGAACTATTGCGCCTGCTCCGTGCTGGAACTGAAGAGAAGGTGTTGGAGAGGGAATGTGATGAATAGACTTGCCGCAGCTAAGAACAGTCGTCTTCTCCTCGTATGTGTTCAACGGTTGTTATGCTGCCGTGTTTGAGGGTTGTTTCAGCGAGAGGGATTGATGAATAGATCTACCTGAACTGGTCTCCATTGACTTTGGTTATGGTACGTGTGTTTTCCAGGATGATAACTCAACGGAGTTGATTATGCGAAGTAATCGTCACGCAAGGAGATTACGGGTAGACTTGCCCAAACTCACTCAACTTGTCATGAACAGGGAATCTGAGTGGAATCATGCCTTTTGCTACCCCCGTTGCATCACCCTAGAGAGTCATGATTCTATTCACCCTTCACACGTAGATATACCGAAATTGAACTGGATAGGAATCCGTAAGGATGCGTTTAGAGACAGCAGCGTAGTGAACGTACGCCGTCGACGGTTCTTCCATTTCCTCATGATTAGGCGTCGCTCCCATCCTTAAATCGTTATTTCGTTCTTGTATTTTCTAAATACACTCATTCCTTCCCTATGAAGTCACAATTCCAGTTATGAACAGTCATCGCGAATTGTGGTGAAGACGAAACCAGGTGATAGACAACACGTCGCTCTAACAGAATATCCCCTTAATACCACATCCACCCCTCTCTATTCCTTAAATGACCCGAGAATTGATTCAATGAAACTCCCTCTTTTCCCGTCAAGGAGAAAACAAAAGATTCTGGCACAATGGAGGCTGTAGTTTTCTAGTCCACTCGCGTGTAATCCATAGAAGGAGGACGTGAAGGCGGACTTGACGCCGGCCGAGGTTGAGCAGTTGAAGTTTGAGCTCCAGGCTCTTGGCTACCCCAAGAAGTGGCTTGCAATTTGTAATTGTGACGGTTAGGAAGTGGGCGTTGGCAGATTTTGAGATTGGAAAGAAAATGGGAAAGGGGCGTTTTGGTGGGCTCCTGTTTCTCGCATCTGATGGATAGGTCGAGTGTACCTCGCGCGTGAAATTAAATCCAAGTACATCGTGGCCATTAAGGTCATCCAGAAGAGCGAGCTCGAGAAGTGCGGCATCGAGAAGCAGATCCGGAGCGAGATCGAGATTCAAGCAAACCTGCGTCACAAGAACATCCTTCGCATGTACGGCTACTTCTTCGACAACAAGCGCGTCTACATGATTCTGGAGTACTCGCCGAAGGGAGAAATCTACCGAGAACTGCTGAAGCGCAAGCGATTCAGCGAGCGTCGCGCCGCTTCCTACATCAGCCGCATTGCCGCTGCAATGGACTACTGCCACCAGAAGCACGTGATTCACCGTGATATAAAGCCCGAGAACATCCTCATCGGTTACGACGTGATTCCTGTCCGCTCGAGTCATTCTGTAGAATGAGCCGAAGATCGCCGATTTTGGCTGGTCGGCACACTCGCCCTCCAACCGCCGTCACACCATGTGCGGCACCTTGGATTACCTGCCGCCCGAGATGATCGATCACAAGGACTACGACTCGACCGTCGACAACTGGTGCATCGGCGTGCTGACCTACGAGTTTTTGTGCGGCCATCCTCCCTTCGAATCGCAGACGAAGGACATGACGTACGAGCGCATCCGCAAGCTGGATCTCCGCTTCCCCTCGCACGTGAGCGAGCAGGCGCAGGACTTCATCCGCAAGCTGCTCGTGATTAACCCCAAGGACAGAATGCCTCTGAGCGAGGTGAAGAACCACCCCTGGATCAAGAAGCACGAGAACTACAACCTCACGGGCTCCCTGTAGACTGTTTGTTTCATACTCGTTCTTCTCGATTGTGGGGTTTGTCCTTCCGTGAATGGCCAAGAAGTCAAAGCAACCCACCAACGCTCAGAAAGTGCACGCCAAAGCGAACAAGCCCAAGGCGTCATTTGTGGTTTTAGTTGCATAATCCGTAGTGCAAAGTCGTACGGCACAGAGGGAAAGGTGAATAAGAAGCTGATCAAGAAGCACCGCGACTATCTCCGTGGACTGGAGAAGCGCAGGGAAGAGTGGGGCCCTCTGCTTACGCTTGATTTGTAGGTTGATTGTAGCCAATCGCGCAACGCACAACGCTCACGCGGGCGAAATGGCGTCTCTGGAAAAGCAGATCAATGAGTGGAAGTTGCAGATTGCTTGCGAGGAGAAGGGAGAGCCCTTCGTCCCGCCAAAGGAGAATGAGATGGATGAGGAGGAGAAGTGAGGTGTGTTTGTTTCCATACGCGTGTTATTGCATATATGTTGTAGAGAGGGCGAATTATGCGACAACTACAACAAACAACCAATACTCACTCGTCTTTCGCACACCCCATGTCATACAAGTCATGTCGGACGTCGAGTTCGTACTCGTCCTCGGGGAGCATCTCCATGTCATCATTGCCGTTTCCTCCCTTCGTGGTTTCGATACTCTCCCTGATATTCCTGCCCCCATCCATAATGCGAATCGCATACTCCAATCCCACGCGGACCGCCAATTCGGCGATGTGATCTCGAATGCTCTCATCTTCTTCTCCGTGATACACGATCCGAAAGCTCGTCTCCGCATCGGTAGGAGGCACAATCGTGCTTTCCAGAACGGGGGGCAAGGACACCGTCCGATCGAATTCCTGCCGATTCGATTTCTCGTACTCCAATTCCTCCTTCTCCTCCAATCTGCACTCGTCAAGGCTGCTTCCAATCTCGGGTGTTTTGGCAGGAGTTGGTTTGGGGGCTGGTTTGAAGAGATCGTCGATTGCTTGTGGATTGACGGAAATGGAGCTGATTTCTGTCGGTTGGGTTGGTTTCTCTTCCGTCTCCTCCGAAACGTCACTGTAGTATTCATCGCAGCTGTACTCGTAGTAGCTGTACGTGTAATCGTCGTCGTCGTCTTCAGCATTCGTTGTGTTGGGTTTCTCTTCTTCCTCTTTCGCTCTTTCAGGCTTTTCTTCTTCCTTCACTTGTTTGGGTTTCACTTCTTCAGGGTTCACTTGTTTGGGTTTCACTTCTTCTTCCTTCACTCCTTCAGTCTTCACTTCAGACTCCACCTCCCACTTCGCCTCTTCACACCTCACAAACCACTTCTCCAAGGCAAACTCGGACACAACCACCGCCTCGCTCAGTCCGCTGCCCACGGGCGACGGCACACGCACACACACGCCATCACCCAGCTCCCAAGAATTGTCCGTTCCCGCGGTAATGGGCATCTCCAAATCCACCTCACCAGCGTTCCCATCGGGAGTTACGGCAGAGAAAAACTGACTGATGCTGGAACGCGCCTGCTCCCGCGCCTCGTCCAGCATTCCCGCGGGAATGTCGTTGGTCCGCTGAAGGAGCGTTACATCGTAGAAAAAGGCGTTATTGTTGCACAGCAGCACTTCGTACGAATTCAACTCGTACCCCAACGACCACAACAAATCGAATGCGTGAAGTAGCTGGGTCAGATGGACGGGTGTGGCGGCCGTTTCATCGAAGGGAGCGATCCGCTGGGGTTGGGGAATGGGTCCGAGCAACTAGAAGTGAGGTCAAAACCCCGATCAGACGAAGAGATCGTAACACGCGGAATCGAGAAGAACACCGGAGAAGACAGTGGCGAGCGGAGGATAGCAGGTGACTAGGGTGAATGGGGAGAAGAAGGGGAACTGTGATGGGCGTGGAGATCGGTGTAGAACTGATTGAGAAGGGCCATCTTCTGGCGGAAGGCGGCTTCGTCGGTGATTTGGGGCCGCCACACACAGAGGAAAGGAGTGTTGTGGAGAGAGGCGAGCTGCCAGGAAAGAGTGGAAGAATGGGGACTGATTTCAAAGAAGAGGTCAAACTAGGAATCAGGAGGGTGGGGCGGGGAAACATCCAGGGGTTGTGTGTATTGGACGATGTTGAAGAAAAGTTGGGGTGTGGTGGGATTGGAAAGAGAGGGAGAAATGGAATAGGCGAGGTTGGTGAAAGAGGTGATGGAGGAGGACGAGAAGTTGAAGGGGAAGTGAAGGAGAACACAATTCGGCAGGATGGCGGGAAACGAATGGAGGATGAATGAAACGGTCTTGTGGAGAGAAGAAGGGTGTGTGACGAAGAGGAAGCGAGCGGAGGCGGAGAAGCCGGAAGGAGACGAAGAAGAGAAGGGGCGTGACAGGCACGAAGACGAAGATTGACAACGACGAAGAGATTGAACGAAGAATGACAAGTCTCCCTCGTTCTCCAAATCTATGCGTGATTCTCGCCTATGCGCATCGCACTCATCACGATATCATCGGGTTGTAACTTCAAGCCCTCTAATCGTCAATTCCGCAATTCCGCCCATTACTCGCCTCTGTGGCCAAAAGGATTGTTCCACCGCCACGAGTCCACTGCGAGCACAGCTCCTTCTCCTCGGGAAGGAAATCCTGCAATGACGCGGATTTGGGAATCACCTCCGTAGAGCTGCAGTTCAAATACTTGGCTTGGAGATAGTCCTCCATCGGCAGTTCGCTGCTGCAGCGCACATAGGGAAGGAGGAAATCCACACTCGACGGGGTATTCCTGAATTGCACCGAAACGGAGGTCGGAATACGACTCGGAGTTCGTAGACAGTAGCTACACCTCATTAGTATCCTATGAAACGACTATATGTTCGAAGCCAGACTGAGAATCGCATTTCGGCAATGCGTGTTCAGTTCCTCCCTCAAAAACAGCGCATTCACATTGGCAGGGAATGGATCGTAGGAGCGCACTTCCTGAGACCAAATCTCGGCCAAGGACGGATCCCGAAGAATCACGAAGAAACACAGAATGCTCAGCATCGGAGAAGCTGCCAGCGTGTAAAATGTGGAAACCGGCGATTTGGAGTCCATTGGAGGCAGCTCCAGGTTCTAGTGGGAATCAGGCAGTCATGAAGAAACGAGTGTCTGATTTGAAGATGCCACCACCTCTGCGTTCCTCAGATTCGCTGTCTTGAACACGGACGCGCCGAAACGAGACGCAACTAACGGCGAATTGATGATGACCGTTCTAGGATGAACAAGATGAATGAAACCGACTTTGCATCTGCGCTCACGGAGTACACGAACAGGTAGGTCTGCGGCTGGAGGTAAATGGGCTTCTGAGGATGAATGCGACCCCCAACGGCTTACGCTGACACCAGTGAACACGGGAAGGAAGGGTTCTGGAATGGCCTTGCAGGGCATCACACTGACGGACAGGCACGTGCAGTTGAGAGATGTGGAGTCATTACTGTCGACCATGAGTGGCTGCTGCTTCATGATCATCTCCAGTTCTTTGGATCCCTAGACTCAACACACAAAGCCGATGCGTACCTCGTAAAAGGTGAGGATCGGGGCATTCTCCAAGTAGTTGTCAAAGAGAGGCAAATTGCTGTTGCATATGCCGTCGACAAAGGCAGCAGAGGAAGAAGGATCGTACAGTCCCTGCGTCTCCAAGGCGAATACCGTGTTTCCCTCCGAATCGTACTCCCTTTGGAGAATCGGAATGAACGTATCCGTGTAAGACTGGCCTTCGAAAGATTCCGGCGACTTCAGATCCGGAACGGCGATTTCACGGATACTTCCCTGCTTGCAGTCATAGACAATTGCATCCTTTTCGTTGGCCGTGAAACCGCACACAATTCCGGTTTTCTGCTTATCCTACGGGAATGAGAATCGCTCCTCCAAAGCGCCCACATAGCCGATCAGATCTCCGATGTTGATTCTGCCATCCACATGCATGGTGTTCGAAACAATGGAGAATCGGAATAGTGCTTGTGGGGAAGGGGCGGACTGTTTTTCAATCGATTCGCTTGAATAGGTGGCAATGAGTGTAGCATCGATTCGCAGGCTGTCCCAACGGTGGCTGCGCGCTGGTTTGGGCGTTCGCTGCATTCCAGCGGCAATTGGCCTTCGGTCCCTCTGTATACCCATTTCTTCAAACGGGCGTAGTATAGCGCAGTTCCAACGGTCCTTTTCCACCGAATCGCGGGATCTGATGAATCGCATATTGCAGAAGTATCCTCCATCGGAAACCAAACGGCCAAAGACGGACATCATCAGCGACCTCTCCCGACAAAAGCTGAGTCTTGAAACGGTGCGGTTCGCTTCTTTTCGCATGACGTCGTAGCAAAAGAAACTAATCGCAGAACTGGTCACAAACGAGGAACCTCTCTCCGATAAGGTATGGAAAGAGGAGGAGAGTGAGTGTGTAGGAGGTGGAGAGCGTTCTCTTTTCCCTGGTGAAGCAGAAATACTACATGAGTGTCCTCGCATTCACAGATTACTGTTTGGAGAAGAATCTCGTAGCGATTGTGCCGCGCATTGAGTGTAGGTCCCTCGTCTCTCCGAAACGAGTGTCTACTGGCTCTTTTACTGCTGCGGACTGTACAAGGATAAGGAGGTGCTGAAGGCGGTATTGAAGGCGGTTCCCAAATCGGTGAAGGGAAAGTACGTTTACAAGGCGAAGCTCGCCAAGTCGCTCTTCTGTTGCAAATCGTTTGACGAGGGAGAGGCGATTCTGAAGCATTTCGAGAAAATGGGTTTTCCGTACAGCGATTGCAACGGCTACCTGCTGGAGGGCTTGGCGTTGGGCCAGTACTACCAGGAGTGCATCCGCGTGTTCGAGAAGATTCATGCCATGGTGAAGAAGCAATCCGATAGTGTAACCGCAAAAGAGGTTCGGATCTACGATAAGTGCTACTACGCGGCGTTCATTTCGTATTGCCGGCTGAATCGCGAGCAAGATGCGATCAGTGTGAAGGAGGAGGCAGAGGCGAACGGGATCACGCTGAGCATTCGCTGCTACGATGCGCTGTGCGAAATGATCGATCACTCGAAGGAATGGAAGGAATTGGCACAACACGTCTTTTCGGTTCTGCAGGCGAAGCATTTGAAGGTGTCGGACGTGCAGTAGTCTCGTTGTGGTGGTTGAAGGGTAGGAAGTCCATCATTTGCGCGCGAGCGAAGGAATTGCAGTACAAGCGGGGAATCGATGCGATCACGGAGTACTGTAAGCACTACGACACGGTGCTGGACATGAACACGAACAATCACGAACTGAGTGAGAGAAAGGGAGGCGGATTAGCATTAGCGCTGCAATGTCGAGACCTGAACGAATCGATGTGTCGGATGCGTGTGTTGAAGCTGTTCGAGGATGTGGAGAAGCGGTACAAGTGGAAGGGCGCCGAGGCGCTGACCATCACGATTCGCACGAGCAAGGCGCAAGGAGGCGTGGTTCGGCTCCTTCAGAAGGACTTGTATCCACCCGTGGGAGTGCGCATCGAAGTGAGGGGTGGGGAGATGGGTGATCCGTAGGGGAGCAACATGAAGGTGGATGTCATGGACTTGGTGCGGTGGTACAATCGGAAACCCTTCCAGTTTTCCTACTTCAAGTGATTTGTTTGATGGAGCACACGAAGGATAATCTGGGGGATCCCAACACGGCTCAAACAGAGCAGAGAGGTGTTGCTCCGACGTGCCATTTTCCTACTCCATTCGCACCTGCTCCTGTACTTCATTCGACCTGCTACTGAAACGAATCGTTGTTTGAAAGGTGATTTGGATCCGAAATGCCCCTCAACGCTGTCTTTCTTGTGTTCATGGATTTTGACATCTTTCGCAACGTTTCACTCGTGCATCAGGGGTGCGGCTGCCTCGTTCGCCTCACGCCTAGGATATACCAGTTCCGCATTCACCTGAAGAACCAGCGAGATGGTCGGATTCTGTTTTGCCACTCGAATCCGTGCACCAAGTCAAACATCCGGAATAATCGCTACGTCGCTGCTTGGTTGGCGCATAAGCCGTAGGTGGAGGATGCGGGTCTCTACTACAAGTCGTGCTCCGTTGACATCGAGGAGAATACCTTCGTGTCGCGGAGCATTCTGATTCGCTACACCGGAGAAGAGGCTTCTTTACGTGATTCGTGCTGTTGGCGAATCGAGGTTCCCTACGAGGACATGAACAACACGTCGCTCGCATTCAAGGTCGATCTCTTTTCCCAGCAGCCAATCAAAAGCGACAAGCACGTGACCGCCTACTCCCAGAACCCCTCCGTCGTCTCGCCTCCTCCCGCTCACGCGTAGCTCATCGGCTCCCAATCCATCACCATCTCGCATGTCAGCAGCGACTCCGACCTGAACTACATCCACCTCCTGTACCCGCAACAAGGCCTCTGCGAGCTCAGTGGAGTGCTGCTCTGCTCGCTGGTGGACATTCGATACTACCCTCTCTCCACTCTTTGCACGCCGGTGGAGGAGTCGGAGGACGAAGAAGAACCCGTGCCCTTCGCGCAGTTCCTCTTCGCTGCCTGTGACGTGGGGTCGAATATGGGGGGTCCCAACTAGAGTGTGAAGGAGGTGGAGGAGGCGTACTTGCACTGGTACGAGGAGATTTGCCAGTGCTTGGAAGGAAGCTACTATCACCTGGTGAATTGCGTTCACGGCATTATCGAAGAGAACAAGATCCAAAACGGGGATGGCATTCTGTCCAAAATCCTGCCCTTTTTTGTCTCCCACAAGAAATATCCTCATTCGTTCTCTTCTCTTCCTTCATTCGCCACTTCTTCGCATTCTCCCTCCAAACCAGGTTCTCTCCGCTGTCTGACCACGCCCTCGCCTTTGTGCGGATCCCCGCGGCTAGCCGCCGTCGACTCCGACGCTTGTTTCTGCTACGAGTCGCTGGATTGCATCGACTTGAACGCTGCGAGCGAGATCATGATCAACGCGGATTCCCCGCGAAAGCAGGAGGAGCGGTCGCGTGTGGAGGTGGAGGAGGCGGCGGCAGTGAACGCGAACCGGCTACTCGCGGGAATTAGCGATTGTGCGGAGCAGATTTGGAAGCTGTACGACGTGCTGGTGAAGACGGTGCGAGAGAATGCGGGGTGTGTGTGCGAGCAGTTGCGAACGCAGCATGCGAAGGTGCTGCGTGATTACTTGAACCGGTTTGTGTTGCTGAATCGGCTGACGGAGTTGGATTTGAGCGGCGAGGTGAAGAAGAGAGTGGAGAGTGAGATGTAGACGGCCAATGTGCTTCAGGACCACGAGTTCATCTTTCAGACCGTTCACAACAGTGGGTATTACAAGTGAGAGAAGAAGGTGGTGGTGAGGTGCAGAGAAGTGAGTCAGTTCGAGTTGGTGGGAAATGACTCCATCGTTCCGTTCATGCAGTCCAACGCCTCGTCCCTTCACCAGTCGCTTCTCCTCGTGGAACAGTACCAACAGAAGGAGGAGAAGGAGGAGAAGGAGGAGAAGGAATGGGTGTGTGGGAATGAGAGTTGCAAGAGGCGATGTCCCTATTCTTTGGAGCGATGTCCCTATTGTTTAACGGACCGCAGTTCACACACTCTGCATGTTGTGTTCATGTTACACGGCTTTCGAGTCGATGAAACTGCCTCGAATCACAACTAGGCCCAACCCGCCGATATGCACCACATTTCGGACCACCTCCTCCTTCGTCATCGCCGGCTTCGCGTCTACCTGCTTCACTCCTGCTTCGAAAACACCTCCAAATCGCTCGTGATTCTCGCCTCGCGTATCGCGCAAGAAATCAGCCAGATTTTGCACACGCTCGAATCGAAGGGTCAGACCGCCACGCACATCTCTTTCATCGCACACTCCATCGGCGCCCTCGTGATTCGCCTCGCGCTGAACAACCCGCTGCTGTCTCCCTTTGCTGGCAAGTTCCACCTCTTCCTCTCACTGAACGCACCGCACCTGGGCGTGGTGTTTGCTCGCAAGTCGCTGGAGTGGGGAGGCAAGGTGGTGTCCCTATTGCAGTCCTCTGCGTTGGTGGACGAGCTGCTGTTGAAGGATGATAAGAACCCCCGAAATGCGCTGCTGTACCGAATGGCGCTCAATTCGGGTAAGGACGGGTTTGGGGGCTTATCGTCAGGACTGTCCCAGTTCGAGTACTTTTACTTGGTGTCTTCGTGCCAAGACGCTTTTGTTCCCTTCCACTCCGAGCGCGCCGAAACCACTCCGGCCATTCTGGAGGCGAATTCGGTGGAGGCTGACGCGTACCAGGAAATGGTAACGGCCTTTTGGCGGGAATTCCGAAAGGAGGGAAGCAAGACGGTGATCAAGAAGTTCGACGTGTGTTACGACGTGCGTGCGGGGGAAGAGAGTGAAGCGTAGAGCATCAACTTTTCACTGGATTCGCTTCTGGGGAAGACGGCGCACATCAACATCCTTAAGGATGTGGGCGTGATTGAGGTCTTGCTCTCGCAGCTGGACGAGTGCTTCCGCGATTGGTCGTGTTTGTTGCACTTCTGTGGGAACAAACAGTCTCTCACGCAAGGCGTCGTTTCTTGGGTTGTGATTCGCTCTCGAGTCCTCGTCGTGTTTGGGTTGCCTCCTCCCATGGCATTCTCTCGAAGAGATCGCCTCCGTGGGACGAAACGAATCCGCTCTTCATCCGAACTGGGAAGGAGGAAGTGACAAACGGCAGTTGTTTTGCAATGGCATCGGAGAAGGACTGGGCTACGCTTCGACCGCGTGACTCTGTGAGCTTGTCACTACGATCAACCCATCTTCTCACCTCAACCACATCACAAAGCCCTGACACAGCACTTCGAGAGGCAGCATCTCGTCCTCCACCTCAACAAACTGCCCTCCACACTCGATGATCACGTTGTACTACTCCTAAGAGCGGTTGTGTTTCCAAACATAGTCACGAAGAAAGACCTCACAACTCTTCCCATCGCGAGGAAGGTACTTCTCATAGCCCCTCTCCTGGTTCCTCTTCTGTCTTGCTGTGAGTGGAATCTGCGTGGCGGTGAGGGTTCGTTTGACGGTGCATTCTTCGCCCGAGAGGAGAGAGAGAACGGTCGCGCCTGCGGGGAGTGGGTGGTGGAGAGGAAGAAATCGCTGGATGGAGGGAAGGAGGGAGAGAACGAAGAGGAGGCGTGTGCGGTGGAAGCAGCGAAGCGTGTAGGAAACGCAGGGGATGAATCCACGCTGCTGGATGGCTGCAGGCTTGCATAACAGGAAGGAATCCACTGTTGTTCATATTAAGTGGAGTGATTACCGAATGGGATGCCGGCTCCATTCACGGCCAAGCGGCGGCGAATCATCCAATCGATCGACAGCTCTAGGATAAACACAATAGCACAGAGGAAAACCGAAGTGGTGAAGAGAGGGAGGATTGCGCATCGCTCCGAAGGAGAGTTCGATGCCTGCCTCTTTAGCAATTTCATCGACTCGCTCCTTCATGCTGTCCACGTCTTGTTTTCCTCGCTACAGGTGATTCTCGACACATTCACCAACTTCAGCGAGAATAAGGATCCGGTTGTGACAGAGAGGGGAGGAGAGGATGTTCTGATCCAGGAGACGGTTTGCCACCATGGAGGCAGAATGGGTGTGGAGCTCACCGCCCAGCGAGCACTCGATGACGCCGTAATCATCCATCACAATATCCGTGTCAAACTCAACGTCCATCATGACAGTCATGAACACTTGGTGGGATGGAGGGAAATCGTCTCCTCCTGATTTTGCTTCCGCAATCAATTCCAAACACAGGACTCTGGCTCCATGGACACGCGATGACCGTTTCCAAGGACAGAATCATGCGCGCTGCATTGGAATTGCTTGGACCTGCTCAACGGAACTCGGTTTTCATCGCTTCCTCTTTTGGCGCCATCTCTCATTCCCACCGCGTTTTTGCAGATTTCTCGCTTTCCAGGCTTTCTCGTCCAGGAGAAATCCTGCAATCCCCGAGCCCTACCTCGACCTATCCGGAGATACGTGAATACTGCGTGCTTCTTCCTTCCATTCCATCCGTGCGAAAACTGCGATTCCATGGAACAGTCGACACCTATACTCGAGAAGAGACAGACCGCGGGCAATTCAGAGCTGCCACCCGGGACCTCCAGGGAACTCTTCCCTCCCGTATCGTTTCGCCTTACGCCGTTAACAGTAGGCACCTCCGAGTGGACCGAGCTCGATTTCCCCAGCGCGGCTGTACGCTGCTCGGTGTATGCTGAGCCTGAGGAAATCCATCCTGAATGCGCGCTTGAAAAAGCAGGAATCAGGAGAGCTCTCGTGCGCGGTGAGGCTCTACTCGCCGAAGAGGGGAAAGAAATCGTCCCAGGCGATTCCACACAACCCGAAGCGCTTTTTCACTCCGCGACTTCCCACGCCGGTAGACCTCCCTCCCGTGCAGGAAGAGACGGCTTCCCCCGTGAGTGGCTGCGACTACGTTTCCTACGACGATTTCAAGGAGTGGTTGTGCTGTGGTGGCGTTACGAAACAGAGCGGTGGGGTTGCTGCGACGCAAAACGAAGAGCATTCCATTCAGCATCGTGGACTTTTCTCAACTCACCAACTGCCCGCTGTCGTTCATCTGGGCGGTGATAGTGGTATCTTCCTGTTTCTGGGCTGTGATGGGTAGATCGTGGAACATGTGGGCGGAGCCAGCGCCAACGGCAACCACGTTTCGTTCGCACTCGACTCGAACATTGTCTTCTCGCTAAGGCAGATCATCGTTCGATTCCTCGATTCGCTTCATGTCCTAGTCTTCCTGCCAACCCACGTTGCACCCTGTCCCCTCCGTGATGGAGAAGGAGAAGACGTTGCTGGAGAAGGAGGTTCTCCAATTGCATCACGGGGTCGTGTGGACGAATCGTGATTCTTTTCCATTTTCTGTTTACCCTCCGCATTACGACATTCCTTTTACTCCGGGAGAAGCACCGAGCATTACCGCATCGCGAGTCGATCTGAGCAATCTTCCTCCCCGTCTATCCCGATACACCCAGGAACGGAATAACCTTTCATTGAAGCACGCAATCAACAACCTTTCGCACATTGTGCTTTGGGAGAAGGGGATGACGATTGGTCCGCGCGAGAAGAGCATCATTGACATGGTCGTGGTAAAGCTATTCCAGAGCAGGGAGCTGTCCTTCTTTGACCTCGTGAAGTCGATTGTGATCTCGCGCAATGAGGGCGAGTTCCAGAAGGATCTTCTCCTTCTTCGGTTCATTCTTGTCACGCTGAGCGCGTTCTCTGTGATTCAATCCACTCCTTCGTCATTCCTGTCATTAGCGTCTCTGACCCCTTCTTCTCTCTTCCGACTCTCTCCGTCACTCAAAGTGAGTTGCGTTCTTATCATCTCATGTGCCTAGCGGCAACTCCTGTTGGAGTTGAATGGAGGCGAGCATCAGGTGGACAGTATGGTGAACAGGACGATCGTCAACCCCGAGCTGAAGAAGCAAGCGATCGCCAATCTGGTGTGCGAGCAGCTCTTCATGGATCCTTCGCTGACGCTCCAAATGGTGCTGGAGCAAGTCCAGGCCAGTTTCGATTGCAGGGAGCTTCCGTCAATGAGCGAGCTGAAGAAGGCTATGGAGACGCGGTGCGCGGCTGCCATTTCGCGGTTCGAGTCCATTACCAAGTAGATTCTTCCTGTTTGTAACTTATTCTCTACAAGACCTGTTTGTTACCCATTTCTTAGCTCCCTTTTCTGCCTTGGTCATCCCTCTTTCAAGCGGCGTTGTCGATGAAACTCCCGTCCTCTGCATGACGTTGCATTTTCTTCGTGGCAGAGCATTCGTTGGGAAAAGCATTCTAACGCATTTTGAATCTGGATTCTACGCAGATGAGCAACGAAATGATGGAAAAGAGTGTGCCATTTGAAGGGGGTGTGAGCAAAATAGGCGAGGCGCCTGAAAATGCGGAAGAAAAGATCAACCGAGAGAAGTTCATGACGTTGCTGCAGGAGAGGCCTTTTCATGCGTAGTACTCTCACGAAACTGCAAAAAGCGCTGAAGGAATACAACGGCAATCCCCAAAAGTACGCGGAAAAGATTTCGAAAGCGAACAAATGGTACGTACGCGGAATCTCACTCACGGGAAGGATGGAGAAGAATTGCTACCTCGTGCTCATGTCCGATCCGAGCTACTATCTCGAAAAGGGCATCGACTCCATCTTCTGGAAGGAGCGCTTTTACAAACCCATCGAAATCGAGCGCTCCAAACTGAAGGAGGACCCTGCGTCGCAAGGCGAGCACGTTTGAGCATACGAATTAAGTGAGGAGTAGGGTCCGCGATTGCTCGCGTTGATCGAAGAAGGAGTGGACTACTACACCTTTCTATTTCAAAAGGTGAAGCAGGTGCAAGCGATCGAATGTGCTCGTCTTTTGATTCCTTGACTCCTAGCGAGCAAATCGTCTTCCACTCTCTTCTCGCAGCACACCAAGATCATTCTCACTCACTTTATCCTGATTCACCTGGGCGATTTGCAGCGCTACAAGGTCGAGCTTCAAAACGCCTCCCCGCGCGATCACGCCTACAGCGAGGCGGAGACCTTCTACAAGCAGGCCATCGCCTTCGACCCCACCAACGGAGACGGACACCATAAACTGGCCGTGATTGCCTCCAACTGCAATTGCGACTATCTCGCGCTCTATCGCTACTGCCGCGCGCTGGGGTGCCGAACGCCCTATCTGAGCTCGCTCAAGAACGTGAAGCTGCTTTTCACGCGAAACGAGAAGGAGCTCAAGAATTTCGGAAATCCCGAAAAGGTCACGAATTGGAAGGACAACCGCGAAGTACCCGTCTCCCGCCATCCTCACCCGTAGCTCTTCCTCTCCCAGTTCATTTCCCTCCAATACCACCTCTTCTCCGGCTTGTCCACCGAAGACGCCGAGCTGCGTTTCATGCGTCTCCTCAACTCCTGCATCTCCCGCTTCTGTACGGATTTCCCGCCAACTCCATCGTAGCCTCCCTCCTGCGCATCGACTGCCTCCCCACCTCCACCGTCTACCGTCTCGTCATGATCGCCATATTCGCCGCCGGCGACGGCTGGGTGGCGGCCGAGGGCGGTTGGCTCCTCCCTTCCCGCTCACACGCAGAGAAGTCGCAGTCCACCGCGCTCTCCACGGAGTGCTACTACGCCTGGATTCTGCTGTATTCCATGATGAGTTGCGTCGGGTCGAAAATGGGGGGTCACTCACAGATCGAACGCCGCACCGCTGTCCCTTCCCTCCACGACGCCACACGTCGCCCCCCATTTTCGAACTCACGGTCAGATGCCCCCTCCCTCCGCCACATTCCCACCCTCTCCATCTTCACCCAGTGGTTCGAGCTCCAGAAGCAGAACGCTTACCGCCCTCGCTACATGGCTTCCGACGTCTATTCCTCCTTCTCCGCGCAACCCCAACGACTCGCCCTCTTCCAGAAGGCGGAGCAGCGCTTCTGGACGGAGATGGTGGAGGTGCTGAACCGTCTGCCGCTGACCACCTACACCGCCGCCAACCACGGTAGCCACGGGACGAGGGACTGAGTTCTAGCGCCGCTGGTGTACGAGGTCGAGACGCGCGGGTACACGCCCTTCCAAGGCATCTTCGACCGTAGGTGTGTGGTTGTGGGGGCCCCCCTCACCGGGTTGTAGGCATCCCTCACAACACCCCCTTGTGCGGCGGCGAAGAAGCCACGATTCGTTACATGCAGAATGTGTGCGTCACACTGAACCGAATCTTCATCGATCCAAGGTGCCCCGTTCAGATCACCAAAACCGAAGACGACCGATTTACCGCGCAATGTAGGAAATCCCGAAATCGGTCCGATTTTAGACAATTCGCTGAATAGCGTGATGAACTTCACTTCTTTCGATATTGACGAGCCGTCCACCTTCGGACCCACCTCGCGAGCCAATCTCGGCTTCGAGGACGAGCTGAGCTTTGCTGGGATGCCCTCTGTTGTTCAGTGGTTCTTGATGGTGATGAATAGATGTCGGGGTATCATTCGAGGCAGATTTCTTCTCTCTCGTACATGTCTTTGGTAATATAGTTGACAAACTGTGAGACATAGTCGTCAACAGACCTGCACGGCAGCAGGTCATCCAGCCAGTCCCAGATGGAGGGAAATCGATTGCGATTGGGAAGCAATCACTCCAACGACGCTTTGGGGAGGTAGGAGTCGAAAGAAACAGTGAGGCGTAGGATGATGTCTCCTTTGTCGTTAGAAGGCTCCGCGTTGATGGGACAGTGATTCCTTTAGTGTTCTACTCGGGTTTGTTACAAACAGCCGTCATATGGTACAGTTAGCATTCCCAGGAAATGGGAGTATGGGTTACACGAGGCTGGTCGTCGAGAATCTGCCTCTGTATCTGGGAGAAGGATTTCCAGGTGCCTTCACACGTATTACACACGTAGTACCCAATTCGGGTGAACTCCTGTGATCGGTAACAGCAGGTGATGAGAATCACCGTCACTCCCAGAAGACAATCGGCAGGAACTAGCGACAAATCTGGAGGGTCCGTCTACGCCTCGTGAGTTGAACACCACCGACAACACGATCCTCACCTGGAAGCAGAATTTGTGTGTTCCTCGCGTTATGGGGCCGACCAATACCGAATCGAGAATCTGATCTCCCTCTGTGCTTCTGTAGTCGCCCACATACGTCAGTTTCCACTCCAGGTCTAGATTGTCAACAAGGCATACGAGAAGCAAACCCTCCTCCAAATCCTGGCACGCTTCAAATATGATTTCAAACTGGAAGGGATTTGTTGCGGAAGTGGGGTTATCGAGAACATTCACGTTCACCACGTTTATCCACGGAAGTCTGTCTTCTATCTGCGACATTTGGCTGCCTCTTTCGTTGCAAAGCACAACCACGGTTTAGAAGACGCAATTCTGAAAAGCGCACAACCGTCCTCTTCTTCTGTGGAATTCGACTCCCTTTTGGTTAAGTAGGATGCGGGTGGTCTTTCTTTCCTTCGTGCCAAAATGGTGCGCCAAGCTCATTAGGGTCTCCAGAGGGAATGATAGGTGTGAATTAACAAAGACAGGAACGACGCTTCTTAATCAGTGCATCAATGTCATCGATGTGGATGTTGTCGACGATGCTCTTCACCACGCCTTCTACTGTGCGCAGCGCGTTTCCGTTTGTTTTGTCTCCTCGTAGCCGGATGGGTTTCCACCCTCCTTTCCTCCATCCAGGCCCCTACCGCTCAATCCCTTCTCTCGCCGTTACCTTCTCAGAATCGCGGTAATTCGGAGACGGCTCCCAGTCCCGTCCATTCCAATAGGGGATATATGTCCATCGGTTCTACACTTCATCCGTTCCCAGCACGCTCACAAAGTCAAAAATACACTCCGAAACGCTCCCAGAAAGACCGAATTGTGTTTCTTCGTCCGAGCTCTCAAACGAAATCCAGTCGTAGTTGCAATCGATTCCGTTCTTGAGGACCTGCAGCCGATATCTGCGCACGTCATCTATTCCTCAGGAGAGGAGAGAAGAGGCACTGATGAAGATGAGCTCAATCTTAAAGTCCGCGGAATTGTACTCCAGCGGCTTCCACTTTAGCAGCTTTAAGCACGTGCCGGAAGTGTAGGGATCTCGCACGGGTGTGAACACCAAACCATCGCAATTGTGGTGAAGCTTCCCCACCACCTCCCTCCACACGAACACGGTTTGGTGAATGTCGTACATGGGCTTCAGGCGTATTTCAAACGGCAGCGAATCACATGGATGAAACGCGCTCACCACCCACGTTCGGATCAGGTGCAAGCGGTTCAGCAGAGACAATTGCATCGTACTGCGGTTGTTCAAGCACAGAATATCGAACACCCAGAAGCACACATGTCTACGCGATCATCTCCTGCTGCAAAGAGTACGGCTTTTCTTCTTTTGTCTCAGTCAAGAGTTCGCCGTCTAAGACGGTCGCTTTTGACACATCAATCACATCCTTCTTCATACTCCCGGAAATGACCTCTGCCAGCTTTGTTAGGTCACAGTTCTTCACGGCGTAAAAGTCAAATCGGCGATCGATGAGGTACAAGCGGTTCTTCTTGTTACTATTCTAAACACGTGGCATACCTTCCATATCAGCAGTAAATGACGGACTCCGTCCGTTTTCTCACAGACACAATAGTCGATTTGGGAGAGATACTTCATGTTCTCTCTATCCATCGAAACGGGTTGGGATCCTTATTATTATGGAATGTGGGGATGAAATTACCAGGAAACGTGGAGACACGATCGCTCTTGCACATTCTCGATACATCTTCCCGCAAATGCCTCAAACGTGTGTCGTCAAGCACCTTCTCAGCGAATGCTTTCACAAAACCCTCTTCATCCATTGTTGGAGCGATGGAGTGATTGGGGTGGTTCCTTGAAAATGGGAGTGATTTCTATTTGCTATGTTCGTATTAACTGACCTTGTGCAGATGTGCCTCTCCGTAGTCATAAGAGGCGCGACTGCCAGTCGTGATGGTTTCTGTGTCTCATTGTCGTATATCCGTGCTGAATGGAAGGATATGAGGTGGGCTGTGGTGGTTGTTGATGTGTTAGGTAGTGTCGCGTGATGGAGTTATCGACCCGTCGTGACGATCTGCGTGGTATTCCGCTGCTACTGACCGTCGGCCCTC
>ERZ827156.1642-NODE-1642-length-25638-cov-3.460267_pt1 | contig 25638 bp, 31 predicted proteins | sample MGYA00519919_ERZ827156 | MGnify/ENA primary metagenome ERZ827156 (study PRJEB31778, sample SAMEA3449269) | human gut metagenome | biome: human gut; feature: human-associated habitat; material: faeces | place: United Kingdom | collected 2010/2012 ...
GCATTGATGTGACTTTAAGAGAGGATTAAATGGAATATTTAATTATTCTTTATTTAATTCTAGTTATTATCGCTTTTATATTGAAGTAGTTTTAACTGCTTAAGTCTATTGATGCTAGTATCCAAAATAGTGAAAAAGGAAGAATTGCCGTTCTTCCTTTTTCTTTAGTCTATTAATGCTAGTCCTATGACTACGCCTATAGTATATCACATTTTTTATAAAATTAAAGTTGCATATTATTTTTTATAGATTTATTTCAAAATACGGTAAATTAAATATGAACCCATAAATCCTAAAAGAATGCTTGAAATATCAAAATATCCTGTCAGTGTAAGTAATTTTATTAATTTGAATATGGTTATAATTATGAATGAGGATATGATAAAGTTCTTACTTGAATTTAATTTAGAGAAAACTCTTGGAAGAAGATATCCTAATGGCATAAATTGAACAAAAGAAATAATGCATTGTTTTATTGAAATATTGTTCAATGGTACTAAATTTGTTGAATGACAAATAGCTTCAAAATACGAAAGCCCGCCTATATTGTTGATACCTTGATTTATATATGAAATGAATATCATTAATATGAGATATATTGTTAAAAGATATTTATATGTTGATTTCTTCATTTGTAATAGCTCCTGTTTTTAAAATTATATATTTAGAGTAGAGTGTTTTTTCATAATTGTCGTATGTTTCACCGTTATATTTCATTACAATATCATTGACGATTTTTAAACCTAATCCATGATTTTCACCCTTGGAAGATTTAAAGTGTGATTTGATGGGATTTTTTATCGAATAATTACAAACTTTAATGATTATGTCATGATTATAGACAATATCGACATTTATTGTATTGGCGGATGTATTTTCTAAAGCATTATCTATTAAATTCATTAGAATAATTAAAATATCAAAGCCCATGTTGCTTAGTTGTGATAAGTCTGTTGAATGAATATCAAAGTTGATATTATTATTAGATTCTATGATTGAGTTAAGATAGCTATCAATATAAGAAATATTGCAGAAGCGATTCATTTTTGATGTAACGTTTGTATTTATTAATTTATTAATATATTGTAAAGAAGCTTCTGTATTTTGATATGCGATAAGTTGCTTAAGATTAAGTAAATGGTTTTTATAATCATGTTTTAATTTTCTTAAATCTTCATTTTCTATTTCAAGCCCTTGATAATAAGCTTTATCAAGTTGTTGAGCTTTATACATAGATATATTGATATCTTCTTTTCTTTTAAGAATGTAACAGTAATTAAGAGAAACTACTATAATTATTGATAAAAGAAGAAATCCTAAAATGAGTAAACCCAAATAATAATTTAAGTTATTAATAAAGAAATTATAGGATAAAATGAACATGAATATAAAAAGTATGATATTAATCAGTATTATAAGAACAAGATCATAAATATTAAATTGCACAGAATTATTTAAGAATGATAATTCGTTTAAATAATAGAAAGCCATTAAACTCATAAAAATTGCAATGCAGTCAATGTTTGCTGAATAAAAAATTGAAAACTGAGTTGAATTTTCAAGCATAAAAATAAGAAAAACATAGCTTAGGAGATAAAATAATACAATAATTAAAGAATTATAATACGATTGAAAAAAATTCAATTTTCTAATCAACATAAAACATATAGTAAAATAAATAAGTTTTAGAAGAGAACTTAAAAGAAAATAATCATTAATAAAACTCATAGAGATAGCATAAATAACAGTTGTAATTAAGCAGTTTTTTATAATAATTATCTTTGACTCATTATGATTGCTGAAAGAAAATAATATTCCTATAAGAATACCAATCACATAATTATATATTTCTAGCATTGTAAATACTCCTTTCTAAAATTTTAATTTTCAAGTCTTTTTGATTTCTTCTACTTACTTGAAATTCATTGTGGTTTATTTTAACAGTTCCTTTGTTATAAATAGGTTCCATATCTAAATTAATAATAATATTACGATTGATTTGATAGAAACGATCATCTAATTCTTTTGATAAAAGAGATAAGGATTTTTCAGAAAGCTTAATTTTAGAATTGTTATTAAGATAAATAGTGGTATCACGTAAACTATATTCAATATGAGCAATCTGATTAAAATATATATCAAATTCTTTACCATCTTTTATAATTGTTAGATGTTCTTTTTTTATTATTCTACAAATGATATCGTCAATTTCTTCTAAATGGCTTTTTTCAACGAAACCAACAACATTTCTATTAAAACATTTTTTGATCATTTCATCATGACTTGAAATAAAAATGATATCAAGGTGTTTATATGATAAAGATTGGGCGATATCAATACCGCTAATATTCGGCATTTCTATATCCAAAAATAAAAGTTCAAAGGAATCTATATGATTTTTTAAATCGTTATAATTTGTGTATATTGAAATATCGAAATGATATTTAGACAAATAATTTTCTAAACTTTTACAAAATGAAATATTATCATCCAATATTGCAACTCTCATATAATCACCTCACTTTACAATTTAATTATATATGATTTAAATGAATGAAAAAATACCATCCATGAGTATTTAAGACCATTCATTCCTTAAATGTTTATTTTTTAATATTCTATACATAAAATGTAAGTAGCTGGCCAGGTAATATGAAAAAAGGAGAAAAAATTATGAAAAAAATAATAGTAATGCTTTTGAGCTTAATGGTTATGACAAGTGTAGGAACTATGAATGTTTCAGCACTAGAAAGTGTAAATAATAATATTTACTATGATGAAAAAGGAAATTATGATAATCCAGAGACGGGAGAATATTTTCATTGGGACAATTCTAATGCAAGATCAACAGCTAAGTCATTTTCATTTAAAATTAGATATTCATTAAAATCAGGAAGTTTTAAATTAAAAGGTACAAATTCAAAAATTAGAATTAGTAATGCTACTTTTGTTTATGCAAGTGGAAGTAAAGCAAGTTGTTGTTCTAAACATAGATTTACGGTTAATTTAAGAAGAGATGGTTTATCTAATAATGAAGCAACTTTCTATGCACCATTTACAAGTGCAAAAACTGTTAGTTTAGGTGGAGGTTTTTCAACATCTTCAAGCTATCTTGTAGAAATTTCAAATAATGATAATTTACCATCTGGAATTTATCTTTCAGGTAGTGGAACGGTAGAAAATTAATATGAAGAACAAAAAAATAACACATATCATTATATTGCTATATATGGTATTATTATTTGCATATCCTTATATTCTAGGAAGAAATGTAAGTGATATTAATGGTTCTTTACCATTCTTTGACAAGATAGTTCAAAATACTAACTTAATTCCATTTAATTTTAATTATGATATTAATTTAGATATTATTGTAAAAAATGTTGCTTTGAAATTACTTTTATTTGTACCTTTTGGAATGATAATGAAAAAAGAAGTTACTTTTAAACAAGGTATATGTGCTTTATTATTATTAAGTATTTGTAAGGAAATATTTCATTTAGTCACATTTGCAGGTTATTTTGATATAAATGATATTTTATTATATATTGTAGGATATTTAATTGGTTGGTATTTAAAAATTGGAAATTCACAAAAAAAGTTATCTCATAATAAGTAGTAGAATAAGATTTTGATGAACTTTTGCAAATTTGTATGGCTAACATGGTATTTTAATTGAGCAGTTTCTTTCGCTCTAATAGTCTAACAGGGTTGTTCAACGAGCACGAAAGTGCTCTTTTTTAATGATTTATTTAAAGACCAATTTGTTCCTTTTTTTATAAAATTTGTCAGTATATGTTATTTTGTTCTTGTAAGAGGAAACAAACCATGAAAAATATAGATGAAATTACAGATATAACAGAACTGTTAAAAAAGGGAATAAAGAACCAATTGGAATCTGCTACAGTTACATTGCAATTGGTACATCAAAGTGATGACTGTCCAGAAAGCATATCGAAGATTTTGTATAATCAAATAGGAGCGTTAGTTTTTTGTAATGAGGAATTAGATAAACTTTTTGAATATTTAAATTTTTTAGATTCTTTAATTGATTGTATTTCCTAAAATAATTAAAAAGTATTAAAATAAAAAATTATAACAAATATATGTACCAATAAGGACTAGAAATAGATTTCTAATCTTTTATACAATTGTAAGATATTACATTTTATTTTATTGATTTTATTGTTATGAAAATATTTATCTATTATAATTATGGTATATTTATAGGAAAGAGGAAGGGATAATATGTGATTATCCTTACAAGAAGTATGATTGATATTAATGTAGTTTTAATTGCTGATAGAATTGAAAAAAAGGAAAATATGGATTCTTATGATTTAGAAAAAATCTCAGATGAATATTTTAAACAGATAGAAATACTAACAGAAAAAAATCCTATAAATGATTATCATTTAAGTACTTAAAGTGATAATCATTTATAGGTCAATAAAAATAAGTAATTGTAATTGAAAACGTATTATTTAATTACTATAAATAAAAAAGAGGTTTAGAAATAATATTTTAATCTATGACCTCGTTTTTTAATTTCCAATAATTTTGAATTTTTTTTAGTTCATCAAGATTGATTTTTGAAATATTATTTTTAATATTTTCAATAAAATCATCTCTTGAACGGATACTACTAAAATATTTTGCACTTCCTTGAATATGATTATTATCAAGAATTTCTATTAGTATTTTTGATTGTTCTACTCTGTAGACCTTTTGTGGATAATTGTTAAGATCTAGATTCCTTTTATCTTTAAAATATACAGTTGTTTCCATTACTCAAAATATCTCCTTACAACATTAATATTATATCAAGAGTAAAATATAAAACTAGATTTGACATGTTTTTTCTTAAAGGAAAAATATTTTATATAAGATAAGAGAAATTTAAAAGCAATAATCAATCAATTACTAATATAATTATGTTTATATTTATTTAATGAATATTTATATATTTAATGGTTCATAGTCAACTTCTAAAATTAATTGTTTGTCAGTATGTTCTACTTTTTTTACAATTAATTTACAAGGACCATTTAAAAGAATTTCACGTTCATTCCACGAAATACCAAATTTATCCATATATCCTCCTTGAGTGCCAATAGGACAATTGATTTTGAATAAAACTTTATTTTTAAAGCGAATTTTTGTTTGATACAATGAAGTACTTAAAAATGCTTTATCAATTAATATATCACCAACAGATATATTTTCAGGAGATAAGTTATTATTTTCAAAAATTTTATAATCTGTATTACGCAATAAAATAAGATTTCTATCTATAACTGATTTTTTTAACGCTTTTCTAATGATAGCTGCATCATTTCTATTTTTGTTATTTCTCAAATCACCGTTTAATTTTTTTGCATAACTATTAAAAACTTTATATTTAATTAGAGCTTTTTTTTCTTCAAAAGTTAATTCTTTTTTCCATTTTTTATATAAAGATAATCCATATTTTTTTAATTCTTTATTATTCATTTTAAGTTTTCTCCTTTTGCGATTTATGATTTTCTTCTATTGTGGATCCGTAAAATAAATTCCGCAATAATTAGTAAAAAAATAAAAATAACTATATAGAATAGAATATTATAAACACATTTATATGAGAATAAAATTGACATCAAAAGAAAAAAATTTAATATCAATAAGTATTTTAAAGTGTATATTTTGTATGATTTATATTCAGTGCTATTGATTTCTTTGTTTTGTGGAACTATAGGTGATACTATAATGATAATTAATTCAATAATCAATAATAATGATGATAATTTATATGATACATTAAATTTTGATAAATAAATAATGATAGAACTTATTAATATTGAAAAAATAAAACAAATATTCCCGTTTTTAAAATGAAGACCACCAACATATTTTCTTAATTTTGAAAAGAAAAAAAGATAAATTATACCAATATATAACTTACTAAGTATGCTGGCAATTAATAATACTATTAAGAAAAATATAATTTTATTAATAAAAAGATATAACCCAAATTCGTAAACTTCTTTGTTGAGTTTGTTTGACGAAATTGAGTTATAAATCTTATTTATTATTTTTTTTGATACATTATTTATTATATTCATTTTTTAATTGTTTTACAGATTCAGGAATATTTGGCTGATGACAAAGAAAATAGCAACAAGATGATACAGAATCAATTGAATTTTTAACAGCCACATTTGAAATCTGTTTAATTAATTTATTTTTTATTTGATTTTTCATTTTATTCGCCTCCTAAAAAGGAAATTACAAAATTTTGAGATGTTATTCAATGTTTATTGATTTAAAGACATAAAAATTGTCTTAAGTACAGCTTAACTATGATAAAGGAATTATTACATCAAATATAAACATATCATCTTCAATGCGTAGTTGGTAATTTCCATTGTAATGTTGAAGTGCAAGTTTTACATTTTCTATACCATATCCATGATTAATAAAATCTTTTTTTGTACTTTTAATGGTATTATTAATAATTTTTGGCTTTTTATTAAATGTATTTGCTACACTGATTATTAAATAATTGGAGGACTTATAAACTTTATAGTCAATAAATGGTTTGGATTTTGAAACATTCTCAATAGCATTGTCAAATATGTTACATAGAATTGTGTTTATATCAAAATCATTTATTAAATTGTTGATAGAGTATTCAATAAAAATATTTAAACCTATATTTTTTTGAAGACAAATTTTTTGATATTTATTTAAAATTATTGTATGCATTGAATTGTTAAATTCATTAGTTGAATTCTGCTTTTTTATGTTTTGTAAAAACTCTAAAGAATATTTTTCTCCTAATGTTGGATTTAAGTAGTATGCCTCTTTAATAGTAGACAACTGTTTAGGAATATCATGGATTATTCTTCTACTATCTTTGTATTGATCTAACAACTTTTTATATTCATTTGTTAAATTATCATATTTTGTTTCTAAAAGATAAAAAACTCTTAAATCAAATTCAAAATCATGAATAGTGGATGTTATTATAAATAATCTGATATAGATTAACAAACAACATATTGTGAAAAAAATATTCAACCAAATACTAATTGTCTTAGATACTATTGCTATACATAATATGGCAATAAGTAATAAGAAAAAAGCATAGAAAAGAATTTTGATTTCAAAATGTTTTAAATAATTAAAATTCTTACTAGTAATTAATGATATGACAGGTTTGTATAATAAGAGAATTAATGCTTTTGATATAATAATTAGATAAAGTTCTTTCATTAAAATAAACGTATAGTTCAGATAAGTTGAATCAAATATAAATGAAATAAAAACATAAGTTAATTCTTCTATTAAGGTAATAAAAACTAAAAAACATATATTTGTAATAATTATTTCTTTCGTGAATTTTTGAAAATACGATCTAATGGCAATTAAAACAATAAGGCATGTTGTAAATAAATTTAAAAAAGGATTATTTAATAAATTGATGAAAAATAATAGTATGCAAGAAAATATTATATGTAAACGTTTATCATATAAATTATTAGATTTATTATCAATTGTTTTTTCAAAATCAAAAATTAAGAAAACACCTATAATACTAGAAATTGTATATGTTAAAAGTAAAATTAGTAAATTCATTATTTTTAATATGTATGTTTATAAGAAATTAAGAAAGCATTATAGATTTTTCTAAATTCAGCAGATTTCTTTTGTGATAATGGAATAATAGATCCGTTTTTCATATATATTTCATAATTTTTGAAACTATTGATTTGTGATAAATTTATAACAAAACTTTTATGTGGTGTATAGAAACCATATTTTATCATTTGCTCTTTTATAGTTTTAAAATCATGAATAATTCTATATTGTTTTTGCTCAGTAGTAAGGAATACTTTTCTTACATTTCTTTCGAAGATAATAATCTCATGCAGATTGAATTCTAATAGCCCTCTTTCCGTTTTGAATATCATAGTTGATTCCTTATTTAAAAGGTTGGGCTTCATTTGAAATAATTCATTCAAAACTTTAAATGTATTTTCATGATTCATTGGTTTGATAATATAGTCAAAGGCGTGAACACCAAAAGCGTTTATAAAATATTTATCATAATTTGAGACAAAAATTATTGATAAATCAACAACATATTTATTAATTTCTTTTACAACATCAATACTGTTTACGTCACCGATTTCTATATCTAAAAATAAAATAGACAATGTGCTTAAATCATTTATCAAATCAGTAATGTTATTGTATGTAATAATATCTGCATTAATTTTTCTGTTATTAAAATAGTTGGAAACAATTTGTTTTTCATTTTTCAATGTAATCATATCATCGTCACAAATTCCTATTTTTAACATTATTTTCACCTCTTTATGATATTATTATACAAATAATTTGTATAGATATATAAATATAAAAGTATTTAAATGCTTTTAAATGAACAAAAAAATAAGGGTATTATCCCTTATTAAAAATATATTTATATTTTAAAACTTATATTTTTAGTTTATCGATTATAGTGCTTTTTGATGAATTGTAATAAATTTTAGGTGTTATATAACAAATTAGAAACAAAATCAAATTAATAATTGCATATAGTAAATAAGAGAATTGGTATTTAAAATAATAAAGAGTATGTTGGAATAAAGAGACAACAACTTTTGATAATGGAATACCAATTATTGTTAGTAAAGAAATTGAAATTATAAAGTAAACTAAACCTTCATAAGAAAGCAGTTTGTAAAGTTGCTTTTTTGTCATTCCAATTGCTTCTAACATAGCAAATTCTTTTTTCTTAGTGTTAATAGTCATAATTATAATATTGATAAAATTAAAGATTCCCAAAATAAGTAAAATACTTGCAAAAAGAATACCTACAAACATAACGCAATTTATAATAGGTTGTAATTGCTTTATGGTATTAATTTGGCTTTTAAAAGTGACATTACAGTTTTTAAAAATACTTAAAAGTTTTTCTTGGAGTTCTTCATTATCCGCATTTTTAGTATTGATTTTTAATTCTTCATAAATTGGATTTATTTGTAATCTTTCAAGACCTTTTTCACTCATATAAATACAGATATGATCACTATCAGAAATTAAATAATTTTGGGCATCTTGTAGGAAATTAGTATCTTCTTTAAATAAATTTTCAATTTTATAATCTATAGGATTACCATTGCTATTTTGGATTGAAAGTGAATCATTTATATACTTACGTGATACAGAAGTATCTAAAAGATAGATGCTATCACCATTTGAAAACGATGTGTTATCTGTCTTGTTTGCTTTAGAAAAATGTGAAAGATCATCTTCATTTAAAAGAATGATTGTTGCTTTAAAATGATTGCTTTCTTTAGCAAAACTATTCTTCTTACCTAATTCTTTTTGTAAAGATTTGGATGAACCTGTAACTGTTGAATAAGCAGTTTTAACGATTTTTAATTCAGTTATTTCTTTTAAAGATTGTACTTTTGAGATTTCTTTATTGGTTATATCACTTTGCTTTCCTTCGTTATTTGGATTATTTGCCTCGATATTAAAAGAATAAGGCTGTTGTCTAGCAAAAAGAATATTATAATCTGGCTTTGAAATGGCAGAATAAATTGTTAAACAAGAAAATAATCCAATAAATAGTGAAAGTATAACAGAAATATTTCTTTTACCGTTTCCTAAAATATTTTTAATAGCGAGAGACAGTATTCGATTTTTTTTGAAAATAGAAAATGATCTATTTATATATGATGTATTACCTAGACCGTTATATCTAATTGCCTCAATAGGTGATATTTTGCTAGCAATCTTTGCTGGTTTTTTACTGCTTACCCAAATAGTAAGCAAGACATAAATAATAACAATTAAAAACAAGAAAGGGCTAAATGAAACATTGCATGGAAAGATGTTTTCAATAGCTGATCCCGATATTAATCGCCGAAGTGTATAAGGTACTAAAAAATATGAAAATAGTGATGCAAACACTAATCCCATAGGAATTGCTAATAAAGCATAAAATAGTGTTTCTTTTTTTACAATCGATTTTATTTGTTTTGGGGTCGTTCCTATTGTTTTAAGTTGTCCATAAAAATAAATATCATTATTGATAGACAATTGCATAATATTATTGATAATAAAATATCCGCTTAACACAATTAGAATTGCTAGAAATGCACATGCTACAATAGACAACAAACCGTCTGTTTTATTTGCTAAAAGACCGAAACTATAGAGTTTTTGATTTTTTGCTAAGTTTAAGTCTTTATTTAATTGGGACATAATCTTATCAGCATCTTGGTGTTTATCTTTAAGAGAGACCATTGTGACTTGATAAAGAGACGAATGTGATTTAGCGTACATATTTGAAATAATAATATTTCCTATTTGATTAATTTCTTGATGATGATCTTTGAAATAAAAAGTTGCTGCAGCAACATTAGCACTTTTGGTTTTTTGATCTCGACCAATTAAATAATCAGTAAAAATAGCACTAATATTAAATCTTTGTTTTTGATGATTTATATTTAAAGTAATATAATCACCAATTTTTTTGTTTTTATAACCTAATTTATTTAATGTCCATCTTGACAAAGCAATTTCATTTTTCTTTGTAGGATAATTTCCTTCAAATGAAGCAACTGTAGGCAAGATGTCTTCTTTCCATTCAATATCATCATAATTAGAAAGAACGATTTGACTATCTGAATAGGAATTTTCAAAATTAATACGACCATAATAGTGTTGATTACCAATATTTTTAATATAATCTAAATCATTTAATTTGTTTTTTTGTTTTTTAGTAAGATTCGTCATCATGATTTGACTTGTTGTCCCTGCACTTCGTAGATTATAGGTTTGATAATTGTCATAGTAACTGAATCCAATTGAAAAAATACTATAAATCATAAAAGTAACAAGAATGATAGAGACAAACATAAAAAGTGTTTTTGTTTTATTTTTTAATGTTGATAATGTGAGTTTATTGATTGCTTTTTTATTATTATTCATCATTGTTTTCACGCAACTTTCCGTCTTCAATTTTTATAATACGATCAGCTAATTGAGCAATATCCTCATTATGAGTAATCATGACGATTGTTTGTTTAAATAAATGACTTGTTCTTTTAATTAATCCTATAACTTCCTGAGTAGTTTTTGAGTCAAGATTTCCAGTGGGTTCGTCTGCAAGAATAATAGATGGTCTTGTTGCCAGCGCTCTAGCGATAGCAACACGTTGCTGTTGACCACCTGATAGTTTATTGGGATATATATTTTTTTTATCTTCTAGTTTTAAAACATGAAGTATTTCGTTTATAAAATCATATGGAATCTCATTACCATCAAGTTCAATAGGTAAAGTGATATTTTCTAAAACAGTGAGATTACCAATAAGATTATAATTTTGAAAAATGAAACCAATGTTTCTTCTTCTAAAAATAGCCAGTTCATCTTCATCCATTGATGTAATATCAATATTATTAATAAATACTTTTCCACTGGTAGGTTTATCTAATCCACCAAGTAAATTTAAAAGAGTAGATTTTCCACTACCAGAACTTCCAACAATTGCAATAAATTCATGATTGTTAATATTCAAGTTAATGTTATCCACAGCTTTTACAGTATAGTTATCCATTTTATAATATTTTTTTAAGTTTTTTGTTTTTACGATTTCCATAAGCACTCTCCTTTGATTATCTATATTCTACAAAATAAATATCACAAACTTGTTACAAAAAAGATAATGAATTAAAAAATTCATTATCTTTTTAAATAGATTGTAAAAGTCGAACCTTTTCCATATTCGGATTGAACAGTGATATAGCCTTCTTCTCTAGATAAGATTTCTCTTGTCAAATAGAGTCCAATACCAATACCATCTTCATCTTGCACTTCCTGTGCTCTATAAAATCTTTGGAAAATATTATTATAGTTTTCTTTTTTTATACCAATTCCTTGATCAGTAATTGTAATTTTAGAAAAGAAAGTATTTTTTGATATTTGAATTGTTATGGTTGTATTTTTATTTGAATATTTTATGCAATTTTCTAAAACATTAAAAATAGCTTCTTGAGTCCACTTTTCATCATATAGGGCAGAGATATGTGTATTTTTGGATAGTTCGATATTAATATGTTTTTTTTCAGCAAGTAAGAAAACATGATTAATGACTTCAATTAGAGTAGAATAAAGATCATTTTTTTCAATATTTAATTGAATGATATCTGTTTCTAATCGAGACATTTTAATAAGAGATTCCATTAGGAAATCAAGTTTATTAATTTGTTGATTAAGCATTATATGAAAGTCAATAGCTTCTTCTTTAGATAAATCATTACGTGCTAACAAATCGTTGTATATTTTAATGTTAGCTAAAGGTGTTTTTACTTGATGAGAAATATGAGTGACTAATGACTGAATTTCTTGTTTAGAATGGATTGTTTCTTCTTTTTCTATATCCAATTCTTGTTTATATTTATTAATTTGATGTAATAATTTTGAGTCAATCGTTTCTTCATATTCTTTATTGCTTTGAGTTGCTGTTTTATCAAAAGTATTAAAAATATAATGTGTCAAATGATTTATTCTTGATTTGAAAGAAAAAATGTTTAGACAGTACATAAGAATACTTACTAATGCATTTAAGATGATTAGGCATCTTAATAAGATAGAATTTGTTGAAAAGAAAATGATTAATGAAATAGAAAATAAAAATAAAGCATAAAAGGTTGAAATAATTTTATTCATCCTGACACCACCTGTAACCTAAGCCATAAACAGTTTTAATATAATGGTGTTTATCATCTTCTATCTTATTTCTTAATCGAGATATATTAACAAGCAATGTATGCTCATCAACATAATTTTCATTTGAATCCCATATTTTTTCAATGATTGTTTCTTTTAAAATTATTTGATTTTGATTTTCTAAAAATAAAGATAATAATTTGAATTCTAGAGGTGTTAATTTGATTTCTTTATTATCGATTACTAATTTAGATGTATTCTTATCAAAAAATAGATGGTCATCTTTGTAGAAAGTGTTTTTTGTATTTCTTTTTAAAATAACATTTATTTTCTTGTGAAGAATTTCAATATTAAATGGTTTTGTTACATAATCTTCTGCACCTAAGTTAAAACCATGTAAAATATCTGAATCAAGATCACAAGCAGATAAAATAATAACTGGAATATTCGAATTAATTAATTTTATTTGTTTAATAAGATCGAAGCCAGATAAATCGGGAAGGTTGATATCTAAAATAATGATATCAAAATTATTTTTTTCTAATGCATCTATCATATCATGACCACAAAAAAAGGAATCGACTTGAAAATTTTCTTTTTTGAAATAAACGGATATTGCTTTATTTAAAGCTACATCATCTTCAATTAATAAAATACTATACATATTCATCACCTGTTAATTAATTATCTATTTTGCAAATTAATTGTCAATAAGTAATATTCTTAAAATTTTGATTTTAGTAATTAAAACTGTAGTTAAGACATAATTCATGTATTTTAGACAAATATTATTAGCATAAAGCAAATAAAGTGATAATTTTTTCTTGTGAAGAGGAGATGGGTTAGTTATGAAAAAGAAATTAAATAAAATTATAATCATTGGATTAGCTATTGTAATGGTTACCTTTATTTTTTATAAGAAGATAACAGATAATAATCCTTATAACGATTTTAAAAATATTTCCATTAATGAATCATTAAATCAAAAAGATAAGAGCTATTATTTGTATTATTACATGAAAGATTGTTACTATTGTAATTTAATAAAAGAAGACATGTTTAATTTTGCAAAGAAACATAAAAATATTTATTTTGTAGATATTGATAAATACAAGAATCAAAGAATTAAGTATGATTGGGAATCTTTTAATACAAAAAATGATAAAGAAATTGGCTATTCGAAAGATGGTAAATCGATCACATATTATGAAGGTGAAAGTGAAGACAAATATTTACATACAAAAGAAAAAAATAAATACGGAAAAACAAAAATGTATGAAATCGTAATTGCGGATAAGGAATATAAAAATGAAAATAAGAATGCAAAACTTGGTAAAGTTTATGCTAAAGAAATTATTCCTGAAATAGACTATTCTAAGTATAAATATGGTGATAAGTTAATTATTGCTGGCTCTCCAACTTTATTGCATGTAACAAATGGAAAAATCGATGATTTTTATTTTGATTCGAGGGACATAGGAGAATATGTACGAGGTGAAAAATAGAAATGTATAAGTTAAGCAGATTTAGTAGAAATATTATAAATAATGAACAAATTATTCTTTGTAATACATCTACTGGTAGTTACATTAAAACAAAAAAGAAATATTTTGATTGTATTAAAAATATCTTGGAAGAAAGTACAGGAGATAAGATTTTATATAAAAAACTTAAAGAAAGTAAATTAGAAAAGCTATTCACTAACTTAGTTGATATTGAATACTATGTTGAATTGACAAAAATAGAGGAAAATAAATTAAATATTGTATATATTGCGATCACTAATAGATGTAATTTGAATTGCATACATTGTACCGCAAAATCAAACATAAATGAAATAGATACATTATCACTCAAAGAAATATATGCAATTATAGATCAAATATGTGATGTGAATCCAAGAATAATAAATATTACTGGAGGAGAACCACTTATTAGAAAAGATATTCTACAAATATTAAATTATATCAGGAATAAGTATTCTGGATATATTGTTCTTTCTACAAATGGAATATTAATTAATAAAAATAATATTGATTTTATTATAAGTAATGTTGATGAAGTATCCATAAGCCTAGATGGATATAATCAAGAATCTGTTGAAAAAATAAGAGGGAAAGGAGTATACGCTAAGGTAATAGATACCATCGAGTTATTACATAAAAAAGATTTTAATAAGGTTTCATTATCTATGCTATCTAGTAAATATACTGAAAATAATGATGATGAATTTAGAAAGTTATGCTGTAGTTTAAAAGTGCATCCAATTATACATAGATTTACACCAAATGGTAGAGGTGCACAGAATATAGATAAAATTTTTACAGAAAAGGTGTATTTAGAAAATAATGTGAGGAAAGCGTACCCAAAGTTATGTTTTCCTGGGGAAAAAGAATTGTTTATTGATAAAAATGGTGATGTTTACCCTTGTGGTAATCTTGCTGATAACAAAAATTTAAAAATGGGAAACATACTTGAATGTGAAATAAAAGAGATAATGGATGAATGGAATATAAATAAGAGTATAGAAAATTTTAGACCATGGAGAAATGAAAAGTGTAAAGATTGTAAAGTAAATTTATTTTGCCATTCTTGTATAAGTAATATTATAAATCTTCAAGAAAATGATAAATTTTTTCAAATAATGTGTTCTATAACATATAAAAGATTATATGAGATTATATGGAAAGGAGGTGAATAATATGAACGATATTAAAGTTTCTGAATTTGATCAAGATGTTGAATTAGATATGGAAATTCAAAAATGTGATCCAAATAATTGCAACTATGATTGCAAACCATACGCTGATGGTAAATGTGATTCATTCTACACTACTATGTTTTAATTATTAGGAGAGCAAAAAGCTCTCCATTTATTTTTTGAAAGGAGAATAAAATGGAATTTACTATTTGGATGACAACAAGTTGCAATTTTAAATGTAAATATTGTTATGTTGATAAGCAAAATATAACAATGTCTAGCGATACTGCGCACAATGTTGTTGATTATATTTGCGATGTGATGAAAGATAAAAGTGATGAGAATATTAATATAATATTTCATGGTGGAGAACCTTTCTATAATTATAGACAAATAATATTCATATATAACGAATTAAATAGAAGACTAAAGAATACTATGACGTTTTCTGTGACTACTAATGGTTCTTTTTTTAATGAAGATATAAAAAAGTTTTTACAAAATTCAAATGTTGAATTATGTGTTAGCTTAGATGGAAATAAGAAATCAAATGATTCAAACAGACAAACTAGAAATGGATGTTCATCATATGAGATGGTTATTGATTTTCTTGAAAAAATGAGATCAATTGGGAAAAATATAAAAATAAGAATGACTGTAAATACACTGAATGTAAAAGATTTATATAAAAATTATTTACATATCAATCAATTAGGATATGACATAATTTCTTTTGCTCCGGATGAAGGGGATAAATGGACTAAAAAGGATTTGGATATATATAAGACGAATTTTCATTTAATTCTAGAATATTTAAAAAATAAGGATATCGAATTATATAAATATTATAGAGAAAATATAAAGAATTTTTATTTTATGACTATTTCTCCATGTTCAGGAGGTGCAAAGTCTCTTCACGTTTCAGTTGATGGAACTCTTTATCCATGTATGTTGGCTGTGGGAAAAAATAAATATAAAATTGGAGATATTTATGATGGAATAGATATTGAAAAATTAAAAGAAATTCATAAATATAGTTTAGAAGATAATATAACTTGCAAAAATTGTGGAATAAAAAATAATTGTAGAAATAATAGATGTAAAATTATCAATGATATTAGAACTCATAATTTTCTTTTTGCTTATCCTATTTCTTGTGCTTTTCAACATATAAATTATGAAGAATTGTTCTAAAGTGAAAATTGCGATAATTGATACAGGTGTTTCGTTATCGAAAGAGTATATAACGAGTAAAGTAAAGAGATGTTATTGTATTGATGATTACGGAGAATTTGTAATAGATGATTTTAACATTAGTGATAAGCATGGGCATGGAACCAATTGTGCTGATACGATATTAAAAATGAATAATAATGTTGAGTTTTATATATTTAAGGTAACAAATCTATATGGATTTTCTAATTCTAAAATAATTATTAAAGCACTAGAAAAAGCACTAAAATTGAAAGTAAATATTATCAACATTAGTATTTCTTTTTTTAATAATGATATAGATTTTGCGATGGAAACAATCTTAGAAAAATTATATTACAATAATATAATAACAATTGTTTCAGTGAAAAATGGGCTTTCATTATCATATCCTGCATCATCTAAGTATGTTATCGGTGTGAAAGGGGAAAATATAGGAAATAGTTTAGATAAGCATCTTGTAGACAAAAATAATATTTTTATTTTTAATGCAAATCCGATTTTTGTACTTGGGAAAGAGACAACTTATAATTTTTTCTTGGGAAATTCTAAAGCTACTGCCTTATGTTCGGGATATATTTCAAGTTATATAATGAAAAATGAAAATAAGAATGTCAAAGATGTAAACGATTTTTTAATAAAAACATCGATAGATGAAAAAGAATATACAAAATATTTAGATGAGTATTTTGAAAATAATTTTTTTGATCAAGATACGAAAGAAAATGATAAATATTTAAAAAAAGTTATAGAAGCAATTGGGATTTATTCCAATGTCAATCCAATTTTAATTAACAAAGATACCTATACATTTAATAGTATGACAAAATTAACTTATAATAATTTTAATGATTTTTTGGATTTTTTATGTAAAAAATATTCTGTTCAGGTGGATAAAAACTGTATTAATTTAGAAAATGTTTTAACTATTAAAAAGTTAAGCAAAACCGTTTTTAAGGGGGAAAAATAAAATGAAATTAAAAAAACTGTTTATTTTATTAAAACCGTATATAATTTGGATTATTTTAGCGCTAATACTATCACTTATAGAAGCAGCAACAACGTATTTCACACCTATTTATATTCAAAAAATAATAGATATAGTAGTACCTACAGGAGATTTATATAGACTTAAAGAAATAATTTCATTTTTATTATTATTAGAAGTTGTATCATTAGTTTCCACTTTTGTTCTAAAATACATTTTTTCAGTAATTTCTAATGAATATATGTTTTCTGTAAAAAAAGCAATAGTCGAAACATGTTTTAAATTAAAAAATAGCGAAATTGAAAATGCAAAAGGTATGCTTATCACAATAATGAATAATGATATATATTATTTACAAGCGATTATTACGAATTTATTTCCACAATTAATAATCGATTTTGTATCTTTGATTGCAATAATAATTGTATTGTTTAAAATCAATTATGTGATTCTTTTGATCATAGTATTATTTTATCCATGCTTGGTTTGGCTTCAGTTTTATTTCAATAAGAAAATTAGAAGTAAGTCAAAAGAATATTTCAATAATATGGATAATTCAAATAAATTGTTGAATGAGTTTATTAGATATTTACAAGATTATATATGCTTGCATGCAAAAAGATATTTTAAGAATAGATTTGTAAATATAGAAAAGAAAAATGTAAATGCTAAATTATCATTAGACATTACTAAAGAATGCAATTCTATTGCACCTTCTGCGATTAATTCTTTCTCAATGATTCTTGTTTTATTTATTTGTTCTTTATGTGTAATTGATGGGACAATGAATTTAAGTGGTTTAACAATTTTTATTATGTATATTAATAGTATATTTTCACCATCGTTAAGAATAATGATGGCGTTTAGCGAATTTGAAAAAATTAAGGTTTCTTTAAAAAGAATTTCTTTGTTATTGGAATAAGGAGTATATTATGACAACGATTGAATGTAAAAATTTATCATTTAAATATGAGCAAGATTATGTATTAAGTAATATTGATTTTAAATTAAAAACTAATAGCTTATATGTTTTAAAGGGAGATAATGGAAGTGGTAAAACCACACTTTGCAAAATTTTAACAGGGTTATATGATAATTATGAAGGTGAAATATATTTAGAAAATAGAGATATAAAAAAAATGAATAGAGATGAACTTTTAAATTTAATATTCTATTCTGCACAATTAACGCCGGTATTTTCTGATACATTGTCAAACAATATTTTTTTAGATAGTAAAATTACAAAGGAACAAGAAAATAAATATTTTAAAATGATTAAATTTTTTAGTTTGGATGAATTGGAAGAAAAGGAAATAATTGATGATGGATCGGTATCTGGTGGTCAGAAGCAAAAGATAGGTATATTACGTGCGTTATTTTCGAATAAAGAAATCTTAATTTTTGATGAACCAACAGCAAATTTAGATAAACAATCGATAAAAAAATTAGTAATGATAATCAAAAAACTTAAAGAAACAAAATTAATTATTGTTATTAGCCATGATAATACTTTTGATTGTATTGCAAGTGAAATTATAAAAATTTAAATATAAATGTATTTTTAGACGCTTTTTTTGACATAGTATAATTGCCGAGAGGTGATAGTATGTTTTCGGTTAGATTAAAAGAGTTGAGAGAAGCATATAAATTAAACCAAACAGAGTTAGGAGAAATATTGGGTGTTACCAATCAAACCGTAAGTAATTGGGAAAATGGAAATATCGCACCGTCTATTGAAATGGTAGAGAAAATAGCTAACTATTTTAAAGTATCTGTAGATTATCTACTATTTAGAACGGATTCTCTTACGATTAAAGTTAATAATTTAACCCTTGAACAAATTGCACATGTTCAGTCTATTGTAAATGATATAGAAGAACTGAATAGAAAAATAAAAAAGAGCTCTGAATAATTTGATTGTGACTGTTAACAAAAATGTTGATAGTCTTTTTTTATTTTAATTACTTTAATTCATATTTACTTTAGAAATAATTTAATCGGATATTTTATTTAGATGTCGTAGTCCTCCATGAAAACACAAAAAAATACATGGAGGAAGAAAAATGAATAATTATAAAGAAAAGAAATACTGGATAATAAAAAAAGAAAAGGAAGAAAAGAACTTAAAAAAACTACAAGTGAGTGAAGAAGTGATTTGTAAATTAAGAAATTATGATTGGAATGATTTTAAAAGAGAGCGAAGTTTTAGAACACATCAAAATGTAACAAAGGATGTGTTTTTTGATTTAAAAGCAACTTATGATGAAAAAGAAATAAATTCTATAAACGATTTAATGGATGAAATAGAAAACGAGAATTTATATAAGATTTTATCTAAAGAAGATGATATTACTTTAAAAATATTAGTTTATAAAATACAAGGATATTCAACTAAAGAAATTGCAAATATATTGGGTATAACAATAGATAATATTTATTACCGAATAAAAAAATTAAGAAAAAAAATAAAATAATTTACAAAATCACTTAATTTCATTGCCTTTATAGTGAAGGGTAAAAAACCTAAGAGTACATTGAAAACAGAATAGTAATATCGGTAACGTCACTTATATTTAAGCCCAATCATGAATACGCCATGACCAATATGTATTGAGAGCGAATAATATTTGATGGTAATCATAGGTGCTGCTATGAGGCGATGATAATATAAGAATATAATGATACGCATAGTGTTCGCATGAGTAATTAAATTTGCCGCACGCAAAACACTATTGAAGGTTAGAATCCTTTGAGAACATATAACGCCTTGAAGATTATGTGGGACTCGTGGAATTGCATAGCAAAGCAATCTACTGATATTACAATTAACTAAAAGCAACTTTACTGTTGCTTTTAGTCATACATAAAAAAAGAAGGTGATGAAATTGATAGAAAACATAGTAAGAGGAGAAATCTATATGGCTGATTTGGATCCATGTATAGGCAGTGAACAAGGTGGTATCAGACCTGTTGTGATTATTCAAAATAATACTGGCAATAGATTTAGTACAACTACTATTGTTGCACCGATTACAACAAAATTAGGCAAAGCATATTTACCAACACATTTGGTTATAAGTAAAAGAACAGGAATTTATAAAAAATCTATGATATTACTTGAACAAATAAGAATAATTGATAAAAGTCGGCTGTTAGAAAAACTAAGTATTTTAGAGGATCAGGAAATCGATTTAATGGATAGGTCTTTACGAATAAGTATTGGTTTAAATTAATGTACGATTAATAAATTTGCACATTTGTATGTGAATAAACATCTTAATAAACTAAAGGAGAAGTCAGAAAATGAATATAGTAAATGATTGGGAAAAACAAATTCTAACAGCACAGGATATTGCACGAATTTTTAAATGTGGCAAGAATCTAGCTTATAAAATTATTGAAAGTGATGACATGAATGCTGTTAGGATTGGTTCGACAGTACGAGTATCTATGAAATCTTTTAATGAATGGATTAATAATAAAGGTTTTCTTTTAAATAACGAAGAAACATTTGATAATCAAGTTTATACATTAGAAGAAATAAAAGATATCTTAAAAATTGGAAGAAATTCTTCTTATAATTTGTTAAATGAAAATTACTTTAAAATCATTAAACTAGGAAAAATTGTAAGAATATCTAAAAAATCATTTGATAACTGGCTTAATAAATAGAATTAGGAGGAACAAATGTGGAAATAACAAAAAGAAAGTACATTACTACGATTACTTACGACAAAATATGTAATGAAGTAAAAAATTCATGTAGAGAAAGCTTTTTTGATAAGAAATATGTCGATATTAGAGTAGATGAAATCAATAATTGTGAATATGATAAAGAATATAAGATAGATCAAAATACATTATTTTTAGATTTTATTGATATTTATTTAAAGAAAGTTTCTTTAAAGAAAGATACTTATAAAAAGTATGAATTTTATGTGAGTTTGACACGAAGATATATCATGGATTATTTTGAAGATATTTATATAAAGGATATAACACAAACATTTATTGAAAATTTAAGCACACAGGTAAATAACCAAGTTTCAAAGTTTGGTAATAAGGAAAAAGTAATCTCAAAAACATTAAAAAATGATATAAAGTTTTTCATAAATAAATTATTTAAATATGCTACAGATATGAATTTATATGATATTAATCCTATGCAATATTATAAAGTACAAAATGATTCTAATCGTTATTTAGTTGAATGGGATTTTGATACTTTAAATACTATTTTTGAATTATGTAAAGGAACAAGATTACATATGTTCTTGCATTGTTTTTTTGGAACTGATTTAAAGATGAATGAAATTTTGGCTTTAAAATGGGATGACCTTTATATTGGTCATAAAAACATCAAAAAAAATAATTGTTATGCTGTAGTGAATAAAAAATTAAAAAGAAAGAAGATATCCTACATTAATGAACATAGAGAAAATATTATTAAGCAATTTGATCCGAAAATAAATGATGAGGGTAGTACTAGGCTTGTCATTTATAAAATTGAAAATAGTAAGAAAATCCATATTCCTATTAATGTAGCCAAAATGCTAATAAAATGGAAAGAAGTAGAAGGTAGAAAATGTCAAATTTCCTATGAAGAATATGAAAATAATGACCTCGTTTTTTCACTGATTAATGGTAAAGCGTGTGAAGATAGGATTATCAATAAAGAATTTGATAAATTAAAATATGAAAATAATTTACCAGATGTAAAGATGAGCAAGTTGGAATTCTTTTCTAAGGAAAGAATTATATATAAGGAAGAGGTAATGACTATTAGAGATTTTTATTACAGAACGTTATTTTATGATTATTCAGAATATTTTGAAATTGGATATATCAAAAGTGGATTATCGTATAATAACAATATAATACCTATAGGTACAAATTATCGAAGTGTGAATTTAAAAGATATAAACGTACCTAAGAAAAAGGTAATAGATTTATCAAAAATGATTTCATTAATAAAAAATAATTCAAGTTTATCAAATGAATTGACAAGTATACTCAAAGAGTAGAACTTGTCTTTTTTATAATCGCACGTTGGTTAAAACATAATGTTTTCCATAGAATATGGATATAGGAGGAGATAGTAATGGCATCAATTACAAATAGAAAAGGAAAATATTATGTTGTTTATTGGTTTGATTCATTTGATGGAAAAAGAAAACAAAAATGGGAGCAATGTGAAAACTATGAAGAAGCAATCTTTAAAAAGAAGAAGATAGAAGATGAAGTAAATAGTCAAGTGTTTTTAGCTCCAAGTAATCAAACAATCAGAGAATTTTTAGAAACATTTGTTGAGTTATATGGTACAAAACATTGGGGATTTAATAATTATAAAGCCAATACAGGTTTATTGAATAACTATGTTTATCCACTTATAGGGGATAAAAAAATACAATCATTTTCGACACTAAATGTTGATCAATATATTAATAAATTGACTAAAACTAAAAATGTGAATTATGGTGTAAGAAAAAATGCACCTCAATATGTATCGCCTAATACAATAAAATCAGTAGTAAAATTATTAAGATGTGCATGGCGACAAGCTCTTAGATGGGAAGTTGTAAAGAAAAATGTGTTCATTGATTGTAATTTGCCTTATTGTGAATCTAAAGAAAGAGAAATATGGACAGCAACGGAAATACAACATGCTTTAGAAATATGTGAAGATCAAATATTATATTTGTGCATAAACTTGTCTTTCTCTTGTTCACTGAGAATAGGTGAATTATTAGCACTTACTTGGGATAATGTATTTATCGAAGATGAAGATTTTGAAAAAGATAATACCAGATTAATTATAGATAAACAATTTGTTAGAATTGATAAGGAAATGATAGGTATTTTAACAAAGGATGAAATCTATAAACAATTTGATACACAATTAAAAAGAGAATGTAAAACAGTATTGGTTTTGAAATCACTTAAGATGAATGGTAAAGCAAGAACTGTGTGGATACCTCGAACAGTTGCTTATATGTTAAAAGAGTGGAAGAAAAAACAAAATGAAATAAAAAAGAAATTTGGTAGTATCTATGATGACAATAATCTTGTTATTTGTTTTGAAGATGGAAAGCCAATAGAAAAAACAAATATTGAAAAAAGATTTAAAAAGTTTATAAAAGTGAATAATCTTCGAGAAGTTGTGTTTCACTCTTTGCGACATTCAAGTGCAACTTATAAACTTAAATTAAGCAAAGGGGACATCAAAGCAACCCAAGGGGATACTGGTCATAAATCAGCTGATATGATAACTAAAAGATATGCACATATTATTGATGAAGATAGAAAAGTTAATGCTACAAAGTTTGAGGACGAATTCTACGCTTCTAAAGAAAATGAGGAAAAAGATGATGCATCAGAATTGTTGGATATACTAAAAAATAATGATGCATTAAGAGAACAATTAAAAAAAATGTTATCTTTATAAATGGACTACAGGTCCATTTTTTTCATTGAATTTAAGGCTAAATTACTATAAAATTATTAAAAACAAGGGTTTTCCTAACAATGGCTGTCATAAGTGAGTTCGAATCTAACCGAGGATGAATTAGAAAACATAGTAAAATCAAGGCTTTTGAAGGAATATTTCAAACGAGAAAATTTGATGTTTTCTAACAGATTTCTAACAAAGACATAAAAAAACAGCAAAAAATAGATAAAATTAGAAAAATTATAAGAGATCAAGAAATCTTCAAAAGTGTTGGTGTATATAGACTTTAAGGGATTGGAGAAAAAAATCAAACTAAAAAAATTGGTGGTTGTTAGCCTCCTAAGCGATAGATCGGGTGTTCGAATCACCTCGAGGACGCCAATATGATTAAAAAGTCTTGATTTCTCAAGGCTTTTTTATTAATTGAAATTTGGCAATAGAAGTGAAAATAATAAATAAAAGTTGATAGAAAAAAATGTGTAATGTAGATGATTGTTTAAATAGTTCAATTAATTACAATAGATGAGGTTCAATATGATAATAGGTATTTTATTTATTATAAAAGGTGTATTTAATATATTGAAGGGGTTAAACTATTTTATTTTCAAAGATAATTTTAAAATGATTCCTATGGAATTAACATCTGTATATAAATCACCTGTTAGTGTTCATGAAATTACGTATATATATTGTTATCAATCTATTCATCAAGGAACGAATGTAAAATATAAAACCAAAGGACATGATTATAAAAAAGAAGTAGGAGATATTGACTTCTTTTATTATGATGAAAGATTTCATATTGTTTATGAAGATGAAGAATATGTTACTTCTTATATGATTTTAGGAATATTTTTATTTTTATTTGGATTAAGAATAATTTTTTTGTACATATAAAAGAGGATATGATATTTTAAATTTAATGCAAAAAAAGATTGTAGGACAGTATCTACAATCTTTTTTGTTCTATAATGAGAACATGAAATGATATAACATTTATCAATTGTATTTATATACAAAGATGATAAAATGAAGTCACAAGGGGGATTTGTATGGAAAAAGAATTGAACTGGGCAGTCATAGGAACAGGTGTGATTGCTAATGAAATGGCACAAGCTTTACAAAGGATGGATAAAACACTTTATGGAGTTGCTAATAGAACACAGGCAAAAGCTATTGATTTTGCAAAGAAGTATGGTGTTAAAAAAGTCTATGATGAAATTGATGAAGTGTTTGATGATGAAAATGTTGATATTATTTATTTGGCAACATCACATAATACACATTATCAATTTATGAAAAAGGCGTTAGAACATGGAAAGCATTTATTCGTAGAAAAATCAATTACGTTAAATAGTCGAGAATTAGATGAAATGATAGCCCTTGCTAAAGAGAAAAATTTAATTCTTGCAGAAGCCATGACCATTTGGCATATGCCAATCTATAAAGAATTATGGAAAATCGTGCAAAGCGGTGAACTTGGTAAAATGCAAATCATGACAGTAAACTTTGGAAGTTTTAAAGAATATAACATGAACAACCGCTTTTTCAATATGAACC
>ERZ827156.1644-NODE-1644-length-25584-cov-4.533315_pt1 | contig 25584 bp, 32 predicted proteins | sample MGYA00519919_ERZ827156 | MGnify/ENA primary metagenome ERZ827156 (study PRJEB31778, sample SAMEA3449269) | human gut metagenome | biome: human gut; feature: human-associated habitat; material: faeces | place: United Kingdom | collected 2010/2012 ...
AACCTGCATCTGACCGGCCTTATTCAGAGGACTATCCAGCAATGCAAGCAGACTCTGGTGCTTAGGAGAAAGTAGCATAATCTACTTGATGGCATATATCGGGTCTGGAATTTACAGGGTCCAGATTCAGCTTCTTGTGAAGTGACTGGTGGTCATCCGAATTGAGCAGCGTGAACCCCTATACATCATGACAATGCGCAGTGAAACCAACCTTCTTTGTCTTCACCGTCTCCAGACAAGCCCCTTCCAAAATGCAGATCAGCTTCATCTTCTTGTATCTTGGCGATTCTACGATCACTGCGTTTCCTCTGTCCGACATGTTCCACGAAGAAGAACGACTGGGTGATGGATGAATAAGGAAAAGTGGCAACCCTGCTCTTTTTCTCGCCAGTTTGGAATCACCTCCATGCTTCCTTTTGCTGGAAGTGTACTTCGATCGATAGCGAAGCCAGTTTCCCGCCAGGTTCGCTGCTTTGCGACCATTGAGGAGAAATCCGCCAAGTCGTTCAAGGGTTCCCTTACTCGTGCGTTTTTAGAATCAGATTATATGCTGGAGACGGTTTTGAAGAAGGAGCAGGAGAACTGCTACGCTACGCTTGTTTCCGCTACCGGATCGAGTCTGCTCGACGGCTATTTGGAGACGCACAATTTTTCGTTTTTGCTGACGAGTAGCATCGATAAGAAGACGGACAGACTCCTCGTCGTGTCCAATGGACCGGATGGAGATGCCATTGCCAAGCGGGCGCTGGCGAAGGGAATTCCCACCGAGTGCAGAATACTAAAATGGATTCAGATATAGCTGGGCTTGCCATCCCTCGATTCTCCCCATGGACCCCGAAGAAGCAGCGGAGGACGTGGTCTTCCGCGAGAAGGTCACGCATGTCATCTTTATGCACGTCGAGTCGTTTACGGGAGCTATCACTCCCCTTCATCAGATCATTTCGCGGCTTCGGAGAGTCCGTCAGGACGTCTCGCTCTGCGTCGACAACCGCAGTGCCTTCTGCCTGCACCCCATGCCGCAGGTGAACGAGATCGTCGACTACTCCGTGATTCCTCTTCTTCCTCCTCACTCGCAGATCAACGAGACAAGCAAGTTGGGGGTGTCCCCCGCTTTCGGATTCATGACGGCGCACCTGCCGTCCATCATCGCGGAGGCGCACCGCCACCCGGACCACGTGCTGAGCTCCATGTACAACAGCGAGATGACCATCGAGCGCATGGTGCCGGCGGTGCAGAAGAAGTACGAGGCGGCCTTCGTGGAGAAGTCGTGGGAGGTGCTGTCGTACCAGTACGAGGAGGCGAAGGCGCGGCTGGTGAACAAGGTGCGGAGCCTGCTGCCGCTGATTCCCTTCGGCACGGACCAGGTGGGCGTGTGGATGTGGCGTGAGGGCTAGAGTTGCTTCAGCAGCGCGTTCTTGGTGCCGCAGGAGGTGTGTGGTCTGCGCGAGCTGCTGAGCAGTCTGGGCGAGCTGGGCGTGAAGGTGGAGTACCGGTTCATCACGCCGGGAGTGGGAGAGGGAGGAGCGAGTGAGGGGTAGTTGCCGAGCATCTCGTTCCTGACGTCGGAGCTGATTCGGTTCGAGGAGGAGGGGTGAGAGGAGGCGAGGGACGTGAGGGGTAGAGGGAACATGATGGACATCTACAAGAGCATCGAGAAGGTGACACGCCACCGGAAGACCAACTTCGTGCCCGATATGAACTTTATCAAACAAGAAGCCGAGTATAGAAAGAAACAGATTTTCGGTGAGCGTGCGGGGAAGTAACGTGTACTATGCTATTGCGCCTGTTTGTTGTCCGCGTCCAGAATTGTCCGAATTCGCGTCACCAAGGAGGCGTAGTGGGGGTTTTGGCGAATGGCAGTGATTCGTTCCCTCATCGCTGCTTCACTCTCGTTGCTCATGTCTTCCACCACAGAGCCTATTTCAGGCGCCTCCTTCTTCTGGAGTTCTTCTGGCTCGATCACGGTCTCCGGTTCGCTTGGAAGCTCGTTCATCACGGGAACGGTTAGTTGAGGGATGATCGCAGAGGTGGGAACTGTCATGGAGTAGCCCATCTCTCGCATTACCGCAACACAGTCACACCCTTCCGTCACCGCCTTGAAATTGATGATGAGCAGCTTCTGATTCTACTGGAAATGTCTGCCGTCAAATCAACGCTCTTTTGAAGGAATCCAATCTTCCGTTGAGAGAGTCCGAGTTCGATGTTCCAGTTGCCGCGTTGATCGACTACGGTTGAAGATGCATAGGGTATGAACAGGGAATCTTCATCTACGCGTCAACCACGCTCCGCTTCCACACGATGCTCTTGCTGATGGTGGTCTTTGACACCTCGCCAAAGTACAGAAGGATATTCTTCGTCTTTGCGTAGAGGGCAAACTGGAGCTCCATTCGCAGCGTCTCACACTTTCCAGACGCATTGCTGCGTGTTAGCGTAACGGACCACAGGTATCCAGACTCCATTCTGCGAGCACTAGAGGGGATCAGCGGCGAAGAAGAGCTGTGGATTGTGGAATTGTATTGTACTGTGCAGTTCTGTGTATAGGGACGATTCAATGAAACAATCAAATCCAATGGGTCAATGGAATGACAAGAGTGTTTCAATTCCATCTCATTCTGTTTGTAATAGCGTGCCTATTCCTATATCAATCCCCATTCCAGAGTGTGAACAGATGATTATCAATCACGCTCTTCTTTCTCCTACTGCACTGCCACAACGATGGGAATGAAAGGATAGAGTTGTAGAGAAAAGCAAAGAGACAACAGAAATCGGAACTGCTTTTGGCCATTACGAAAGCGGGCTACGTCGTCCCTAGGCGAATCGCCGAACAGATTCATACCAAGAAAGCGAGTTAATGGACACCTCACAACTGGATTCGATGCTTTCTTTCGTCTCTGGAAGGGATGAGAAGAAGCAGGTGCCTCTCTTCGACAAGGGTGCGATTCTTTTGGCAGTATTCATGGATTCTAGAGGTTGGATCGTGGCTGATGATGGCCACGGAGCTTGTGCCGGGAAATGAAGACGAGCTCCGGATGCAATCGTCTCCAATGCACGGATATAGTAACGGTGGCGTGGTGATCGTGATTTGCAGTGGGAAGTCCACTGTTCCCTCCCTCGGCGCCCAGTCCCCTCTCGCTGCTGCCGAAGAGCTCTCCCATGCTCCCGTTCACAGACGATTCGTTTCCCACAACACAAACTCAAGCCACCAGGGGAATCACGGTCAAGGAAGAGCCGAGCTTCTTCAAAGACCCGCTACCGGACGACCTCCTCCCGCTCTCTGCACCGGCCCTGCAGGTGAAGAGGGAGGCGGAGGATCTCCACTGCACGATCAGCGCTGGCGATTCCCAGGAGACTAAGGAGTCCGAACGGAAGAAGCGCCGACTGGAGAGGAACCGTGAGACGGCGAAGAACTGCCGGCGACGGAAGAAGGAGCGGAAGGAGGCGATCGAGAATGAGATCCAGTCACTGCGCAGCGCGAACCAGCAGCTGCGGCTGCAGGTGGAGAAGATGAGCGAGCGGGCGAAGAGCGAGGAGGGCCCCAACTCGCACGGCGCATTCCTGTCGCGGCTGCGGGAGTACGTGCGGATGAGGGACGAGGAGCGGATCCACGGGGAGATCGCGGCGTACTACAAGGAGTGGAGCGAGGTGGGCCAGCAGCGGAAGACCGCCGCGCACTACCACCTGGAGCAGCTGAAGATGCTGCTGCTGCCGACGCAGGTGGGGGCGTGGGGGCGTGTCGAGCGTAGATGACGAAGATGTGCCTGTGGTCGATGGGGCAGGACGACGAGTTCTACGACGAGCGGCTGAACGAGCTGAAGTACGGCGGCGGGATCTGGAACCTGCTGTCTTCGGTGCTGCAGCTGTCGGAGGAGCAGAAGAGGAAGATCGTGGGCAGTCGCGGCGGACTGAAGCGGCAGCAGGAGAACATTGCGACGGTGCTGAACATCGTGAACAGGGTGCAGGAGAAGGTGGAGAAGAACATGGAGTCGATGCAGAAGCAGATGCAGGGGATTCTCGCGGCGTTGTCGCCATTCCAGCAGGCACAGTTTTTGCTATGGATGGAGAATGACGAGGGCTTTGTGGCGTCTCTCAGACGTGTATTGCAGATGAGGCCGGATCGGAGTGGCGATAACGCTGTATGCTCCGAATCGAGTTCCGCTAGTTCCGTTTAGAGTGGCTTTGTTGAACAAACACACGTACGCGTCCATGTTTGCCTGCATAGCAGCCGCGCTCACCTCCTTCACCTGGTTGAGCTGTGTGATCATCGCATCCGCGTTGAATACATAATCGGGGTGGGACCACATCGGAGGAGGAACATCCGTGCCCGACTGTTCCTTTTTATTCTATGCATCACCTGGAGAGGGAGCGTCCAACAAATAGGGTGAACGCCTTCTTGGGTCTTCTGTCCTGGCAAGTCTTGATGACTTCGCCGCACTGCGCCTCTAACCGGTCCATGGATTTCTCGATCTCTGTCATTGCTTCCTACCCATTACGAGAGAGTACTGTGGCAACTTCAACGAAATCGATGATGGCAAAGTAAGACTTGGCCTGCTCTGCCTTTTTATTCAGTTCTGCGAGAATCGTCTTCCGTTTCTCAATGAAATCATCGATCAGCTAAAGACTTAGGCTCCGCCCTCCATACAAACAATTTCGGGAATAGTGGTGGTGTCCAGGTTCCTTTTGTACTCCTCCAGCTTGGATTCGGAGTTCGCACACAAATCGGTCAGCTGTGTCACGAGAGTCGAAAACTGCTTGTATATGTCGTTGCAAATCTCCTTCTGTTCTGAAACGGACGTTAGCGCGCTCATGTTGTGTTTTTCTGTGATTCTGGAAGGGCTATCCCGCTTCTTTTTCACTCTTCCTTTGCATCGGAACGCACTTCTCCTTCTCAGGTGATTGGGAGGGGAAATGGCGCGACTTCTTCCGTTCAGAAATCGTCTGCGAAATGTTTCGTTGCACGGGCTCTTTCCTCAAGTTGTGGATCAAGGGACAGAAGACTGTCTATAAGCGGACGTCCTTCCGGGGCAATCTCTGGGGCTCCTTCTCTCACGCGGAGGGGGACGTGACACGCGTAAGCAACTCCTTAGAGTAATGAATAGTAGTCGGCCGTTACGGCATATAAAGCGTGTTTGAGGAAAAACAGCTCGCTGTACATCTCCACTGTTGGCTCCTATGCCAAAACGAAGTACAAACTGCAGAATGCATGGGACCACCTGGTTCATGGAAAAAAGGAAAAGGCTGCCGCCCAAGTTGCATTTATGGTACTGTTTGGGGTAATTGCCTGACGAATAGATTACACAGGATATGAAACAGAGTTTGGCGGACTTGGGGTTCTCCAAGAAGGACATGGCGAATCTCAAGCCGGCCTATGCGCAATTGGTTGCTTGCGTTCGTATATGCTGACGGAGTAGATTGTGACGAAGAACATTTCGTACGCGAGTTGGCTGGCCACAAAGGATGTGCTGATAAAGGAGTACGAGGAGGAGGAGGCGAAGAGAAGAGCGGATACGCTGAAGAAGGCTAAGGAGGAGGCCGCGGCGGCCGCCGCTGCTGCAGAGAAGGAATCGGAGGCCTCGCAGACATCCGAGGCTGCGGCAGATGAAGCGCAAGCGTCATCCCAGCTGGTGGTTGTGCCTGCTGACTCGGAGGAGGACAGCGGCGAGAAGCCTATCCAGTCCCCGTCCCTGATGGTCGTTCCCAGCGACTCCAAGGAGGAAAGTGTGTAGTTGTGCGTGGTTTAGCTCTGTGTTTGTTTATTAATGATTGGACTGCAGTTCTACCGCTTGCTCACTTCAGAAGAGTGGAGAGAACGTGTGGGTAATTTTTTCAGATGATTCTGAGTTGTGTTCCAATGTGTTCCATTCTCTCAGGGACTGCCGAGAGTACTACCAGAGGTGAGTTGGAGGGTCGTGAGTGCAGGGGATAGGGCTCCATGAATTATGATGGGCTTTGGAGATTCGCCAAAAAGGGTTAGGAAAAGTGGAACGCCAATGAAGTGACCAGCCGTGTGGTAACCTGCTATTCTCTTTTCCCTTTTGCGCTCTATCTCTGTCCCTTATGAATCTGAACTCAAAGAGTGGATCTCTCGCATCCGCTCCAGGTTTTAAGGAGTGTCGTCAATGCCACTGTACGAAGCCCATTCGGTGTTTCCTCCGAAAGAACAGTGCAGGGCTGTGTATTATTTGTGATAGCTGTCGCGAGACTCAAATGAAGCGCTACTATGGTGGTTCTCAGTTTACTGCGTTATTCGTAGAGCGGAAGAGGGATATGGAAAGAAACGAGAAGAAACCTCCCTTTTTTGCGCCCAAGAGGATTCGCTCCTATCTTCCCATTCGTCCCGCACCTGAGAAAGTGGAGCCTGTTGAGAAGTCAGAACCCGGATTCCCATGGACTCCGACTCCCTTAAGCAGCGACTCATCATCTCCAACGCCATGTCTTAGCTATTTGAATACTACGCCGGTTCCGTACTCGAAATGGATCCAAGTGACTCAGTTTTGTCAGGGGATGTCGGATGACTCCATTCCTAAAGCGCGACTTATTTATTACTCGAAGATGTCCATTTATAGCGGTTTTAGTGATTTGGATCAGTGTCCTCTTCCGAATCAGCCATCTCTCCCTGGCTCTGCTCAAAGCGTTCCCCTTGACAAATCGGACGAGGCGCTTTCCCCGCTGTATTCCAGTTGTTCCCAAGAGTCTTCCCATCACGTGGAGCTCTGAGTGTGAAGTCTTGTTTTGGCATCCTCTTCTCTACTCACTGCCATGTATTTTCGTTTAGTTCTCCGTGTTTATACTCATCTCGCAATCTCTTTCTTCCTTCGCTTTTCCTCTTGTCTTCTGTTTCTTTCGAGACAGCTCGCTGTGATTCAACCCAAAAACATCAAAACAAATCACCGCTGTGAAACTCCCCTTTGTGTTTTGTCAACGACAACTGTATCCATCCACATTTCGTGGATTGACGTGCATATTTCTCTGTTGCCCATGCTGCTTTGTGCGTTTCTGCTTTGCTTTTGTGTGTTTCCGGGTGGATGATGACTGGGTAGGCATTGTGCGTTCTTGCAGTCCGGGTGATCATCTCTTCACCGTCTCTATTGTTTTCAGGGACGACTCCACGTCTCAGTCCCTGCTCATCTTCGATGGGGAGAGTGACAGCGTTTTATATACATTCAACGGCTATGGGCACGATAACTCGGTGTTCTACGACAAAGTGTGCTTGAAATCGAAGCTGTATACGATTGTCGCTCGGGATGGGTTGCTCTTTTCCTCCACTCTCATTCCTAGATTGCGTTCCGCATGGCCACTCGATTCGTATTTCAGTATTCTCACAGATCACTCAATCGAGCTCTTCCGTGGCACCTGTGACTCTAACGGGGAGCGGGAATACGAGTTTTACCGTACTCCTTACAATCAGCCATAACTGGATAGCATCCGTTGTCATCGAGGCTCACAGCAACTGGCTGTTCGCGGACGAGGTGGACACGTCCTCGTGGATGCTCCCGGACTACGACGACTCCGACTGGAACGTGAAGCACTACGGTGAGTTCCCTCCGTACAATGGTCGTCGCTTCTACCGCATCCACGTGTCCCTCGACACGCATGCTCTGGAATACTCCGGCTCCCTCCTGCTGGGTCTCCGCGGCCGCAACGACTCCTCCCTCTACATCGACGGAGATGCTGTCTTCGAGCACCTGTGCATCCTCTCCCGCCCTCTCACTCACAGACCCACCGCATTGGACGAGGACGCCTTCAACGACACGGAGACCCCCTACTTCCAGTACACCCTTCCCGCCCACCGGCTGGGCGCTTCGCTGGTGATAGCTGTCCAGACGGACGCCGCCATTGCTCAGAGCGTCCCCGACGTGTTCGACGCCGTGGCGGTGATGCTCCCGCGCCACGCCTCGCGCCTGCTGGACGGCGTGGCGAAGAGTACACACGCCAAGGACTTCTACAGCAACCCGCTGGGCCAGGCGCTGGACGGCAACCGGCAGAGTGCCTGGCGCATCGCCGGAAGTCGGGCCGATTTCGCGTTCACGTTCAGCCGAGGGCGGTTCGAGTACCTGAACGAGTACGCGATCACCGCCGCGCAGCCCGAGGCCGCCCGTCCCGTGAGCTGGGTGGTGTGTGGCTGTCTTCAAAGCAGCGAGGAGAGTTACCGTGAAGTGGGTTGTGATGTGAAGTCAGAAGAGAGTTGTGATGTGAAGTCAGAAGCGGGTTGTGATGTGAAGTCAGAAGTGGGTTGTGAAGCGAAGTCAGAAGTGGGTTGTGAAGCGGGTTGTGATGTGCTGGATGTGCGGCAAGATGTGTCGTGGCTGGGGACCTCGCAGACGCGCAGGTTCGCGATGAACGGACGAGCGCGCGCCTACCGCTCCTACCGCATCGACTTCGGTGGGCATGGTGCGCAGCACTCACTTGTAGAGGCGACGGGCGCGGAGATGACCATCGGCGAGATCGCCATGGGCTGCAGCCCGCAGCCGGCGCCCGCCATGCTGCGCTATCCTGTCGCGGCGGTGGAGGGTTGGGTCGACTTCCCTCTCTCCGTGGCGCCCGTGGTGAACGAGTACGAGGACTTCGCCGTGGTGCCCGCCCTGCCCGCGGGACTCACGCTCCACCCCGCGACGGGCGTGCTGAGCGGCGTGCTGACCCAGCCGTTCGCGGGGCAGTTCACCGTCTCCGCCAGGCACCGCGCGCTCCGCACGGTGGCCAACACGACGCTGGCAGTGTCCGTTTCAGGCATACTCTCTTATCCCACGTCACGCGTAGTCTGTCCCGAGACCGCGCGGCTAGTGCGCCTGCAGTGGGCCAGTCTGCAGCACAGCCACCTGGAGGCCTGGGAGCTGCGCCACAACGGTACGGTGCTGGCGGCGGGCCGCGGGGTGGACGCGGGAGAGGACGCGCTGGTGCAGTCGCGCGTGTTCTGCCTGCCGCTCGGCGACTACACGCTGCACCAGCGCGTTCTCGCCTCCCACGCCGCCACGCGCGCCGGGCACCTCACCCTGCAACTCCACGCGCCTGTTCCCTGTGCCGATAGTACTGGCAATGGTGTTAATGGTGGTGGTGATGGTGGTGCTGGTGACGCGCGCCAAAGCTACGATTTCCACACGCTCACCGTTCTGCCCTTCGCGGAGTGCGACGCGGCCTGGAGCGAGCTGCCCGCGTCCCCCTTCACGCCGCGCTGCGACGCGTTCGCCTTCACCACGCGCCTGCTGCTGGACGCCAACACGCAGTGGCACGCCAACACCGACGACTGGGTCGACAAACGCTGGTACTCCACCCACTACGACGAAACGCCCTCCTGGTTCGTCACCACCACCGCGTCGCTCCCCTTCTTCCGCTCGGAGGCGCGCCTGCGCCTCTGGCTGTCCGTGGACAAGGTGGCGGCCGAGTCCTACGAGCTGCTGCTGCGCGGCTCCACGCGCGTCTCGCTGTTCCTCAACGGGTACAAGCTGGGCAGCAAGGAGGCCCCGCGGCGAGACAGCTGGTTCGCCTACCGCCTCTCCGCCGACCTGTTACACGACGGCGCCAACCTCCTCGCTCTCTCCTTCGCCTCTGACAACGGCCACGGCCCGTGCAGCGACTCACCCATCGCCGTTCTGCTGCAGCCCGTGTTGGCGCGCTCCGCGCCGCTGACCTACGAGTCGCTGTCCATCGCCACCTCCTCGCCGCCCATCGCCGGCTTCCCACCGCAGGCCCTCTTCGACAGCAACCCACTGTCCGAGTGGCGCGGCGCCCTGGAGAACGGTCGCCTCCAGCTCACTGTGGAGCTGCCGCCCACGGCCCTCTTCTATCTGAACGAGTACTGCGTCGTCTCCTCCTCCGCCGCACCAGACTACGACCCCGTTGGCTGGTCGCTCAAGGGGCGGCTGGCCAGCGGGCGCTGGGTCTCGCTCTCCGCCGTCAGCAGCGTGCACTTCTTCCAGCGCGGCGAGAAGCGCTGCTTCCCCGTGCTCGCGCAGAGCCCGCCGCTGCTGTCCGAGCTGCAGATCAGTTTCACCTCCTTCTGGCGTGAGGGCTTCGTTCAGCTGAGCGAAATCCTTCTCAACTGCGTCGCCTTCGCCCGCGTGCCGCTTCCGCCCTTCGAGTACCGTCCCGGCACCCTGGCGGTGGTGAAGAACGTGGAGTTGGCGCGCAGCGACACGCCGTGCGCCTTCTACTCTGCCTATACCATCGAGCCGAGCCTGCCGTGGGGCCTCGCCATCGACAGCGGAAATGGGCAGGTGTTCGGGAAGCTCGACAAGGTGCTGCCCGACACCACCTTCACGGTGCACGCGCTGAGCTACGCGCAGGAGGTCCGCACGACACTGACGCTGCAGTTCCGCGAGTGCGAGGCGCCCATGTCGCTTCTGCACCTTCAGCTCTCCGACCTTGACAGCACCGCTCTTCTCTCCTTCCGCCTCACCGCGGGTCCAGCTGGCACCAGTGGCGCCACCATCGCCTCGCAGCAGATCCCGCTCGCCTCCTCCTCCCAGAACTACTTCTACTGCGTTGCCGCCGGCGCCTACTCCCTCCAGTTCCACGACCGTCGCAACGCGGGCTTCCTGGACACGCACTTCGCCCTCGCCGTGGACGGCGTGCTCGTGCACGCGGGCTACTTCAACCCCGGCTTCTCCAACATCCATGTCGACTTCACCACGGGTTTCCTCCTGCCCCGGCAGACGCCCTGGTACTACTCGCTCGACGGCAGCACGCCGCCCGCGCAGTGGTTTCGCACCATCGACTCCGTGCACGAGACGTGGGAGGTGGCGCAGCCGGGCGCATTCCCCGCGCCGCTGGCCCGCACGCAGTACTTCAAGACGGTGATGGACCTGCAGACGCTGCCTGTGGCGCTGGCCTCACAAGTGGCGTACGTGATCGAGGTGAACGTCAAGGGCGGCGTGTGCGTCTATGTCGATGGGAAGGAGGTGCTGCGGCACAGACTGCCGCTGGGCGTGCTGACTCCGCAGACACGGCCCACGGCGTCGTTCCCTCAGACCCGCTCGGTGTTCGGGAGTGTGAGCGTGCAGTTCGCCGAGTGGGAGGAGAAGGTGGTGGTGATCGCGGCGGAGGTGCATGATGCCGATGTCCAAAATACCTCCGATTTTTGGATGCGCGTGCGGCTGGTTCCGGATGAGTCGCAGTGCGAGTTTGAGGCGACGGTGTCGAGCAACAAGGAGGCGGCAATCTCGGATTTGGCCGCGGTGTTCAACAACCGTTACTACGACAAGATGGTGGTGCGCGACGAATGCGAGGACGTGGAGCTGTTCTTTGATTTGGAGGCGACGTCGTATCAGTACGTGACGGAGCTGTGTCTGTTCACCGGCAACACTGCCGGCGAGTACCCCCACGCCTTGGCGCTGGATGGGGGTGTGGTTACCGGCAATACTACTGTGAGTGGTACTGTGAGTGGTATTGCAAATACCGTGAGTGGTACTGTGAGTGGTATTGCAAATACCGTGAGTGGTACAGCTGCGAGGACCACCACACCCACAGGAGAGGAGGTGACGTGGGAGGAGCTGTTCGCCGAGGAAGGGCTCTGGTTCCCGAAGGTGGCGTACGGCATCTCGCAGTGCTTCCACTTCTATAACGAGAAGAGCTACGCGCACTTCCGCCTGCGCCTGCGCGACTGCGAGCACAAGGACGTGATGGAGGTGGCGGAGGTGGAGTTCTTTTCGCGCCGCCTCGACGGCTTCTGCGAGGACGCCAGCAGCGCCAGCCACACGCGCACGCCCAGCGGCGAGTGGAAGGGCTACGCCTGCCCCGCGCTGTACTGGGGCCGCCTGCTGCGCTACTGCGAGAACGGGACGTGGTCGCAGGAGGTAAACTACTGCCGACCCGTATCGCCGACGGCGTTCAAGTACCCGGCGGAGATGTTAATGGTGCGGCGGAAGCAGTTCGTCTCCATCGTGCCCACGGTGGTTGGCAAGGAACTGCTGTTCGCGATCGACGCGGTGCCGAAGGGGATGCGGTTCGACAACAGCACGGGCGAGCTGAGCGGGTTCTACCAGGAGGAGCGCGTGATGATGAAGGTGGAGGTGACGGTGGTGAACCCGAGCGGCAGGCAGCAGACCTCATTCGCACTGTATGTGGTGAACCACAACGAGGACCTGCTGCTCGTCATCGCGGGCCTTGCGATCGCGTGTCTGCTGCTGCTGGCGGTGTATATCGTGATTGTGATGAGGAGGAGCTCGGAGAGTGTGGAGCGGGAGGCGGAGAGGTCGCATTTGCACACCAAGGAGTTGCCAAAGAACATGTTACCATTACTTGTATAATAATCCGACAGGGTGTTTGTTACAAAGAGGGATGGATAGAGAAACTAGAATACATGCTCGTCGTTGTCCTTCGACAGCCTCTGCTCAAAGTTCTACGGTCAAACAGAAAGGTGGCGGCTACAAGAATGTCCTCGTCCATCTCCTTGCAAATGGTCATTATGCGCTGGCAACTGTCCAGCATTGCCTTCTTGGGAGGGTACGTGGGTCCATTTGTCTGAATCTGCACGATCACGCAAAAGCGAAAAACCCACCTTAATTTCAATACTCGTCTTCAGGGGATGGGGCACTCTGTACCCCACAAACTTCACGCGCGGGTCTTCGATCATATCCCTTCGCGTTAGGAAAAAGCAGCCATTCCGTACATTCGGAGCACGTTGCCAAGGGTATGGTCCTCTGCCTCGATGATGTACTTGCACGCATTGCTAATTTTGGTCTCAACCACCTGTGTGACTCTAATCGTAAGAACGGGGAGCACGCCTGCGGCGACGCAACGCCCTACTTCGAGAGACCGTCCTCAACGTGGACAGCTAAGTCGGGGTCGGGAGCATTCATGTTGGACGATTATTCTGCCGCATGCTGTACTTGTGCGAGTGAGATGAGGCATTGAAATATAGTGAATTTGGAAGGAAATACACCCCATCGGAGAGGGAAACCGACTTTGACCCCATTCTCTTTCGTATTGCATCTATCTTATTAGAGCCGTGTTTCTAGAAGAGTTGAATCCACAAGAGGGATGGTAATGCAAATGCACCCCATGACCTTGGCATTCAAGTATTGTGTGCAATATGGATAAAAAGAAAGAGAGCCGGTGGAAATGATAAAGAATAGAGCAATCCATGCGAACCGAATCTCTGTTTGAATAGTATTCCCGTTATTCGGATAGCCGTTTCGGGATGCCCGTCCATTCATGCAATGTTCAACAGAAAGGAATGTACAGCACGTCTATCGGTTTGGAAGACATAGATCCGCGAAATCTGAAGAAGTGTACGCAATGCAGGAAGTATAAGAGGATCTCCTCCTTTATCAGCAAACGAGGCAGAAAGCTATGTCTCCTTTGCGACGCCTGTCGGAATCTCTTTTCCGTGTACCGTTCCCGTGGACGCTGTTTCTCTATTTTCACATATAGGGCGGAAGAAGGCTGTACGAATGAACAGCCAGCGAATCCGACGGCAGTGTCCGGCTGATCACGCGACGGTGCAATGTGTTGTTCCCTGCACCAGATGGGTGGTTATCGAGAACACCTTCTTTTCTGAATTGGATTATCCCATAATTGTGGCGAAAGTCGTTAGTTCCTCTTAGTTCCTCTGTTTCTTGCAATCATCCCTTCCGACGAAGCACATAGGGTGTTGAACAAGCAGACTCTAAAAGCACTTATTCGGCCTTCTTGGCGGCCTTCTTCGCCTTGCTCTTCTTGCTCTTCTTCTTCATGGCGGGCTCCTTCATGATGGCGCAGATCTTCTCGTCCTCGCACTTCTTCTCGGACGGGAACGCCGCGGCGTCGATCACCTCTCCAGAGATGCGGTCAGTTCCGTTGGTCACCAGCAGCACCGTGAACTTGTAGTGCACCACGGGCTTGCCGTCCACCGTGCTGATCACGGGGTACTCGTCCAGCAGGTAGTGGTTCACGCACTCCACCAGACCCATGCGCGCCGACTTCTCCTCCAGCGACCTATGCCTCACGCCCGCGCCGCACGCCCACTTGACCGAGAAGGGGAACACGGGGTAGCGCGCGTCCACCTCCGACAGCACCGCGCGCGACGCCTTCATCTTCAGCATGTACGTCTCCTCCACGTTGCGGCGGTACACCGTCGGGCGCGCGTCCATCGCGCGGGTCTTGCCCTCGCCCTTGGTCACGGCGATGTCCACCGTGTACACCTCGTTCGGCTCGAAGCGCACCTCGTCCACCTTGTCCGTCGTCTCGCTCGACGCCAGGATCACCTTGTTGGCGTCCAGCACGAACTGCTTCATCTACGCCTCACGCGCAAGCGGAGCGCCCACCTGGTGCATCAGGATGCCCTGCAGCAGATGCACATCGTACGCCTTCGCGATCGTGGCGAGCGCCTCCGTCACCTGGGTGTTGGTGTTGCCAGGGCGGATCACGCGCTGGCACACCTCGCCCATCAGACGGGCGGCGGACATCAGGTCGTTGATCTCGGCCTTCTTCTCGGCGGACATGTTCTCGTCGGGAATCACGACGGTGTTGGCAGCCAGGGCCACGAAGCCGTCAATGTGGCAGCCGAGGTCCACCTTCACGATGTCTCCAGCAGCGAGGGTGACGGACTCCTCAGGGAAGGGAGAATAGTGACAGACAACATCGTTGACAGAGACGCAGGTGGGGAAAGCAATACCCTTCTCGATGTTCTTGTTCTTGAAGATCTCGGAGCACTGCTTCTCGATGAGGCGGTCACCGAAGGCGCAGATGTCGGACACGAGCTTTCCGGCAACGCACTACACGTCAGCGATGAGAACGGGGCGCACCTGGGTGAGAACGCCCTTCAGCGACTTGTTCACGATTTCAGCCGCCGTCTTGTACTTCAGCACCACAGCGGGGTTGGAGCAGTCGGTGATCTCCTCGGGCTCAGAAGTCGTCTCGTTTTCGTAGTCAGACATAGTGTCGGAATGAAAATTGGATAGCGAGGAAGGAAATGAATTGCCTATTTCCACCCGTTGGAAATAGGGTGGGGGTGTCGTGTATTCCCGACCCTGCCCTTTTTTCTCTTCTTGTTTCTTGCATTAAACTGGTTAGAAGGATTGGATAGAATAAAATAGAGTTGGTAATTTGAAAAGAACGGATGGAATGGGTTAATCCCAATCATGAGGCAACAGTGGAATGAACGGTTGGGTGCGGAGAGTACATAGTAAGCTCGGTTGATTGTATGAGTTAGGAATGGATTATCTCTATCAAAGTGAATAACACACCAATCATGCGGAATGGGTTTCCAGCACCACACATAGTTCATACGCTCCATATAACGAACAATTGGGTGAGGGTCTGAAACCACCAAAAGAGGCGGAACTTTTGGACTGGGGCTTCCTCGATTCCATTTCCTTAAATACGAAGCGTATAGAAATGTCCTCTGAGAATTTTGTTCACCCCTCCACGTACAGAGATGCCGACGGCAATATTGCCCCCGAGAACCGCGAGGCGTGGATGAAGTCAATGGAGCAGATGTCCAAGGATAGATTCGTCGAAATTGAAGGACTCGAGGTGCTCAGACAGAAGGTCTCTGATTGCTTCAAGAGAGAGGGTTTCTAGCTGTTTCCCGCTGTCTCATCACGTAGGCGTGAACCACGAGGACAACTGCAAGGCTGACGTGGAGGCATACATCAACTATATGAAGGAGAAGCACTTCTTCAAGTAATTGTGCTAATAGTAATAACATATTCTTTTTGCGTGTTTGTTCGCATGTACCATGCATGGAACCAAATTCATGCAATGCGAAGTGGAACAAACACCCAACAGACAAGATGCACGCAACAACTAATTAACAGAGACCAAAACACTTTTTGTTCTCCGGAGTACATGAGCCCACCTTCGTATCAAAGAACGCGATCTCGCTTTCATCGCTGTCCACTACCCATTACAACTCCAGTATCACCCTCACCGTAGCCCTTACAGTTGGAGAGTGCAACGACCTTCACCTCAAAAGTGGCCGTGGGGTAGAGATTCTCAACGACCACAGAAGCCTCGCTTCCCTCTGTCACTATACAGTTACGACACCATCCATCCCTCACTGGCACTCACGCAACCCTCCCATGACTTCTCCAGCACATCTTTGCACATAACCATGTACCCCGTCGCATCTACGTGTAACAAGCACAGCATAGGAGTCCACTGGGCACCGGATCCCATGATAGCGTAAGCGTGGTCTCTGTCGCTTCAGAGCACTCCACGTTGGTAGGAGTCGCCAATTTCACCTTTTCGGATTCCATTCTCTGCAGATTCGAGGCGGTACACACTTCGAGCCGATTTTTGTTCCTCTGTCAAGGGCATGTCTATCACGATTTGGCTCCTTCTCTCTGCTTGATTCGCCGCCTGGAATGGAGAGAATCAATATCGCCATTATCGCGGTTGCAATTGCCTTTGTGCTGTGCTTCATGTCCCTCGCTCTTTGGGAAGAGAAGAAGGATCACTGTTCCTGCTTCGGGCACGGTTTACGATGTAGACATCGATGTATCTTCCCGTTTTACCTTCATGGGAGTGAAGCATATGCCAGTGAAGTATAATGAAACAATGTCCTCTTTGAGAGTCTTCGACGAAAAGAAGAGGGTGGAGACCGAGGGGCTGTCCAAGATGTGCACCGATCTTGACCTGATGGAGCAGCGGAACCTGGAATTTGGCTACAACCAGTTCGGCTTCCTGTTACAGCATGATCCGTAGGCACCATGTCTGGGGAATTGATACATGGATCGAGTTTGCTGAATGGATGGACTATCACCACTAGGTATGACTACATCAAGAATACGTGCTTTGATCGGGGGAGTGGGGATTTGTATATCCCGGAAGGAGAGTATTCCTTCATCAAAGACATGAAGTATTTTGGTGCCTTTCCAGTGTGGTTGTGACGCGTAGACGAGCCTACGCTATCGATTAAGAACATGAACCCGCAGTTAGTTCCCCCCTCTCGTCCCAATTACGCCATGTTCCTGATCACCAACGGCAACGAGAAGCGAACGCGCAAGCTGGCTGGCATGCTCTTCGAGCGCGACTTGTCCTCCCTCTCCAAGGCCCAATTCTCCATGTACTCGCAGATCATCTGGTTCCTCACGCTCCTTGAGCCCTTCGAGTGTTCCCGCGTCGTGCCCAAAGTGCGGACTGCCTTGCCGTCTCACGCCTAGCCGTACTCCATCCTCACAGCGAAGGAGGAGTGGGTCACTCCGCAGATGCGTTCCTACGTCGACCGTCTCCTGCCCTATCTCATGGTGAACGTCACGCGCCACCACATTTCCCTCTTTCCCCCCATCACCAACCCGCTCTACTGCACGCAGCACACCGTGAGCGTCTCCCTCGCCCATCACGCGCAGATCCTTCTGGGCTACCCCACCGTCTACCGCGTCACGCAGCAGAACTGGTACCTGCTGCGCACCATGCGTCTTCACATCTACCAGGCCATGGGCATTCCGATCTGCTTCTCGCGCGTGGACAAGACACGAGTCACTTTTTCGCAGCGTGCTCTCGTGTTGCTGAAGGAGCTGAACAACAACAATGCCCTGCCCGAGAACGACCGCTTCCTCGTCCGCTCCTACGACTCCTCCAAACAGACGCTGAGCACCATCATCCGGCTCTACGCGGATTCCGACGTGCTGGTGCTGCACTCGTACGAGGAGCGGCTGAACATCTGGTTCCTGCGGTCCTTCTCCGTGGTGTACGTGCTGGACAAGGACTGCGGCGCGGACAGGGACGGGCACTACTTGTACAGGAAGATTGCGGAGAAGATGTCGTGCGACTACCGCGTGGTCAATGCGACGAAGGAGGACGCGGACTATGATTCCCTGCAGAAGAGGTGGGTTGCCGACCGTGCGTTTATCGAGAAGAAGTTCGCCGTGTCGCTTGTTTGTTGAACAAGGAGACCAAGAATAGGCAACGCCGTACCGCTTTGCAATCCCGTTGAGCAGTGAATTGCGAATCTTCAGGCATTTGTCCCCGTGGCAGTCGTGGTGGAACGACATGTGGTCCTTGTAGTGGCTGCTGCACGCCGCCGGAATCTTCGCGCTGTGGATCAGCGCCGTCAGCACCGCCTGGTCCTGCCGGTGGTTCTCGCGCGAGGTGCCCAGCGGCGCCACGCACTTGCGCGTGTACACGCACTGCAGCAGCGGCAGCACCACGTTGTTCATGGCGTAGGCGTTGTTGTAGTCCATCAGCACATACCCGCCCGTGCACATGCCCTTGTTGATCATCAGCTTGCGCAGCATGTGGTGGCCCGCCAGGAACGCGCGCGTCTTCCCGTGCACCCACCGCTGGATGGTGTCGCCGGAGTACGGCGAGTAAATGCCGTTCTCCTTCACGCGCTTCAGGTCCTGCGTGATGTCGTCCATCCACAGGTTGCCGCCGTCCGACCAGACCACCACCGCCTGTGTCTGCGCCAGCACGTCGTAGTAGGAGATGACCTTCCAGGCGTAGCCGCCGCGGATGGCGTTGTCCTGCAGACTCATCCACTGCGGGAAGTGGGCGAAGTTGAACTTGCGGTAGTACAGTTCCGCGGGAGAGTGGAGAGCGGTGTGGATCGAGTGGATGAGGGCCAGAGTGGATGTGAGAAGGGTCAGACCGCGTCTGTCCAGTCCGAAATCAACAAACACCATGCTGACATTGCAATTCGCATAGACTGCGGATAGCAGCATATTCACGTTCGGAATGACGTGATTCTGCGAGCTGCCAGTGACGATGATGTAGTTAGACTCCTCGAATGCCAGAGGACTCACATCACCCAGTCCCACGAAAGAGGGAATCAAGGCATTGCACTTTCCGTAGTTCACATAATGGGTCGATGGATCGTTATACAGAGTATTGAACGGAATTGGGTACTCGATGTCGGAGTAGTCGTATTCTATGAATGAATCGACGAACAGAAGAGCCACGGTTCCGAGGTAAAGTGCCAAAGGCATTCAGTGTGTAATCACTTAACTCCGCCCCAATTGTCTCGTTGCGATTGTACATACTAACAGCTGGCCTGCTATAGGAATAGGAATCAGATTTCCTCCATGCGCTTTTGGGCAAAGAGTCAAGATAGGCTTGAATCGTTTCCACCATGATTTCTTCCTTTGATAGAACGGCTACGAATAATGGAAACAGAGATGGAACTACGGGTATTGAAATTATCGATTCCGCTGGGCCTCGTCTCATCTTTCACAGTTGTTATAGTTGTTGTTACATAGTCTTTCCTACTATCATTTACATTAACGAAGGTATCGATAGTATCATTCACGGGAGTAATCATGGGAGATGGGGAAGAAGGAAGCTCCACACTCTCTTTTATATAAAAGCGAGTAGGAATCACTGCTTTCTGTCTCACCGTCATCTCGACAAGTGTGACACTGTCCCTGGAAGCGTTGTCACCCATAGAAGGAGAAAGATAAAGGAATACATCATAAACGAACAAAAACAGTAAAATCACAATAAAAGAACAGTTAGTACACATCGTCGGGAGGAAAGACTGATTCGAATCATAGTGCAAAACTGGAAAACCGAGTATGCTTTGAGACGCCGCAACAGCACTCGCTTTTCACTCATAGAATACGTGTAGAGAGCAATTCATCTCCAGAAGGAGAGTGTGTGGAACAAAGGGGAACATGATAATGACTAGCATGCGGAAAAACAAACATACGCGAGCGCAATGCGGCTTCTGTTTTTACTCAATCATGTCATCTGGGTGATCAATCAACTGATGTACCAGACAATCCCTTCTTCAGCATGTTGAAGTACTTCGGATGCTAACATCACTTCATCTTTACGTATGTCCATAACTGAGTGCTTTTCGACACGATTGGGGTACCCCCCGAATTCGACCGACTGATGGCAGTCTTTCACACAAATACGAACATGCCTCAAGTATTTTGGTGCTATCGATGCAAGTATGAAGTGGGTGGAGCAGGATCATGGCTAGCAAGAATGTGGATGCGACTCAACAAGAAGACGGAAACTATATGTGCAATGAAGTAACTACTACCAGTCCATAATAACGCCTAGTGTCATGAGCCGTTTGTAGAGATACGCGAAGAACAGGAGCCTCTTCCCAATTCAGTGAGGACTATAAGTATTGTATGAATGGTAGAATGCGACACAAACACGGAATGGAGTTTCTTTTCAACGACTTCCAAATGGAGGCATGATGTGGTCTTTTTCTACCAACGGTGCAGTGCGTGAAGCAAACAATAATGAAGAGTAGAATAGTGGATCTCGTGTTGCCGGAAACTTCATCAACTCGTCTTGCCTTCAGTCGTGTTTAAGAGATAGGCTTCTGGAGTCTTTCTTCCCGACACAGGCTCGTTTCAACGGAGACTACTTCAACGGCAATATGTCCGATCTCCTCAATATTCTGATGCAAAACGATCCCAATCATGTATCTCACCGATTCCTAATTCATCCGTAGTATGGTCCACCCCCAACGTCGCGAGATTTCATCGACAACATGGTTCGTCGTCATCCCACTGCCGCCGAATTACGTACCCTGTTTGAAAGTGAGATGAACCCCAGAGGGCGAGCCAGTGTGTTCTGTGTGTGATTCAGACATAACGAAGGACGATATTGTGGTGTGCCTTCCTTGTAAGCATCTCTATCATCCCGACTGCATTCTTCCATGGATAAAGAAGGTGGGTGCTTTGTCTTCCCTTCCATTCAGCATAACACCTGCCCCACATGCCGTCACCCTCTTCCGGAGTGCGAGAACGAGGATGACATGTACCATGACGAGGAACCGGAGCATTGGAGTGTTTGTTGAAAACAGTCGTAGATTACAGTGTTGGTTCTTCGTCAGAATCGAATTCGACCATCGGATCGCGTTCCCACATCCCATCTGCGTTTCTACGGATGAGTGGATGCAAAAGAGCGTGCTTGCGAAAACCCTTCGCGATCATTGCTCGTTCCTCCTTCTCTTCTTCAACTATTCGTCAATTCAAGAGACGACACTTACTCTTCTTCAACCATTCAGGCTTTTCGGAAGAAGAAGTGATGCGAGGCGGAGTCCTCTTAACCACCTTCTCTGCACTCTTGGCGTGGTTGCTCTCTAAAACACGCTGCCTGATTGCATTCGTTCGATAGAGGAGTGATGGCATTGCCATAGAGGCAGTGGGCAAAGGCTTTTCCTGGACCCTTTCATCCTCCTCGTGCGTGATCAATTCGCTCTTTTCCATTAGTCGTGCGCTATGCTTCTTTCCACGAATGTGTGCCTATGGGAAAAGAAAGAAGGAAGGAATACAAGCAATAACTGCCCTGTTGGAAAGAGAGGGGAATTGGGGCAGATCCGACATCGATACTTGCCTTCGTTCGTAATACAATACTCGTTTGGAGGAACAGACTGTAGTAACAGTCTCGATTGCCAGTCCTGGATTTGCTATCTCATGAGTGAAAATGAGACGAATCAACTTGTTTATGACGCTGATAGGTGATGGGGCCTTTGTGGTGCTTACCATGAATAGGCTCCATGATTATCGCACGAAAGAAACAAACAATGCTCATTTCTTTTCTTCCAAGGGATCATTTAGGGAATGGATCTGTGTAATCAATTGTACGGTGACTTGATCAGTTAGTTGACGATCCAGTCGTGGAAGAGCACGATATCTACCTAACTAAGGAATTGGCAGATCAATTGTCATCCCTTTGAGTGAATGGGTCATGGCTAGGTATTTACTGCAATATCCCCTGCGTCCGAAGGGAAGAGAGTACCCGGCGCCAACTTCCGTTAGGACGCGTGTTGCGCGGTTATGGATAGGCCCAATTCAAGCCTGAAAATGAGATCCTGCAACTGAACTATGCGTTGCCCCATGACGAACACTTTGACGACAAAGCCCCCGACAAACAGAATATTTCGGAAATTTGTGCGTTATCCTTTTGTTCTATTGATGATTAGCCATGGTGTCTTCTCGCAACCCGGCGAAAGCGACGTACGCCATTGGAGTGACCTACAACGGTTCCATTTACCTCACTCCCGTAGAAATGGCTTCATGAAGTAATTCGTAGATCAAGTCAACGCTGGTGATGCGTCCTGATATACACTTCTTCAATCGCACTGGAGAGGAAGAGGAAGATGACAAATTGGAGGACGAGGATGATGCGGGTGTGCAGCAAGATGCGAAATCGAAGAAGGGCTCATTGACGGAGCTGCGTGTGGAGTACTCGAAGCGTCGCGTGGATGAAAATCACTTTGGCCCAATCTCCTACACGGAAGTGGAGGGAGCTCGAAATGAGGAGCCCTGGGTGGTGTGTCTGTGGAGTGGGAATAAGAGATAGAAGAAGGACATCACCCCTCCTGGAAGCATGGCGATGACGATGAAGTACGAGGGACTGACGACGTGCCCCGATCAGACGCTTCCTTCGAATGCGACGTTCCAAGGCTTCACGGACGCTATGCGTCAGCGCGCAGCACTGGAGTACGCGGATAGTGCGGTCGATCCCGATTGGAAGGTGCTCTCCTCCCCGGATTACCCCGGACGCGTGGATTCCAAGGAGTGGATCGAGAAGAGAAAACTGCGTCATCCCAATTCGTATTCGCCTGTTTTCCAAACAAACAGCAGCTACATCTGTGTCTCCATCATGTTCATCGGTTTCATATCATTCGAGATAGTGTTCACAACGACCGCTCCCTCGTCCTCGGACGCCACCAGCGTCTCGTTGGGCAGTCCGTACTCCTCATCGTTCTACCCCTCACTCCCCCCATTTTGCCCCACCGCCTCAGCGTCGGTCGCCACCTGGAGGTGGTACGCGTAGGCTGCCGTGTTCTCGGAGGGCTTCCACATCACCATAATGCAGAAGAACAGCAGGAAGTAGTAGATGCTCCAGATGGCCTCGTTGATGCTACGCCTCACCCCACGCACCAGCCCTCACAGCCACTGGTACTTCCACACGGTGCGCGCGTAGTCATAGACCACGATGTAGCTGAAGCCGATCAGCGTGGCGGTGGCCAGCACGACGCTCACCACCAGCAGCGTACGCAGCTTGCTGAAGATCTCCAGCTTCGCCACCTGCTTCTTCTCCGCCAGCTCCTCCATCGTGTCCATCAGGCTCTGGAAGATCCAGAAGTACGCCAGCGCGTCCAGCCTACGCGTCAGCGCCGCGCGCCGCGCCCACCCCGAGGTGACGAACAGGCGGATGATTTCCATGGTCTTGGTGGTGGTGGGGTAGGTGGTGCAGAAGGCGTCCCAGAACGACACCAGGAAGTAGCACACGCCGAAGCAGACAAACTTGCAGGTCTCCGGTCCCAGCGCCGCGCGGCACACGCCCAGTCTATGTGTGAGCGGGCAGAGGGGCGATCACCCCATGCATACGATGAGGGTGAGAATGCGCGTGAGCGTGCGCGTGGCGGAGTCGAAAAAGATGGAGAGGAGGCTGAGGAGGAAGATGTTGTTGCCCGTGTTGTTGAACACCGACAGGTACAGCACCTTCACCGCGTAGTCGATGACGAAGCTCATCAGCACGGCCTAGGATGATGAGGAGAGGACAGACCCGACGATGATGATGATCTGCACCGACATGATCTCCTTGGAGTAGCGGTAGCACAGCATGCTCCAGACCAGCAGCGACACCACGTGGGCGATGCACATGACGGAGAAGAAGGGAAGGCTGCCGTACTCCGGAGCGGGCAGATGGCCGTACGGGTTCTCCACCACCATCTTCCCCTCAATGACCATGGGAGAAATGTGGTAGTCACAACTAGGGGTGACAAGAGCAGCCTTCTCCTACACCGCCGTAAGAACGTAGTAAATGCCAGTCTTCTTCGGCGAAAACTTCACGTTGATTGTTCCCTCCTGACCACTACGACTGAGGGGTGCCACCTGCACTCACCTCAGTTCCGTTGTATCCAGGGTGTAGTTCCCCATGGCGCTTTCGGGGATTATGAGTCTGTTCTGGTTTTTACACTGGTTTCTCTAGCGGTCAGACACTTCAAACGAACGGACTTTGTAGGCATCTTCATTGCAGCAGGCAATACGCTTTCCGTTGGCATCGGTATAACCGATGCTCTTAAAAACATCTTCCGATGTAATCAGCGTCTATCGGAATGAGCCAAACGGCAGGAGCAATTACTTCAACTGTCCCGAGCAATTGCCCGGTGCCGTTCACAGGCTTCACTTTGATATCGAGGGAAATCTCGCTCCTCCCGTTCTTCCTGGGAATTACCCTCCTCAGTGGCGCACTTACCGTACACGAGGAGAATCCCTCTTATCGAACATATAAACGCCTCTGTAAATGAGAGACATACAGTCCGCAGTGTAGGGACCATACTGCGCCTTGTAAGACTCCACCAAGAATGGAAGACACAAGAGGAGCTAGTGGGTCAGAATGAATAGTACGAGGGCCTACGAACAATCCAAAAACACGCATGTGGATGGCAATGGAGTATATGGCGGAGCAACGCCGACAAAACAACAATGGGGACATTCTCTATCGAATGCCCCGTTGAAGGCAATCCAGTCTACAGTTTCCTCCCATCGTTGTGCACTTTATGGGTCATTCCTCCACGTAATTGAAAGGCAACGATAAGTGACGGGAACAGGAAATGCTACGCGAACTGTATCAACACGACTTCAAACAAACACAATACTTCTTTCCATTCAACTTGTGATCCAAGCATATCTTACCCGGGTCAACCTCCCCCTTCATCAGCTTCAACCACTCCTGGTGATTGGGCTCAACGACCATTTCCCACGCATCTCCCTCCTGGAACGGCTACGCGTCACAACCCGCCATGGCTCTCACCATTCCGTCGTACGCAAGACGGTTCTCTCCCTTTCCGTCCACCATCTTGTAGGTGCGGAGCCAATGGCGCATCTTGTCCAGGTCGTTATGGAAGTACTTGAAGAAGTCGCAGTAGTCTGTGCGTTCACCTCACTCCCTACGGCTACCTCTCAGCTGGTTCGCGATGGGGTCCTCCGCATTCACGCCGAGCACCTTCCAATCCATTTCGCCCTGGTCGATCAGCGCAATGGCGCCATACACCTTCACCTGGTAAATGTCGCCCACGTTATGAGGGAGGTAGCTGAAGTCCATGATATCCAAGGGATCATTATCTCCGAGGAAAGAGCCGATGTCCGTCAGCTCCTTCTTGTGAGGGTTCTCCCAGGTCTGCGGAATTGCGCCGTAGTTGATCATGCTGGGAGCGCCGTAGAAGCGCAAATTACCATTCTTGAGATCCTGCATAATGGGGTTGAAGGGACGCTTCTTGTTGATTTCCGTCTTGGCGCTCTGGCTACGCGTCACCTCAGAGCAGCGTTGCGTACCCGCGAGGAATCTCCATCACAAAGTTGACCACTCCAGGAGTGCCGCTCGCAAACGCCTTGTTGCAGTAGTCGATATCCTATCGTGTAAAGCGCGTGTCTCTCTTCTCACATGCCACGGGGAAATGGGCTCAAACGCGTCGCCGATCTTGGACTCCACCTGGCACTGGTACTCCTTGTCCTTTCCGAGCGTGCCCTTCACCGCCGTTCTCTACCCATGAGAAACCGGCGGAGCATCAACAAAGGAAGAAAAATAGCGCAGGGACGCAGACGCGGAGGGCGCACGAAGACTCTTCAGCACACACGACAACATTCTCTGTTTGTTCTCCCAAGCAATCACCCTTATAAAGAGTGGGTGAAGGCAATAAGCAAGCCCGTCTAGCTCAGTCGGTAGAGCGCCAGGCTCTTAACCTGGTGGTCG
>ERZ827156.1645-NODE-1645-length-25583-cov-4.272368_pt1 | contig 25583 bp, 33 predicted proteins | sample MGYA00519919_ERZ827156 | MGnify/ENA primary metagenome ERZ827156 (study PRJEB31778, sample SAMEA3449269) | human gut metagenome | biome: human gut; feature: human-associated habitat; material: faeces | place: United Kingdom | collected 2010/2012 ...
GCTGGCGACCCATCTCGAACTTTCTCTTCTTGATGTTGATCACCACCTTTCCACCGGTCAAGCGACGCTTATGACGAGAATCACGGCAAATACCTAGGGCGCGGTGAGTCCCAGCCCCATCGGGACGAAAAGAGGAAAGAGGGTGGAATGAACCCCTCGCACTTCATGCGACGCATACCCATGTTATCGAATCAGCTGTCCACGCGAGAGTCTTTTGACCAAAGGCGCTGGTTGTCTGGGCGAGCGTCCAGTGGTTCGCGATAATCAAGGACGAGTGCGAAACGAGCGAGGGACGAGCGATGACAAAACAAACAGAGGGAAAGGGAAAGGAGATGGTATTCAAGCACATGTGGAAAGCTGCGAACACATCATCGGGCTACAGATAACTAGACAGGCTCTCGTTCGGGTTCTCGTAGAGGACATAGTTCTACTGCTTACTGCCACCCCTCGGACCCACTTGCTTCTTCGCAAAACACATCGAACACGTTTTCACACTGTTCGAGTTGGGCCAACGCTGTCCGTTCATCTGTCTATTATCCCGCACCCTCTCTCCCACTTTCAAGTACAGCTTCAGCACCTCGTGCGAATCGCTGAAATTCACGAAGGCATATCCGAGATTCCGCTTCGTGAACGCGTCGATCGGCAGGCGCAGAATGGTGAACTCCTCTACGCCTCACGCCCGCACCCCTTGCCTACCGTCCACGAAGGACTTGATCACGCGCTGCAGGTCCTCCAGCTTGTATCGGTTCGGGATGTTGCGGATGATCACCACCGTGCGCTCCTCGCGGTTCTGCATGATCGTTTGCGAGTCGATGCGGTACTGCTGCTCCTCGCTCGCCGCGCCGCTCTCTGCGCTCGCCGCAGGGTTGGGTGTGAGCGGCGTGGTGGGGGTCTGTGGCGTCTGCGGCGTGAGCGGCGTCGATCGCGGGGGTTCCTTTTTGGCGGGAGAGAGCGGGGAGGCCACCTTCATGCGCACGGAGTGTCCGAAGGGTAATCGGCCCGGAGTGGGGCGCAGCAGCTCGCCGGCAGGCTCGGGATGAAGCCCGTACATGGGCTGCGGGCTGCTGGGGTCGGAGAAGGGGTAGCAGCGCGAGTCGGCGACGCGCGGGTCGAGGGCGTCCTCGGGGAAGGAGAGGTCCCCGTTGGAGGTGCCCGAGTGGTAGGTGGGCGCGTAGGGGGAGTGCACGGGCGCGGCGTAGTATTTGTTGGCGTGGCGCATGCCGTAGGTGTAGCTGCTGGGGTAGCTGTCCAGATCGCTCTGGTAATTCAGGCCGAAGTGGGACCGCTCGCGCAGACTGAAGAGGCGGTCCGACTCGTCGTAGAAGGACCCCACCTCGTGGTCGCCCCAGCGGCCGGAGTCCATCTTGTAACGCGGAGAGAGCGACTCGTACATCCCGCTCCCAAGGTCATCGTAATTGTCCCACTGCGATGAATACGGGCTCCTCGAAGGGCCGCAGGCGAGATCGTAGCGAGATCGCGGGGAAAAGAAGTCCGCGTCCCCCTCTCCACTCAGCAACGACTCTCGAGTAGATGGAGAAAGCGCGCGTCTTCTTGAGTCGTTGTACAGCCCACCATACCCATCCACGTCCGGCGATCCATAGCCGTCACGGTACCGACCCCCGTTTATCCCACTTGGGCTGCGATCATTATAGTCGCCCAGTCCGCTCCATGTGCCTTTGTTTCCAAAATTGGAAAAAGCCCCGCTGTCCATCTCGTCGCGGTAATCCAGGCCGAATTCATTTCCAGGTTCTTGCAGCATCTCGGTCGGACTCGAGTACTTTTCTTTCCCATCGACATCGGTGGGCACTTTTCCCACGCTCTCAGTGGCAATTGACTGGTCTCCTGCAATTTTTGACATGGGATACTGAATGAGCGGCGACTAGCGAATGACAGAGGAGAAAACAAAAGGAACAATATAAACCTTCACAGAAGCTCTCTAAAAGATATCCAACTCAATGCCTATCGCCTATTCAGCAACAATAGGTAGAGACAGCTAATTCCTTCTGCATATCATGGCTCGCAATCTGATTGGCGCACCAGAATCATTACGCCCCAGTTTCCTAACAAGAAAACAAACATGGAATGAATGAAAAACTACTTCTCCTTTACAGTAGGACGATGAAGGATCACGAGATCACTCTGGAACAGGAGGGCCTGATCGCCCACCGAGTACCAGTTCGGACGGAGCTGGCGTGCAAACATTTCTAATCCTCTGTACTCCTTAGGTAGATGACTATGGTCAATGGTGCGAAAAACCCCTACATGAACGAAAACTCAGCACAGTCCGGCTTTCTCGAATGAAACGACACGGAAGAAACAAGGAATGGGATTGCTGGCACTTGCCAGTCCTCGCACAGGTGAGCGCTGACGGAGGGCGCATTCCCCTTGTTGGGCCCGTTCAATTGGTAGACAGTGTGCAACAGCTCCTCCTTCACCACACTTTTCTCTCTTTTCACTCGCTTCCCGGGTGGAGAGGCATGGCGGATGTATCGACCCACAATCAGTCTCTCAAAGCTGCGCATCAATAGAATGAAGAAGCGAAACGTCTCTCTCGAGGGACAGGACAGTGGCACCAGCGGTGCGCCACCCTTCGTGGTCTTCACCCAGTAGGCCGTTGAAATGTGGGTGATCCCCCTCCGTGCGAAGAAATCCCTACCGGTGAAGCAGAGGAGACTGGATGACATGGCTCGCTCCATGCACGAGGGATCGTTCGTGACCCAGAGAAGAATGAAGCAGCCCTCCTTGCACAGCGATTCGAGCGGCAGCTCACAGAACACCCGGTCGATCGTGCGGTTGGTGTCGTAGCGCGTGTTGTAGACCTTTGCACGAGATGTGCTCTTGCTTTGCCATGGAGGGTCCATCTCAATCTATGTGTCAAGAAACGCGCCGAAACCCACAACATCAAATTGGCATGGGATGGGATGCGCTATGAAGTCCAGGACATCTCCGATAAAGAAGCCGCTCTTTTCAGGAACGACGTAATCGTGCTCTTCAAAGTGAAGCACCTCCACTTGATCCGAGAATAGATGAACAGTCTTGAGTGCTCCATTTTCAAGGGTTTGAATCCATCCTTCCTTTAGAGGCACCTCATTTCGCTCAATACTCTCCATAAGTCGCTTGAACAATTCTTCGTGTTCGTGCAATCTGGACTTAAAGTTATTTCCCGGGAAAGCAGATGGAAGTTCAGAGGCAGGAGCGAGTTCGTCACGGATCAGGCTTCGCACCGTTTTCGATGGATAACACTCTGAAACACAGTCGGAACCCTTGAAATAGGGCTTTAGCGGAGCGGGGCAGCTGTCCTCCTCGAACCACTCTCCGCTCTCTCCAAACGATCGGGAAAAGGGACGTTTCAAGTACTGGAAGGAAGCGACGCTCATGCACTCCCCGCTCTTCTCATACCGGATTTGAAACTAATACACTAACCATTCGGTCTTTATGAGTGGAGAGGACCTCGGAATGGATGACTCGCGCGAATTCCACTCCTGCGACTCGCTGGGCGTAGGGCGGATGGTTTACGCGTGATTGCTAGGATAGCACTGAAATGCGTGAGAACACAAAGAATACAGTACATGTAGCGGAGAATGGAGACAAACCAAATCGAAATGACGGTACACAGGTAGGATGTCCTTTCGCGCATAGGAAATGTGCTAACACTGCAATAGGAACGGCGAGAGATGGTCGGAGCGGTGGGAGGACGAGGGGGTTATCCTCTCATCACGGTTGAAGCCATGGACGTGCTGCGTTTCTTTTGCGAGTGGTACTTAATGGAATAGGAAGGGATCTTGAGGAGAAGGACCGATTGGTGGAGGAGTTGCAGTCCCGCGTCAGCGATATGAGCAAGCAGCTCCAGATGAAATGTGACGAGGTGCTGAAGGTTGCTTCTTGCGTTGCTAGTGATCTGTAGCTCCAATCACGACTGGTGTCCGTTGTGAGTGAACGGGATGAAGCAGTCGCGCAGTCAAAGGGCACTGGCGCGAACACATCCCTCCCGCTGGTACTGCTTCGCAGCGATGCTTCATGCGTAGACCGTGACCTTTCAGGAGAAGACGATCCTGGAGGAGAAATCGAAGCTGGAGCTGGACATGTTGGTGGTGAAGAAGGAGAACGCGACGCTGAAGGAGCACAATCACCGATTGGGCGAGCTGGTGCTCCAGCGCGACGGGTGCATCGAGCGGCAGCGCAAGGAGATCGAGCGGCTGACGGAAGAGCTGAAGGGGCGAGAGAAGGAGAAGGTGGAGAAGGAGGAGCAACAGCGGCTGAACCGCGTGCTGAAGGAGGAGGCGGTGCACCACGCGGCAGAGCTGCAGCAGGCGCGCGTGCTGTGGCTGGCGCTGCAGCAGGAGCTGGCGCGGTGCCGGCAGGAGAAGGAGCTGGCGGAGAAGGAGTGCGTGCGCGTGGAGTGCGCGCTGCGTGGGCGGCGGGCGGCGGGCTGAGGCGTAGAGAAGGCGGGCGACACGGCGGTGCAGCTGCAGCAGGAGGCAGCGGAAGCGGCGGAGCGGCGCAACCGGCTGGCGGTGCTGCTGGACGACTGTCGGCGCGAGGTGCGGCTGCTGGAGGGCCGGAGCGCGGAGGCGGCGGACAAGGCGGCGAAGGTGCAGCTGGACATGGAGGTGGGCGTGGCGAGCGGGGCTGAGAGAAAGGCGGAGCGGCTGCAGCACCAGCACTGGGAGAACCTGGCGCGCGGCGAGGCGGAGCGGTACGCGCTGCTGTTGGGCGAGTTCGACGCGCTGAAGGCGGACCACAAGCGGCTGTTCATCCGGTACATGGACGTGAAGAGCGACAACGAGCGGCTGCAGCGGCAGGTGGGCGCGCGGCGGGCGTGTGAGCGTAGTGCCGCAACCTGGCGTCGGACGCGGAGCTGGCGCGCGCGTCGGTGCTGACGTACAAGGGGCGCGTGGTGAAGAACGAGAAGGGCTTCGAGGAGCTGCTGAAGGAGAACGTGTACCTGACGTCCATGCTGAAGCAGAAGGAGGGCCAGCTGGAGGCCGCCGAGCGCAGCTGGCAGGAGAAGCTGCAGCAGGTGCTGCGCCAGACGCAGGGCGACGACGAGGAGGAGTCCACGCTGCCCTCTGCCTCTCTGCCTCCTGCTCCGTCAATGGGTGATGTAACGAATGGTGTGATGGGTGGTGTGACGAATGGTGTGATGGGTGGTATGACGAATGGTGTGACGAATGGTGTGATGGGTGGTGCGATGGGTGGTATGACGAGTGGTGTGACGAATGGTGTGATGGGTGGTGTGACGGGTGCAACGGGTGCACCCACGCAACCGATGGTTGTGGTGATGAGAGACGGTGAGGCGTAGCAAGGCGGGTACAGCTACCCTCTGCCGTCGGGGCACCCCTTCGAGGACTCCAGCCAGTCCTCCTCGCCGCTGCGCGCCTTCGCCGCCACGGCACCTTCCTCCACGCTCTCCTCCTCCACGCCGCGCGGACTCACCGAGTTGACCGAGTCCGTGGACCCGATGGGATCCGTCAGCCCCATGGGGCCAATGGGGCCAATGGGACCATCAACACTGGAACCAACGGAATCAACACTGCCGACACAGTCAACAACGACGTTGGATCGGTCGACAACGACATCGGGCGCGTCCTTCGACTCGATAATAAACGACATGATTCGGAAAACGGAGGAGCTGAGACGCGTGGCGGACTACTATGAATCGCAGGACTGAGGTGGTTGTTGCAACAAACAGAGGATAGGACAGCAATAGCATTAACACTTACTTCTCGCCTTATCCATAAGCTGCAAAGGACGAGTAATATTGATTCTGTTGACATCCACAACCTCTCCGTTGGCGACCATCTCATCGAGAATGAAGTGGGAGCGGTCCAGATTGTACATAATCTAGGAATCAGGAGTTAGAAGCAAGCGGGACATCGAGCTCGCAAACGTTTCCAAAAACGGCGTTCAGCGTCTCAACGTAGCAGTGGATGAACTCAAAAATGGCCATTTCGTTCTACGCGTCACAGAGACCCTCGGAACTCACGTCATCGCCATCGATATCAAGACCCGCAATGAAATACAGAGAGGCGTAGCGTCTGAAGATAAGCTTGTACTGTCTGAGCTCCACCACGTTGCTCTACCGATTACGTCCCCAATCCGCGCTCCCACGTTTGTATCCTTCACTCCGAGACACTTACGAACGCACTCTCCCTCGAGAAGGACACGCTCGTTCATGTCGAGGAACTCGTAGTACTTAGCCAAGCGAGTCTGACCAATTTTGTTCACCAGAAGGAAAAACTTGATCATTCTATATCTCTGATGTCTAGATCGATGGAAATCTGTTCAGATTGAACTCCACGACGCGATCATGGCTCCGATTCCCTGTTTCTCTCTTTGTTTTTCAAGCATCATGTGATTCCGCCGTGGCAAACCATGATTCTCCGTTCTCTCCGCCTCTTTTGCAGCGCCTCTTTCACCAATCCTTCAAAAACCGTATTTTGGGAGTCTTACACACTTCATCGCGGTCATTCTCCCTCCATCGACTCATCGACTCTCCAATGTATTGGTATCGTGAAACGATACACCCCCTCCTTTATCTATTCCCCGTCATTTTTTCACAATGATGATGATGAACAATCCTGCTGTTGCCTTTTCTGTGGCGCATCTGATCGTGTAGGCCCCCAAGAAGAAGACCGCGAAGGAGGCAAAGAAGAAGATGTTCTTCGACTGCATTATCGTTGCTGCGATGGCGGCTACGATCAGAGTGCTGTACTGTCCAAGCTGTAAATTATGATGTGTAGGCCCACGCTTCTGGAGAGCCTGTAATCCCTGTGTTCCTTTATCGTTTTATGCCGTGTGGGCTGTTTCATACACACACATTCCTGCTGTTTGCGACTGGTTGTTTATCCCTATGACGATTCTGTCCTCCATGGAGAGAGTGGGCGATTGGCTGCTCAACAAGGAACAAATCCAATTATCTACTCAATAGAGGTACCGTTCGCCCTCCTTCTCCTTCTAGAATGTTCCTTGTGCCTTCCATGGGCTTCAGTTCATTATTTGCTTTCAAATGGATAAGTACGCGAACTATCTGGGTATTCTGAAATGGTCTCTGGCGCAGAACGACGGAACGAAGCCGAGCGACGTAAAACCGATGAGCGAAGAGGTAGGTTGCTGTTGGTGTCTCTCTAACAAATAGGACAAGGCATTCTTCGAAAAGGCCGTTGAAGCGGCGTGTGTTTCCGACGCGTCCAGAATGAAGGACTGTTTGGGCAAGCTCGCGAAGGAGGGAATCAGCGAGAAGGAGACCGTTGCGATCCTCTCTGTGCTGGAAGAGTTGCTCGAGAGTCTGGACAATGCTGTCGATTTCGACACCATGAAGGGCTATCCCGTGATTCTGAGCATGCTGTCCTCTTCCCCTTCGACGGAGGTGAAGGAGGCGTGTCTGTCTCTGCTTACGACGGCTGCTCAGAATCAGGCGAAGGTGCAGAAGGTCCTCGTCGAGGCCAACGTCGTGCAGAGCCTGCTGTCTGTGCTGTCCACCACAGACATGAAGCTGAAGGCCAAGGTGCTGGGCTGTCTCTTCTCCATGATCAGCAATTACGAGCCTGGAGAGAAGGTGTTTCTGTTCAACAACGGTCTGAACGCGATGAAGACGATTCTCTTCAGCGAGACGGAAACCAATACTGTCTACCGGAAGGTGCTGGTGCTGTTGTTGCAGATGGCGAGAGCGGAGACTCCGTATATGGTAAGGAATGGTTGTGTGTTTTTATTTGTAGAGAAAGTTCCTTTCCGCCGAGCTGGTGAACCGGTTGTCTAGCGCGTTTTTGCGGAGCGAAGATGTGGATGTGAAGGAGACGACTCTCTACTTTTTGCAGTTCATCCTCCAGATGGACCGCAAGTGCTTCGAGAAGGCGGATGTGGAGAAGAGCTTGAAGGAGGTGCTGCCGAGCATCCAGGAGTACGTGAGGGACGACAAGGTGCCGAGCGAGTTGAAGGATTGCGTGAAGACGATTGAGCGTTATTTAGCATTGTAATCTAGCGGCCTGTTTGTTAGACACTTCTTTGCCATGGATGCCAACGAGCTGAATCTGTCTGTCTACGTCATGCCGTGTAAGCAGGTGCTGACGGTTGCCGTGAAGCTCGACGACTCCATCGCGGAGATGAAGAACAAGCTCTCTGTCAGTATCGTGGCGACTGGATTGATTGCGTAGAAGATCATGAATTTTCCAGCGGGATCCATGAAGATCGTCAACGGAGGACGGCCGTGCGACGATGTCTCCACGGTGAAGGAAATCGGGCTGAACTACTGCAGCCGCGTGATCTGCGCAGCGAAGGGATACACACCGGAGGTGGAAAGCGGATCGAAACCCGCTTCCGGCTTTGAATCACAACTCCTCATTAAACTCGACGGGTCAAAATCCGTACATGTTCCCTACACACTGACGACGACATGGCGGCAACTGAAGATCAGCATTCATGTGGAGTTGGTTTGAGGTCGTAATGGGGTAGAAACTGGCGAGCATCGATCCCATGGACTTCGTTATCCTGCTGAACGACAACACCGTGGATGATAACGACATGGTGTCGAGCGCCCACGTGAACTATATGTCTGTCATCCACGCGGTCCATACAAACGTTTCCCATATGCCCTGCCGTGATTCCGTAGTTCGACACGATTCTGGAGAAAAGCGTTGATAGGCGGATGATCTATCTGACATGTCCTCGGTGCAAGGAGGTCAACCCGGAGTTCGTCGTGCGTCCCGTGTGCTCCTACTGTCAGTACGTCCACTTCTCCTCGATTCCTTGTAGGGATGGCTACGTTGAGCTCTCTGCTCCGTTTTCGTTTGCCACCGCTTCGCTGAAGGAGTGCTTTAACGTGCGCGGCGTTTGCAAGAATGATCAGTGCCAGAAGCAGGGAATGGAGTGTCCCGTTGCGTTGTGCTTCTTCTGCAAGTCCCGGAAGTGCTGCAACCTCGCCAGCTCCAACACCAACAGCGATCGCTCGGTGCTGATGATCCTGCGCCCCACGGACCGCAGCGAGGACATGAAGGTGCAGTTGAACAAGCTGTACGGCTATTCGCATGTTTGTGATAAACACACGCATTGCACATTCTGAACGGCCTCCATCGCCCAGAGCAGGGAGCCCACGGACCACGCCTGCGCTCTGCAGGAGAAGCCGTTGTACTCCCCGTTGCGGTTCGTCATCTCCGGCAGCGAGAACCAGTCGTCGTTGCGGATGTAGTTCATCAGCTCCTTCACCAGTCCGAAGCAGTACTACCCATGACCCTGCCGCCCAAACCCCACCAGCCGCATCTCCTCCTTGTTCCCCACTTCCCGCGGGGGGAACTGCAGGAGGGCTTGCACCCAGAACCCCGTCACCCACACCCACTCGGGTCCCTAGGCTCAACGCCTCCCCCGAACCGTACGTTGTGGTAACTCCACCCACCACACACACTCAAATCGCTCTCGAACGGCTTCGCGTTGTCGTAGTAGCCGCGGTACTGCGGGTCCCACGGCGCCAGCGTCTTCACGCCCAGCTGCAGCGGCTCGTCGAACAGTACGCGGGCCGTGTCCAGCGCCTGCGTCGCGTGCTCCGGAACAAACAGCGCAGGCATCACGGCCATCGCCACGACCTACGCGTGACAAACACATCCAAAGCCAACGAAGTTGGGGCGGAGTTGGCGACCGGCTTTCGGGTCCTGCTGGCCCACGCAGTCGCGGTAGTAGGCGCCGTGCGGCGTGGAGGGCAAGAAGAAGGCGTCGTCGAAGTGAGAGAGAATACGCTCGTACCACTGCTGGAAGGACCAGAACGCCGTGCTCACCTTCACGCCGTCGTATGGGTACAGGTCTGCCTTGCGCAGCTCGCTCAGCCACCGGACGGCTCGCGCCTGCAGAGCCACCAGTTCCACCGCCGCGCCGTCTCGCGGCCTATCCTTCACGCACTCGCCTGTCGGTACGTGGCCGGCACGCCGCGGTTCGAGTGGCAGCCATCGTCGTAGCAGCCCATCTTGTCCATCCACGTGCCACAGTTCCAACGCTACGATGAATCCTTTCCGCGACACGTACGTTGCCGCCCATCACGAAGCCCGTCTCCTCGTCGACGTGAATGCTCACATGGAAGCCCTCCGTCGTCATGTGGTCGTCGATCGCTGGCGCGCCCTCCTCCTCGAAGTCGATGCCCCTTGCCGCCGCCTGCACCATGTCTTGGATCACATCCCACAGCACCACTCCTTCATTCAAGTTTGTGGGGTCCCCCACACTCTGCACTCCTCCTTTCAAATCCGTGGGGTCCCCCACACTCTGCACCTCTTCTCTCAGGATTGAGGAATCTCCCGAACGCTCCACGTACAGCTCCAGACTCTACACCTTACCAACTCCTCATCCACCCACCAGCAGCCACCACCAGACGGCATCCCGACTGTTGTACCGCGGATGCCGCCCGCCGTCGAAGAGGTTGCAGATGAGGCCGTGGCGCGCGACGCTCGCATACTTCAACAACACATATCGCGCCTCGTCGAAGCGGTGGGTCGCCAGCAGGAGGCCCGGGAAGGCGATGAAGGTGTCGCGGCCCCAGTCGCGCATGATGCCCTCGGAGAAGAAGGGGAAGCCTGCCGTGATGAGCGGCTTGCTGTCTGCCGGCACGGGCAACGTGAACTGCAGCGTGGCGAGGGCGAGCGCCGACAGACTGGGCGGCACCTGCATGCGCTCGGCAACGTAGCGCTCTAACACGTCGCCCAGTGCCGCCATGAACCGGCAGAACTTCACGGGGCGAGAGCTCTTGGGACAGGACTGGATGTACTGGAACTCCTCGCGCAGGAGGCTCTGGAACCCGCGCAGCGTCTCCCTGCCGTCCAGGCGATGGAGGAGGAAGCGGAGGAGCCAGTCGCCCTGCCGCAGGTTCTCCAGCAGCGGGTGATCCAGCACGTTGTACCGGACGATCTGTCGAATCTGGGGGATCACTCCGAAGAGCCCGGCGTAGGGCAGGGTGGCAGTGGCGAACTGGCTGTGGTGCAAATAGTGGGAGTTACTGAGCGTGTTCATGCGGGCGACCACGGCGTCGGTGTGGGGCGAGGGCGGCACGGCGTAACAGCCCCAGCCGTTCAGGGCCTTCTGCTCCTCGTTGGAGGTGAAGAGGAGATAGCTGAGGTCGGAGAAGGAGGGCGCTGACTGCTCCAGGTACTCCTGGATGGCCGCCACGGTAGTGTAGGGGTGTAGAGGCTGCGCGGCGACGCGGTCTTTGGTTGTGGCGACCACTGAACAGCCTGCGGGTAAGAAGGGACAGAGAGCCCACATTCGGAGTAGGTGAGGAAGTGATCGAAGTGCGCCGCCGTGCCGTTGTACACGAGCAGCACGACGGAGGCTCCGGGCGTGAAGGCGGCAGAGAAGTGGAGCGTCGTGTCGCTGCGGGCGGGCGAGAGGGAGCAGAAGGAATGGAGGGCGTCGCAACGAACATCCAGCGAGAAGGAACGGCCCTCCAGCTCGGCGGCTTCCTCGGTACAGGCAGTTTTCTCGGTACAGGCAGCTTCCTCGGTACAGGCAGCTTCCTCGGTACAGGCAGCTTCCTCGGTACAGGAGACACAGTCGTCGTTGCAGCGGACACTCACGAACACGCCGACCACCCGGCCGATGAGGGTGATGTCGATAGGCTCGGGGCTGTGCGGCGTGAAGGCCGTGCGGGTGATGCCAACGACGCTGTAGAAGGAGCCCGTGAAGCGTCGCTCGATGGAGAGGATCGGTGTGGGCGCGTAGTGGTGCACGTAGCGCTCGCAGAAGCCGCTCTGCGAGAGCAGCTGGTGGAGGTGGTTCATGAGGAGCCGCAAGTGGGTGTTGCCTTGCGACTCCGCGTGCTCCGGCGTGCGACCCTCCAGGAGAGAGGCACGGAACTGCAGCACGTCGTCCTCCGCCCAGTCGGTCATGGACGGGTGGAGGGGGCGATAGAGCCGCGTCTCCACCACGGCGGGGTTGCGCGGGTAGCCCTCGTCGAAGCCCTTGGTGGAGGCACAGTGCGTGACGCAGAGCGCGTTGAGGACGGTCACCGCGGGGATGGCGGGGGTGCCGTAGAGCGCGGCGAAGGAGGGGTTGTCGTGCGTGATGTCGTAGAGCACGGTGGGCAGCGGCGTGGTGACAAGACAGCAGGGGCACTCCCGGATGCTGGAGAGACTACCGAGCTCCTGGCCGCCGGCGTGGTAGAGCGAGTCGCTGTAGGCGCGGAGCGAGGCGGCGGGCGGGGCGGAGGGAATGGTCTCGCGCACGATCATGTCGATGCCGAGGGCGCTGATGTACTGCTGGTCGACGGCCTGGTCCTGAGTGAAAAGTTCGGCGAGGAGGACGAGATGCGGGTTGACGGCACGGGCGATGGGGACGAGGGCTTCGAGGAGGCGGAGCGAGGTGTTGTGGCAGTTGTCCAGACGGAAGCCGTCGAAGAGGAAGGCGGAGACCTCGATGTACTCGCGGACCACGGCGAAGGCGGAGGTGAAGTCGCCGTGCTCGTCGAAGTAGCGCAGCTTCACGCAGTCGCCCCAGACCACCAGCTCGCGCTTCAGGTACTTGGTGTTGATCACGTAGTCGGCCAGCTTCCCGTCGACGAAGAGGGGATGCGGAGGTGAGGCGAGGTTGAGGGGATCGCGGTGGTTGTCCCAGGTCCAGCCGTTGTTGGCGCAGTAGCAGCAGCCTCCGCAGAGTCCGTTCGTGTTGGTTGTGTTGGTTGCACTGGTTGCGTTGGTTGTGTTGGCTGTGTTGATTACACTGGTCGCACTGGTTGCACTGGCAATACCCGCAATGCTGCTGTAGCTATCGCGACGACAGCGTGTGGCGATGGGCGTGAAGTACGGGTCGAGAAGAGGGTAATGGGAGGAGGGCGTGGGAGAGGGTGGCTGGCGCTCGAGGAAGCGGTAGTGGATGGCACCGCGGATGGAGGAGAAGATGGAGGCGAGAAGCGGAGCGATGAGCGTGGTGCGGATGAGGGAGTTGAAGGAGGCGACGACCTGCTCGATCTGGTCGCGATTGAGTCCATGGGATGTGATGGCTCGCTTGAAGGGCTCGATGTGGAGGGAGAGAGGGAAGCGATGGCCGATGTTGTCTTCAATGAGCGCCTCCTTGAAGAGCTCCTGAAGGAGAGAGTCCGACACCTGGTACTCGGGAAGAGGAATGGAAGAAATGGAGAAGAAGGAAGAGAGGACGTGGAGGATAGAGTCGATGCAGATGAGCCAGTACTCCTCGAAACGGAGACGGTCCACCTCGGCTCTGATGCGCGCCATGACGTCATCGAGGGCCTGCTCGGAGTTGATCGGGAACGCCTCTTCCTCCAGAGAGTCAGACACTCCTTGGATGGCGAGCTCCAGCTCGATAGCAGGAATGAGCTGCGGCGTGTTGGCGTTGTTGAAGGACATGTCGAGATGGTCCACCAGCACGGGATTGTCGAAGGCGGTGTGGTTCAGCACGATGTCCGTGATGAAGAGGAGATGGTAACGCTTGCGGTAGTAGTTCAGATACGCGTAGAGCTGCTGGTAGTGCTGCTTCTAGACGTCAGCGCGGGCAAGGAGGCCGACGCCTTGCGGAGAAAGCAGGTGGAGTTTGGAGAGGAAAACGTCCACGGCCGCCGGGGCCTGGAGGTCTGGCGAGGAGGTGAGGAAGCGGTCGTCGATGTCCAGGAAGTCGCGGATGGAGAAGCAGCTGCCGCTGCTGCCGACCTGCTGTACGGGCGTGAGGTGAACGCAGTTGTACCCGCACTAGCGATGAAGAAGGGATGGGTGGAGGACGAGGAACGTGTCGAGGAGAACGTCATTCCAGCGGTTGAAGTCCCCCATGCACCCGGAGAGGAGGGACTGGATGCACAACCCGGAAGGGCCGACAGCGCTTCCGTCAAGTTGGATCTAGGATCAACAGACATCTCATGGACTACGTCGTTTTGGACAACGAAGCGAATGAAAGGACCCTCCTGGGGCTCTTGGCTCTCCTGATCTGTGGCACTACGTGAAAGGAAAGGGACATGGATACGGAATGAAGGATGTCACAAAGAAAAAGGGCCCGCTACATGGCAAATCCATGTCGAAGCGATAGGCAAACAGAGAGTCGTCAACGCGCATCTCCTTCCATCCATCCTCACTATCCGTTCGAATACGCACAGATCCCTGGTTGTCACACTGCATACACTTCCGTACAATCTTTCCTTTCGCGAGTTGGCGCGTGATGACAAGATGACTGTTCTTCGGAAACAGGAGTAGTGTGTTGTGGATGAGCACGCCGCGTTCGTCGAGTTCGACGTAGAAGTTCATCGAATTAGTGCGCAGTCTCGCCATTGACAAGCTCGCGGCGAAGAAGACTCTATCTTGTTACCCATAGAGAACTACTTGCAAAAAGGCGACTCCTTCCGAAGAACAAAAAGAGAGAAAAATGCCTTAGCCGTGAATCGAACACGGGTTATCACGGCCACAACGTGATGTACTGACCAACTATACTACCAAGGCACTTGATTCCAGCCCTTCCGAGGCCTACTCAAAACACGAGATGACTCACTTCTCGAACAACAAACACACCCTCCTAAAAGAAACCACTACTTCAGGTCCTCCTTATGGAGGAACTCCAGGACCTGCTTGTCGTCCATGCGGGTGACCTTCTCGCCCTTCTGCGCCAGGATCTGCTCGATATTCGTGCTGTTGTCGTCGAAGTACCCCAGGTGGTCGGCGATCAGGTGGAGATTGTTGCAGCCGGGACACCGAATCAGTACGACTCCGTGGTTGTACGCCTCCTTGCTGATCTTCCTCGCCGCGCGCGTGTTGCACACGCGGCACGTAAACACGATGATCATCACGTCGTTTGTCGTCTTCGCTCCCGGGATGCTCGGCAGCACCTCCTAAAGCATGAATATTCACACCAATACCCACATTCTCACGCGCATCCCTAGGCTTGTCACTTTTCTCCGTTTCAGGAAGCGTCGTGGTGCTCTCATACCGCCTCAGACCGAGGAGAGGATTGGAGGCGACAAGCGGAGAAAAGGCGCGACAGGCGCACATCGGAGAATGCGTGCACACAGATTTCGTTCTATACCCATGAGACAACACAAAGAGAAACATACAATGGCAGTCTTCTCGAAATCGTCGAGAAGGACCTATTGCACTTGGATACAACCAATTTCGCGGATTTGGTAAAGAGTCGCTGCATGTGAAAAAGAAAGAATGGAAAGAAGGAAAGAATGATCTATGAAGTGGAGAAGGAGCATTCTATAGAAAACTGTTGTTGTTGCGTCGAGGACCCTTCTCCCATGGAAAAGATCCACAACGCGGAAAGATTGCAAACACAGACAGAAAAAGAAGGGAAAGATACGAAACGCTTCCGACGGTGAAGGTGAAGACGAAACACAAGACACAACCGGGTTTGGATTTGAATTGATGAAAGTGAAAGAATCGTATGGCGGCCTTGATCATCAAGGAAATGCCTAGTCACTGCGTGGTGTTCGGTGTTTTGCCAATTTTCTTGTACCAAACAATGGTAGGGGAGTGGAGAGTGGGTCTGATTTGCGTAGGATCTTGAATATGATGCAAGATACCTCTCTGTGAAGCATCACAAGTTTAGAGGCAACTTATCGAGAATCATTGCGTTATCTCCCAGTGGCATCATGACAATGGAGACGGGTCACTTGGGAGTGACGAACAAATGGCTCTGGACGGAGGAAGTGATCGACATCAACCCGTCCGACAAATCGGATTCCGGAGAAGACTTTGAATTGCACTTGAAGAAGGGAAAGTGGGTGCTGCGCAAATTGGAATCATTCGCAGGGGCGAGCAGGTGATGAACTTCTCCACTGACAGTTTGAAGTCCTTGCTCTGCACGGCGAGACGCTACATGATGATGGCAAGAGACGAAGACAAGGGAAAGCTGTTCGCCGGCTACAAGATTGGACGCAGCGGAGATCGCAGACCCATCGAGCTTAGCGCGAACGCGGGTGACATCGTGGAGTACGTCGACGGTAGGAGTGGGCGTTTCGACTGACGCGCAGACCGCGAGGTGGCGCACTACCCCTACCACCTGATCAACGCCATCGAGTTCCTCGAGGAGGAGGGCGGCATGGCGATCAACATTTACAACCGCAAGCGCGTGTACATCATCCCGGATCGCGAATCCTTCCTGAAGGACGCGACGAACAAGGCGAAGCTGTGCGCGGTGACGCTGGCGAAGAAGAAGAAGGGCGCGAGCCTGGCGAACGTTCTGGTGGAGGAACGGGCGAGCGGTGATGCGTAGAAGGAGCGCGAGTTTATCAACAACGACTTCGTTGTCGCGCGGTTCGACATCTACAAGAACACGCCGCACCACACGGCGCCGGTGAAGCGCGTGATGCAGCTGACGGAGAACCACCTGCTGGAGCTGGACCCCGAGTCGCTGGTGATCACCTCCATGATTCCGCTGAGCGAGATCACGCACCTGATCCGCTGCTTCGACGAGCCGCAGTTGTTCCTGATCGAGTTCGTGAGTCGCCCGACGCGCCGGTACAGCTGCAGCAACCGCGATGCGCTGCTGGGCGCGCTGCTGGACATTTGCCGCATGCAGGGCTTCAACGAGGCGATGATCCAGGTGGTGGAGACGCACCCGGGCATCAAGATCCAGACGACGGAGAAGGAGAACGAGGAGAGCATGGAGAAGACGTGCATGCAGGCGCTGGAGGACGCGGGCCGCGTGAGCACGACGGTGAACGGCGAGGAGGTGCCGTACACCAACGAGATGTTCAACGCGATCTGCGAGTTCAACGCGAACGTGGCGGGAAACGGTCCGCTGTTCGCGATGAAGGAGAAGGCGCTGGGCAACCGCTACCTGCCGGTGTACGACCAGTTCCGCGCGTCGCTGAAGGACAAGAAGGTGCCGGAGATGGTGCCGGCGGCGATGCTGGAGACGCTGTACCGGCTGATGCTGCGCACGGAGCTGCCGTACTACTTCATGCAGACGGAGGGCGTGATGGAGCTGATCACGGACGCGCTGAAGAGCGGGAAGGAGGGCGTGGTGTTCTGGATCCTGGAGATGCTGCGCGTGGTGGCGCTGCCGACGAGCGAGGAGCGCGACACGCAGCTGGAGACGGCGAACAAGGCGACGCTGCTGCAGGATGTGGAGTTCCGTGACCTGCTGATGAAGCTACTGGACGACTACGCGTTCAAGCCGACGGGCACCATCGTGGTGATGGCGCTGATGGAGTTCTTGGAGGGCATCCTGTCCAGCTACTCGGACACGACGGACCCCGAGGTGAAGCAGGACTTCTTGACGAAGCTGTCGAAGCGGCACACCATCCTGCTGTCGCTGTTCCACAGCAACTGCAGCGGCGTGACCATGAGCACGGCGCTGATCATGAAGACCATCGTGGAGGAGTCGCAGAGCGAGGTGGCGCAGCTGATGCAGGAGGCGGCGCTGGCGGAGGGCGTGCTGCTGCAGCACTTCTACAACGCCATCTACTCCGCGTCGGAGGACCAGCGCTACATCTCGCGCTACCTGGTGGGCCTGTGGATGGGCGAGCACAAGGCCTCGCGCGAGCTGCTGAGCCGCATCGTGCCCATCGGCATCCAGCGCTTCCTGGCGCAGCCGATGCTAACCGAGAAGAAGGTGGAGAAGCTGCAGGCGGAGGAGAACGCGCGCATGCAGGAGAACAGCGACGTGAAGCCGTCGCGCGCCACATCGCGCCTGCGCTCGCGCATCCAGGCGTCGAAGCGCGAGGGCAACGACCGCGGCAACTTCCAGCTGATGTTCTTCATGATGCTGCGCGACCACAGCACGTACACGGTGATCTGGAACCACGAGACGCGCAACGAGCTGAAGGCGGCGCTGGAGAAGGAGCTGAACAACCTGAAGCGCGCGCAGGAGAAGGTGACGGAGGACCAGCCGAAGCCGTTGTGGAACTACGAGGAGTTCTTCATCGACTACAAGTCGCTGGCGAGCGAGATCGTGATCGACGGGTACTATATCGGGCACATGGTGGACGAGAAGGTGCAGCTCAACATCGACAAGCCCGTGGAGCTGTTCCAGGCACTGTACACGCGCATGCTGCGAGAGGACGACTACTCCAAGAAGATCCTGTGCGTGCGCGCGATGACGGTGCTGTACGAGGCCTACATCACCAAGATCGGCACTTTCTACGAGACGCGCCAGATCCTGGACATGATCGACCACACCAGCAACCGCACCTACCGCGACCACCTCATCGTGCTCTTCAAGAGCCTCATGAAGTGCAACGGCAACGTGGACATCATCCTCCGCGACCTCGACTCCTGCGCCGACGTCATCATGGACCTCGTCTCCATGGCGCACACCGCCTCCGACACCGAGCTGCGTGTGTCCTCCATCCTCCAGAACTCCATCGTCCAGTCCGGACTGCTCCTCACCGCCGGGCCCGCCAAGTCGCGCGGCGCCAAGAAGAGCAAGAAGGTCGAGGAGCCCGCCAAGGTTGCCGAGCCCGTGATGGAGCCCGTGGCCGCGCCCGACCCCGACTTCGACGATGCCGTGCCGCTGGGAGGTCCGGGCATGGCGCCTGCCGGTCTGGATGCTCCTGATCCGGATTTCGACGATGCCGTGCCGCTGGGAGGTCCGGGCATGGCGCCTGCCGGTCTGGACGCACCCGACCCCGACTTTGACGATTCCGTTCCGCTCGCCACCCCTGCAATGCCCGCGATGCCCGCTGCCCCTGCCGCTGCTCCTGTTCCTGCGCCCGCTGCGGAGGAGGAGAAGAAGGAGGAGGAGGACGCGATCGCGGAGTGGTGGTACCTGAGCGGCCACGAGAAGGTGGAGAAGGGCCCCGTGACGGTGTCGCGCCTGTCGACGCTGCTAAAGCGCGGGCTGGTCACGCCCACCACGGAGGTGCGCAGCGAGCAGGGCTCCTATGCGCCGCTGAACACAATCCGCCAGCTGCGCTGGCAGCTGCTGATGGAGGGCACGAGCTACCTGGAGCCGGTGGCGTGCGCGCTGACGGTGCTGGACATCATCATCCTCATCGTGAACCGGCACTCCAGCTATGCCGCGGAGGGCGTGCTGAAGACGCCCATCCCGCGCGCCAAGCGCGTGTTCGGACAGCGCAAGTACCTGGCGTACATCGCGCAGCTGATGCTGGTGAACAACCCGACGCTGGTGGAGAACGCGGCGTCGGTGCTGGACACGCTGACGGAGAACAACGAGGACGCGATGAGCAAGCTGTACCTGACGGGCGTGTTCTTCTTCGCGCTGGCCTACTCCGGCAGCAACTTCCTGAAGATCAGCACGCTGCTGAGCCACACGCACTTGAAGCAGCAGTTCCGCACGTCGGCAGAGTCGCTGACGACGGAGGTGCCGATCAGCAAGCGCTCGATCCTGGGCACGATCCTGCCCGAGTCGATGATTTGTTTGCTGGACAACTACGGCCCCGAGGAGTTCACGAAGAAGCTGCTGGGCAACTTCGACACCCCCGAGGTGATCTGGAAGTACGAGATGCGCAAGCACATGGTAGAGGAGGTGCTGAAGCACATCGGCGACTTCGGCAAGAAGCTGCGCGAGAACCCGCGGCTGCTGTTCGACTACGGCCCCATCCCGCAGGTCAAGTACCCCGAGCTGGAGGAGGAGATGTGGTGCCACAACTACTACATCGCCGCGCTCTGCGACGAGAAGCGCTTCAACAACTGGCCCATCAAGAAGCCCGTGGAGCTGCTGCGCGCCGTGCTGGACCGCTGGCGCATCGAGAACACCAAGCAGGCGCCCGGCGTCAGCGAGGAGGAGGCCTACGCCATCCTGGGCTTCGGCCCCGACAAGGAGCGTCCCGACGAGAACACGCTGAAGCGAGAGTACCGCAAGCTGGCGCGTAAGTACCATCCCGATAAGAACCCCGAGGGCCGCGAGATCTTCGAGAAGATCCAGAAGGCGTTCGAGCTGCTGTCGAACACGCGCACGCGCACGGGCGGCCCGGACCCGGTGAACATCATGCTGATCCTGAAGGCGCAGCGCATCATCTACAAGCGCTTCTCGCAGAAGCTGGCGGAGTACAAGTACGCGGGCTACGAGTTTTTGCTGCCGCTGCTGCAGCTGAAGGAGGACGAGATGCTGACGGTGGAGCGCTGCCCGCAGCTGGAGGTGGCCTCCGCGCTGCTGTACTACACGTGCTCGTGCACGCCGTACAACTGCAAGGAGTTCATCGTGCAGAAGGGCGTGGAGATCGTGGCGGCGCTGCTGAACCGCTGCACCATCGTGCCCGACACCAACAGCGACGACCCGCGCATCGCGGTGGGCGAGAACCTGATGCACGTGATCGGCTACGCGGCAGGCCTGCCGGAGGGCCGCGCGGTCATGGAGACCATCTCCTACCTGCCGGTGGACATCGCGCGCTACCCGCTGCTGCTGCAGTCCGCGCGTCTGGTGCAGTACGGACTGGAGGCCGTGGCCAACGCGTGCTACTCCGCGGACCTGCAGATGAAGCTGCTGAACAGCACGTCCTGCGTGCTGTGGTCCGTCATTCCCCTGCTGTTCCGCTTCGACCCCTCGCTCGAGGAGTCCGACGACGTGGAGATGGACGAGGGCTCCCACACGCAGCACGCCGCCAACGGCAACTGCAAGCGCGCGGTGAAGGCGCTGGCCAACCTGGGCGGCTACGGCGCGGGCGAGGGCACGACGCCGCGCAACAAGGAGGTGCGCCGCTACCTGAAGAAGCTGTTCACGCCGCCCGTGGCGGACATGTTCGGGAACGAGGACCCGGTGGAGCTGCTGACGATCCTGAACACGCGCAAGGAGGTGCCGCGCCTGATCTGGCTGGGCGAGATGCGCGACCAGCTGCTGGAGTTCGTGAGTGCGCGCATCCACGACCAGGGCGAGACGGGCGCGACGCACCTGGAGATGGCGGCGGACTTCGAGTTCGAGGCCATCAAGGACGAGCTGATCGTGGGCGACGTGTACGTGCGCGTGTACAACGCGCAGAACCCGAAGGACCTGCCGCGCGCGGACGAGTTCTGCGGCGACCTGCTGGAGTTCGTGCACGAGCAGCGCACGGGCGAGCCGGACGAGCTGGGCCACATGGAGGGCAAGTACGCGCCCAAGTGCAAGAACAGCTTCATGCAGATGGCGCTGAAGGCGCTGTGCCTGGTGCTGACGAACACGAAGGACCTCGCGATGACCGTCACGCAGGACTGGGCTATCGACGACCTCTTCAGCTTCTTGCAGCCCGACGAGAACAACGAGTACGAGGAGACGGACCGTCTGCGCGACGCCGCGATCGACGTGCTGAAGATCCTCACGCCGATCCCCGCCTGCGCCAAGGTGATGGTGAAGGAGGGCGAGGTCGCCTGGCTGCTGAAGCTGCTGTACGCCGACTGCTTCGCCACGCGCCTGCCGATGCTGGACCTGCTCACGCGCCTGGCCGAGACGAGCGACGCCGTGGCGGAGTGCCGTCGCATGAACGTGGTGCTGATTGGCATCTACTGCTTGTGCCGCGAGCAGGACCAGGTGGGCGCGGCGTACCGCATGGCGGCGGCGAAGCTGCTGAACCGCATGAGCAACGACGAGAAGGAGGGTCCGAAGGTGGTGCTGGAGCTGCGTCGCTTCATGCCGTTGGTGCTGGTGAACAAGATCCGCGACCAGCCCGAGGTGGTCTGCTCGCAGTTCGACTCGGAGCACGAGACGCCCGAGATCATCTGGACGGCGCACATGCGCGGGCAGCTGCGCCAGGTGGTGGAGGACTTCGCGGCGCAGTGGAACGAGGCGCTGTGGAACGAGGAGGACTGGGCACTGCCGCGCAACTACCATATGGAGTACCCCGAGCTGGCGCAGGAGCTGTACGTGGGCGGCATCTACATCCGCCTGTTCCTGAAGGACCCCAAGTTCCCGCTGCGCGACCCGAAGACCTCGCTGGAGGGCTGTCTGAACCTGTTCTTCGTGGAGTCGAAGTACGAGATCGACCGCCTGCAGGGCAAGGAGGTGAAGCGCAACGACGACGACGACAAGTACGTGGACGCCACGCAGCCGGAGAACCTGAAGGACAACATCATCTCCACCATCACCAGCGGCATCGCCTGCCTGCTGAAGGCGCAGCCCACGCTCTCGGAGCACGTGGCGATGCTGGACTACCCGAAGAAGCTGGTGGCGACGCTGAAGGTGGCGGCGAAGATCGCGCCGCGCGGTGACCTGACGATGAGCGTGATTCGCATCATGCACGACGTAGCAACTGGAAGAGGCGTTGAGCGTAGATCGGTGCGGACAAGGTGTGCGCGAAGAAGCTGAACTCGAAGGATCTGTTCAAGTCGTTCAAGCTGCTGCTGGAGGAGCCGGGTCCCAACGCGGACTACATCATGGAGGTGTGTGCGAGGCAGTGGGGTGACGCCTAGACGTTCCGCATCATGTGGAAGGCCGACCGCAAGGGATTCACGTCCACCGGCATGGACCAGAAGATGATCAAGTTCTTCATGAAGCTACTGGAGCACCCGATGAAGGAGGTGAACGACCCGAACCTGACGAAGGTCAACATCATCAATGTGCTGAAGATCATGGAGAAGGTGAACGAGACTGCGGCCGAGCAGCTCTCTGAGATCGAGGAGTGGGATCGCTATAAGCATCAGAAGCACGACCTGTTCGTGAGTCGCAACGAGGCGGCGGATCAGTTCATCGAGAAGAGCAACGTGATCCTGGCATTAGAGAACAAGTAGAGTTATTGCTTATTGGGTGTTTGTTTGTGAGGTGCAAGAAACAGGAGCATCGGGTGGTTTTGCCCCGGAGGGAGGAGGCGATGTCTTTCCACTTCTACGCTTCACTCTGTGTGGAGAGAGAGGACGTCCAGCTCAGCGGTGTCTATGAAGTGAGGCGCTGTGGATGGGAATACTCTTGTAGCTCAGTTCATTCAGGGAATCGTAGAGCGAGAGTTCAATTACACTTCTATTCGTGAATGAGGATGGGAGAGCACGCATTTCAACACTCTTTTCCTTTCGTTCTGTTTTCCCTTTCAATTCCATGGCGCACAGTTCTTCGATTTGGACACTCATTTGAAGAAGTGGATGATGGTTTTGTCAAGTTGAGGCGAATCAGTGCTTGTTCTCTGTCGCAATTGCTAGTTGAGGTGCTCGAATGAGGTAGAGTGATATACGAGTGTTGTGGGGTCCTCAAAGAAGATGATTGCGAAGGGTTTCAGTCGTTTGGGATTGGTGATATGTAGATTTGTCACAAGAGGAGCTGGTGAAGAAGGTTATGATGGAGGGTTATATTGGTGATTCACCGGTGAAAACGAACTGGTATGGTGAAGAGGTTGAGATTACAACGTATCAAGGAGAGCACTGTGATGAGTATTTGGTCAGAGAAATGAAGAGTGGACGATGTTCGTTACTCTACAAGGGAATTGTGAAATTGAGTTGGAAAGAAGTTGAAGGGAAGATAGTAGATGGATTCACATTGTATGAGAATGGAAAGGCAATGGTTAGGGAGAATTGGAGTTCTCTGTGGAATAAGAAGGAGCGCCGTTGTATTGAGAATTGCAAGAACGGATTGGAGTTGGTAGTGAAAGGAAATGGAGTGGTTTACAGAGGTGACTTTGATAACATGGAGTCGATGAAGAGAGAAGGAAGAGGAATGGAGTTTGATGAGAAGAATGGAAGAGTATTGCGATGTGGAGTGTGGAAGAATGATGAGTTGTTCCAAATTGAGAAGGAGTGTGAAAGTGAGGAAGTGATGATTGAGTATGCAATTGAAGAGGGCATATCAAATCGAAATGTGCTGAATCGTAATCCCGTGTATGAAGGAGGATATGTGTTTGATGAAGAGAAGAGAGAGGTGTTGAGACATGGGTATGGTTGTGAGATTGACGCCAATACAGGAATGGCGGTGAGAGAAGGGACGTGGGAGAGAGGTGAATTGAAGGATAGTGTGGAGTTGTTTGAGGGTTGGTACGTGAAGCGGGAAGAGAGTGAAGTGTTGACAGAAGTCTGCGATGAAGTAATAATAGTGGAGGATTTGATGGCAAAGGTTTACAACTGGAGTGAATGGGAGACTGTGAACAAGAGAGTGACAGAGCTTGTGATTCCATCGAATTGTTGCAATGAGAGTGACTTCTCGCTGTTTGATATGAGTAAATTGAAGCGGCTGAAGAGCATTGAGATTGGTGACAACTGTTTTGAGAATGTGAATGAAGTGAAGCTGATTGGATTAAGAGAGTTGGAGAGAGTGGTGATTGGACAGAAGAGCTTCACAAAGAAGAAGGACGACTCGCCCATGTCCAGTTTGAATCCATATCGTCACTTTTATTTGAGGGATTGTGAGAGGATAACGCTACTGAAGATCGGGAGGTACTCCTTCGCTGACTACTCCGTGTGTGAGATTGCAAACACAAACGCATTGGAAGTGATCGATATTGGTGATTTGGACCCGGACCACAAGTGCTGGAACTTCTACTACGCTTCGTTGGAACTGAAGGGTGAGAACAACCCATCCCACTCATCCATAGACTTGAGTCAGTTACAGCGCATTAGCATTGGAAGAGCCGGATTCAACTACTGCAATGAGGCTGTGTTTGAGAGTTACGCTGCAAAGAGGGAAGTGATGAATAGACTTGCCGGAGTTGGTTCATATCAATCTGGGTCTGAATGCCCTCGTCATGAACGGCCATGACAACAACTCCACGCTACGGATGAGAAGTAGCGGGTGGGTGGTGAATTGAACATGTAGATCTACCGAAGCTTGATACCATCACCACTGTCGGTAAGAGTTACTCGTTTGAGGACCCACATCACGTCATTCTTGAGAGTAGCGACCATCTGCTTTGGATGATGCCCAGATATGCCTTCTCTAAGGAACGTGCTTCTTGTCAAAGGAAACGCATTCGCGCATAAGGAGGATGTTCGCATCCAAGGAAGTCCCTCTTCCTTCTCCATTCTCATGACTAGACATTGGCGCTCTTTCTTCCTTTTTCAAATCGTGTGTTTCTTTCAAACATCAATCGTTCCAGTACCATTCATCATCCCTTTTCATAATCCCCTGTAAACATGACAAACTGGAATGACGGACCACAAAACACCCATTCCTCCTCCCATCCTGAAATACACATACCATAACACTTCACGCGCTTTGGAACAGGAAAACAACCCACGCACCTATTGGGACACTTCGCACCCAATTCACGGCAGAACCACCCCAATTCAGAATTGGGCCGTTTTGTGGCAGAACCCTCACACTTCCTTTGCCACATTTCACTGTCGTTTTCACATCACATGGCAACCTACGATTCCATCCAAACCGGAAACATTCATATTGACGAGGGAGAGAGGAAGATGAAGGACCTGAGCCCCCTCGCGAAGGACCGTCTGCTCTACGAGCCTCGCTATCCCCAGTGCTTCAAGAACCCCGAAAAGGTCTGCGTACGGCGTCATTTCCTTGCGTTGACTCCCTAGCTGGAATTCTGCGACAACACCACCTTCAAGGACATCGACCGTCCCATCCTGGAGAGCTACTTCCCCAACACCATCAACTTCCCCATCATGCACGTTACGAAGTGGGGGATTCCCTTCCGCACTCATTCCTAGCAAAGTCGCCAAGACCGACGCCATCAACGTGGGTGTGGTGTTCTGCGGCCGCCAGTCCTCCGGTGGTCACAACATCATTACGGGTCTCTTCGACTACATCTACCAGATGAACCCCAACAGCAAGCTGATCGGCTTCATCGGCGGCACGTCGGGCCT